>OJDH01000091.1_pt1 | contig 78724 bp, 71 predicted proteins | sample 1592761 | NCBI WGS metagenome assembly OJDH01 (sample SAMN05416855, study PRJEB24817) | seawater metagenome | isolation source: Sea water | place: Canada:Atlantic | collected 2013-11 | reverse complement strand
CACCGGGATCTCCACCGGGATCTCCACCGGGATCTCCACCGGGATCTCCACCGGGATCTCCACCGGGGTCTCCACCGGGATCTCCACCGGGGTCTCCACCGGGAGTAGATTCGGGGTAAGAATCACCAGCGTCATCAATGAGATATGCAATCTGCATATTTGTACAACCTTCGACCCAGCCTACACCCGCATCACAAAAAATACGCTTAGCAAGCTCAAAACCACCCTGATCAGGATGGATCGTCAAACCCCGGTTTTCAGCATCACCCTGAAGATAAGGAAGATCAGATTCTTTTGATTGTAATTGTTCACGCAAAGAAAGAAGGTCTGTCAGTTTTACATGCGGAGTCGAAGCCCCTTCATCTGCACAAATTTCACCAGTAGGCGCTAAACGTAGAGCTAAACCGGCTGAATACGTGAGAGTGTGATTGTTGTATTCAACAGAACAACCACGCAGACACATTTGCGCCGGAGGATCATTTAAAATACCGGGAAGCCAGCTAAAATACCAAGGCACTTGTTCCCAGACCGAATCATCGGAACAAACACAAACTTCATTTTCTTCTAAAAGCTTGTCTTTCTCAGGACACCAATTCGAACATTCTTCTATATTATCTACTACTTCGCCATTACCACAATAAACACCTCTAACAGGACGAACAAATAATTCAAAAGCACAGGCTTTTAAGTCATATTTCCTAACCGCCGCAATATCACATACAAGGTCACCCGAATCCTTAGAAAGGTAAAAATATTTAAAAAGAGTCGAATCATATGACGTAGGTATATGAGTAAAAGCATAACGGCAATCAGACTCTGAACAGCCCCAATCTGCATGTCTTGTTTGAAAACTGTCTTTATCGATGTATTGCCAGTACAAGGCTTTTGGATAAGCTTCAACTTGAGAAGAATATGCATTATAAAAATCTGATGTTGGATCAGATAATAAATCAACAATAATAGATGCCGATCTTTCAAAGTCAGATCGAGGTATAAAATAATCAGAATACGATATATCACCAGAAGAGACTAAATTATTTATATATGCCGAGCTTTTATAATCGAAGGAATAAGAAGCCCCTGTCGACTCCAATTCTAAAACAGTAGTCATATCAGACGGGGATATAAAACCCTGCAAACTAACTAAATCATCTGATTCAACACGCAAAGAAGATATAGATTTAGATATATCAAGTTCATAATGATCATCAACTTTAATCGATGTTCCTGAATATTCACAACCTGCGAAATTAAATTTGCTAAATGAATCGGGAAAGGAATGAGGATGAATATCAGCAACATTATAATCAAGCTGAGGACAAATAGGGAAGTCAGGCATCTTATACAAACAGCCGCTCATATAAACTTCACGAGACACGCCAACATCATAAAAAGGAACACTAAACTCAGAAATCGAACCCGGTGAACATTTACCACCCGTGAAAGGAATCCTAACATTAACACCAGCAATTTCAGGCGGCGGCAGCGTAACCGGACTTGAACTAGGCCACGTCCAAAAATTACCGCCAGCTGATTTATTCCAGCTGAAAGAATTTTGACTAAAAGACAGAATAAATATATTTAAAAGTATGATGATTATTTTCATAGAATAAGCCACAAAAAAGGGGGAGCAACGCCCCCCCTGATCAGTTAAACCACCCCAATCGCATACCCGCGATAAAGACAGAGGCAGCAACAACCCCCAAGAAGAGGGACGCCATTACATCTTCCGAACGAGGCCGATAATAATACCGACGACGACCAGACCAGCAACGATACCGATTACAACTGTCGCTACAGAATGCGCAGACGTTTCAGACGCTGCCAGCGCATCTGTAACCGCCGTAACGTCAATGGCAGCATTGGCAGTACCTGCAAAGACCACAGAAGCACCAGAAGCAGCTACAGCAGCAACTGTTGATTTTTTGAATCCTTTCAGTTTTTCGAACATACGAACCTCAGATTTTATTAATTAGTGAAACGACTATTTTAACGACGGCTAAAAGGGCCGGTATTGACAGCACTGTTATTGCTACAACATCAATAACATTTGTCTGGTAACCGATAATCTTAGACACAACGTCAGACGTTACAAATGAACCAACCGCTGAAGATTCAGCAGAGTAGAACAGGAAGAAAACTAAAATCAGTTTACGAAAACATAGAACCTCCTAACGCGCTTTTCTTAATTGCGATATCAGCAAGCCAGCAGCTAAACCGATACCCCAGAGCGAAATCAGACCGACAAAACCAATAGCAAACAATTGTTCATCGAAAACATCAAAAACTTCAGCTATCCGATTTATAGCGTTTGCTAATTCAAGCTCAGGCGATACAAACTTTAACGTCTGTGAGCATATTGCTCTGGTATCATCACGTCGTAACTGTAAATCGCCATCACAGACTAAAACAGCGCCATAAACCGGAGACGCAAACGCGGCCAGAATAATCAAACATCTAACCGCGAAAAACATTACTTAATAGCCTTTTGAACAGGCTTAGCAGACTTGACGCGCATTTCTGCTTTATCTTTCCCGCCTTGGCTAAGAAACATCGTCAATTCCAGAGTACCGGGAACCATACCACGCATGGTTTCGAAAAGTTCGTAATCACCGCGCATTTTAACAATCTCGATCCCCATCGAATTAGTGTTGGATTCTTCAGACTCATTGCCGACACAATACAACGTTGTTGCAGCAAAGCCGTTATCTTCCATCTTAAAACGCTTTACCTGCATCACTTCAACAACTGACTTCATTTCCATTTTAACCACCTCAAAATACCAGAGTTAATTAGAGTTACCCACGCCTCTGACTATCGCGGACTCTTTGAATTTTTAGACCAAATCTATTTGCTGATCAGGCCGATACTCAACACCGATAAAATCCAGTGCTTCACCCATGCCAAGATTATTCATGCAATACGACCACTGTTTCGGATGACTAACCGCCATACGCTGGAATCGGTTTGGTACTGATTCAAGATGAGCACCGAAGGCACAGAACATACAGCCTGTACGGGCTTCACCGGGCACAGCCTGGCCATTCACTACACGGTCATCATAAACAGAGGCGTAATCCAGCCCACGTTCTGTGATGTATTGCCAAACATCTGATTCAGTCCAGAACAGCATTGGCCGCGACTGAGGAGCCTTTGCAGTGAAAGCATTGCACTCAGTCAACGTCGAGCGGTTACCGCCTTCACCTGCCATCACACCAACGAACGGATAGCGTCCGGTATCACGCTGATAACGCCTGAACGGTTCCTTTTTCAGCACGTCACAACAGACCTCAGTTGTCTTGAAAGGCGCATCGATAAGCTTCATCCAACGCTCTGGAATTTTGCTACCCTGCTTATAAACACCATCCCGACGAAAACCAGTTAGATACAGATTACGCGTTGCCCCATTATTCGGCGTAGGGTTCTGTACACGCCTGATCATGTTTGCCGTTTTCTTACTGATCAGTGGGAAACCGTCATTAAGCACAACATCACGAAACGTACGTAATGGACGATAGATATCTACCGGATACCCCTGCTTTTTCTTAGCCATTACAAACTGGACTATTTCCGGGTACTCCAGCCCAGTATTAACAAACAATGCAGGAACATCTGGATAGATAGACCAGATCAAGTCCATCATTACCCTGGAGTCTTTACCGCCAGAAAATGACCCGTACACATCACCATCAAAATGTTCGTACCACTGCTTTATTCGCGAAATCGTCATTGCCACTTTCGCATCTAAAGGCAGGCTTTGCCTTTGTTTTAACCCGGAACTAACAATCAGAGAACCCATTTCGCCACCCGAAACACCAGAATCAATTAGAATTACCCACGCCTCTGACTATCGCGGACTCTTTGAGTTTTTTCTTTAATACGAAGATACTTTCTGCGAAACCGTTCTAAGGGCTTTTCTTCACACTCAACAAATCGATCTAATCTACTGAGAGAAAAAACAAAAAAAGCCACCAATCCAGAAAACAAAAACGAGAAGAAATAAACAATAAAATGAATTATTTCAGGAGTTAATTCCATTTCACCACCTATATTTAACTTCACGCCAACGATCAGACCTGTAAACCGGAACGCCTTTTGTTTCGCTCCACCTGATCAAGCTAACGTGTACGCATTCAATTGACCCGATCGTTACAGCGCTACCTAAATCCGGTCGCTTTAATAGCGGGGTAGCGGGTAACTCAGGCGGGTATCTACCTTGTTCCAGCGCAGCCGAAAGAACAGTAAAACCGTCAAATCTCCGACCTCTAAACGCACTACCACTAAACAAGAACTGAAACCGTTCTGACTGGTTCATATTAATCAGCGTCTTATAACAATGCTGGCAACAATCACAACCGTAAATTGTATTAGCACCTGACTGATAAATCGGGTCAACGAACGGGACAAAACCACCGTATTTACGATTGTCAGAATACGATAAACAGCAATAGCTACACGCGCCATTCTTACCGGGAACGCTTGTTAGTTCATACATAACAAACCCTCAGAATTTAACGGAGTGTAAAAGGGGTGGCATCCTTCCGTAATCACTCCGGGCAGTTAAGCCGCCAATCTTGAAACTACGCCACCAAGATAAAAACTAATTGAAGATAATCCAACGCAAGAAGAAAGCAGTTAAAAAACCTATGAACGAGTAGACAACCTTCAATTCAACTAAATCAGCATTAGCCAGACATTCCATAACACCACCCCAGAAATTCCCAGCGTTCAAAACTGTTGGTTAACCATTCGTAGTGGTAAACAGGCCGAATATCTCTGAACAACACCTTCCGACACGTTTTGTCACCGCACCAAGCACGGGCGCGCAGCCCTGAATAGAATTCCTTCCACTGCTGGCGAGTAACAGAGCGGTCAGGATTAATCACTCACTCGCCTTCTTTACCCATGCCGCAACGTCAACGAATCGTGTTGGCCTTTCGCCTTCTTTACCTGTCGCAAAGGGCACCACGTAAGGTACTGCGCCTGTATCAAAGCCGTCCCGTATCTGGCGGACTGTGCAGCCGATCAGCTCAGCGGCGCGCTCAGGATGGCAAAAGGCGAAGGTTTCAGCCTGTTTCAGGTTTACGGGGTTCAGTTGCTTAGTCATGAATAACCCCCTCTTCTACTTCCAGCGCTGCACGGAGTATCTGCGCAAGGTTGACCAGGCGACGAGAACGGCGTTTTTGACTGCGCTGAATGGTCGGCAGTTCGCCCCGGTCGATCTGTGAACGAATGGCCTGCACTGTTTGTCCAGTACGGCGGGCGAACTCTTCAGGGGTGCAGTAAGGCGTATCAACGAGGATGGCCCGTTCAACACCGAATATCTGCGCTGTGGATATTTCAGGCTGCATAGTTGCCTCCTTTTTCACCGAACAGGGAGATACGTTCTATCAGATCAACACAATCGCGGGCCGTGTTAACGATGAAATACCGCTGATTATCCGTCAGGTCTGGTAACTGGAGCTGATCAGACAGAAAGCTAAGGGCTGATGCAGGATTAGATTCTTTCGTCTCTAACACCGCAGCAACAGCGGAATCCGAAAACGTGAAGACTTGCACAGCATCAGCAACATCTTTCACATCACCTTTTAGTTCCAGCATATAGAGCGCACGACGCGCAGCAGATAGCAGTAGTAAAAGGTCTGACACGTTCAGGTTAAGCGTAACCAAATCGGCAAAGCTGCCATGCTGTGACGGTTCCAGCTGATCAGCAATGAATGTCAGAGCAGCCGCAGGGTTGTGCTTAACAAGCGCAACTAGATGATGATGAACAGCTGAATCACTCATGACTGAAGCCCTCCAATCAAAGCACCGTTCATCGAAATGCATTCAGAGTAGAAGCTATGTACAGCTTGAAAAGCCCCTTCAGACACTTCAGAACCCCCAGTAACACGAGAAAGCTCAAAGATACCTTCAGCAGCGCACATTGCAGATTCAAGACGTAGCGCCGGAGACTGCTGACTATATGTCAGTCGAGACGATAGAAATTTAGTACGCAGCGCCTCAACAACGCGAGCGCCGTTAGATGTAGAGTTAGTGTTAGAAAATTCCATGTGCCACCTCGGAATATTTCAGCACCCTAGAGTGCTATAGTTGATCTTGAGAGAGATAAACAACAACAGGTAAATATTACCCCGTAACTTTTACGCGAGCAATATTTACACGATGAATAATTACTATGAAACCAGAAAGGCTGATAGCCATAATCGATAGCAAGGGATTCACGGATCGCAAGAAATACGTAGAAATGGAGGTACTAACAGGAATAAAGAAAGAAACAATCAAGAATTTATGCAGAAACCAACAGAAGTTTAATAACGAACACCTAGAAGCAATAGCAGCAGCGTTTCCACAGTACAAAATGTGGTTTGCCTTCGGTGAGGTATACCCAGAAATAGGTCAGATATCGCCAGCTATTGAGCACGAGCAGGAGCGCGACGTAGGATAGACGCAGTAACGGATTACCGCAGACCCTCGCAGGGCACAAGCTGGCACAACAGATCAGAAACCGATGGTTCAAGGAGGAACCCAGATGATTGCGTTTGAACAATACGAACTCTACAGCTACGCCGCCGCTATTGGCTCAGGCGTGATCGTACTGGTTAGAGGTGGTTATCTTTACTTCAAAAGCCAAGACCAGAAACTTTTAAACAAGTACCGGATTCAGAGTGCGAACCTGACAAAGGCAGAGATCCAGCAGTACAACCAGCTGAAAGAACAGCTCACTCCCTCTGTAGAGGTGTTCTGCAAAGTACCTGTGAAAGATACTTTTCCGAAGAAACTGATAAGCCAGACCCAATGTACCGGTTATTTTCATTTCGTGATCTGCGACAAGAAAAGCCACCGAATAGAGCTTATCGCGGGTCAGAAAAGCGACGACAATACCAGCAAAAAATCACTCTGCAATCTTACTGGTATTACGTTTATTGAGGTTACCCAGCCAGTGGCAGAAGCCCCCGCCGCCTTTACTGACAAAGCGATAAACACCAAAGTAAAACGGAGCCGAAACACATCACCAGACCCATTTTCACGCCGTGCCAAACATAGAAAACATGGACCGATACTGAAGATATGACCATAAAAAGAACTGAAAAAGGCTGGCAAGTCGATATTCGTCCATTAGGCGTTCATGGTCCAAGAGTACGCAAGACGCTGCCTACAAAAGCCGAGGCAATGCGCTATGAAGCCCATGTAATCGGGGAAGCCTCAGCGGACAAAGGCTGGAATAACCGTGAAGATAATCGCCGCCTGGCTGATCTGATCAATGCTTGGTTTGAAAGCCATGGCCTTACTCTGAAAGACGGCGAACGACGCCTTAGACGACTTCACCAGACAGCAGCAGAACTTGGCAACCCGGTAGCCAGGCTACTGAAGCCCGAGCAGTACACCAAATACCGCACCAGCCGTTTAAAGAAAGGGCTAAGCCCCAAAACCCTGAATAATGAACTGACGTACGTAAACGCCGTATTCAACGAGCTGTACCGCACCGACATAGTGGAGTTTCCAAACCCACTGGGAAAACTTCGACCAATCAAGCTTGATCAGAAAGAACTGGCCTACCTTGACCACGAAGAAATTCAGGAGCTACTGAACACCATTGAGCATAAAGACGCCCTGCTTGTTACCAAAATATGCCTGGCAACCGGTGCGCGCTGGGGAGAAGCTCAGGGGCTGTATAGCCGACATGTACGGGACGGGAGGATAACGTTTACCGACACGAAATCCGGCCAGAACCGAAGCATACCGATCAGTAACGAACTGGAAGCAGAAATTAAAGCACATGGAAAAGGCGAGCTGTTCGGCTGGAGTTTATCAGCATTCAGACGAGCACTAGCAAAGACGACAATCCAGCTACCCAAAGGCCAGGCAGCCCACGTACTGCGCCACACATTTGCTAGTCACTTCATCATGAACGGCGGTAATATCCTGACCCTGCAACGCCTGCTAGGGCACAGCACCATCAATATGACGATGAGGTATGCCCACTTAGCGCCGGATCATTTGAATGATGCGGTGAGGCTTAATCCCCTCTTTCATAAAACAAAACATCCTGAATAGGATCATTAAAGCTTAGATGTACCTTCATTAATTTATTCAGTATATGGTCATCATCGGAACACTCATTATGTACACCCCATAGAAACAAACAACCATCATCGATCTTTAGATAAGAAGAAGCCATTAACTGAATAGTCATCAAAACTAATCTTGTAGACAATAAAATTACATTAGAATATTCATCCGCCTTTCTTCCATCATCACAATCAATGACTGTAGGGATACCAGAGCTACCATGAGCAAAGCTATTTCTTATTTCTTTAACATACCAAATCCCCATCGAGAAATGAGAAATATCACCTTTATACTCAGAATAATCATTAAGAAAATAACGACTCTTTTCTTTGAGCAAAAAAACAAGGTCATTCAAACATTCATTATAATATGGAATACCTTCAACCAACTCAGAATACTTATTTATAAACCCAATACCTTTCAAAGCATTACTCTGACACTTTCTAACTTTACTAGATGTATATTTAGACAAAGCTTTAGAAATATTTTCAAATGACGACCAAACAAAGTTGAATACAGACAAATCTTTTACAAAAGATGAATATGCCTTTGATTCCCTATTCATCAATTCCTGAACTGGTTCACAATAAAGATACCCATCGTGACGAGAAGGATCTGCATATACTACAGATACACTAGAAGCTAGATACAACCAGTCATATACCCTCCCCCACTCAGAGTCATGATACTCAGGTAACAATTCGCACCCTGATATGAGACTTTGAATGCAATAGCTTAATTCATAGCAATGTCTATCAATGGAAATCATCCTATCATCCTAAGAAAAGTCAATAATTAGAGAGAAAAATAAAAACAACTACAATTGAATTTTATACCCCCAACAAGAGAGTAAATTTAAACGCTAGTCTATCATATGAAAACATGTCCACTTCACGTCCACTTTCCTGCCGTTTCAGCCCACATTACAAGCCTCACAGCAGTGCTAACTATTTGTTTTTAAACTTTAAAGTGCAGTTAAAGCACCAAAAAAACGGGTTCGATCCCCGCCACCTCCACCAACTCTCTTCCTGAGTCACTGACTCGGTAAGTGAGAAAAGCAAAGTGAGACGGCCGTCGCACTTAGCACTGGAACCGACCTTGAGTCGGTTTTTGTGTATCTGGGGTTTAGAAAACTTCCAGCATCACCTTTTCCTGACAGCCCCCCCCCAACTGAACTTCTTTAATTCTCCGCAATCAATGACTACAACATGTTTGTGCGATTGAAGCCAAAAACGGCAGCACCTACCTCACTACCTGTAGCTCTGTACTTTTATGAAAACTGGTCTTAACTGAGCAGTATTATTGAAGTTTTATTTCATAAAAATGCAGGCCACACTGCAACGACGACACCGAATACAGCCTGTTATCGCCCGCAGCACCAAACGCCACCGCTGCCGTATCAACCACTGCAAGGGAACGCCGCTACTGTGATAAGCCTGCCCCACCTTGATCAATTAAGCGCTGTGACACTTCGCTCGCCAATCTGGGTGTATGACATCATTGGCCAGAAACTGACCTGGGCAAACCCGGCTGGGCTGGAACTCTGGGAAGCAACTGACCTTGAAGAGTTGTGTGCCAGGGATTTTGCCACAGGTCAGTCTCAGGCGGTGCAACAAACCCTGCTCAGTTATCTGGAACGGTTTCAGAACGGTGACTATTTTGATACTTGGTGGGAGATCTGCCCATATGGAATCAAGAAGCGGGTATTCTGTCGCTTATCCGGGGTCTACATCCCCTCCGAGTCAGGGCCACGCCCTGCCATGCTACTGGAAGGACAGTTTTCACCTGACTTGCTGAATCGCGGTGACATTCCAAGTGCAGCTATCGCGGTGTTATTCGATGAAGCGGGGGATATCGTCAGCTTCAACCCACCCTTTGCCGACCAGTTTGGTCAGCAAATATCCAATCTCAAGCAGATTCTGGCAGAAAATTCAGGGGTTTCTTTTGTTCAGGGGATGGGCTCACTGGGACGTGACCTCGAGCTGAAAACCTTAAAGGGCTTAAGGTGGCATCATGCCGAAGTCACCACTCAGCCAGAGTTCAGTGAACAGCCCTGCTATGTGCTAACCCTGGTAGACATTCAGGAGCGCAAACTCAGAGAGATAGAAACAGCTAACGAAGCGCGCTCTGATTTCCTCACCGGCCTGATGAACCGTCGTGGCCTGCTGCAATATATGAAGAACTACCGGGGTACAGAATACACTCTGTTCTATATCGACCTGGATGGCTTTAAACCGATAAACGACAGCTACGGCCACAACACCGGTGACGAACTGTTACGCCAGCTCGCCAATGTGCTGATGGCACAGAGAGGGCGTAAAATCTGCGCCCGGGTTGGTGGAGACGAGTTTATTATTATATTCCTTGATCGGCTGACCACACGGCAGATCAACGCCCAGGCCCAGACATTATTATCTGATATCGCCCGTCCCTATGAGGTCGCGCAGGACTGTGTCGTTCAGGTGTCCGGCAGCATCGGTATTGCGTCAGCACCCCATGATTCAGCGGACCTGAAAGACCTTCTGGTACAGGCTGATGCGGCCATGTACGAAGCAAAAAAGCAGGGTCGAAATCAGGCCGTGATCCATCGCCCCGGCATGGAGTCCTATCTGCACCGCAGGGCGCAGATTCTGCAGCATCTGGATATTGCCATCAGCGAAACTCAGCTTGCCGTACATTATCAACCGATCGTTAACGGCACCAATAAGGACGTTCTGCTAGTAGAAGCCCTGTTACGCTGGCACCACCCAACATTGGGCCCACTGTCGCCGCTGGAATTTATTTCTGCCGCTGAAGGCAGCGGCAAGATTGCGCGGCTGGAGTCCTGGGTCATCGAGCAGGTCTGTAAAGATCTGGCCGCTATTCGTCAGCTGTTCCCGACGTCCATTCGAGTGTCCATCAATATCTCCGGCGCACACATCGTACAACCCGGATTTATCGACAACCTGATGCAGCTGATATCCAGGCATCACTGCACCCCGCAAGATCTGTTGCTGGAGCTGACCGAAAGCGTACTGGTGCCGGTGATGGAAGAGAACAATCCCTGCCTTGATCAGCTGGTTGCGGCCGGTTTTCAATTAGCGATTGATGACTTTGGCACCGGTTATTCATCGCTGGCCTATATCAGCCAGCTTCCAGCAAGTTATGTAAAAATTGATAAAGCCTTTATCGACAGATTGCAGCAGGATCAGCACACCCTGCTGTTTATCCGCGACCTGTGTCAGAAATTTAATATGCAATGTATTGCCGAAGGCGTCGAGCTGGCGGAGCAAAGGGCGCTGCTCAACAATGCCGGTATCCAGTTGCAGCAGGGCTACTATTATTGCAGACCCCAGTCACTGGCTCAGCTGGCCAACAGACAGCGGGCTGCGTTATGCGTGCTCGCACCTTAAAGCGGGCCTGCTGTCTCCACAGCTGAGTCCGGCCACCACAGCCCCAGTGCGTCATTGGCACTTCATCAATCACCACATAACTGACCTCAGACAGCGTCCCCAGCACGCTATGTAGCAGCTGATAAAACGCTGTAATCGCCTGTTCAACCTGATCAGCAGTATTGCTGCCCACACTGATTTTAGCGCTCACAAACGCCGAACTCTGCCCTCGCTCAGCAACACTCTCTCCCGCGATAGACCACTGCGCTGGCGCCAGCCGCTCTACCGATACAGCCGTCAGCTCTGCCCGTTTGCCGAGCACCTCCGCCATTATCTGCGTGCTACCTTCGGCCAGTAACCGGTTCAGTTCATCTCGCTTATCATCGCAGGCTACCCGAATGGAAATATACGGCATTCTACAAAGCGCGGTGGCACAGCAGCTGAAAGAAAACGGTGAGGGGATGTTCTGAATCGACTGTTTCAAGCGAGATGAGCCGAATATGCCGGTTATTCGGCTCATAGACTGCGGGAAAAACTATCCACAGAGCTCTGGCCGCGAGTACGACCACCTTCCAGCAATAAGCATCAGGTATGTTTGCACGTCAGCCGGGTAAGCGCGCTACCGACACGACCTGTCACCAGCATCCTTCCTTTCTCAGCGGGCGCGGTCAACACATCCATCGTGAGCAAATGCTTCCCACTCTGCCAAAAACTGCAGCGTAACCGGTAACGTCGGCTCAAAGACGTTGTGACATAAACGTAATAGGAGCGCCCGCTTTGCTCCTTTGTCCACTGGAAAGAAAACCGGGGCTTAGCCGATACATCCAAAGACGCTGATAACAACAGCGCTATCAGTAAAAAACGAATTCCCATACGATTGATTCCCGTCATCCTTAACAAGAACCCTATTTTTTCACAGAAATGACACGACCGAAAATCCCAATAAGGCCAAGACCAGTCTGCCAGAAAAGCGCGCAGACTAGCCCTTTAATGCACCAGGTTCAGGGAAGGAACCGATGATCACCTTTGAGCTCTATCAGACCCTCAGTTATGCTGTAGCATTAACCGCCGCCGTCATCCTGACCCTTCGGCTGCTGTATGTGTATCTGATCAACAGCGATAATCGATTACTTGATTGCTATCGAATACAGCATGTCTCGCTCACCGAAACAGAGCTGGCGCTCTATAACCAGCTGAGCAAAGAGCTGAGCACAGACGTCGAGATACTCTGCAAAGTGAACATCAGCGATACCTTTCCGAAAGAAACCTGCCAACAGTTCAAGCTGCAAAACGGGCGGTTTGATTTTGTTGTTTGCCAACGTAAAACCAACAAGATCATGATGATCGTTCAGGTCGGCAACGCGGAGCAACAAACCACAGCCACGGCACCAGACAACATCACCTGGCTCTGTGCCGCGATGGGTGTGCCCCTGCACAGGCGGCTACCGGATGACAGACCAGCGATTCAGCAACCAGATAAGAACAGCGAAGAAAAGAAGAAAAAGTATAGACCAGCGGGCACCTTCAGCCGTCGCCGACCAGGCAAACGTCACCCTATTTTGAAGATATGACCGGTGTTATCGCTGACCATCGACGACCAGCCAACGCCATCAAATGGCGGGTACCGTTTCCGATCGATGTAGAGAAAACCACTCCGGCCTGAACGGGTCAGGTGCAGGCCGGGTGGTGGTGCAGGAGCTGTCTGTTATCGGGACAGGCTGTACACGTAGGCGGTAATCAGGTGGATTTTGGCTTCACTCAGCAACGCTTTGTGGGCGGGCATTATCCCGTTACGGCCCGTACGAATGGTATGGGCAACCTGCTCAAAAGCGCCGCCGTATAACCAGACATCATCGGTCAGGTTCGGAGCGCCCAATGCCTGCAGGCCGGTGCCATCCTGGCCATGGCACGCCGTACACAGAGCCTGAAATTGTGGCCGGGCACGGTTAACGGCGTCGATGTCGGCATCATTGCCACTGAGCGACAAGACATAGTGGGTCATATCACGTACGCCACTTTCACCCAGTACTGCGCCCCAGGGCGGCATACCACCGGTTCTGCCATCGGAAATGGTCTGTTTGATGGTGGCAACATTGCCACCGTACAGCCAGTCAGTATCAGTGAGGTCAGGGAAGCCGTGTGCTCCGCTGGCACTGCTGCCGTGACACAGTGCGCAGTTGCTGGCGAACATACGCTGCCCCATTTTCAGACCTGCCGCGTTTTCGGTCTGCTGCAGGTCACTAATACTCAGGGTCGCGTACTTTGCAAACACCGGGGCATAGTTTTCATCAGCATGTGCCATCTCAGTTTCCCACTGGCCGACCTGTGTCCAGCCCAGCAACCCGGGGAAAGTCCCCAGGCCGGGATACATCACCAGGTAAATCAGGCTGAAAATAACGGTTCCCAGAAACATCTGAAACCACCATTTTGGCAGCGGATTATCGTATTCCTCAATGCCATCGAACGCATGGCCGAGAGTTTCCTCTGTTGTTTCCTGATGTGGCTGACCGTTGCGGACGGCGAACAGCAACCAGGTACAGCCCACAATAACCCCCAGCGTAATGGCGGAAATCCACACACTCCAGAATACACTCATCTATCAGCCCTCCTGTTTTCTGGTCCTTGTATCTCAACGTGGTGGCTATTTTCGAATGGCAGATTGGCTGCCTCTTCAAAGCGTTTGCTGTTTTTTGGGTGCAATACCCATGTAAATAATGCCAGAAAGGTGATTAGCATTATCATCGGAATAAAGGGCCCATACATATCGTAATTCATAACCGGCTACCGCTTATTGCTGTAGTTATCATGCAGTTTCCCCAGTGATTGCAGGTAAGCAACCAGCGCCTCAATTTCATATTTCCCGACTACGGCATCCCTCGCCCCTGCAATCTGAGCATCGGAGAACGGTACTCCCATCGTACGCAGCACTTCCATTTTCCGGTCAGTATTCGGATCGGTAAACCTGTCGCTGAATAACCAGGGGTAGGACGGCATTTTTGACTCAGGCACAACATCACGCGGGTTATACAGATGAGCGCGGTGCCAGTCGTCGGAATAGCGCGCACCAACACGCGCCAGATCCGGCCCGGTACGTTTGGAACCCCATAAGAACGGGTGTTCCCAGACACCTTCATTAGCGGTGCTGTACTGGCCATAACGTTCAGTTTCTGCGCGGAACGGTCGAATCATCTGGGTATGACAAACATGACAGCCTTCACGGATGTAAATGTCTCGCCCTTCAAGCTCCATCGCGGTGTAGGTACGCAAGCCGTCAATTGGCTGCGTTGTGGAACTCTGAAACATCAATGGAACAATCTCTGCCAGGCCGCCACCGCTGATGACAATGATGATTAACAGAATCATCAGGCCAATGTTTTTTTCTATGGTTTCATGCTTGATCATTACTTTTCTCCTGACCCTTTCAGGTGGCCTGCGCGGCGGCATCTACAACGGAAACAGAACTGTTTCTGCGAACGGTTTGCCATACGTTGTAAGCCATCAACAGCATACCCGTTACCCAGAATACGCCACCCAGAGCACGCACGAAGTAACCCATGTGGGATGCTTCCAGTGCTTCTACGAAGCTGTAAGTCAGGGTGCCGTCTTCGTTTACTGCACGCCACATCAGCCCCTGCAGAATACCGTTCACCCACATTGCACAGATGTACAGTACGGTACCGATCGTCGCCAGCCAGAAGTGAGTGTTGATCAGCGCAACAGAGGCCATCGATGCCTTACCCCACAGTCGTGGAATCATGTGGTAAGTCGCACCGATGGAAATCATCGCTACCCAGCCCAGAGCCCCGGCGTGTACGTGGCCAATAGTCCAGTCAGTGTAATGAGACAGAGCATTGACGGTTTTAATTGCCATCATCGGGCCTTCGAAGGTAGACATACCGTAGAAAGACAGAGATACAACCAGGAAACGCAGGATAGGGTCAGTACGCAGTTTGTGCCAGGCACCAGACAGCGTCATCATGCCGTTGATCATACCGCCCCAGGATGGCGCCAGCAGGATCAGAGACATTACCATCGCAACAGACTGAGCCCAGTCTGGCAGCGCAGTGTAATGCAGGTGATGACCACCCGCCCACATGTAGGTAGCAATCAGCGCCCAGAAGTGGACGATTGATAAACGGTAGGAGTAGATCGGCCGCTGAGCCTGTTTGGGCACGAAGTAATACATCATGCCCAGAAAGCCCGCCGTCAGGAAGAAGCCAACAGCGTTATGGCCGTACCACCACTGCACCATCGCATCGACGGTACCTGCGTAGATCGAATAGGACTTGAAGGCCGATACTGGTAATGCTGCACTGTTTACAATATGCAACACGGCAATGGTAATAATGAACGCCATATAGAACCAGTTCCCCACGTAAATATGTGGGGTTTTACGGTGCTTGACGGTGCCCAGAAAGACGATAGCGTAACACACCCAGACAATGGTAATCATGATGTCGATTGGCCACTCAACCTCGGCGTACTCTTTCGTTGAGGTCAGGCCCAGCGGCAAGGTGATGACGGTGGCAACGATGACCGCCTGCCAGCCCCAGAAGGTAAAGGCGGCAAGGGCGTCAGAAACCAGTCGAACCTGACAGGTGCGCTGTACAACGTAGTAGGAAGTAGCGAACAAGGCGCAGCCACCAAAGGCAAAAATCACCGCGTTGGTATGTAACGGACGCAGGCGACCAAAGGTTAGCCAGGGTATATCAAAATTCAGCTGCGGCCAGACCAGCTGTGACGCAATAAAAACGCCTATGGTCATGCCGACAATACCCCAGATTACGGTCATGATGGCGAACTGGCGGACCACTTTATAGTTATAAGTGGAATGTTCAGTGACTGTGCTCATGTCAGGATCTCATCAATAAGCGGGTGAATAAGTTATTTGCTGCTGAGCAACATGGAGAAGTAACTTTTATTACCTGGATTTATTTCATTACAGTATCCGTAGGCATGCCTGAACAGGCTGATGATGGCGAGTGTCGATATGATGTATGACTATTAATGATGAATTAAGGCACAGCAGATTGAATATTACTGAGATCAGATTTATAAGTTATTTATATATAATTATCATCTGAACTTATACCTCACTTAATGTGAGGATATTAATTAAATTCAGGATGACTTATTCAGTGGCCACAGTCTGTTTTTTAGTAAAACTGGTACTGTTAAGTACCTTAGATTCAGCCTAAAGGGTATTAAGCCGAAATTAATTCAACGAATGAGAATTTGTTTTATTATTCTGTAAAAAACAGATAACTGGCTACTAAATGAAATAGCTTAATTCAACGCGACCAAAACCCATATCTGTAACACAAAAAAAGCCCCCGAAGGGGCACAAGTGACGGCTATACCCCTGCCAGATGACAGCAGTACGCGGTGGTGCAGCGGCCGCCATAGCCGCTACGGCCAGGGTGCAGCCAGAGGCTGCGGGCTCAGGAGATAACTGTTTCGATCATGTGGCCGTCGGCTGCTGCGCGCAGCCGAAAGCCGTGGCTCAACCGTGTATGGCCTTACCAAAAGTCGCCAAAGCCGCTTCCATGGTGGCTTCACTCAGGCTGGGGTGGACGTGGATGGTGGCGGCCAGATCTTCCACCAGTGCGCCCATTTCCAGCGCCAGAGCAAACTCGCCGCTGAGCTCTGCCACATGGGCACCGACGGCCTGGATGCCGACGATGACGTGGTCATCGGTGCGGGCGACAACGCGGACAAAGCCGCCGTCTTCACCGGCTTCCATGGTCAGCGCTTTACCGATGGCGGCGAAGGGGAATTTACCGACGCTGATATCCAGACCTTTGGCTTTGGCCTCGTCCGGGGTCAGGCCGACGCTGACGATTTCCGGTTCGGTGAAGCAGACTGCCGGGATGGCGACCGGGTCAAAGCTGCGTTTATGTCCGGCGATGATCTCAGCCACCATTTCGCCCTGGGCGGAGGCTTTGTGGGCCAGCATGGGTTCACCCACCAGATCACCAATGGCCCAGACGTTGCGGGTGCTGGTGCGGCACTGGTCGTTCACCTGAACAAACGCGCCCTGCTTATCAACCGGCATGTTTTCCAGCCCCCAGCCCTGAGTGTTAGGGCTGCGACCGACAGCGACCAGCACTTTGCTGGCAGCGATGCTTTGCAGCTCACCGGCTTTATCGCGGTAGTGCAGCACCGCACCCACATCATCCTGATCCACCGACTCAGCGCGGGCTGAGGTAATCACCTCAACATCATGTTTTTTCAGCCACTGCTGAATGGGCCGGGTCAGCTCTTTATCGTAGATTGGCAGGATGCGCTCACCCCCTTCGATAAAGGTCACTTTCGCCCCCAGCTTGCGCCAGGCGATGCCCAGTTCCAGGCCGATATAGCCCGCACCAATCACCACCAGCTGCTCCGGCACCTCGGTCAGCGTAAGCGCTTCGGTGGAGGAAATCACCGCACCGCCAAAGGGGATGCCTGGCAGTTCGGTCACCGAGGAACCGTTAGCCAGGATTACATGCTCGGCATGCAGAGTCTGGCCGCCGTCGGCGGTTTCAATTTCGCAGGTTTTGGCATCAGCAAACGTCGCCCAGCCGTGGATAACTTCCACCCCGGCTTTGGCCAGCAGGCCTTCAACACCGCCATTAAGCCGGTCAACCACGCTTTCTTTCCATTGCTGCGTAGCCACCAGGTTCAGCTCGGGGGCTGAGCTGAGTGAGATACCCAGTTTGCCACTGCCGACATGGGCCAGCAGTTCTTCATACCGGCTGGCGGCGTGGATCAGCGCCTTGGAGGGGATGCAGCCGCGAATCAGGCAGGTGCCGCCGGTACGGTCAGCTTCCACCAGCACGGTATCCAGCCCCAGCTGTCCGGCGCGGATTGCCGCCACATAGCCACCCGGACCACCGCCCACCACCAGTACTTTGCATTTACGATGTGTGTTCATATGCGTCTCCTCCAGCCCTTCAGACAAAGATCGAGGCTGGATTTTCCAGCAACCGTTTTAGCGCCTGCACCATCAGTGCAGCATCGTAGCCATCCACCACCCGGTGATCGAAGGATGACGACAGGTTCATCATTTTGCGCACCACAATTTCACCGTGATACACCACCGGTTTATCCTGCAATTTGTTGATGCCGACGATAGTGGTTTCCGGGGCGTTGATGACCGGCGTAGTGACGATGCCGCCAATAGCTCCCAGACTGGTGATGGTAATAGTGGAGCCACTGAGTTCATCAACACGGGCACTGCCCTCGCGCGCCGCAGCACTGAGCCGCGATAGCTCGCTGGCGCTCTGCCAGATATCCAGCGCTTCGCTGTGTTTAACCACCGGCACCATCAGGCCTTTTTCGGTCATGGTGGCGATGCCGATGTGGACGGCGTCGTACTGGGTCAGTACTTCGCGCTCATCATCGAAGCGGGCATTACAGAACGGAAATTCGGGCAGCGTTTTCGCCAGTGCCTGCATGATAAACGGCAGCAGGGTCAGCTTGGGCTGGCTCGGTTTACGGTTCTCATTAAGGTGCTGGCGCAGCTCTTCCAGTGCCGTAATATCGATCTCTTCGACATAGGAGTAGTGCGGAATATTGCGCTTGGCAGCGACCATTTTCTGGGCGATCACCCGGCGTAAGCCCCGCAGCGGAATCTCGGTGGTCGCGCTGCGCGCTGCGCTCTGGTTGCTGACCGGCAAGGCCGCCTGCATGCCACCGGCGGCGATAAAGTTTTCCAGATCGGTATTGCTGATCCGCCCCGCCGGACCGGTGCCAGGCACCACGGCCAGATCAATATCTTCTGCACGGGCACGACGGCGCACCGACGGCGCAGCCAGAATCTCATGGCGGCCTGGCACATGGCTGATAGTGGTTTTATGGCTGGCGGGCTCCGGCGCTTGTACGGGGGCCGCTTGCGGCACGCTCGGTGCTGGCTTGGGCGTTGCTGCCTCGGCGGCACTCGGGCTTGGGCTGATCACAGCCTCCCCCTCGCCTGCGGTTTCGATCAGTATCAGCTCGCTGCCAACGGCGAACATCTCACCAGCATCGCAGCCCAGCCGGACGATGGTGCCTGCCACCGGCGCGCTCAGCTCCACGGTGGCTTTGTCGGTCATCACATCGACCAGCAGATCATCTTCTTCTACCCGATCACCGACGCTGACATGCCAGTCGACGATTTCGGATTCCACAATCCCTTCGCCCAGGTCGGGCAATTTAAAGCTGTAATGGCCCATCAGTCGGTCTCCAGCGTGCGTTGAATGGCGTCGATAATCCGTTCCTGACTGGGGAAGTACTCCCACTCGAACGCATGGGGATACGGCGTATCCCAGCCGGTCACCCGTTCAATCGGCGCTTTAAGGTGCCAGAAGCAGCTTTCCTGCACTTCGGCCACCAGCTCGGCACCAAAACCACTGGTGCGGGTCGCTTCATGGATCACCACACAACGGCCGGTTTTCTGTACCGACTCAGCAATGGTCTCCGTATCCAGTGGCAGCAAGGTGCGCAGGTCGATCAGCTCAGCATCAATGCCCGCCGTTTCAATCGCGGCAGCGGCCACATGCACCATGGTGCCGTAGGCCAGGATGGTGACATCACTGCCAGGGCGGACCACCGCCGCCTTGCCCAGCGGCACTTTGTAATAGCCTTCCGGCACCTCACCCTGTGGATAATTCGCCCAGGGCTGACCGGCTTTATGATGGTCGCCGTCAAACGGGCCGTTGTAGATACGTTTGGGTTCAAAGAAGATCACTGGATCATCGTCTTCGATGGCGCTGATCAGCAGACCTTTGGCGTCGTAAGGGTTGGAGGGCATCACGGTTTTCAGGCCGCAGACATGGGTGAACACCCCTTCCGGGCTTTGCGAATGGGTCTGGCCGCCACGGATACCGCCACCACAGGGGGTACGGATGGTGACCGGCGCGCTGTATTCGCCGCCACTGCGATGACGCAGTCGGGCCAGCTCGCTGACAATCTGGTCAAACGCCGGGTAGATATAGTCAGCGAACTGGATCTCCACCACCGGCCGCAGGCCGTTTACGCCCATGCCAATGGCCGTGGCGACAATACCGCCTTCGGCGATCGGCATATCCAGCGCCCGATGGGCCCCGTACTTCTCATACAGCCCTTCGGTACAACGAAACACGCCACCGAAATAGCCGACATCTTCACCCATCACCAGCACAGCTGGATCACGTTCCATCAACACATCCATCGCCGAGTTGAGGGCCTGAATCATATTCATTGCTGGCATGGTTTATACCCCCAGATCCTGACGCTGTTTACGCAGATGCCCTGGCATCTCCTTGAATACATCTTCGAACATGGCGCTGACCGGCCAGTGCGGGCCTTCTTCCAGCGAGCCGTATTTGATCGCTTCTTTCCAGTTGGCGGTCATCTCGGCTTTAAGCTCGGCTTCCACCGCGGCATGCTGCGCATCATCCCATTCGCCGATGGCGATCAGGTGTGCTTTGAGCCGTTCCAGTGGGTCACCCAGCGGCCACTGTGCGGCCTCATCCTTGCCCCGATAGGCATCGGGATTGTCACTGGTGGAGTGGCTGGCCACACGGTAGGTGTACAGCTCGATCAGCGTTGGTCCATGGCCCTGGCGCGCCCGTTCAGCCGCCCACTGGGTCACGGCGTAAACAGCCAGAAAATCGTTACCGTCCACCCGGATACCCGGCATGCTGAAGCCCTGAGCGCGGGCGGCAAAGGTGGTGCCGGTACAGGCAAAGGACTGCGGGGTAGAGATCGCCCACTGGTTATTCACCACATTGAGCAGCGCCGGAGCGCGATAGGTGGAGGCAAAATGCAGCGCGTGATAAACATCCGCTGCCGCCATGGTGCCATCGCCAACCCAGGCGGCGGAAACGTGATCTTCACCTTTATAGGCCGAGGCCATCGCCCAGCCCACAGACTGGCTGATCTGGGTGCCCAGGTTGCCGGAGATGGTGAAAAAGTTACCTTCTTTCCAGCTGTACATGATCGGCAGCTGGCGGCCCTTGATGTTGTCGCGGGAGTTGGACAGACAGTGACACATCATGTCCAGCACCGGACGACCCCGAACAAACAGCAGCCCCTGCTGGCGGTAAGACGGAAACAGCATATCGCCTGATTCCAGCGCCATCGCCTGGGCCACGGCCACCGCTTCTTCACCGGTACATTTCATATAGAACGACAGATTGCCCTGGCGCTGCATGCGGAACATGCGCTCGTCATAGGCGCGCACCGCCAGCATATGTTTCAGCCCCTGACGCAGCTGGTCCGGGCTGAGCTGCGGGTTCCAGTCGCCACAGGCCTGGCCGTTATCGTCCAGTACGCGCACCAGGCCATAAGCCAGGTCACGGGTCTGTTCGGCGGCCGCATCCGTTGCCGGGCGCGCGCAGGCACCGGCAGCAGGAATATCCAGTTTAGAAAAATCAGCGGGCTGGTCGGGCCGGGATGAAGCCACCGGCACATACAGTTTGGACTGCCAGCCAGCGTGAGTGGGAGATGTCATAGGTGATCCTCCTTGTCGCATGTGCCGGATTTACAGGCGGCACAGACGAGAACGGACCGGGCGTAACCGGTCACAGCATTGATCAATCCCCGGTGCATCACACCGGGTGCGGGACGGTTACGCCGCTGGACTAAAGGTCTCTTCAGCCAGCTGGTCAGCAACAACATGAGGCGGTAAACCCTGGGCAGCGGCGCGCTCGAAGATCTGCTCCAGCCGCTGGCCGATAGAGTCCAGGTGCTGCTGCAACGCGGCCGCGCCTTCGCCACTACGCTGGTAAGCAATGTCGATAATGCCACCGGCATTGAGCACATAATCCGGGGTATAGAGAATCTCTTTGCGCATCAGCAACTCGCCAAATTCCGGGGTCGCCAGCTGGTTGTTCGCCGCTCCGGCAATCACCGTGCATTTGAGCTGTGGCAGGGTATGTTCGTTAATGACGCCACCCATGGCGCAGGGGGAAAACACATCGGCATCAACGCCAAAAATCAGATCAGGGGCTACCACGCGGGCACCAAACTCATCCACCGCCCGTTGCAGATTGGCTTGCACAATGTCGGTAACGATCAGTTCAGCACCGGCCTGGTGCAGGTGGCGCGCCAGGTAATAACCCACGTTGCCAACGCCCTGCAGCGCGACGGTCAGCCCGTTGAGATCATCACGCCCCAGTCGCTGCCGTACCGCTGTTTTCAGGCCAACAAAGGTGGTGTAAGCCGTGGACGGTGAAGGGTCGCCACCATGTTCAGCACCTTCAACCACGCCCGCCGCAAAGCGGGTACGCTGACCAATCACCGCCATATCCGCCACACTGGTGCCGGAGTCTTCTGCCGTTATGTAAGCCCCGGACAGGCCTTCAATGAAATCACCCAGGCGCTGTAGCAAGGCTGCGGATTTATCTTTGCGCGGGTCACCAATAATCACGCATTTACCGCCGCCCAGCGGCAGCCCGGCCAGTGCCGATTTGTAAGTCATCCCGCGCGACAGGCGCAGTACGTCGGTCAGCGCATCGGCGTCGCTGGCATAGGGCCACATGCGACAGCCGCCCAGCGACGGACCAAGATGGGTGTTGTGAATGGCCACGATGGCCTTAAGGCCGGTTTTTGCATCACGAAAAAACGCGACCTGCTCGTGGTTATCAAACTCCGGATGGGAGAACAGATTCATATCGGCGCACCTTGTTTATTTTTATCCTGCGTCTATATCCACCGCTGGGCTGCGCCTGATGATCAACCTGGCGGCCAGCAACTGACTAAAACTGTACCGGGTTTGTCGGGTAATATTTATCCAAAGATACGGGAAACCCCTGGACTCAACGCAGGATAAATACCAAAATCAGGCTGTTAAGGTATAAATATTACTGACCAGTACGAAAGACGGTATTGATTACGCAACTGCGGTATAACGATCTGATCCGCTTAACAACACTAAAAACACCGAACCGAGCCCATGGAACTAGATAAAACCGATCGTAAAATCCTCGCCCTGATCCAGCAGGACGCCAGCATGAGCGCCGCCGAGATCGCCGACCAGGTCAACCTGTCGCAGCCACCGTGCTGGCGACGGATCAAGCGGCTGGAGGAGCAAGGTTATATCCAGAAACGCACCGGCATCCTGGACAGGAACAAGCTGGGGCTGAATATGGTGATCTACACCGAGGTCAAACTCAGCGCCAATGGCCGCCAGGCAGTGAATGAGTTTCAGCAACACATTCAAGCGCTACCAGAAGTCACCGAGTGTTATCTGATGATGGGCCGGATTGATTTTCTATTGCGGATTGTGACCAAGGATGTAGCCAGCTATGAAACCTTCTACCGCGATCACCTGTCGCTGATCCCGGATATTCAGGAGCTCAACTCCACGGTGGCGATGAGCGAAGTGAAATACACCACCGAGCTGCCGCTGCATCTGGTGTAGCGGAGCCCGGCACTCGCCTGCCCTTGCCCCCTGCTGCTGACGCCACTAGAATTGGCGCCAAATAACCCGCCAGGATATCTCCCTGTTGAACAGTCCCAAACAGATCAGCCAGCAACGTATTCAGGCTCTCGCCGACCAGCTCGAATGCCGTATCCTCAATCGAGAGATCGACTGCAGCGGCTTCCTGCGCCAGAACGAGCTGGAAAAACTGCTTGATACCAACCGCTTTACCGTACGGCAGATCCTGACTGAACTGACCCAGCGCGGAGTACTGGTGCATGTGCCTTATCGTGGCCACCAGCTGCGCGCCCACACGGTGGAAGAGCGCCAGCAGATCACCGAAAGTCGTCTGCTACTGGAACAGGGTGCCTGCCAGCTGGTACTGCTGCATATCGACCCGGCCGGGATTGAGCAACTGCAACAACAGGCGCAACTGTTTGATAATGCAGTGCATAACGGTGATACCAGCCAGCTGATCAGCAGCAACTACGCCTTCCACAAGACTTTCTATCAGTATTGCCAGAACCCCTTTCTCAGCGACCTGATCAACAATCTGCGCGAACAGGCAGTGCGGGTCAGTCAGCCGGGCTGGTTTAATCAGCAGGCATCGCTGCAGGCCAGCGAAGAGCACTTCGCTATCGTCGAGGCGTTGCGCCAGAAGCAGCCCGAGCAACTGCGACTGCTTATTTTCCAGCACCTGACCGGCTGGCGGCGCTATATTGAGCCGGACAAAATAGACAACTAATAACAATAAGACACAGTATCAAATAAAAGTAATTATCATTACTTTACAAATTGGCGCCAATTAAATACTGTCTGCCCATCTAGCAGGGAGACTTATTGATGCGTTGTATTCAGAAATGCCCGTTGTCGCTGGCCATCACCCTGGCGCTGACTTCTCAGAGCCTGTCCGCTCAGCAACTGGACACCTTCACCGTGACCGGCTCCAACACCACGGCCCCTGGTACCAGCCAGAGTGGCTTGAAAATGGATGCCGACTGGCGTCAGGTGCCACAGAGCATCAGCCAGGTCGAGCGCGTTGCGTTCGAGCAGCGTGGTGCCGTAAAGCTCGACGATGCCCTGCGGGGAATCCCCGGCATCAACCGAGCGCTGGGCGAAGGTGCCCGTGATCATTTCAGCATTCGTGGCTACGACGCCCTGAATGATTTGTATCGCAATGGTCTGCGCGACGGGGGTAGTGCCCAGGCCTATCGCAGCCTGCAGAATATCGAGCGCATTGACGTGGTCAAAGGTGCCGCCGGTGCGCTCTATGGTCGCGGCTCGGCCGGTGGTCTGATCAACCTGGTGACCAAGAAAGCCGATGGCGAACGGATGCGTGAACTGGACCTCAGTACGGGCAGTTTTGATCAGCACCGGCTGGCGCTGGATATGGGCGACCAGCTGGGTAACGGCATCAATGGCCGGCTGAACATGGAATACCGTGACGGTGATTCCTATGTGGATAACGTTTCCGGTGACACGCTGTTTATCGCCCCCAGCCTGCGCTTTGAACTCAGCGAGCGCAGCCAGCTGGACCTCGATCTGGAATACCTCAACCAGTCCCAGACGCCCTATCGCGGCGTGCCGTCGGTTGATGGTAAACCGGTCAAAGTAGACAGCTCAACCTACTATGGTGGCCTGAGCGATTATCAGGATAACGAGTCGATCCGCGCCAGCCTGGCACTGACACAGCAACTTACCCCGGCCATGCAATGGCGTAACAGCGTCTATTACAGCCGGGTTGAGATGGAGCAGTCCGCCACACGGAATAAAAGCGTGGCCGATGGCCTGCTGAACCGCTCAGTGGTGGCCTTCGCATTTGATCCACAGGTTGATGCCGGGCTGCAGTCTGAGCTGAGCTGGCAGCTGAACAGCCGCCACCAGCTACTGTTCGGCGCCGAGCTGGCACATATGGAACGCACCAGCACCAGTACCGGTGCAAGCGCTCCGGCCACGGACCTGCTGAACCCGGTCAGCGTCAGTTACCCACAGCCTGCGCTGGCCGCTAACCGCAGTAACAGCATCAACAGTTATGCACTCTATGGCCAGGATCTGATCCAGCTAGCCTCCCAGCTGAGCCTGCTGGCGGGTGCCCGTTATGACCATATCAACACCCGCCAGAGTGCGGCCAGCGGTGCCAAACTGGCGACTTCTGAAGGCAAGTTCAGCCCCCGCCTGGGCCTGACCTATGCCATCAACCCACAAACCTCGCTGTACACCAGCTGGGGCCGCTCCTATCAGCTACCCTACGGCGGCATCTATTCCAGCGCCACCAAAGCGGCGATGCTGGAAACCAGCCTGAGTGAAATTGGTGTCAAATCAGAACTGCTGGATAATCGCCTGCAGCTGGGGGCCTCGCTGTTTCAGCTCGACCGGGAGTCGCCACAGACCGATGCCATGCAGCAGGTGGTTGATATCGCCCGTGATCGTCATGAGGGGATTGAACTGGAAGCCCATGCCCAGCTGACTCCACAGTGGCAGTTCAGCGCGGGTTACACCTGGCTGGATGCCCGTAACCGCGACAGCGGCATGCAACCCAACGATGTGCCAGAACACACCCTGTCACTGTGGAACAGCTATGAACCGGTCCGGGGCTGGACCCTGGCCGGCGGCCTGTATTACGTCAGTGAACGCTTTGCTGGCAACAACGAACAGGTGAAGCAGGACAGCTATCAACTGGTTGATCTGATGGCCAGCTATGAAACCGGCCCACACCGGATACAGCTGAACATTAATAATCTGCTGGATGAGGACTACACCCTGGGCGCGACCGGTAATGGCTCCGGCCTGCATCAGATCGGCTATGGCGCACCGCGCAGCGCCAATCTGAGCTATCGGTTATCGTTCTGAGCACAGCCAGCTGATACGGTAAATAACCCGTCACTGTCCCGGCCTCCCGCCGGGACGGTCTACCCAGTAAACCCCACCAGCACCAGCACCCCTACCACCGCCGTGGTCATCACCAGCGCATAGGGCAGATTCCAGCGCATCACCTGATAAATATCCGCCTGATAACGACCGTGCAGCGCCAGATTAATCCCCGACAGCGGCCCAACCGAAGTACCGACTGACCAGCAGGCCAGTAATACCAGTGCAAACAGCAACTGCTGCCCCTCTTGCGGCGTAACCAGACTGGCCAGCACCGAAATACCAATAATGGGATGCAGCCCGGCAATCGCTGCCGCCATAATCGCCAGCAGGCTGACGATGGCAGGCACCACACCAAAATCATCAAACAGCTGCCAGCCCGCCAGCGTACTGACCAGCACCGCCAGCCCCTGGGTCATTAATCCGGCTGACAGGAACAAAGTGATTTCATTACACATCTGTGGCAGACGCTGCTGAACGTGGTCACGGACTTTGCGCGCGCCTTTTTCGCTACGCCGCTGAAACCCCAGATAGATCGTCAGGCTGAGTATGGGTGCCAATACCGTAATCAGTACCAGCACCGGCACGTCCGGCTGCCGTTGATGCAGCACCAGTACCAGGCTGGCCATCAGCGCCGGAAACCAGAGACTGGCCAGCTGCAGCGGGTAACCCTGAAAGTGCTGGCAATCCGGATCACGGCCCAGCTCCCAGAGGGTAAACAGCAAGCCTGTCAGTGCCAGTGGCACGCCTACCATTAACAGCTGCAATAAAGGTGCATCCGGTACATAGGCCAGCGCGACCGCCATGGAGGCGTAAAACGGTGACCAGAATGCCCCCAGCGTCAGCGCCCGGTTAACGGTCAGCGTCTGTAACCGACTGAGCCGTCCATCTTTGCTGATGCGATCAGCAAAGATAAACATCGCCGACAGGTTAATCACCGAGGCAAACAGATGGATGCCCAGCAAGGTAGAGAGTAACCCTTTGCGCCCGGCCAGGAGTGAGGTCTGCTGGCCCGCTTTGCCCAGCCGTACCAGCGAGAGAAAGCTGACGGAAACCACCATGGAAATAATCGCGGTATTAGCACCCGCCAGATTAGCCCAGTCCACCTGGGCATCACGCAACAGCCCCCAGCCCAGGCTTGCCCCACCGGCCACCAGCATGATGGAGCTGAGCAAGCGGGTTTTCGCCGCCGTACGTTGCCAGAGCAGCACGATTGCCAGCCAGTAGCAGAGGCCGACCAGGCTACCCGCCAGCTCCACTCCCAACCCACGCAGAGCACTGGTTATAATGGCGATCAGAATCAGCCCCGCCGCCAGCCGCTGCATCAGCAGGCCTGAACGGGGAGGCGTCGAAATAGAAGAGGGTGTCTGCAAGCGAAGGTCCTTAATAGCGATAACGGCGGCGCATTGAAGACCAGAGCTTCAACGCGCCGATTATACGCCGCTACCACCGTCGATCGCAGTCGTCATTTCAGCTAAACAGACCGGTACAGCCCTCAGGCCGCCCCTGGCACAAACTCCAGAAATTCGGCATGGCCTGCCAGCTGCTCCATGGTTTGCGCCAGACTCTGGCCAGGGTTCAACTGGCAGTTCCAGGCCTCCATCACCAGCTGCTGGCGCAGCACCTTGTCGGTAACCCGTTTATCGTCCAGGTCCAGCGGCCAGGGGATGGGCTGATCCACCCCCACCATACCCCAGCGGTGCGCATGGGGTTGCTGGTACAGGCGCAGCAACGCATGAAAATCTTCCATCCCGGCGGTCAGGATGCCGTGCTTTTCGCCCGGCAGATGTAATAGCTCACCATCTTCACCATCACAGACCGGAGCAAACCCCGCCAGTGATTTCAGGGTTTCAGTACGCCAGATCGCTGCGGTGTTTTGCGGTATCCGCCAGGGCAATGAGGCCTGCCAGCCAGTGCGCAGAAAACCCAGCACCGCCAGCTCCGACTGATGCAGCAACTGCTGCGCCCGGTTGAGCTGTTCACCGGTAATGGCCATCTCCGGCGACCAGCACATCACATACTCGGTGTGCACCTGGGCCAGCCCCTGGTTCAGTGCCTGACCACTGCCGATATTTGGCCCCCAGCCGTCATGGACCAGCTGCACAGCGATGTCGGTACCGGCGTACTCATCGCCCAGCTGTTGCGCCACCATGGCACGGGTGGGGTAAACCCCTCGCTCATCATGCACCTCGGCACTGTCCTGAGACTGGTCGGCATGCACAATCACCCGCAGCTGCGAGACTGCTCGATTGTCCTGCAGAAACGCGCGCAACTGGCGGCCGCGCTGCTCGTTGTAAGCGGCGAGCAGCCCAGGTTTCTGGGCCCTTTCGGCGTTGATAAAGGAACGGACAAGTACGGTAATCTGGCGTTGCATAGATACCCCCCGGACACAGTGGTCCAGTCACTGATAGCGTATATAAGCAACATAGCAGTAACAGGCTCCGTCGGGACGAACCCGGGTCAGACAACACCGCCGTCAGGGCTGACAGCAACAACAATCCTGACTGTGGTCATTGACCACACCCGTGGCCTGCAGATAGGCATAGATAATGGTGGTGCCGACAAAAGTCATACCGCGCTTTTTCAGATCTTTGGCGATGCGATCACTCAGCTCGGTCGAGACCGGCACTTCAGCCATACTGGCAGGCCGATTAACGATGGGCTTGTTATCGACAAAGCCCCACAGATACGCATCAAAACTGCCAAACGCCTGCTGGATCGCCAGAAAAACAAGGGCGTTTTTGCGGGTAGAGAAGACTTTCAGCCGGTTGCGCACAATGCCACTGTTGAGCAACTGTGCTTCCAGTTCATCATCCGTCATCACCGCAACACTCTGCGGATCAAAGTTTTTAAAGGCAACGCGATAACCGTCCCGCTTGTTCAGGATGGTCTGCCAGCTCAGTCCGGCCTGGGCACCTTCCAGAATCAGCATCTCGAACAGACGCTGATCATCGTGTTCCGGCACGCCCCACTCCTCATCGTGATAACGGGTGTAGCGTTCATCTTTATCCGTGGCCCAGCCACAGCGAATCGAGTTGTTCTTCATGTTTTGCCCTGGTGAACTATGCTTATTGGCGCATGATGCCATAGGGAATTGACAATAACTGTCAGCAGCTTCATCTATCTGCAACATCTCTGGGTAAAAATGGACGCGAAACCAAAGAGGAAAAAATAATGGATAAACATCGAATCACCGGCCAGCTGAAACAGTTGCTGCGCAGCGGCTACTCTATCGACGACGTACGTAACATGGCACTCGGCCCCCGCGCTCTGGTCGAGCAGGCAATCCTGGACTACCAGGCACAGCGTGAAAAACAGGCCCAATCACAGCGCACCCTGAGCCATCAGGCGAGCTTCGCGATGTACCTGGGCACGCGCTAAGCTCGCCTACCTGCTTCTACTGCTTACAACGACTCTACGACTTTAGCCGCCAAAGCTTGATTCAAGGCAGTTTCAGTAACGGTTCATCATAGGTAGTGTATTTACATCATGATAACCTTATGCATAAATTGCGCGGCCCCACCTGGTGAGATGGGTGGGAAAGATAAAGGCTTCATTCCTTGTGAGCACTGAAGGACATAATTATGAAAAAAGTTTTGATCGCTACACTGGCTACGATTCTGCTGACACCTGCTGCAGCTATGGCAGAACGTTCCGGCGCTGATGTCTACAACACTAAATGTACTGTCTGCCACGCGACTGGCGCAGCGGGCGCACCAAAACTGGGTGACGCTGCAGCATGGGCACCACGCGCAGCGATCGGTGTGGACGCTCTGGTAGCGAGCGCAACCAAAGGTAAAGGCGCGATGCCACCTAAAGGCCTGTGCATGGATTGCTCCGCAGGCGAACTGAAAGCTGCTGTCCAGCACATGCTGGATAACTCCAAGTAAGTTTACTGCCACAAAAAAAGCCCTGACTTGATCAGGGCTTTTTTATGTCTGTTATTCAGCGCTGTAATTCAGCAACAGCCGACCCGGCCCGTCAGCTGGTAGGCCTCAGGCTTAATAACAGGCTCGCGATTCAAGACCAGATCCGCCAGTAAACGGGTCGAGGCCGGTGCCAGTACCAGGCCATTACGGAACTGACCCGCATTGACCCAGAGCCCATCATAGCCCGGCGCAGCACCGATATACGGCACCCCTTCCGGTGAGCCAGGCCGTAAGCCAGACCAGTGATGCTCCACCGGATAATCTTTAAGGGCAGGCATAATCAACAGCGCTGTCGCATGCAACGAGGCCCGTGCTTCTTCGGTGGTCTGTTTGGTAAAACCAACCCGCTCCAGCGTGCTGCCGACCAGAATACGACCATCACTGCGCGGGATCAGGTAACGGCCATTGGCCAGCACCACCCGATCAATCAGGCCCGGTTTTGCTTTGAACAGCATCATCTGGCCATGCACCGGTTCCACCGGCAATTCTATACCCAGTGGCGCTAACAGCTGCGCACTCCAGGCACCACCAGCAATCACCGTGGCATCTGCGCGATACTCAGCGCTGGCGGTTTTCACCCCTTCAATGCGCTCACCGTGGCAGATCAGCCCGGTAACATCAGCCTGTTCAACCAGAGTGATATTCGGATTCACCACCATCGATTCACGTAACGCCCGGCCCAGCCGCGGGTTACGGATACTGGCAACTTCCGGCATCCAGATCGCACTGCTGACGCCTTCGGCCAGGTTCGGCTCTTTACGGTAAACGAACTCACCATCCACTTTACGCAAAGGCCGGTGATGCTTCGCCGCCCAGGCCAGCGCGTCAGCTTCATCGTCCACCGACAGCATAAACATGCCTTTCTGACGCAGCTCCGGGTCGTAGCCAGTCTCGTCAATCAGCTCATCCGCCAGGTGGATATAACTGCTCTGTGACCAGGTCGCCAGCTGCGTCACCGGCGCTTTATAACGCCAGGGGTACAGCGGTGACACAATCCCGCCACCAGCCCAGCTTGATTCCTGAGCACACTGACGGCGCTCCACCAGCGTTACCCGGGCACCGGACTGCGCCAGTTCACGGGCGGTCATCATACCGATCACCCCACCGCCAATCACAATAAAGTCAGCCATTATTATTCAGTCCTCCGTTATCCGTGCGCTATTGTGCGATGCCCGCCGCGCACACACCAGCGCCAGACAGACAAAGCATGACGGTCCACAGGGTTTTGAATGGATAAAAAGAGAAGGAGGAGGACGCGACAGGATATCGCGTCCGGTATTAACTAAATAACAGCTCAGCTGTTGCTGACGCTGAGGATTTTGACATCAAACTGCAGCGATTTACCGGCCAGTGGATGGTTGAAATCCACCCGCACTTTATCGTTGTCAAAGCTGGCTATGACGCCGGGCAGCTCGCCGCCCTGGGCGTCGGCGAAGGAGATCATCAGGCCTTCTTCCAGCGCCATATCGTCAAACGACTTGCGTGGCACCACCTGAATGTTGCTCGGGTTGTGCTGGCCAAAGCCATGTTCCGGCAGGATACGCAGGCTCTGCTCGCTGCCTTCAAACAAACCAAACAGGGCTTTTTCAAAGCCTTCCAGCAAATTGCCATCACCGACGGTGAAGGTGGCAGGCTTGCCGTCGAAGTTGGAGTCCACCAGCTGGCCGTCTTCCAGTTTAATCGAAAAGTGCAGCGTCACAGTGCTGCCGGGGCCGATCATAGTCGTACTCATGGCGTATCCGAGTCCTTATCTGCAGTCTTGCTGCTTGTTTTGGACTCATCCTGAGCCAGAAACAGCATATCAATAATCAGCAACCCGGCACCGGCAGTAATCGCCGCATCCGCCAGGTTGAAGGCCGCAAAGTAATAGCCGCTGTAATGAAACGACAGGAAATCCACCACATAGCCGTGAACAACACGGTCGTAGAGATTACCCAGCGCCCCGCCCAGCACCAGTGCCAGGCCCATGCCCAGCCACCACTGCGTACGCGGGGTGCGCTTCAGCCAGACCACCAGCATAATGCTGACCGCTGTCGCAATCACAGCAAAGGCCCAGCGCTGCCAGCCACCGGCATCGGACAAAAAGCTGAACGCCGCACCCGTGTTATACAACAGAGTCAGATCAAAGATCGGCAGTACCGGCACCGGCACGCCATAGTCCAGCGCGTTATCGGCAACGTACTTGGCACCCAGGTCGATGATCACTACCAGCAGGCTGAGCCAGAGCCAGGGCAGGCTGTTCGCCTGCCCTGAGGTTGGAGTTAGCTTCGTCATCAGGCGAACTGACGCGTCTCGCCAGCACCGGTCACGTTGTCGACACAACGGCCACACAGTTCTTCGTGCTCGCTGTTGCTGCCTACGTCTTCACGGTGATGCCAGCAACGACCACACTTGGCTTTCTCTGTCGCTTTCACCAATACGGAGAATCCCGGCTCTTGGATGTCTTTCAATTCCCCTGTATCCGGGTCAACATCATCAGGACTCAGCTCCCATGCCATGACGGCACAATCAAGTCCTTTAGGTGCATTATCAATATGATCAACGTCAGCCATTGAAGTAAGAGTAATAAAGCGTAACTCATCTCCAAGGCTTCGCAGAGTGTCAATTTGCGCCTGTGTTTTGCAATAAATAGAAACCTCAGCTTCCAAGCTAGAGCCAATAATTCCGTCTTTACGCTTCAGTTCAAGTCCAACGTTAACAGCTTCTTTTGCTTTCTTAACTGTGTTCCAGAACTCACGCCCCATCGCTTCGCCTTCGCTCAGCTCGTTCAGGCCTTCATACCAGGTTTCCAGATGAACAGACTCGCTACGCTTGCCTGGCAGTACTGCCCAGATCTCATCAGCGGTGAAGCTGAGGATCGGTGCAACCCAGCGGGTCAGTGCTTCAATGATATGGTACAGCGCGCTCTGTACCGAACGACGAGCATGGCCTTCAGACGCAGCGGTGTACTGGCGATCCTTGATGATATCCAGGTAGAAACCGCCCAGGTCCTGCGAACAGAAGTGGGAGATTTTCTGGAAGATCTGCAGGAATTCATACTGTTCAAAGTGGCCAATCAGTTCCTGCTGCAACTGTGCAGCACGGTCAACAGCCCACTTATCCAGCGCCACCATCTCATCGAACGGCACCATATGTTCTGTCGGCTCAAACCCGTTCAGGTTGGCCAGCAGGAAACGGGCGGTGTTACGGATACGACGGTAGGCATCAGCAGCCCGATTGAGGATGTCATCGGAGCAGGTCATCTCGCTGCGGTAATCGGTAGACGCGACCCACAGACGCAGAATATCAGCGCCGTATTTGTTCATCACTTCCTGCGGCGATACCACGTTGCCAACAGATTTGGACATTTTGCGACCCTGACCATCGACGGTGAAACCGTGGGTCAGTACCTGTTTGTACGGCGCATGGCCTTTGATGGCGATACTGGTTTTCAGTGAAGACTGGAACCAGCCACGGTGCTGATCCGAGCCTTCCAGATACAGGTCAGCCGGAGAACGCAGACCTTCGCGCTGATCCAGTACCGAGGCGTGGGTCACACCGGAGTCAAACCACACATCCAGGGTATCAGTCACTTTGGAGTACTGCTCAGCTTCATCGCCCAGCAACTCGACGGCGTCCAGCTCGAACCAGGCCTCAATGCCTTCTTTCTCAACACGCAGGGCAACCTGCTCGATCAGCTCAGCTGTTTTCGGGTGCAGCTGCTGCGTTTCTTTGTTGATAAACAGGGTGATTGGCACACCCCAGGTACGCTGACGGGAAACACACCAGTCCGGGCTCTGCTCAACCATTGCTTCGATACGGTTCTGGCCCCAGGCCGGGAACCACTGCACATCATTTTTGATCGCAGTCAGCGCATCGCTACGCAGATTTTTCTCTTCCATACTGATAAACCACTGCGGCGTGGCACGGTAGATCAGCGGTGTTTTGGTACGCCAGCAATGCGGGTAGCTGTGCTGGAATTTATGCGCCAGTACCAGCGCGCCCTTCTCCTCCAGCAGCTCGACCACAGCGCCATCTACTTTGTAGACGTGCTGACCGGCAAAGACACCGGCCGCTTCAACGAAGACACCGTTGTCGCTGACCAGGTTCAGGGTACCGATACCGTAACGACGGCCGGCATCGAAATCTTCTACGCCGTGATCGGGTGCGGTGTGAACCTGACCGGTACCGGCATCCAGCGTAACGTGGTCACCGAGGATGATCGGGCACTGACGCGCGTCAATGAACGGATGCTGCAGCGCGCTGTTTTCCAGCGCCTGGCCTTGGGCACGACCCACGACGGTGTATTCTTCAATACCGTAGCGCTTGAGGGAGTCTTCGATCAGGCCTTCAGCCAGCACGATACGCTCAGCGCCTTTACCCAGATCCACCTGTACCAGCGCGTAGTCCAGCTCGGCATTCATGGACACTGCCTGGCTTGATGGCAGGGTCCATGGGGTAGTGGTCCAGATAACCACAGAAATATTGCCTTCACCGCCGCCGTTTTCCAGCGCAAAGCGGCCTAGGAAAGCGTCAGCATCAATCGGTGCGTAACGCACATCGATTGCCGTCGAGGTTTTGTCCTGGTATTCCACTTCGGCTTCGGCCAGCGCAGAACCACCGACCACACTCCAGTACACCGGCTTGTAACCTTTAACCAGGTGACCGTTTTCAACGATCTTGCCCAGCGCACGGATGATGTTGGCTTCAGTATCGAAGTCCATGGTCAGGTATGGATTTTCCCAGTCACCCTGCACGCCCAGGCGGATGAAGTCTTTCATCTGACCATCGACCTGCTTGCGCGCATAGGTGCGGCACTTCTGCCGGAAATCTTTGAATGTCAGCTTGGCACCGGCTTTACCAAATTTGGTTTCAACCTTGTGCTCAATCGGCAGACCATGACAGTCCCAGCCCGGCACGTAAGGTGCATCAAAGCCCGCCAGGGTACGGGACTTGATGATCATGTCTTTCAGAATCTTGTTAACGGAATGGCCGATATGAATATCGCCGTTCGCGTACGGAGGGCCGTCATGCAGAATGAACTGGTCCCGGCCTGCACTGATCTCACGAATTTTCTGATACAGGCCCATTTTCTGCCAACGTTTCAGCATTTCGGGCTCGCGCTGGGCCAGGTTGCCGCGCATCGGGAACGCCGTTTTCGGCAGATTCAGTGTCGCTTTATAATCAGTCATTATAAGTTCCGGGGTTCATTCTTCGGGGCGTGCTGCAAAATACGCCCGCGCCTCATCGATGTCAGTGAAGATCTGTTGTTTAAGCTGTTCCAGCCCGTCGAACTTGCGCTCCGCACGAATAAAGTGACGGAATTCAACGTTCAGCAGACTGCCATATAAATTTTCGTTCAGGTCGAACAGGTGTGCTTCCAGTACCGGATGGGTACCGTTCACCGTGGGCCGGTTGCCGATATTACAGATGCCATCCGCGATACGGCCATCAGCCAGCGTTGCCGTCACGGCGTACACGCCGGTCAACGGGCTGGGGTAACGGTGGGTGCGTACATTGGCCGTTGGCACGCCCAGTTGACGCCCCAGCTGCTGGCCCAGCACTACCCGGCCACTGATCGCATAGGGGCGGCCCAGCAAGCGCGCAGCCAGCGCCAGATCATTGCCATCCAGCACGTTACGAATACGGGTACTGCTAACCCGCTCAGCGTCTATTTCAAAGGTGTCAGTGTGAGCCACGGTGAAGCCGTGTTGCTGCCCGGCCCGCGCCAGCATGGCGTAATCGCCACTGCGGTCACAACCAAAGCGGAAATCGTCGCCAACCACAAAGTGCTTTACATCCAGCCCCTGCAGCAGCAGCTGCTCAACAAACTCGTCAGCAGACATCGCCCGCAAACGGCTGTTAAAGCTCAGGCACAGCACCCGGTCGATCCCTTCGGCGGCCAGCAGGCGGATTTTTTCGCTGAACCGGGTCAGCCTGCGCGGCGCATTCTCACCGGCAAAGAACTCCTGTGGCTGGGGTTCAAAGATGATCGCAATGGTCGGCAGACCCAGCTCGGCACCTTTGTGCTTGACCTGATCCAGCACGCAACGATGCCCAAGGTGGACGCCATCGAAGTTGCCGATAGTCGCCACACAACCTCGATGTTTATCGCGCAGATTGTGAAGTCCCCGGATCAGTTCCATCAGTTTTCCAATACCACAGAGTTTGAAAAGCGCGCCATTATACCCTGATTGTGCTGCGCACAACACCACCACAGGCCGCGCAACACAAGGCAGTGCTGCTGCCTGTCAGGCCCGTAAATGGCGCGGACGTAAGCCCATGATTACCAGTACCAGCAGATAGATACCCGCCCCCGCCGCCACCAGCAGCGCCATCTGCAGGCCACGATCAACCAGGCCCCATTGTAGCCACTGTTCAGTATCTGCCAGCAACCAGACTATCAGTCCTGCCATAGCGCCATTGGCCGCCAACATTCGCACCAGCATCATGCCCCAGCCCGCCTGCCAGCGAAACACGCCCAGTTTGATCAGACCATACAGCAGCATACCGGCATTCATAAAGGCTGAAGCCGAGGTTGCTGCCGCCAGCCCGACGTGGGCAAAGGGGCCGATCAGCAACAGGTTAAACACCATATTCGCCGCCGCCGCCTGGATACCAATTTTCACCGGGGTCTTTGTATCCTGGCGGGAGAAGTAGCCCGTTGCCAGTACCTTTATCAGCATAAAGGCCAACAGGCCACAGCTGTAGGCCCGCAGGCTCATCGACGCCATATAGACATCATTATCGGTCAGGGCACCGTAATGAAAGAGTGTGACCAGCAAGGGTTCAGCCAGCAGGAACAGCGCGACAGCTGCGGGCAGACCAATCAGCATCACCATCCGTACTGCCCAGTCCAGCGTATGGGCAAAGTGCTCGCTGGACTGATCCGCATGCTTGCGTGACAGGCTGGGCAGGATCACCGTCGCAATAGCGATACCGAACACCCCCAGCGGCAGCTCCGCCAGACGGTCAGAGAAGTACAGCCAGGAGACGCTGCCCGTTTGCAAAAACGACGCTAGCACCGTATCCAGCAACAGATTGATCTGCACCACAGACACCCCGAACAGGGCGGGCAACATCAGCGTCATAATCCGTTTAACACCCGGGTCTTTCCAGTCAACTACTGGTCTGGGCAGCAGCTTTAGCCGCAGTAAAAACGGCATCTGGAACAGCAACTGCACTCCGCCTGCGATCATCACCCCCCAGGCCAGCGCCATCACCGGTGGGTCGAATAGCGGGCTGAGGAAAACAGCCGAACCGACCAGACTGAGATTAAGCAATACCGGGGTAAACGCCGGCACAGCAAACTGCTCGTAACTGTTCAGGATCGCCCCGGCAAAGGCAGTCAGTGAAATCAGCAACAGATAAGGAAACGTGATGCGTAACATATCCGTGGCCAGGGCATACTTTTCACTGTCGGCCATGTAAAAGCCCGGCGCAAACAGTGCCGTCAGCACCGGCGCCGCCAGCACCGCCAGCGCGGTGATAAGAATCAGCGTGGTGCCCAGGGTGCCCGCCACTCGATTCACCAGCGCCTGCACATCAGCCAGCGAACGTTGCGTACGGTATTCCGACAACACCGGCACAAACGCCTGGGAGAATGCCCCTTCGGCAAACAGGCGGCGCAGAAAATTGGGGATTTTGAATGCAACAAAGAATGCATCGGCACTGCCGGATGCACCAAAATAACTGGCAAAGACTACATCGCGCAGCAACCCCAGCACGCGGGAAAACAGCGTCATAAGACCCACCAGCCCACTGGAACGAAGCAGACTGCGTTCTTTCTTTTCCTTGGCCGGGGAGTCACTCACCGCCTTTATCCTTTACAGTTCAACAGATGGGCCTCATCATACTCGCCCTGGCAGATTATCCGCTATGCTTTTGTTGACATCGAGAGCGTAAGCATGAATAATCTCGCCTCTTATTTTTCAGCGCGCGCGCTGAAAATACCAATCCCAAGTTTATAAGGAGTCGGACTGTGGCAAATTCCGCAGGATCTCGTAAACGCGCTCGTCAGGCCGAGAATCGCCGCCAGCACAACGCTAGCCTGCGTTCCATGGTGCGCACCTACATCAAGAAAATCGTTAAAGCGATTGACGCTGGCGACAAAGCTGCAGCACAGGCGGCATTCGTTGCTGCTCAGCCGCAGATGGATAGCTCTGTAAATAAAGGCATCTTCTCTAAGAACAAGATTGCCCGCACCAAGAGCCGCCTGAACACTAAAGTTAAGGCAATGGCGTAAGCTATTCTTAACTGAGTGTTAAAAAAACCAGCTTCGGCTGGTTTTTTTGTGCCTGTAACTCAAGCCGACCTTGCCAAAGCCAGACACCTCAGCCATACCTCCTGCTACAGCCTCTGTCAGCGCGTTCTCAAGCCAAACAGCACCCAACCCCGCCACCAGCCAGCACCTTAACAACGCCTCTTCAGCAGCCACTCCTGAGCCTTGCTGTCAATTAGCGCCAACGTCCAGACGATAAAAAACCCCACTATTGCCAGCAGGGTTTCGGTATCAGCAATCAGCCCGTCTGAGCGTTACAGCTTATGGTAGATCTCTGCACCGCTGTCTTTGAACTCAGCCGATTTTTCCGCCATGCCCTGCTCTGCCTGAGCATGAATAGCAGCCACCTGTGACTCATCCAGATTACGCACTTCCTGGGAGATTTTCATAGAGCAGAACTTTGGCCCGCACATGGAACAGAAGTGCGCGACTTTGGCAGACTCTTTCGGCAACGTCTCATCGTGGTAAGCACGGGCCGTGTCCGGGTCCAGACCAATATTGAACTGATCCTCCCAGCGGAATTCGAAGCGCGCTTTGGACATCGCATTATCACGGATCTGCGCACCCGGATGACCTTTGGCCAGATCAGCCGCATGGGCGGCGATCTTGTAAGTGATAATACCGGTTTTCACATCGTCCTTGTTTGGCAGACCCAGATGCTCTTTCGGTGTGACATAACAGAGCATGGCACAGCCGTACCAGCCAATCATTGCCGCACCGATACCGGAGGTAATGTGGTCATAGCCCGGGGCGATATCCGTCGTCAATGGACCCAGCGTGTAGAACGGCGCTTCGTGACACTCCTCCAGCTGCTTATCCATGTTCTCTTTGATCATATGCATCGGCACATGACCCGGACCTTCGATCATCACCTGTACATCGTATTCCCAGGCAATTTTGGTCAGCTCACCCAGGGTTTCCAGTTCGGCAAACTGCGCTTCGTCGTTGGCATCATAAACCGAACCCGGACGCAGACCGTCGCCCAGCGAGAAAGCAACGTCGTACGCAGCACAGATCTCACAGATATCGCGGAAGTGGGTATAGAGGAAGTTTTCTTCGTGATGCGCCAGACACCATTTGGCCATGATGGAGCCACCACGGGAGACGATACCGGTCATCCGTTTGGCTGTCATGGGTACATAGCGCAGCAATACACCGGCATGGATGGTGAAGTAATCCACGCCCTGCTCTGCCTGTTCAATCAGGGTATCGCGGAACACCGCCCAGTCCAGATCTTCAGCAACGCCTTTGACTTTTTCCAGCGCCTGGTAGATCGGTACCGTACCGATTGGCACCGGTGAGTTACGCAGAATCCATTCGCGCGTTTCATGGATATTCTTACCAGTGGACAGGTCCATAATGGTATCGGAACCCCAGCGCGTACCCCAGGTCATCTTCTCCACTTCTTCTTCAATCGATGAACTCAGTGCTGAGTTACCAATGTTGCCATTGATCTTCACCAGGAAGTTACGGCCGATAATCATCGGCTCCAGCTCAGGGTGGTTGATATTGGCCGGGATAATTGCCCGTCCTTCAGCCACTTCCTGACGAACAAACTCCGGGGTGATCTCATCCGGCAGTTTGGCACCAAAGCTATGACCCGGATGTTGCTGCGCAACAACATCGCCCTCAGCTTTGGATTTAGCCAGCTTCATATTTTCACGGATGGCGATGTATTCCATCTCCGGGGTGATAATCCCCTTACGCGCATAGTGCAGCTGCGAGACGTTTTTACCCGCCTGGGCCCGACGCGGTTTGCGCTGTAAATCGAAGCGCAGGTGATCCAGTCGCAGATCAGCTTCGCGCACCCGACCATACTCAGAGGTCATGCCGTCCAGCTGTTCAGTATCGTCACGTTCCAGAATCCAGTTCTGACGCAGTGCTGGCAGGCCGGTACGCACATCAATATTAGCAGCCGGGTCGGTATACAGGCCCGAGGTGTCATATACGTACAGCGGCTCGTTCACTTCACCGCCCATATCGGTCGGTGTTGCGTCCAGGCTGATCTCACGCATCGGCACCTGGATATCCGGGCGGCTCCCCTGGATATACACTTTACGGGATTTAGGAAATGGCTGGACGGAGGCTTTATCAACTTCGGCCGTCTGGCTGAGCATAGAATTGTCTGTCATCACGCGAACCTTATTATCTGTATCGCTGTGCACACGGAGGCCACAGTACGGTTATCGTTTGGGTCAGACGGGGATCAGTAAAACACTCAGGAGAGGTGGACTGCTGCCTGCGCAGCAACGGTTAAGAGACTCAACCAGGGCGACCCGATTCGATAAAAAATCTGGTCACCGCAAATAATCCACTTATGGACAAGCCGCAGGGTATAGATGTGACAGCTGCGGTTTATCTCGCTTCCTACGCCGGCATTAACCGGATCAGGTTCTACGGGTTTAATCTCAGCTTCATTTCTGAAGCACCCCGACAAGACATCAGCAATTAGTGTGGCCTGGCTGGCTAATATTGTCTATGAGCCAGACTGGATTAATCTCTGGCACCAGGCTAACAGTGCATCCAGATCGATTCTGTTCCTATGAAAACAGTACTAACTGTGTAGGTAAAATAGGAACTTTTCTTATACCAAACCTGGCCCCAGCCACCATAATAAAGACCGTGGATCTCCTGTTCATGGAATGAATGAAAAGGACGGCTCGCAACGTGGTGAATGGACCGAAAGGATGCCCGCAGGACGCGGATTAGACACCACAGGGTAACGGATACCAGACGGGGGGATCGCTTCAGGGAATGAAGCATCCCCCTTTTTATGCTGCACGCCCCGCTGTACGGCTATTCAGTCGGTGCGCACTCACAGCACGCTATGAGGCTCTGAACCTGACGGTTCAGAGCCTTTCTTTTATCTTCTTTAGCCGCCTCGATTACTGTGCCGTCCAGCCACCATCCAGAGTAATGGTCTCACCGGTAATATTGCGGGCGTGATCAGATGCCAGGAAGCTGACCGTACCCGCCAGCTCTTCCACCGTGATAAACGCTTTCTTCGGCATCGGCTTGAGCATGATTTCGTTAATGACCTGCTCTTCAGTAATACCATGATTTTTTGCCTGGTCAGCAATTTGCTTCTCAACCAGCGGTGTCTTCACATACGCCGGACACAGCGTATTAATGGTGATATCCGTATCCGCTGTTTCCAGCGCAACCACTTTAGAGAACCCCACCAGGCCATGCTTGGCCGCTACGTAGGCGCTTTTAAACGGCGAAGCGACCAGTGAATGCAACGAACCAATATTCACCACCCGACCAAACGCCTGCTCACGCATTTTCGGCAAACAGGCCCGCGTCATCATCGCCGTGCCGGTCAGCATGACCTGGATTAACAGACTAAATTTTTCCGGTGGAAAGTCCTCCAGTGGCGACACATGTTGCAGCCCGGCATTGTTTATCAGCAGATCAACCCGCTGGTCTGCCAGTTTGTCAAAGGCAGCATCAATGGATGCCTGGTTCGAGACATCAATCGCCAGCGCCTGCGCACTGCCACCCGGTGTAACGATCATCGCTACGGTACGCTGTGCTGCGTCCAGCGACAGATCGGTCGCAATAATATGATAGCCCTGCTCTGCTAACGCGCAGGCAACGCCCTGTCCAATGCCACTACCGGCCCCGGTAATCAGTGCTGTTTTATTCATAAAACCTCCATGAAGACCAGAATCCACATCAACACCCTACCCACAATAGTAAGGCGACAGCGCCTGGTCAGAAAAATAGAATTAAAGCTGTGCCCGCACCCAGAGTCCCAGCTGTGTGCTGTATCCCATACTACGCGCGGTTATCTGCCCCTGCTTATTCACCAGGTAATAGGTGGGGTAAGCTGATACCTGCCAATCAACAGCGGTCTGGCGGTTGCCCAGTAATACCGCAAAGGGCAACTGCTGGTCGGCAATAAACCGCTGAACTTCTTCAACACTCGCGTAATCCAGCGCCACCAGCTGGATGGTCAGCTCAGGCTGCTGGCGGGACAACGCAACCAGGTTACCAATACTCAGATGACAGACCGTACACCAGGGGGCAAAGAAATAGACCAGCGTCGGACCACTGGCAGGCAGGGTTGCAGTGTGGCCCGCCAGCGCTGGCAAGACACTAGCGGGGGCAGGCACCGTCGACGCCAGCAACGCGCGACTGCGCCATTGATCAACCACCAGAAAAATCAGCACCACCGCACCCAGCTCAAACAGCCAGCGTCGCCAGGGCCGGGCAGATTTCCCCGCCACTAGGTCGCGCCCAGCGTAAACATGGTAATCGCCACCAGCATCAGGCTGGCGGCAGAGAAACGCTGCACAAACACCCGCCGCATCGGCATTGGCTCGGCAAAACGAAAGCCCCACCAGGCCAGAGCCAGGCCAAGAATAATAGAAATAACACCACGTGATGATTGCACAATGCCACCAAACACCACGCCAATAAAAGCAAAACAGCCAAACAGGCAGGCCACCGCCAAAAACCAGCTCAGGGCGCCGGGGAAACAGGCCAGTAATAGCTCCCGATTACGGATTCGGGGCCACCAGACAAGGCATATCAGGCCCACCATCAGATAACAGAGCGACACACTGACACCGGCAGCATGCAACGGCGACACCGTATCGAAACGCTGAATCAGCTCAAGAATAAACAGATCAGACAGGCCGTAGCCGACACAGGTAATGACCACCCAGAGCAGCGCTGAGCGATCGACGGTTCCACCACTGAGGCTTAGCCAGATAGCCCCGGCCACACAGAGCAGCACCCCCAGCCATTGCTCCACCTGATATTGCTCGTGCAGCCACAGTACGCCAACCAGCGCCAGCACCAGTACCTTAATTCCCAGTAAAGGGGATACCCGGGAAGCCACAGACAACTGAATGGCCCGGTACAAAGCGATCTGTCCGGCCAGAAAAGTCAGCATGGCGGCCAATAACGGCAGGATGTACAGCTGTGGTTGAAGAATCTGGGGCACCCACACCCATGGCAACACCAGTAACGACAAGCCCCCCACGATCAGGTGGGTCAGCACAAACTGCGTCACGGCACTGACCGGGTAGCGGGCACTGAAGGTTGCATTAAATACATACGTGATCGACTGCAGCAGAGCTGCCATCAATCCCAGAATAATGCCCGTGGTCATGTGCGGCTCCATGCTGACAAAAAGAGCAGTGATTGTGCCAGCAGGTCAATTCTATAACCAGCCTTCAGGCTGGCTGAGCCTGATTCACGACAGGTTCCACCGTCCATAACTGTTCAACCAGTGCCTGCACCGGTGTCTGAGCGCCGTCCGCCAGCCAGCGGCTGAGCACCGGGGCGACATCCGGCCACGGCTGAGCAATCGGCGCATGCCGATCCAGCCAGGCTTCCAGCAGGTATTCATCTCCCTCGGCCATCACCACCGCCAGCCCCAGTTGCTCAAGCACCCGGGCATTGCTCATCTGCTCCAGCTGACCTTTTAACGGCCGGGTCAGAATTTTTTTACCGTACTGAACTGCCTCGCTAATCAGACCAAATCCCGCGTTACAGATCACCCCCGCGCAGGATGCCAGATCCTGCTGAAAGCCATCTCGACTGAAAGGCCTAAAATGCAGATGCCCCTGATCGACCGGCTCGGCAATGTCGGTGTAGATATAAAACTGAGACTCCGGGAATGGCCGCAGCATGTTGACCAGCGCCTCACGCTGATCAAATGCCAGATACACCAGAATTTTGTCTGGCACATGGCTGACAGGCAGGGAGGGCGGCTGAATCAATGGGGGCAGCATGGGCTGACCAAAGTGGTGCCAGTGCAAACCAATGGCCTGATCAACCGGGGCGAACCAGCGCACCATTTTCGCCATGGTTTGCGGATTGATATGGCCGGGCACCGGGTACATAAACGCATACTGGTGAGCCAGGCCGATACTGGGCACCTTCTGCTTACGTGCGGCCCAGGCCGTGATCGGCTCAAAATCGGTCAGCACCAGGTCATAGCCGGACAGGTCGAGCGCGTTTACATCCTGCCAGTAACGGCGCAGGTGCAAGTTGCGCAAAGTATTAAACCAGTCAACCCGCCCCTGATTCAGCGCAAAGGTCAGGCCCCGACGGGGCTGATAATCTCCGAAGGGCTCCATGCTGAAGTAGCGGTCCGGGTCACGCCCACTGAACAGGAAGTCCACCTCAACACCGGCCGCGGCCAACGCCGGGGCCATCACCCGGGCTCGAGTAATATGACCGTTACCCGTCGCCTGTACACCGTAAAGAATTCGCATATCAGAGTAATCCATACAGGTTCAGCGCCAGGGTAGCACTGCTGATTCCCAGCAAAGCACCAGCCGCAATATCACAGGGGTAATGCACCCCCAGCATAACGCGCGACAGACCAATCAGCCCGGCCACGCTATAACTCAGGGCAGCAAAGTCAGGGTAGTGATGACTGATCAGAGTGGCGAACACGAATGCCGCCGCGGCATGCCCGGAGGGGAAGCTGAATTTATCGGAGGGCTCGATCGCTGCCGTACAACTGGCATGGCGATGACAGGGACGGTCACGGCGAAAGGTATTTTTCAGTAGCAGATACAGGGGTAATTCCAGCATAAATGCCAGCACGCCACTGTACAGAAACGCCTCACCCGCATAGGGCTCCAGCAGTGCCAGGCTGATGCCCAGCAGGGCATACAGGGGGCCATCCCCACAGCGTGAAACCTGGCGGCTGAGTAACCTCACCCCACTCAGGCGGTTGTACCCCAGACACCATTGAAAGGCGATCAGATCGAAACTGGCCAGCTTATCCCGCAGCACATTCATAACGGCAGACCTTCGGTTAGTCCTGTCTGCCGCTAATAGTGCGCCTCAGCCGGTGAATCTTTTATGACAACCGATTGATGCTTTGGTGAAAGGCCATTCATTGCTGTGGCAGCAACTACCCCAGCGAGCGGTGGAACCAGTCACTGGCGACGTCAAGCATCACCGGCGTCTGCAACCAGGGCATCATATGACTGGCGCGGGGCACCGGAAACAGCTCCAGCGGATGGCGACAATGGTTCACCACCCGTTCCGAATAACTTAACGGCAATACTTCATCACGGTCACCGTGAATGATCGCCGCTTTAAAGCCATATTCTTTACTCACAATACCGCAGCAGTGATTAAACAGGCTGGAGAGCGTCGAGAGTGGATAGTTCGTCACAATCAGCGGGTCGTCATTGATGGCCGCAGCTGCCGGGTGCCCGGCAATCAGCTGACGGAAGTCCATCATATGGCCCAGCGGAACTTCCAGCTGCGGGAAGAAAAATGCGCTACTCCAGGTCCATTGCCAGCCAGCCCAGTGCAGCATATCCGGCGGCAGATCAGGCAGTAACAGCGTGCTACAGAGAATGGACTCGACCCGGCTGTCCTGCTCAGCCGCACTGACGGCCAGCAACGAGCCAATCGAGAAACCAAAAACTCCGAATGCACCTTTATAACGTGGGCTGAGCGTATCAATGGCCAGGCTCACCGCCTGATCAATCTGCTCCACAGTGTAAGCACCACGACTGCCTTCAGAGTAACCATGACCGGGTGGGTCGATTGCCAGTATATTAAAACCTTTGTCGCTCAAACGGCCCAGCAGTTCTGCATACAGCTCGACATAGGTGCCGATGCCGGGCAGAAAAATCAGCGTGGGTGAGTCCTCATGGTGATGATAGAGTTCGGCATGAATGCCCAATTCGGTCAGCGGAAAGATCTCCCGCCGGGCAAGCCAGAGCTCAATCCCCAGCTGCTGCCGATACCAGCGTCGATGTTGCTCAAACGCCATGTCCTTCTGTTCCGCCTGACCCATTCCCTATCCTTTATCAGCGCTGACAGTGACTGCAAAAGACCGTGGCACGCTGACCTAACCGGACTTCACTTAGCGCGCGGCCACAACCCGGACAGGGCTCCCCTGCTCGACCATAGACATTTAGCTGCTGGGCAAAATAGCCCGGCTTGCCGTCACCACCAACAAAATCTTTCAATGTAGTGCCACCCTGGTTTATCGCCCGAGCCAGCACCGTTTTTATCTCATCCACCAGCCGTGCCAGCCGTGCCGCTGAAATACGGCCCGCCTGACGCCGGGGATCAATGCCTGCAGCATACAGCGCTTCGTTGGCATAGATATTACCAACGCCCACAACAACATGATTATCCATGATAAAGGTTTTAATCGCCGAGCGGCGACCTTTCGCACAGACGGCCATATACTCAGCGGTAAAGGCATCGGTCAGCGGCTCCGGGCCGAGAGAGGCCAGCAGGCTGTGCGTCTCGCCCTGCGGCTGCCAGAGTACTGCGCCAAACCGACGTGGGTCATGCAGGCGCAGCGCCATATCATTATCGAAGCAGATATCCACATGATCATGTTTATTGGCCTCCTGCTCAACGGACACCAGCCGCAAACTGCCCGACATACCCAGGTGCACCAGTAAGGTACCGGAAGCAAACTCGATCAGCAGGTATTTGGCCCGCCGTTCAACAGACAGCACCGGCTGGCCGGGCAGAATCTCATGCAGTTCAGCAGGCACCGGCCAGCGTAGCCTGGGCTGGCGTACCACCAGCTCGGTCACGGTGCGGTGTTTGATATGGGGCGCAATGCCCCGGCGGGTTGTTTCAACTTCAGGTAATTCAGGCATCGACCAGGCTCTACATCATATCCATGTTCTGCATCATACCCGATGCAGAACATGGACCGACAGCCGATTCAGGCCCGCCGGCGCACCGTCAGATAGACACCACTGATGGCAACAACAATGCCCACCAGCGCGATGCTGTTAAGGGTTTCATCAAACAGCAGCCAGGCTTCCAGTGCAGTCAAAGCAGGCACCAGGTAGAAATAACTGGCGACTTTACTGGCTTCCCCTTCACGGATCATCACCAGCAGTAACAGAATCGCAGCCACCGATAACACCAGTACCAGCCAGGCCAGTGCGCCGATCAATTGCCAGTTCCACACCACCACCCCACTATCAAACTGCCAGGCCAGCAAACCCAGCACCAGCGCCGTGGCAACGTATTGATAGAAGGCTCCGACCATCAAATCCACCCCGCCACCGAAGCGCTTCTGGTACAGGGTGCCCACCGAGATCGCTATCAGTGAAATACCACTGGCCAGCCAGGCATTCCAGCCCACACTAGCGGTGTCCCCCTGAAATGTCTGGCTGATTACCAGCAGCACACCCACCAGCCCCAGCACCAGCCCCAGCCACTGCGAGCCTTTCAGTCGCTCACTGAGCCACAACCAGCCAATCAATGCCGTCAGTAATGGCTGCAGGCCCATAATCACTGAGGCGACCCCGGCGGGCATCGACCAGTCAATGGCCGCAAATACCCCACCCAGGTAACAGGCATGTACCAGAAATCCCACCACCAGCTGATGCCCGGCCTGGGTCGGCGTACACCACTGCGGCTTTCGCCACCACAGCAACCCGGCAAAAATCATCAGCGTCAGCAGCATGCGGACAAACAGCACACTGAAGGGCTCCATGTAGGGCACCGCATATTTGGCCCCAATGAAGCCGGTACTCCAGAGCCCGACAAACGCCCAGGGCACCAGCGCCAGTCGTTGTTCCCTGTTCAGCATTGTTCTCTCCTTCTGATTGAACAACGACTGTAACCAGAGAGCGACAACAGAAAAAGAGACACGTGATGCACCCTTAATTGGGTACAGAGATATAAATACTGCCCTGTTTGTTAATTTTTATTAAGCTGTGCCCATGAAACGCTATCAGCAACTGGCAGCCACGCTGCAACAACGCATCAAGCAATCTGAATTTCAGCCGGGCTGTCGACTGCCGTCGATTCGCTCCCTCAGTCAGCAATATCAGCTGAGCAAGAACACTGTCATTCATGCCCTGAGCGAACTGGAACAGGCTGGCCTTATCCAGGCTCAGCCACGACAGGGTTTCCGGGTCGTTGTACCCTGCCAGCCCCTGCCGCCGGTGCAACCGCGCCAGGTTACTCTGGGCGCGATAGCCTTCAGTGTGCTGAGTGCAGCCAGTCGGCCTGGTATTCTGGCACTGGGCACGGCCGACCCCGATTCGCGCTGGCCTGCGGTACATAATTTCTATCGTGAGCTGGCACGCTCTGCCCGCCGACGTAGCGACGACCCTCACCGTAACAGCCACTACAGTGCGCCACCCGGTGATCCCTCCCTGCGCAATGCACTGGCCGACCACCTGAACGCCACTGCATTTGCCTGCAACAGTGAAGAGATCATCATCACCCAGGGTGCCCAGGAAGCACTGGCATTAACCCTGAGAACGGTAGCCAGACCCGGCGATATTATCGCCGTGGAATCACCCTGCTATTACGGTACGTTGCAGTGCGTTGAGGCGCTGGGGCTGAAAGTACTGGAGATTCCGGGCGACCCGGTCAGTGGCACGAATCTGGTAGCGCTGGAACAGGCCCTGGCACAGTGGCCCGTCAAAGCACTGTTAACCAATCCGACCTTTAATAACCCGCTGGGGTTCACCCTGGATCTTCACAGCCGCCAGCAACTGATCGCGCTGGCAAATCAGTGGGACATTGCCATTATCGAAGACGATGTATTCGCCGAACTGGGCTTCCAGAACCAGCGCGCAACTGCACTAAAAGCACTGGACACGGAACAGCGCGTGCTCCATTGCGGCTCATTTTCCAAGAGCCTGGATGCCGACATTCGGCTGGGCTGGGTATTACCAGGACGCTATTTCGAACAACTGAACTATCTAAAGTATGTTACCAGCATCGCCTGCTCCGGCCTGTTACAACAGTGCGCCGCCGAATTACTGCGAGGCCGCCGTTACCGCCGCCACCTCAGCCAGGTTTCACGTGCTTATGGTGAACGCGCCCAGATGCTGGCAGAGGATGTCCGTCAGTACTGGCCTGATGACGTCAACTTCATCCTTCCCGAGGGCGGTATGCTGCAATGGTTTGAGCTGCCAACTACCGTCGACAGTGACCAGCTGTTCAACCAGGCACTGGCTGAAGGTATTGGCCTGTCGCCGGGGAATCTGTTCTGTACCGACCAGCGTTTTGGCCATCACCTGCGGCTTTGTTTTGCCAATTACCGCCGGGAAGAGAAACAGCTCAAGGCAATTATTCGACTGGGTGAGATGATCACCCGCTCTGACTGATCACCAGACACAAAAAAACCGCCCGAAGGCGGTTTTTTTCAGATCAGCCAGCAGCCAGAACTCAGCTTACCGCGTCGTCTGCTTCCATATCTTTCATGGACAGTTTGATACGGCCGCGCATGTCGACGTCCAGTACCTTCACTTTAACCATCTGATCCATCTGGATGTAGTCGGTCACTTTCTCAACACGCTTGTTGTCGATCTGAGAAATGTGAACCAGGCCATCTTTACCCGGCAGGATGTTAACGAAGGCACCGAAGTCTTCGATACGAACAACCTTACCTTCGTAGATTTTGCCTACTTCAGCTTCAGCAGTGATCGCCAGTACACGGTCGATTGCCGCTTTAGCCGCTGCTTTATCTGCCGCGTAAATACGCACGTTACCATCATCTTCAATATCGATAGTGGCACCGGTTTCTTCAGTCAGCGCACGGATAGTCGCGCCGCCTTTACCGATTACGTCACGGATTTTCTCAGGGTTGATCTTCAGCTGAGTCATCGCTGGCGCGTTGTCTGGCAGTTCCGGACGTGCGTAGCCGATGGTTTTCGCCATCTCTGTCAGGATGTGCTTACGGGCGTGGAACGCCTGTTCCAGCGCGATTTCCATGATCTCTTCAGTAATACCGGTGATCTTGATATCCATCTGCAGTGCGGTTACGCCTGCATCAGTACCGGCTACTTTAAAGTCCATGTCGCCCAGGTGATCTTCATCACCCAGGATGTCGGTCAGTACAGCGAAACGCTCGCCTTCTTTAACCAGACCCATGGCGATACCGGCAACCGGGGCTTTCAGTGGTACACCCGCGTCCATCATGGACATGGATGCGCCACACACGGAAGCCATGGAGCTGGAACCGTTGGACTCAGTGATATCAGATACGATACGGATGGTGTACGGGAACTCTTCCTGGCTAGGCAGGACAGCCGCAACACCACGACGTGCCAGACGACCGTGACCGATCTCACGACGGCCCGCACCCATCATACGACCACATTCACCTACAGAGTATGGAGGGAAGTTGTAGTGCAGCATGAACGGGTCTTTACGTTCGCCTTCGATCGCATCAATGATCTGTGCATCACGGGCTGTACCCAGAGTACAGGTCACGATGGACTGCGTTTCACCACGGGTGAACAAAGAAGAACCGTGGGTGCCCGCCAGGATATCGATCTGTGTTTCGATTGCGCGGACAGTTTTACCGTCACGGCCATCGATACGCGGCTCGCCATCCAGGATGCGGCTACGTACGGTGTCTTTTTCCAGGGATGCAAAGATACCGGACACTTCACCTGCAGAAGGCTGACCTTCTTCACCGGTCAGCGCGTCAATCGCCTGAGTGCGCAGTGCGCCCAGCGTGTTCTGACGCTCCAGCTTGTTAGCAACCTGGTATGCCGCAGCAATACCCGCGCCTACTTCAGCTTTCACCAGAGCAATCAGCGCTTCGTTTTTCTCTGCTGGTGTCCACACCCATGCTTCTTTACCGGCTTCAGCAGCCAGCTCGTTCACGGCGTTAACAACAACCTGCATTTCCTGGTGGGCAAACAGCACCGCACCCAGCATTTCGTCTTCAGTCAGTTCCTGAGCCTGAGACTCAACCATCAGAACCGCGTCAGAGGTACCCGCAACAACCATGTCCAGTTCAGACGTGGCCAGCTGTTCGTAAGTCGGGTTCAGGATGTAACCGGCATCTTCAGTAAAGCCAACACGCGCGGCACCGATAGGGCCCTGGAATGGGATACCGGAGATCGCCAGCGCTGCAGACGTACCAATCATCGCTGCGATGTCTGGATCGTTTACTTTGTCAGCAGACATTACCGTACAAACCACCTGTACTTCGTTCATGTAACCTTTCGGGAACAGTGGACGAATTGGACGGTCGATCAGGCGTGATGTCAGTGTTTCTTTTTCAGTTGGACGCGCTTCACGCTTGAAGAAACCACCTGGAATACGGCCTACAGAGTAGTACTTTTCCTGGTAGTGTACGGACAGCGGGAAGAAGCCCTGACCTTCTTTGGCAACTTTAGCGCCAACAACGGTACACAGAACCTGTACGCCACCCATGGTAACCATAACGGCACCGGTAGCCTGACGAGCAACACGGCCCGTTTCGATGGTAACTTCGTGGTCACCAAACTGGAATGTCTTAGTAGATACCTGGAACACAGTGATTTTCCTGTTCAGATAAATCGTGACGCCGGAGTTTTAGGGTGCTGTTTCGCCTTTCAGCCAGTACTCAATTGGGTTCTAGCCAGAAGCCAAGTGAGTACAGGCTACAATAAGTGGTGAAACAGTTGACCGTTCCGGCACATGTAAAAAGGGCCATACAATGTATGGCCCCTGTGAATCACGTCTTAACGACGCAGACCCAGTTCACCGATCAGCACCAGGTAACGGCTGGCGTCTTTCTTCTTCAGGTAATCCAGCAGCTTACGACGCTGGTTTACCATGCGAATCAGACCACGGCGAGAATGATGGTCATGCTTGTTTGTTTTGAAGTGACCCTGCAGAGCTTCGATGTTAGATGTCAGCAGCGCAACCTGAACTTCCGGGGAACCCGTGTCGTTTTCGCCCTGAGCAAACTTAGCTACGATTTCTGCTTTCTTTTCTACGGATAACGCCATGAGACTATCTCCAAAATATGCTGACGATCTTTGATCGCCATTAAAAGAAACGATGCACCGAGCATATTTCCAGTACAACGCCACGAAACCAATGAGATATTCTCATCAGAAATCAATTCATGTCCGACGAATCAGGCGGGCTGATCACCGGTTTTACACAACCGCTGAGCACGCAATTTATCGCCCTCAGAGATCCGGCCTACGCCGAGAAAACGACTGTCTGGCGTACCAAACAGTTGAATACAGTCAGTGTCACCTGAGTCACACTGGTCGGCGGTCAATACAACGGTCTGACCATTGCAGATTTTCGCCGTCTGCTTCTCGTCCAGCTCCAGTGAAGGTACACCCTCACCCAGTGCTGTCCAGATCGGCAATAGTAACTGATCCAGCCGGGCTTGTGCGCATTTTATATCGCCCTGATCGGCCTCTGTCAGCGCCGCCAGTTGCTCTATATCAGTCACCGGCATCATCTGGGCGGCCTTGAACGGGCCTGCGTCCAGTCGATGCAGTTTTGCCACATGGGCACCACAGCCCAGCAACAAACCAAGATCTTCGACGATAGAACGAATATAGGTGCCTTTGGAGCAACGAATATCCAGATCCACCTCGTCACCACGAAAATCGAGTAATTCGATCTCGTAGATCATCACCTGACGTGACTTGACCTCAACCTGTATTCCCTGACGCGCCAGCTTGTACAACGGCTGGCCATTAAACTTGAGCGCCGAAAACATCGACGGCACCTGAGTAATTTCGCCGGAGAAGTGCTTAATTAGCAGTTCGCGAATCAGTGCTTCAGTGACATGTTCGCCAACCTCAGCTTCAGCCACAACCTTGCCATCAGCATCAGAGCTGTCGGTACGAATACCCAGCTTGGCCGTGGTCTGGTAGCGCTTATCAGATTCGAGCAGATATTGGGAAAATTTAGTGCCTTCGCCAAAGCAGATAGGCAGCATACCGGTTGCCAGAGGATCCAGCGCGCCGGTATGGCCTGCTTTAGCAGCACCGAAGAGCCGCTTGACCTGCTGCAGCACACCGTTTGAGGTTACCCCCTGCGGTTTGTGCAACAGCAGAATACCGTCAACATCGCGGCCACGATTACGTCGCGCCACGGATTATTCCTCGTTGTCGGTTTTGTCTGTTGTGTCTGGCTCGCCTTCCATCCGGTAGGCCTTTTCAATCAGGCCATGCAGATGACGTCCACGCGCGATTGTAGAATCGAAGTGGAAGCGAAGCTCAGGCATGATGCGCAGTTTGATACCACGTGCCAGTTCGTGACGCAGATGGCCCGCAGCATTGTTCAGCACTTTGAGGCTATCTTTGATCGCCTCGGCTTCTTCCTGCTCGCCAAATGGCATCACGGTAACGTAGATATCAGCGTAGCCAAGATCTTTGCTGATCTTGACGTAGCTGACTGTGATCATGCCCAGACGGGGATCTTTAAGATCCCGCTGGATGAGGCGGGCCAGGTCCTTCTGGACCTGATCCGCTACTCGCTGTGTACGGCTAAACTCTTTTGCCATTACAGGGTACGCTGCACTTCAATTGTGTCAAAGACTTCGATCTGATCGCCGACTTTAACATCATTGTAGTTTTTCACACCGATACCACATTCCATGCCCTGGCGAACGTCACTGACGTTATCTTTGAAGCGACGCAGGGATTCCAGCTCACCTTCATAGATAACAACGTTTTCACGCAGTACACGGATACGTTTGCTGCGGTATACGGTACCTTCGGTAACCATACAGCCAGCAACCGCGCCGATCTTCGGTGCACGGAATACGTCACGTACTTCAGCAATACCGACGATATCTTCGCGGTATTCTGGAGACAGCAGACCGGTCATCGCCAGTTTCACGTCATCAATGATGTCGTAAATAACGCTGTAGTAACGCAATTCCAGCTCTTCACGCTCAACCACGGCACGTGCCTGGATATCCGCACGAACGTTGAAACCAATCATGATTGCAGAAGACGCAACCGCCAGATTGGCATCAGTCTCAGCAATACCACCGACACCAGAAGAGACGATGTTAACCTTCACTTCTTCGGTAGACAGGTCTTCCAGTGCATTGGTCAGTGCTTCCAGGGAACCACGAACGTCTGCTTTCAGGACGATGTTCAGAGACTTGACATCACCAGCCTGCATGTTGGAGAACAGGTTCTCCAGCTTGGCTTTCTGCTGACGCGCCAGTTTGACTTCGCGGTATTTGCCCTGACGGAACAGTGCAACTTCGCGGGCCTTCTTCTCGCTGGATACCATGGTGAACTCTTCACCTGCACCCGGGGTGCCATCCAGACCGAGAATCTCGACTGGAATCGCAGGACCTGCCGATTCAATCAGCTTGCCGTTTTCGTCCATCATGGCGCGAATACGACCGTAGTGCTGACCCGCCAGTACGATGTCGCCCTTACGCAGCGTACCGTTCTGTACCAGCAAGGTTGCAACCGGGCCACGACCTTTATCCAGACGGGATTCAACCACAACACCCTGACCAGGACCATCCGGCGCAGCCGTCAGTTCCAGCAATTCAGCCTGCAGCAGAACAGCGTTCAGCAGCTCGTCGATACCCTGGCCTGATTTGGCGGATACATGAACAAACTGCGTATCACCGCCCCAGTCTTCAGGGATAACGTCACGCTGAGCCAGTTCGTTTTTAACACGATCTGGATCGGCTTCTTCTTTATCCATTTTGTTGACAGCGATAACCAGAGGTACGCCAGCCGCTTTCGCATGCTGAACCGCTTCTTCGGTCTGTGGCATTACGCCATCGTCTGCAGCAACAACCAGGATAACGATGTCTGTCAGCTGGGCACCACGAGCACGCATGGCGGTAAACGCCGCATGTCCCGGTGTATCCAGGAAGGTCACCATACCGTTGTCAGTTTCAACGTGGTAAGCACCAATGTGCTGGGTAATACCACCGGACTCACCTGCAGCAACGCGGGTGGTACGGATGTAATCCAGCAACGATGTTTTACCATGGTCAACATGACCCATCACGGTAACAACCGGTGCACGGCCACGCTGTTCACCAGCGGCCTGTGCAACGCTCTCCATCAGCGCCTCTTCCACCGCATTTTCCTGCAATGGCTTAGGCGTATGGCCCATCTCTTCAACAACCAGTACGGCCGTTTCCTGATCAATCACCTGGTTGATGGTCGCCATAGCGCCCATATTGAACATCACCTTGATGACTTCCGCAGCTTTCACGGACATCTTCTTGGCCAGCTCGGCAACTGTCAGGCTTTCTGGAATCGTAACTTCATGCACCTGACGAACAGTTGGCTCTTTAAAGCCATGTTCATTCGGGCGATTAGACTGATTGCGGCTAGGTTTACGGCTCATTTTTCCGCCACGGCGATTACCACCGTCACGACCACCTGGTTTGCCACCACGTGGGTTATGCGCGTTACCTTTCTTCGGATCGCGGCGACCAGGACCTGCATCGTTACGACCGCCACGGTTATCGCCAGCTCCGGCAGCATTTGCTGTACGGGCGGCGGCTTTAGCGGCCAGTTCGTCAGCCTGACGACGTGCGTCATCCTGAGCCTGGCGGCGAGCGTTATCTTCAGTTTGGCGTTTGGCAGTGGCTTCTTGCTCCGCCTTACGCTTAGCTTCGTCTTCCGCTGTACGTTTGGCGTCTTGTTCTGCCACTCGCTTAACTTCCTCTTCTGCTTTGCGCTGAGTGTCTTCTTCCACTTTCAGACGATCAGCTTCCAGTCGTGCCGCTTGTTCTGCTTCCAGCGCGCGACCCGCGTCTTCTTCACTTGGCGCACTGTCTTCCAGCTCATCACGTTTCACGTAGGTGCGTTTTTTACGCACTTCCACGCTCACTGTTTTTTTCTTGCCCGAGGCGCCGGAGGCTACCTTCAGCTGACTGGTCGTTTTGCGCTTCAAAGTTATCTTGGTTGGCTCACTGCCTTCGGCATCCTCGCCATGACTACGTTTGAGGTGCACCAGCAGCGATTGACGCTCACTTTCCGATACAGACGCACCTTCATTCTTACCACTGATGCCGGCTTCCTGCATCTGCGTCATCAGACGCTCAACGGAAACACCAACCATTTCGGCAAGCTGTTTAACTGTGACTTCTGCCATTCAGGTTCTCCTCTTCCGTTACCGGATTACGCCTCGTCGGCAAACCACGGGGCTCGGGCAGTCATGATCAGCGATGCTGAACGCTCTTCATCCAACCCTTCGATATCCAGCAGATCTTCAACTGCCTGCTCTGCCAGATCTTCCATGGTAACGACACCTTGGGCAGCCAGCTGATAGGCCAGTGCTTTATCCATGCCATCCATTTCAAGCAGATCTTGCGCAGGTTCCGTACCATCCAGCTTTTCTTCACTGGCTAACGCCAGGTTGAGCAGCGCATCTTTCGCACGGGCACGCAGTTCAGTGACGATGTCTTCATCGAAACCATCAATTTTCAGCATCTCGTCTTCTGGGACGTAAGCGATCTCTTCAAGCTGGCTGAATCCTTCCTCAACCAGTACCTGAGCGATATCTTCATCCACATCCAGATGCTGCGTAAATGTTTCCAGAACCGAACCCATTTCAGACTTCTGCTTGGCAGCAGCATCTTCTACGGTCATTACGTTCAGTTCCCAGCCCGTCAGTTCGGACGCCAGGCGTACGTTCTGACCACCACGGCCAATAGCCATCGCCAGGGCTTCCTGCGCCACAGCAACGTCCATAGAGTGCGTTTCTTCATCGATGACGATGGAAGCAACATCGGCAGGCGACATGGCATTGATCACCAGCTGAGCTGGGTTGTCATCCCACAGGACAATATCAACACGCTCATTACCCAGCTCGTTCGATACCGCCTGAACACGTGCACCACGCATACCGACACAGGCACCAACAGGGTCAATACGACCGTCGTTAGTTTTCACTGCAAGTTTAGCGCGTGAGCCCGGATCACGGGAGGCAGCACGGATTTCAATCACTTCTTCAGCGATTTCCGGCACTTCAATGCGGAACAGCTCGATCAGCATGGCAGGGCAGGAGCGACTAAGGATCAGCTGCGGACCACGGCCTTCACTGCGCACATCCAGCAGGATCGCACGAACACGGTCACCCATCCGGAACGGCTCGCGCGCAATCGTCTGATCACGTGGCAACAGTGCTTCAGCGTTATTACCCAGATCAACAATGACATTGTCACGGGTAACTTTCTTAACTGTGCCAGAAATCAGCTGACCCTGACGGCCACGGTACTGCTCCACCACTTTGGCGCGCTCGGCTTCACGTACTTTCTGTACGATAACCTGCTTCGCCGTCTGAGCAGCAATGCGACCAAACTTAACGGATTCAACCTGTTCTTCCCAGGTATCACCCGGCTTGAGGTTAACATCAATTTCTTCCGCTTCCTGCAGTGTCAACTCTGTGCCCAGTGCAGGCACAACCTCATTGGACACCACAAGATAACTGCGGAAAGAATCATAGTCGCCGGTTGTGCGGTCAATCTGAACGCGGATATCGGCTTCTTCTTCATAACGCTTTTTGGTAGCAGTCGCCAGTGCCAGTTCAATCGCTTCAAAGATGACTTCTTTAGGGACATCTTTCTCGTTGGACACCGCTTCTGCAACTAACAGAATCTCTTTATTCATGCCTCGTCCTAATTCCTCAAACCCGCATTCAGAACTGTGGAACGATTAGCGCCTTATCGATGCTATCGATCGGCAGCAGATACTCTTCTTCATCCACGACAAGCAGAACATCATCGCCATCAACGCCGTTCAGTCGTCCTTTAAAGCGACGACGGCCATCGAAGGCAATGCGCAGCTTAATGTCGGCCTTTTGACCGGCATAGGCTGCGAACTGTTCCAGTGTAAATAGAGGACGGTCCATACCAGGTGAGGAAACTTCCAGATTAAACTGACCGCTGACAGGATCTTCCACATCCAGCACGCCGCTAACCTGATGACTCACTTTGGCACAGTCATCCACGGTAATGCCCTGTTCGGCATCAATATAGACTCGCAGAATGCTATGTTTACCCTGCGAAAGATATTCGATTCCCCAGAGCTGGTAGCCCAGCGCCGTAACGGCAGGCTCAATCAACTCGTGCAACAGCTTCATCTTGGCTGACACAGATACCTCACCAGATGTGGGTTTAGAAACAAAAAATGGGTCCCGAAGACCCATTTCTGACAGCTGACATTCGACGAATGCCAGCTACGAAAAAGCCCCTGACAAGGGGCTTTTCCTGACCAATAAAGGTTGGTAGCGGGGGCCGGATTTGAACCAACGACCTTCGGGTTATGAGCCCGACGAGCTACCAGACTGCTCCACCCCGCATCAGAACAGGTGCATATTATAAAGCCCACCTGACGGCTTTTCAAGAAATGGTGCCCAAGGCCGGACTCGAACCGGCACGACCATACGGTCACTACCCCCTCAAGGTAGCGCGTCTACCAATTTCACCACTTGGGCAAATCTTTTATCAGTCCGCTTGTGGAACGTCTGCATCTGCAGGCGCTACACTTTTGGACTCTTCCAGCACAGGCAACTGAGCATTGCTCGAATCAGCCTGCGCTTCAATAACTTCTGTAGCTGGCACACCCGCATCTGCAACAGTACCGGCCTTGTCTTTAGCGTAAACCGCCAGAACAAAACTGGTCACAAACAGACCCGCAGCCAGAACTGCAGTAACACGCGCCAGAAAAGAGGTGTTACCACTGGAACCAAATACTGTTTGAGAAGCACCGCCACCAAACGAAGCACCCGCTTCCGCGCCCTTGCCCTGCTGAAGCAATACGAAGGCAATAATGCCCGCTGCCAGCAGTACATGTGCGATGAGAACAATCGTTTCCATCTGTTAACCGTCAGTTATGCAGCCGCTGCCGCGCTGCAGATTGCAAGGAAATCATCTACTTTCAATGACGCACCGCCCACCAGACCGCCGTCAATATCGCGCTGCGCAAACAATTCAGCTGCGTTGGCTGCACCAACACTGCCTCCGTACAGAATACGGGTTGCTGCAGCGACTTCGGCATCCGCATCATGCAATACTGCACGAATTGCGGCATGCACTTCCTGCGCCTGCTCAGGTGAAGCCGTACGCCCGGTACCAATAGCCCAGACTGGCTCATAGGCAATCACTGCTGTATTAAAAGCAGCGATACCACAGCGCTCTATAACAGTCAGTACCTGCTCGGTAACAACCGCCAGCGCTTCGCCTGCATCACGCTGTTCCAGACTTTCACCTACACACAGAATCGGCGTAACACCTGCATTCAGTGCGGCTTCGCATTTATCAGCAACCTGAGCATCCGTTTCACCAAACAGTGAACGTCGTTCAGAATGCCCTACAATTGCGTAACAACAGCCAAAATCGACCAGCATGGCTAGCGACAGCTCGCCAGTGTATGCACCGGATTCAAACTGACTGATATTCTGCACACCGGTATTAATAACCGACTGCGCTGCTTTATCAGCCACCTGAGACAGATAAACTGTCGACGGGCACACCAGGATATCAATGGATTCACTCGCTGGAACCGCACCGGAATTCAAACCGCTCATCAAACCATCCATCAGTGCATCGACAGATACTTTGTTGCCATTCATTTTCCAGTTACCAGCCACTAGTGACTTACGCATTGACACCCCCTTACAAAGAGGCCGGAATATTAACCGGCTTATCATTACTTTTCAAGCGCTTGAATCTCATTTTCTACCTGTTTCGCTAATTCTTCGCATAACTGACTAACCTGAGACGCATCTTCGCCTTCAATCATAACCCGAATAACCGGTTCGGTGCCGGATGGACGCAACAGAACCCGGCCTCGATCAGCCAGTTTCGCTTCTGTAACCGCAACTGCTTCGGCAATTGCAGGTACCTCAGCCATGTTTACTTTCTCCGCCAGGCGGACGTTAATCATGGTTTGTGGCATTTTTACCATTTCCTGACGCAACTGCACCAGTGACTGCCCTGTTTCAACCATAGCCTTGAGCACCTGCAGCGCCGCCACAGTTCCATCCCCGGTCGAGGTCAGGTGGCGACATACGATATGCCCCGATGACTCACCACCGAGCAACCAGCCCCGTTCAGCCAGCTCAGCCATCACATAGCGATCGCCTACATTGGCTCGCACAAAAGGAATACCTTCACGGACACAGGCCTGCTCGAGGCCAAAGTTAGACATCAGCGTACCGACAATACCGCCAATAAAGACTCCTTCTCGCTGCATCTGGCGGGCGATAACAAACAGCAGTTCATCACCATCCATCTCAATGCCAGCGTGATCAACCATCATCAGGCGATCACCATCACCGTCCAGCGCGACCCCAAGGTCCGCTTTATGCTCCAGCACGGCCTGCTGCAGTTTCAGGGTATCGGTGGCACCACAACCCGCATTAATATTCAGCCCATCCGGTGACGAAGCAATTTCAATCACCTCAGCCCCAAGCTCAGACAGCACCTGCGGACTAACGTGGTAGGTTGCACCATTCGCGCAATCGAGCACAATTTTGAGCCCGGCCAGAGAGTGCCCGCCAAAAGTTGCCTTACAAAACTCAATGTATCGACCCGGCGCATCGGCAATACGCCGCGCCTTACCCAGCTCGTCCGACTCAACAGTCGTCATTGCCAGGTCCATCTGAGCCTCAATCGCCTGCTCAATTTCGTCCGGCAGCTTGGTGCCTTCAGCTGAGAAGAACTTGATACCATTATCGTAATAGGCATTGTGCGAGGCACTGATCACAATCCCCGCATCGGCACGAAAAGTACGCGTCAGGTAGGCGATCGCAGGCGTTGGCATTGGCCCCAGCAACAGAACATCAACACCGGCAGCTGACAGGCCCGCCTCCAGCGCCGCTTCAAACATATAGCCAGAAATACGCGTATCTTTACCGATCAGGATCTTGCGGCGTCCGTCCCGAGCAAACACCTTACCGGCAGCCCAGCCCAGCTTCAGAACGAAGTCAGGGGTAATCGGAAAATGTCCAACTCGGCCACGGATACCATCAGTGCCAAAATAACGACGTGTCATTAATATTCTCCTTTTCGCTCACAGGCAATGGCGTAACACATACGCACTACATCCACCGTTGCAGCTACATCGTGTACACGAATAATTTGCGTACCTTTGGATACCGCCACAGCGGCCGTTGCCAATGAACCATAGAGGCGCTGATCAACATCCCGGTCCAGCGTCTGTCCAATCATGCTCTTACGCGAGGTACCCACAAGAAGCGGCACCCCGTGCGCATGAAGTTGTTCGAGGTTGTTCATCAGGCGCAGATTATGCGCCAGCGTCTTGCCAAACCCGAAACCCGGGTCCAGCATCAATTGCGTTCGATCAAAACCTGCATCCAGGCATACCTGTAACCGCTGAGCAAGGAAAGCACTGACCTCATCCAGCACGTCATCATACACCGGCGCCTGCTGCATCGTGGCAGGCGAGCCCTGCATATGCATCAGACAGGCAGGCAATCCCGTTGCAGCCGCTGCGGCAAGCGCGCCAGGGCGGCCTAACGCTCTTACATCATTAATCAGCCCGGCACCGCAGGCCGCTGCTTCCGTCATCACTGCGGCGGTACTGGTATCCACCGAGATCACTACATCCAGCTCCGCCGCTATGCGCTCAATAACAGGCAACACGCGATCCAGTTCTTCCTGCTCGCCAACAACGGCTGCACCAGGGCGGGTTGACTCCCCCCCTATATCAATAAAATCGGCACCATCCGATACCATCTGCGCAGCAGCATACAGCGCCTTATCCAGACAGCCGTACAGCTGACCACCATCAGAAAATGAGTCCGGGGTTACATTCAGAATGCCCATTACACGAGGACGATCCAGATCAAGCAGGCGTGCACCAAATAGCATGCGGCAAAAATCTCCAGCCTGTCACCAGGCAAAAACAGAAATGTCCCAGGCGAAGCATTACTTCGCTGGCGTTCTATAAAAAAGGCTAACCTTTCGGTTAGCCTTTTTACAGTTCAATTCAAAGCAAAGTGATCAGTGCAGATTAGAGTCCGGTGCAGGCCCATTGGCACCGGGCTTGTCATGGGACTCATCATCCAGGCCGTCAGTATCAGGCACATCACCGTCTTTGCCCGTTTCAGGCTCAGACGCTGCCTGAGCACCATTACCAGCATCACCGTCTTTGTCACTGTCTTCCCAGCCATCCGGGTCAGACACTGGCTCACGCGCCATCAGCTGATCAATCTGGCTGACATCAATGGTTTCGTACTTCATCAACGCCTGACACATCGCTTCCAGGATATCGCGATTGTCTTCCAGCAACCGAGTTGAATCCTGATAGCAACCATTAATTGTCTGACGAACGACATCATCAATCTGACGCTGAGTCTGCTCAGAAATCGGCTTAGCCTGAGCACCGTAACCACGGGAGAACGGATCGCCGTCTTCATCGTCATACAACAATGGACCAAGCTCTTCAGACAGACCCCACTTGGTTACCAGATTACGCGCCAGCATAGTGGCTCGCTGAATATCGTTGGAAGCACCCGTCGTCACCCCTTCTTTACCCAGGGTCAACTCTTCAGCAATACGGCCGCCATACAGGGAACATATATTAGAAATAATCGACTGACGGCTATGGCTGTAACGGTCTTCTTCCGGCAGGAACATGGTTACACCCAGGGCACGACCACGGGGGATAATCGATACTTTATAGACCGGGTCATGCTTGGGCATCAGGCGACCAACAATCGCGTGACCGGCTTCATGGTAAGCAGTGTTCAGCCGCTCATCATAAGACATCACCATAGATTTACGCTCAGCGCCCATCATGATTTTGTCTTTCGCCTTCTCGAACTGCTCCATGCCTACAGTGCGTTTGCTGCCACGGGCCGCAAACAATGCAGCCTCGTTCACCAGGTTGGCCAGATCAGCACCGGAGAAGCCCGGCGTACCACGTGCAATCAGGTCCGGTTTGACATCATCACCCACCGGCACTTTGCGCATATGCACTTTCAGAATCTGTTCACGGCCACGAATATCCGGCAGACCCACGTTGACCTGGCGGTCGAAGCGACCCGGACGCAACAATGCAGGGTCCAGTACATCCGGACGGTTGGTGGCAGCAATGACGATAACGCCCTCGGTACCCTCGAAACCATCCATTTCAACCAGCAGCTGGTTCAATGTCTGTTCACGTTCATCGTTACCACCGCCCATGCCCACACCACGGTGGCGACCCACCGCATCGATCTCATCGATAAAGATGATACAGGGCGAGTTTTTCTTGGCCTGGTCAAACATGTCACGGACACGGGACGCGCCGACACCGACAAACATCTCAACGAAGTCAGACCCGGAAATACTGAAAAACGGTACTTTGGCCTCACCTGCGATGGCTTTAGCCAGTAGCGTTTTACCTGTACCAGGGTTACCAGATAGCAAAATGCCACGGGGGATATGCCCGCCCAGCTTCTGAAATTTGCCGGGATCACGCAGATAATCGACCAGCTCTTTGACTTCTTCCTTGGCTTCTTCACAGCCAGCGACATCATCAAAGCGAGTTTTAATCTGGTCTTCACCCATCATCCGGGCTTTGGATTTACCAAAGGCCATTGGGCCTTTGCCACCACCACCGCCCTGCATCTGGCGCATGAAGAACATGAAAATGGCGATAATTACCAGAATTGGGAATGAAGCCACCAGCAACTGAGACCAGATACTCTGTTGTTCCGGCTGCTTGCCTTCAATTGTTACATTATTCTGCAGTAGATCATCTACCAGCTTCGGGTCCTGCAGGGCTGGGCGTACCGTTTCAAAGGTCTCGCCATTACTACGCTGACCAACAATGGTGTAACCATCTATCACCACCTTGCTCACACGTTGCGCCTGCACTTCCGTTACGAAGTCCGAATAGTTTAATCGACTGGATTCGGTTTCTGCGCTGAAGTTATTAAATACCGTCAACAGCACGGCAGCAATAACCAGCCACAGCACCAGATTCTTAGCCATATCGTTCAAATCATTACCCTCGGCTCAGCACTATTTTGCTGCAACTCTCAATCGTTCTCAGTTCCGCCCACTATAGCAGGTCAGACGCCTGATACCACTTAGAAGACCCCGAACCTGCCACAGCTGCGTGGCTGAACAGGTCATTCGAAGCGTGTTTTATTCCCCTTTAAAGCCCTTTCCCAGCAGATAAACTTCGCGGGAGCGGGCGCGTGAGGCATCAGGCTTACGCGTTACCACGGTTTTAAAGCTCTGGCGCATCTCTTTGAGGTATTCATCGAACCCTTCACCCTGGAAAACCTTGGCAATAAAATTACCACCGGGCTTCAGTACCTGACGCGCCATATCCAGCGCCAATTCTACCAGATACATAGCCGCGGGCTGGTCCACTGCCGCCATACCACTCATATTGGGGGCCATATCGGAAATTACAAGATCTGCCGGGGCATCACCCAGCGCCCGCATCACTTCAGCAAGAACCGCTTCCTCGGTAAAGTCACCTTGCACAAATTCAACCCCGGCCATCGAATCCATCGGCAGAATGTCCGACGCGACCACCCGGCCTTTGTCGCCCACCCGCTCAGCAGCCACCTGAGACCAGCCACCGGGGGCAGCCCCCAGATCAACCACCGTCATACCGGATTTGAACAACTTATCTTTGTTGTCCAGCTCGATCAGTTTATAGCTGGCGCGAGAACGATAGCCGTCACCCTTTGATTGTTTGACGTACTTATCGCCATGATGTTCCTGCAGCCACTGGCTACTACTTTTAGATCGAGACACGCGCAAAAGACTCCGGTTCGTGAGCAACGCTACTCAGCGTAGAGCAACTCAGGTAAAATTGGCTATTATTTGTCAACGGTGGTGAAACCACCCTGAACTTTGAGGCACCATATTTTAGTATGAGCTTATCCCCTGAGCAAAAGAAGAAGTTTCGCACCATCGGTCACGGCCTGAGCCCGATCGTAACCATTGCTGGTAAAGGGATGACCGAAAACATCCAGCTCGAGGTGGACCGCGCTCTGGGCGACCACGAACTGATCAAAGTCAAGTTTGCCGTCGGCGACCGTGAGGTCAAGCACCAGCTGATCCAGGAACTGTGCACCATTGTGGAAGCAACCCTGGTCCAGGAAATCGGCCACGTTGCCTTGCTGTACCGTAAAGCCCTGGTGTCCAACCCAAAACTGTCTAACCTGACTCGTTAATACAGTTACGGCCCTGCCTTCAGGCAGGGTCTCGCTCCACTTTCCCCAGAATATTCCCCTAAACTGGCACGGTGATTAAGCAGCCGTTCGTCAGTGTCCTATTGTAATAGGTAGTCACAATTGCTGGCGCACCTGTTCCAGGGACCATCCCTCTGCCTTCAGGTACAGCCACGCAATCAGAATGGTTGTATCAGAGGATTCAGAGATGTTTCACCGCACTGCCCGCTACCTGGGCCAAGGTCTGCTGTCCGTGTTAATGCTGTCGTTTCTGGCCGGCTGTCAGACCCTGAGCGAAGCACGACCCGCGCCTCAGACAACGCCTCCTGCAACTGCCGTTCCGGCAGAACCTACTAAAGCTGCGCCAGTTAAAGCCCCCCCGGCCAAACCGGTTTCTTGCCCAAAACCGCGTACGATCACCCGCAAAGTCACAGTTTACACACCGGTTAAGGTAGGTAATAAGCAGCTGTTTGGCGAAGCCGAAATCAGCCGGATACCGGCACTGGAACTGCAGTTACCGGCACGTATCGATACCGGCGCCCGCACAAGCTCATTGCACGCGACTCAAATTGAACTGTTCGAACGCGATGGCAAAAACTGGGTCCGCTTCCAGAGCAGCAATAACAACACCAAGCCAATGGTTCAGGAGCTGCCGCTCAAGCGTACAGTCAAAATCAAGCGCAAAGACAAAGGCGTGGTCGAACGCCCAGTCATTGAGCTTAAAATCCAGATCGGCGGCGTCGTCCAGCGCCTGGATGTCAACCTGACCGACCGCAGTCACTTCGAGTACCCGGTCCTGATTGGCCGGGATTTCCTGCAGGACCTTGTCATTGTCGATGTCAGCAAAAGCTATATCGCCGACCAGCCTGAAGATCGACCAAAAGCCGAGGCTACCCGCTGATGCATAGAGAGAAGCTGCAACTTTATCTGATCGCGCTGTTGCTGATCGCCCTGGGTACAGGCCTGACGCTGTACAAACACTTCACACTGGATTTCCCGCTGCTGCCAGGCGAGCGCCAGCAACTATGGACCATCGAGGCTCAGATCAGCTTTCAGGCCCAAAACAAACCGGTGATGGTATCACTGGCCCGGCCCAGCGGTGGTAACGGCTACCAGACCGTTCAGGAAGATTTCGCCTCCTCTGGCTATGGCTTCGCGCTGAAAGAGAACGAAACCCAGAACCGGGCCCAATGGACCAAACGCCTCGCTGACGGCAAGCAGATCATCTATTACCGCCTGCAGGCCAGCCGCCTTGATCACCAGCCTCCCGCCACCCCATTGACCACGGCACCCGAACTGGCCGCCGTTGATCTGGATGGGCCTGTTATGACGGCAGCGCGGGCCATCGTGGATGAAGCACAACAGCAGTCTGCTGACAACCAGAGCCTGACAGTGCAACTACTACAACTGCTTAATAACCCAGCCCCTTCCCAGGATGTTCAGGTATTACAAAATCTGTCCTCTGGCACCGGAGTGGATGCAGAAACGATCGTCCAGCTATTGGCACTGGCAGAGATACCCGCCCGGGTGATCAAAGGTATTGAACTTGAAGACCGCCGCCGCAATCAGGCCCTTGTCAGCCGGATCGAAGTCTTCAGCGAGAACAAGCAGCTCTACTTTGACCCTGCACACAGCGTCGAAGGTCTATCTGAAAATTTCCTGATCTGGCAGCAAGGTGGCACCTCGTTACTGGATGTCAGCGGTGGTCAGGACTCACAGGTGCGTTTCTCAACCCTGGTCAATGACACCAGTGCCCGCACCCTGGCGTTACGCAGTGCCAAAGCCGAACAGGCCACCCTGATCGACTTCTCAATCTACAGCTTACCTGTAGCCGATCAGAACGCTTTCAAAACCATCCTGCTGGTGCCAATAGGCACGCTGATCGTGGTATTTCTGCGAGTTATCGTCGGCATCCGTACCTCAGGCACATTTATGCCGATTCTGATGGCTCTCGCCTTCATCCAGACCACTTTGCTGACCGGACTGGCAATCTTTATCGTCGTCGTATCGATTGGCCTGTGGATACGCTCAGCACTGAGCAACCTTAACCTCCTGCTTGTCGCCCGAATATCCTCGGTGGTCATCGTTGTTATCGGCATCATGGCCACCCTGAGTATTATCAGCTTCAAGCTGGGGCTAGAGCAGGTACTGACCGTCACCTTCTTCCCGATGATCATCCTGGCATGGACCATCGAGCGCATGTCGATCCTGTGGGAAGAAGAAGGCGCTCGCGAAGTACTGACCCAGGGCTCCGGCAGCCTGCTGGTTGCCTCATTGGCCTACCTGCTGATGACCAACCCCCTGGTTGAACACCTGACCTTCAACTTCCCGGAGCTGTTACTGGTAATGCTGGCCATCAACCTGCTGCTGGGCCAGTACACCGGCTATCGACTGACTGAACTGGTGCGTTTCGAACCACTGGTGCGCCACAAGGGCCAGAGCCATGATTAACTGGTGCTGGCCCAGCCAGCTGCGTGAGCAAGGCATCATGGGAATGAACGAGCGTAACAGCTGGTTCATCGGCCGCTACAATGACCGGCGCAATTATCCACTGGTTGATAACAAGCTGAAAACAAAACGACTGGCTGAAGATGCACACATTGCCGTACCAGAACTGATCGGCGTGATTCGCACCCAGCACGAAGCCAGCAAAGCCGGCAGCCTGCTCAACAGCCTGAATGACTTCGTCATCAAGCCCGCCCAGGGCAGTGGCGGCAAAGGTATTCTGGTGATTGTCGAGCGTGATGGTGAATATTTTCTTAAACCCAGTGGTGAGCGCCTGACCCTGCTGGATATTCAACGCGATGTCTCCAACATCCTTGGCGGGCTCTATTCTCTGGGCGGCAAGCCTGACGTCGCAATGATTGAAGCCCGGGTTGAATTTGATCCGGTATTTGCCGACTACAGCTATGAAGGAGTGCCCGATGTCCGGGTTATCACCTTCCTTGGCTACCCGGTAATGGCCATGTTACGGCTGGCGACCCACACCTCAGATGGCAAAGCCAACCTGCATCAGGGCGCTGTCGGCGTTGGACTGGACCTGGCCACCGGCCGTGGCCTTAATGCGGTGCAGTTTGACCGCCCCATCCGCCACCATCCCGACACCGACATCACATTTGATCAGCTGACGGTACCCCACTGGGAGGAAATCCTGCACCTGGCCGCCGCCTGTTATGAAGTCACCGAGCTGGGCTATATGGGCTGCGATATCGTGCTGGACAAAAACAAGGGCCCACTGATTCTGGAAATGAATGCTCGGCCCGGACTGGCCATTCAAATCGCCAATGACTGCGGCCTCAATCCGCGCCTGAAGCAGCTGGAAAAAGAAGGCCGCCGCCGCGCCAGTGTTAAAGAACGGGTGGCCTATGCCGTGCGCGAGTTCAGCACACCAGCGAGCTGAATTATTCGCCTCCACAAACTGCAGACCAAAAAAAACCGCGCCAGGCGCGGTTTTTTTAATTGAGCATCAAAACTGATCAGATATGTTGCACCTGGTCAATTTCAAACTCAGCCATACCACCTGGCGTGGTAATAGCAACAATGTCGCCTTCCTCTTTACCAATCAGGCCACGGGCAATAGGTGAGTTGATAGAGATCTTTTTCTCCTTAAGATCAGCCTCATCATCACCCACGATCTGGTAAGTCATCTCTTCCTCTGTTTCCACATTCAAAATGGTCACAGTGGTACCGAAGATAACCTTGCCAGAGTGCGGGATCGAGAGAATATCTATCACCTGGCAGTTACCCAGCTTCCCCTCCAGTTCCTGAATACGGCCTTCAATGAAGCCCTGCTGCTCACGCGCAGCGTGATATTCAGCATTTTCTTTCAGGTCACCGTGTTCACGTGCCGTCGCGATATCAGCGATGACTCGTGGACGATCAACTGACTTCAACTGATCAAGCTCCGTGCGCAAGGCCTGCTCACCCGGCACTGTCATGGGTACGCGACTCATGCATTATTCCCTGTGTGCATATCCTGCAGGCAACGTACTTCACGCTCTTCGCCATACTGCAGCGCCATGGTGATCGCTTCGGCACCGGCCAGCGTCGTGGTGTACGGTACTTTATGCTGTAGCGCGCTACGACGAATCTCGGAAGAATCAGCAATCGCACGACGGCCTTCCGTGGTATTGATCACATAGGCGATCTCATCGTTTTTCAGCATATCAACAATGTTTGGACGACCTTCGGTCACCTTGTTAACAAGCTCAACAGCCAGACCATTGTCAGACAGCAACTGCGCTGTACCACTGGTTGCCACCAGGCTAAAGCCCAGTTCAACCAGGTCCTGCGCAACTTTCACGACACCGGATTTATCAACGTTACGTACTGAGATAAACGCCTTGCCCGGCTCAGGCATTTTCTCGCCTGCACCGATCTGCGCTTTCATGAACGCTTCACCGAAAGTCACACCCGTACCCATTACCTCACCGGTAGACTTCATTTCTGGTGACAGAATAGGGTCGACAGATGGGAATTTGTTGAACGGGAATACCGCTTCTTTCACATTGAACAGTGTCGGTACGATCTCTTCGGTAAAGCCCAGCTCAGCCAGTGTTTTACCGGTCATCACCTGAGCACCAATTTTGGCCAGGGATACACCGATACACTTGGACACGAACGGCACCGTACGAGACGCACGCGGGTTCACTTCGATCACATAGATCTCACCGTCCTGGTACGCCAGCTGGGTGTTCATCAGACCGATAACACCCAGTTCCAGCGCCATCTTCTTCACCTGCTCGCGCATCAGATCCTGCACATCAGCAGGCAGATTGTACGGTGGGAAGGAACATGCGGAGTCACCTGAGTGAACACCCGCCTGCTCGATGTGCTGCATGATCGCACCGATCACCACAGTTTCACCATCGGATACCGCATCGATATCGATCTCGACAGCCGCATTCAGGAAGTGATCCAGCAAGACTGGCGCTTCGTTGGAAACCTGCACGGCTTCCTTCATGTAACGACGCAGTTCGTCTTCTTTATAAACGATCTCCATCGCCCGGCCACCCAGTACATAGGATGGACGAACCACTAACGGATAACCGATTTTCTCAGCCGCAATGATCGCTTCTTCCAGTGAACGCACGGTAGCGTTTTCTGGCTGCTTCAGGCCCAGACGTTTCAGCATCTGCTGGAACTGCTCACGGTCTTCTGCGCGGTCAATGGCTTCCGGCGGGGTACCGATGATCGGTACGCCTGCCGCTTCCAGCTCAGCCGCCAGTTTCAGTGGCGTCTGGCCACCGTACTGTACGATCACGCCTTTAGGCTGCTCGACATGAACGATTTCCAGCACGTCTTCCAGGGTGATTGGCTCGAAGTACAGGCGGTCAGACGTATCGTAGTCGGTCGAAACTGTTTCCGGGTTACAGTTAACCATGATGGTTTCGTAACCATCTTCACGTGCCGCCAGTGCTGCGTGTACACAGCAGTAATCAAACTCGATGCCCTGACCAATACGGTTTGGGCCACCGCCAATTACCATGATTTTGTCACGGCTGGACGGCTTCGCTTCACATTCTTCCTCGTAGGTGGAATACATGTAAGCAGTATCAGTTGAAAACTCAGCAGCACAGGTGTCAACGCGTTTGAATACCGGACGGATATTCAGGCTCTGACGCTGCTTGCGGAATTTCTTCTCGCTCACACCCAGCAGCTTGGCCAGCCGTGCATCGGAGAAGCCTTTACGCTTAAGGCGATAGATCGCATCAGCATCCAGATCAGACAGCGCCATCTCGGAAACGCGCAGCTCATCCTTGATGATGTCTTCAATCTGGACCAGGAACCAGTGATCAATGCCAGAGAGCCCGTACAGCTCGTCAACACTCATACCCATACGGAAGGCATCACCCAGATACCAGATACGGTCGGCACCCGGCTGTTTCATCTCAGCAATAATGGTAGAACGGGCATCTTCGGAATTGATATCGATGATCGGATCAAAACCCGTTGCACCAACTTCCAGACCGCGCAGCGCTTTGTGCAGGGATTCCTGCTGCGTACGGCCAATCGCCATCACTTCACCCACAGATTTCATCTGCGTGGTCAGGCGATCGTTAGCCTGCGGAAATTTCTCGAAGGTGAAACGTGGGATTTTAGTGACCACGTAATCGATCGCAGGCTCGAAAGAGGCCGGGGTTGCACCACCGGTGATCTCGTTCTGCAGCTCATCCAGGGTATAACCCACTGCCAGCTTGGCCGCAACCTTGGCGATCGGGAAACCGGTCGCTTTGGATGCCAGTGCGGAAGAGCGAGAGACACGCGGGTTCATCTCGATCACAACCATGCGGCCCGTTTCAGGGCACTGGCCGAACTGTACGTTGGAACCACCGGTCTCAACACCGATCTCGCGCAGTACGGCCAGAGAGGCGTCACGCATGATCTGGTATTCTTTATCGGTCAGCGTCTGAGCTGGCGCAACAGTGATGGAGTCACCGGTATGAACACCCATGGCATCGAAGTTTTCAATGGCACAGATGATGATGCAGTTGTCGTTTTTGTCACGAACAACTTCCATCTCATACTCTTTCCAGCCAATCAGAGACTCATCAATCAGCAGTTCGCTGGTCGGAGACAGGTCCAGACCTCGCTCACAGATCTCCATGAACTCGTCTTTGTTGTAGGCAATACCACCACCAGAGCCACCCATCGTGAAAGATGGACGAATGATGCATGGGAAGCCCAGCTGAGACTGAACCTGCAGCGCTTCTTCCATGCTGTGGGCAATGGCTGCGCGCGGACATTCCAGACCGATGGCTTTCATCGCCTTATCAAAGCGACTGCGATCTTCAGCTTTATCGATGGTGTCAGCATTGGCACCGATCATCTCTACACCGAAGTTCTCCAGTACGCCTTCGCGCTCCAGATCCAGCGCACAGTTCAGTGCAGTCTGGCCACCCATGGTCGGCAGCAGTGCATCTGGACGCTCTTTTTCGATGATTTTAGCAACTGTTTTCCAGTTGATCGGTTCAATATAGGTTGCATCTGCCATGGCCGGATCGGTCATGATAGTTGCCGGGTTAGAGTTTACCAGGATTACACGGTAACCCTCTTCACGCAGCGCTTTACACGCCTGCGCACCCGAGTAGTCAAATTCACACGCCTGGCCGATGATAATCGGGCCAGCACCCAGAATCAGAATGCTTTTCAAGTCTGAACGTTTTGGCATCAGTGTCTACCGGTCGTATCAGTTAACAGTATCGTTTCGTCTTATGGTGCCGAGGCACAACTTACGCGTTTTTATGGCCTTTCATCTGTTCGATAAATTTATCAAACAGTGGCGCTACATCACGTGGGCCCGGGCTTGCTTCCGGGTGTCCCTGGAAACTGAATGCCGGGCGGTCTGTGCGCTCGATGCCCTGCAGGGAATCGTCAAACAGAGACTTGTGCGTCGCGCGAATGTTGTCCGGCAGGCTGTCTTCATCCACAGCAAAACCGTGGTTCTGACTGGTGATCATCACCTGTTTGCCATCCAGATCCTGTACCGGGTGGTTAGCACCGTGGTGGCCGAACTTCATTTTCAGCGTTTTAGCACCGCAGGCCAGGGCCAGCAGCTGGTGACCCAGACAGATGCCAAATACCGGAATATCCGTTTTCAGGATTTCCTTGATCGCCGTAATCGCGTAATCACAAGGCTCCGGATCGCCCGGTCCATTGGACAGGAAAACACCATCTGGATTCAGCGCCAGCACATCCGCTGCCGGCGTCTGCGCAGGCACAACCGTCAGCCGACAGCCACGCTCAACCAGCATCCGCAGAATGTTGCGCTTCACACCGTAGTCATAGGCAACGACGTGGTAAGGCTGATCGGCAGAATCTTTCTCTTCATGACCGATGCCCCGCTGCCAGGTGGATGAATTCCACAGGTAGCTTTCAGTCACGGTCACTTCTTTGGCCAGATCCATACCTTTCAGGCCTGGAAACGCATCTGCCGCTTGCAGTGCCTGAGTTTCATCGACATCGCCTGCCATAATGCAGCCGCTCAATGAACCCTTTTCACGCAGGATACGCGTCAGACGACGGGTGTCGATATCAGCGATACCAACGATGTTATTCGCCTTGAGATAGCTGTCCAGTGACTGCTCAGAACGGAAGTTGCTGGCCAGAAGTGGAAGATCACGGATCACAAGACCGGCTACCCAGGTCCGGGAAGATTCCTCATCCTCGGCGTTAGTACCTACGTTGCCGATATGTGGATAAGTCAGTGTAACGATCTGACGGCAGTATGATGGGTCTGTCAGGATTTCCTGATAACCGGTCATTGAGGTGTTAAAAACAACCTCACCGCTGGACAGACCGTCAGCGCCAATGGCTATGCCCTTGAAAATGCTACCATCTTCAAGTGCCAGAATGGCTGGTCTTGTCAATTGAACCTCCCCCGCGTTGCGCGAAACTTAAGCAGATAGAAACGATACGTGTAAAAAAGCGAGGCTGATCCGAAGAATAGCCTCGCTTTAAAAATTCACTACTTTTGTGCTGTTGTTTGCTTCAGGCAAACCGGCGACATTGTAATGACTCCCTGCTTATTTGTCTATGAAATCTGACCCCGGTCATCCCTGTTTCGGCTGTAACGCTAATGTCATCAACAGGACATTAGATAGACACGTTTTTCACAATAATCGTCCGTATAGAGACGAACATTTTAAATCTCCGGGGAAATTATGAGTATCTCTCAACTACTGCGCCTGGCGCTGACAGCACTGTTCGTGGTGACGGCAGTGCTGGTCGGCTCTATTGGCTGGTCAATCTCCAGCCTGGATAAGGCTTTCAGCCAGAATGACGCCTACCACAAATACACTCAACAGATCGGCCAGAAGATCCAGACACCGATTAACAATTACCTTCTGTCAGGCAATGCCAGCCTGTTGACAGAAATCGAGCACAATATTGTGCAATTGGGTTCTGACGAAAAAACCGCCGGGCTGCCTGAAAACATCCAGAAAACACTCAGCCTGCATCTCAGCACACTGAACGAATCACTGGGCAGCACTTTGCGCGAAGCAGGCAAGCTGGCCAACCCACAGGCTTTGCTGATTCAGAATGAACGCGAAAGCACTCAGACCATCGCCACTGTCCTTGACTACGTCAATGAAGCAGCCGACTCAGCAGCAGGACTCAGGCTTCAATACCTCTCGGCACTGATTGAGCTGCAGGGCCTTACCAGTCAACGCACATTGCTGCGTGAACGTTATTTCGCCAGACCTAGGCCAGAAATACGCCACAGTCTGAATCGACTGATTGATCGGGTCAGCAACAAAACCACAGCCATTGACCAACTCCCTCGCCTTGGCGTTCTGCAAGCAGCAGAGGTTGATGACCTGGCCAGGATGCTAGGGCTGGAGGTAAATAACAGTGAACAGCCCAGCGCTGAAGATAAAGGGGATGAGCTGATCTCCCAGCTGCGCAGCCTGGCCAGTCGGTACAGCAAAGAGCTGGATAATGCACAACGCTATGCCTCCCTGAAGCAGCACAGTAACGACACCGCAATGGGCCAATTGAACAAACTAACCAGCAGCTTTGCTGAACTTGAACACACCATTGCCGCTTACCAGGACGAGATCAAACTTTCTGTCTATATAACATTGGGTATCAGTATTGCCCTGATTGTGATGATCTGCATCTACATTGGCATGGTGATGTACAAGCTATCCCGTGTGATCATCCGCACCGTGCGCAACCTGGACAGACTGGCCCAGGGCGACCTTAATCATCAGGAACCCTTAAAAAACCGGATGAAAGAAGTCCTCTCTTTAGAAAGCAGCATCGCTAGTCTGCGCGGCTTCTTATCCATGTTACTGGATGAAATAAAGAACGAAGTAAAACAGTTACACACCTTACAAAATGAAGCACAAAGTAGCGCCGAAAAACTGACAGGCATTGTCGCTACCCAACGTGATAGCTCCAGCAATGCTGCCGCCCAGATGAGCCAGCTGAAGATATCATTTGAAGAGGTCGCCGAAAATGCAGCCAAAACCAATGAAGCGACCCGTAGCGCCCACGCCTTGATAGAGTCAGGTTTCACTCAGGTCAACACCACCGGCCGTAATATCCAGCAACTGGCCAGCGAAGTAGAAATGACCTCCAGCGCCCTGTCTGACCTGGAGCGTGACACCAAGGCCATTAATGATGTACTGGAAGTAATCCGAGGCTTTGCCGAACAGACCAACCTGCTGGCACTGAATGCAGCCATCGAGGCCGCCCGCGCTGGTGAGTCTGGTAGAGGCTTTGCAGTAGTCGCCGATGAAGTCCGTAATCTGGCAACCAATACCGCCAAATCTGCTGACGATATTCAGACCATTATCGAGCGCCTGTCACACACAACGTCTACCGCCGTAAGCCGAATGAGCAAACAGGAAAAACAGGCTTCCTCCGTCGTCGGACTGGCCAACGAAGCCGAACAGGCTATTGATCAGATTCGTCAGGCTATTTATCAGATCAACGATATGAATTCGCTGATTGCGGCTGCTACGAAACAGCAGTCATCCGCAACACTGGAGATCACCAGCGCGATGGAGCATAGCAGCCATACGGCAAACCATGCTATTGACGCAGCAGAGCACAGCAAGCACCACGCATCTCAACTGGCACAGGTCAGCACCCAGCTCACAGCACTGGTAAGCCAGCTCCACTGAACAATCAGCCAGGGATGGCTGATTCCAGCTATAGAAACACGACATCCATCAGATAGTTGATCAGGTATCAGAAGATAAGAGGAATTTATGAAAGCAGAGAAGGGAGATAACGCTGATCGTTAGCAGGCTGGCTGTCACGCAGACTGGCTTTATTGTTATTGTTCCTGCCGGATGACCAACAGTCTGTTAACGATCAGCGTCCAAACCTCGTTATTGTTATTGTTCGAGGCACTTCGTCGATCCCCCGTTACCTGTTGTTATTTTTATTAATGGTGTCAGGGGTGACGTATTCTTCATTGTTGTGCTTTATATACAGCACAGGCTATGCCAAAACTCATAACCAATTGTTTTAGAAGACAATAAACACAAACAAGCTCGATTAACACCCTGTCTGTTACCAGCCCTCGGGAAGAATTCTGCCCGAGTGGGGTAAAGGGTAACACTCAGGTAACACCGGATAGATGGCCGGTGTTACCTCCCGCTCATCACCCTGCCTAATCACCAGTATCTACACCGTGAGGCATAGACCACTACATATTGAGATACCCACACGACAGACCAGACGCGCGCGGAGCGCGCTGCTACATGGTGATAACCCCCTGTGTCAGCATAGTTGTCGCCTCTCCTGATTTATCAAGGAGAGTGAAACATGGCGAAATACCCAGCCGAACTGAAAGCCTCGGTCATCCAGAAAATGATGCCACCACACAACATACCGGTGGCGCAGCTTGAACGCGAAACAGGTATCAGCAACGTAACACTGTACACTTGGCGAACAAAAGCCAGAGAACAGGGGGCCCCCGTGCCAGGCGATGGAAAAGATCCGGAACAGTGGTCCGCAGAAAACCGCTTTGCCGTGCTGATGGAAACGGCAGCACTCAACAGTGCTGAACTGTCTGAATACTGCCGCAGTAAAGGCCTCTATCCTGAGCAGGTCACCCGCTGGAAGGCTGACTTTATTGCTGGTAGCGAACAGCCTGCCGCACAGCGTCAGCAGCAGCGCGCCACACAGCGCCAGGAGCGCAAACGCATCCAGCAACTGGAAAAGGAGTTGATGCGCAAAGATCGAGCACTGGCTGAAACGGCTGCTTTGCTGGTGTTATCAAAAAAAGTCGAGACGCTCTGGGACAAACTCGAGGACGAGTAATACCCACCCCTGAGCGTCGTAGACTCATGGAATGAGTTGAAATCGCCTGTAATGACGGCGCATCACAACATAAGGCTTGTAAGCTTGCAGATATCTCCGAGCGCTCCTTGCAGCGCTGGAGCTTGCAGGGAAAAGACGGTGAAGACAGGCGTGCCATGGCACACAGGCCTGCGCCCGAAAACCGGCTGAGCAGTGCAGAACGCGCGCGTATTCTGGAGGTCTGCAACAGCGAGCGTTTCCAGAGTCTGCCACCCAGCCAGATTGTTCCGATCCTGTTGGACGAAGGTATCTATATCGGATCGGTCTCCAGTTTTTACCGTGTGTTGAAAATAGCCGGACAGCAACACTCGCGTGGTCGGCAGAAGAAGCCCGTAAAGCGCAAGCCAGCGACACATAAAGCAACGGCCCCCAATCAGCTCTGGAGCTGGGATATCAGCTGGTTGAACAGTCCAATACGCGGCCATTACTACTATCTGTACATGATCGTAGACATTTACAGCCGGCTGATCGTTGGCTGGGAAGTGCATGAAGCGGAATCAGCTGAACAAGCCGCGGAGCTGATCCGGAAGGCCTGCCTGAAGCACGGTATAAGCCTGAATCAGAGTGAGCTGGTGCTGCACTCGGACAATGGCAGCCCGATGAAAGGCAGTACCATGCTCAGTACACTGCATCAGCTGGGGGTCGTGCCATCGTTCAGTCGGCCCAGAGTCAGTAACGATAATGCTTACTCGGAGTCGCTGTTCAGAACATTGAAGTACCGGCCAGCCTATCCACCGCAGGCGTTTGAGAGTCTGGAGGCAGCACGAATGTGGGTACAAGCGTTCGTCACCTGGTACAACGAGGAGCACAGGCATAGCGGCCTGAAGTTCCAGACCCCGATGGACCGACATACAGGCAAATGTAGAGAGAAGGTCCAGCAACGTATTAAGGCGCTGTCAGCCGCCAAAGAACGCCATCCAGAACGCTGGGGTAACCGTTCTATACGTGACTGGCATTTACCGGATGAGGTTGTTCTGAATCCGGTAAAAGAAGTAAGTAACGGGCTGCTGTTTAAGCAGGCCGCTTGAGTCTGAGGCGACAACTATGTTGAAAAACATCGATAAGGCCACCTCGCAGGATCCAGCCTGCTGACGGTCCGCTGTACTGCTTTTTCGCACAACGAAAAAACCCCAAGCACAGTGTGCTCGGGGTTTTCTCTTAATTAGAT
>OJDH01000090.1_pt1 | contig 79253 bp, 92 predicted proteins | sample 1592761 | NCBI WGS metagenome assembly OJDH01 (sample SAMN05416855, study PRJEB24817) | seawater metagenome | isolation source: Sea water | place: Canada:Atlantic | collected 2013-11 | reverse complement strand
AACAGTTAAAACAATTTGTTAAACAAAGAATGGGCTAGTTATCTGGTACAGCCCCATGTATTTTTACTTGAGTTCAGCCGTTTGGGTAATATCTTCAAGGGCGCTCAAGTCGAAAGAAATTGTGATTTCGTCGTCGATGACAGAAAAGCGGGAGCCAACATCAAAGTCCAAACGGTTTAAGGAAATCACTCCTTGAAAGTTAAGGGCTTTTTTATTGATGATGTTTTGTCTGTCGAGCTTGGTGTTGAGACGGATTTCCCGTGTAATACCATGCAAGGTTAGCAGGCCTTTAACTTCCAGGTCTGCCCCCTGCCGCCATTGAGCCATTGTACTGTAGAAAGTAATAATGGGAAATCGTCTGCAATCTAAAAAGGAGGGGCTTTTTACTTTTGAGGATAAGGATTTGTCTGCCATCTCGAGGGAGCAGGTGTTGATTGTAATTTGAATATTATCGTTGTCGGGCTTTTCCGGGTCAGAAGTTATTTTGCCACTGATGTCATGAAATTGGCCGTTAAATGAGGATAGGCCTAAATATTGGCCTCGAAAAGTTGCTTTGGCAGTTTCTGGTGTAATAAGAAAAGTTTTTCCGGCTGCCTGTGTACTCAGGGGCAGAAAGAGAAATGTCATGAATATTGTTAGGTTACGTACCTTATTAATCATGTTTGTTCGTGGTTTGTTATTACCTATTACCTTGCCTATTTAACAAGGCCCTCAACTGCAAAGGTAATGCGAACCATCTCCCCTATCACTGTTGTGTCCAGCCATTGACCAGATCCAATGCCGTATTCTAGACGAGAAATCTGAGTTTCACCAGAGGCCTCAAGATTATTGCTATCAACGGATGCAAGGAAGGGGAGGTCTAACTCTTTTGTGACGCCGCGCATTGTTAGGGTGCCGTGAGCGATGAAACTATCTTCCTGAATTTTTTCGAAGTTAGAAGATTCGAAAATTGCTTTAGGGTGGCTGGTGCTATCGAAAAAAGCAGCTGAGCGGATAAGTTTGTCACGATCATTAGACTGGGTGTTTACCGATTTTGTCACAATTTCTATACGGATGTGACTTGTACTCAGCTCTTTTGGGTGAAAGGAAATTTTTGCATCATACTGTTCGAATATGCCAGTTACATCGGCTCCTGATTGATTGGCAATAAATCCGACCTGACTTTGTTCTGTATCAAGCGCCCAGATGGGGGCTGCATTAGCATGAGATCGACCCAAAAACATTATGCCAAATACAAGAAGGGCTGCGGAAAAAAGGATGCGAAATATGGTGCTCATATCGGTCTCGTGTTTCAAAAAGAGTCAGTTCCGCACCCTGCAAAATGGCAGCATGCGAGTTAAAATGAAGTCTTTGTCCAGGTAGTGATGTTTGAGAGCTGCGCCAATGTGGACGACGATAAGCGCTGCGATCCCCCATCCTAGTATGAAGTGGGAAGTGGAGAGCCAATCTGCAAACGATTTATTTAATATTGATAGACTTGGTAAAGTATAGCTGTTGAAAAACACTATCGGATAGCCCGATGCCCAAGAGTGAATTATACCAATAATAGGTTGAGCAATCAGTGCGGCGTATAGGCTGTAATGTAAAGTTCGAGCGGCATTTTTTTCAAAATTGCTCATTGTATCTGGGTATGGTGGTGGTGGGGAAATTCGTCGCCATACTATTCTGAGCACGATTAAAATCAGGATGGTAATCCCAAGTGATTTGTGAAGATTGTAATACCAGACTTTATCCAAGCTCAATGGCAATCCACGCATCCACCAGCCAAGAGGGATGTGCCCGAGAATTAACAGGGCCGTCGACCAGTGCAATAATTTAGCAATCAACCCGTAATTTTTAGGATCGTTTCTCAATTGCATTTTACCTGTTCTCGCGGCTTGGTTTTCATGAGTGTGCCTAATTGATGTGTTCTTTGTCTCTCAACCACAGATAGGCATTGTCATGAACTAGCAACAGTCACAAATCAGTGAGGTTATCTTTCTGTATGAGTTTTTCTCTATCCAAGGGATATCTAGTCCAGTAAAAATAATATGTATTTCGAGTGGTTATTAGGCTGCTGATTTATAAGCTTCAAACAAGATTTTTGTTATGTCCTCTAGTATGGATGTCAGGTCGAAGTCTTTAGGGGTGTAGATTGCTGCAACACCCATTTTTTTAAGGGTCTCTGCGTCTTCAGTTGGAATAATCCCGCCGACGACAACCGGAATGTCGGATAGTCCGGATTTGGCCAATCTCGACATAATCTCCTCTACCAAAGGTAGGTGAGATCCTGAAAGTATGGAAAGGCCAATGACATGAACGCCCTCTTCGAGCGCGGCGTTGACAATTTGAGCTGGGGTTAGGCGTATTCCTTCATAAACCACTTCAAAGCCAGCTTCTTTTGCGCGTACGGCGATTTGTTCCGCACCATTAGAATGACCATCCAAGCCGGGTTTTCCGACTAACATTTTAGCCCTGCGGCCTAGTTTTTCGGACAGTAGGTTAAGCTCTGTTTGAATTTTTAAGAGTGACTGTCGATCACTTCCCGTTCCGGTGGCTTGTCCCACGCCAGTTGGCGCCCGAAACTCACCAAATATATCGCGTAGAGTTTGGGACCATTCTCCTGTTGTTACCCCCGCATGTGCGCAGGCAATAGAGCTTACCATTATGTTTTGGCCTTCCAGAGCGGCAGACCTCAATTCGGCCAAGGCATTTTTTACGGCTGCGTCATCTCTCTGCTCGCGCCATTGCATCAGCCGTTTTAGTTGGTCAGATTCTGCTGCTGGATCTGCTTTCAAAAAGCCATCATCTTCTCCCGTTGTTAGCGGGGATGGCTCTGTTTCTGTGTGCTTGTTAACGCCGATTACTGTTAAGTCACCACTTTCAATGTCACGGAATCGCTTTGCACCAGATTCTACCAGCTTTCCTTTCATATAGGAGCTTTCAACCGCTGCAATTGCGCCTCCCATGTCTTCGATCCGGTCGAGCTCCTCACGCGCTTCGACCATTAAAGACTGGACTTTGTTTTCAATCTCAGTGGACCCATTAAAGATGTCGCCGTATTCCAAAATATCCGATTCAAAAGCTACAATTTGCTGCATCCTTAGTGACCATTGTTGATCCCAGGATCGTGGTAGACCCATCGCCTCATTCCATGCCGGAAGTTGAACGGCTCTGGCGCGGGCATCCTTGGACAGAACGACCGCAAGCATTTCCAATAGAATTCGATAAACGTTGTTTTCGGGCTGTTGTTCGGTAAGACCAAGAGAGTTTACCTGAACGCCATATCGAAAGCGTCGATATTTTTCTTCTTCTACGCCATAGCGTTCCCGACAGATTTCATCCCACAATCGGGTAAAGGCTCTCATTTTACAAAGCTCGGTAACGAAACGAACTCCTGCATTAACGAAGAATGAGATCCGGCCAACGACTCTTGAGAAATCTTCATCGGGTACTTGGCCTGAAGCTTTGACAGAATCTAAGACGGAAATGGCAGTGGCAAGTGCGTAGGCAAGCTCTTGTACCGGGGTCGCTCCGGCTTCTTGGAGATGGTAAGAGCAGACATTCATAGGGTTCCATTTTGGAACTTCACTATAAGTAAATGATATAACGTCAGTAATCAGACGCATGGACTGCTTCGGTGGGAAAATATAGGTCCCACGAGAGAGATATTCTTTGATGAGGTCGTTTTGTGTGGTTCCAGATAAATCCGCTTTGGAAACGCCCTGTTTTTCTGCGCAGGCAATGTAGAGGGCCAGCAACCAAGGCGCCGTTGCATTGATTGTCATAGAGGTGTTCATCTGATCCAGTGGAATCTCGTGAAACAGAGCTTCCATGTCGCCTAAGTGTGAGATTGGGACACCAACTTTTCCGACCTCACCACGAGAGAGAACGTGGTCCGAATCGTAACCTGTTTGAGTTGGGAGATCGAATGCTACCGAGAGTCCAGTCTGCCCTTTACTCAGATTTTTTTTGTAAAGAGTATTGGATGTTTCCGCAGTAGAATGTCCGGCGTAGGTGCGAAACAACCATGGGCGGTCAGGGGGAGGTGTTTTTGCTGCACCTGCGTTGTTGGTGTTTTTTTTCTGATCGTCTGACATTCCCATTTTCCCTGATTTTATTTTTATTGTCACTATTTACGGTATATTTAGACATAAAATTACTATATATTATTCTTTATCGCAAAAATATAATAATTGTGCATTGCAAAATAATCAACTCTCGTTAAACTAATTTTCAACAGCGATGAAGATTTGTCTCTCCGGGCGACGGTAAAGACCACCAAAAGGTGGCATGAATGGGGAAAGGCTAAGATGAGTGATACGGCAAAAGTTGTGGACATCACCGTCCACCAGGAAAAAAAAGATTTATACGAAGTAGGTGAAATTCCACCGATGGGTCATGTCCCCAAGCAAATGTATGCTTGGGCGATCCGAAGGGAGCGTCATGGCGAGCCTGAAAAGGCGATGCAGGTTGAAGTTGTTGATGTTCCAAAGCTGGAAAACAACGAAGTCCTTATCTTAGTTATGGCCGCTGGCGTGAACTACAACGGTGTATGGGCTGGTCTCGGTAAGCCTATTTCTCCTTTCGATGTTCATGGTGAGCCCTACCACATTGCAGGATCAGATGCTTCTGGCATCGTCTGGGCTGTAGGCTCAAAAGTAACCCGTTGGAAGGTCGGCGACGAAGTCGTAGTCCATTGTAATCAGGATGACGGGGATGATGAAGAGTGTAATGGTGGTGACCCCATGTTTTCAACCTCCCAGCGTATATGGGGTTACGAAACGCCTGATGGATCGTTTGCACAGTTTACACGAGTCCAGTCCCAGCAGCTCATGCATCGTCCTCGTCACCTGACTTGGGAAGAATCAGCCTGTTATATCCTGACGATGGCAACAGCTTATCGGATGCTGTTTGGGCACCGTCCTCATATTTTGCGTCCTGGCCATAATGTTTTGGTTTGGGGGGCATCTGGCGGGCTCGGCTCCATGGCTATTCAATTGATAGCGACAGCTGGTGCTAATGCAATCGGGGTTATCTCTGACGAAACCAAACGTGATTTTGTCCTCTCCCTAGGGGCAAAAGGCGTTATAAATCGCAAAGATTTCGACTGCTGGGGGCGCTTGCCAGAAGTGGATGATGTCGAGGGCTATAAAGACTACATGAAAGAAGTCCGGAAATTTGGTAAGGCAATTTGGGATATTACCGGCAAAGGCAACGACGTGGATTTTGTTTTTGAACATCCGGGAGAACAAACTTTCCCTGTGAGCTGTAATATCGTCAAGCGCGGTGGCATGGTTGTGTTCTGCGCCGGGACGACGGGATTTAATCTCACCTTTGATGCCAGATTTGTGTGGATGCGTCAGAAGAGAATTCAGGGCAGTCACTTTGCTAATTTAAAGCAGGCGTCACAAGCAAACCAATTGGTGATAGAGCAGCGTATCGATCCCTGTATGTCAGAGGTCTTCTCTTGGGATGATATCCCTAGGGCTCACACCAAGATGCTGAACAACGAACATAAACCAGGAAATATGGCTGTGTTGGTACAATCCAAACGGCCAGGTCTACGAACCCTGGAAGACGTCATCGAGGCGTAGTTGTTCCCTGTTGCCGGTAGGAATGCTTGCGATTAAAGATCAGCTCTCGAGTGTTGCCTGTAACAGTCAATATCCATAGCCAGTTGTTGATCCTTGGCGGTGATCTTTCCTACCGGTTTACGCTTTAAATCTATTGAATATATTCAAAGGCCAGAGGCATGTCCGAAAATATAGTGCTGTTTTCTAAGTGTGACAAAGCTGTCGAAGCTGCAGGCGTATTGCTGGAAAAGGCACGTCAATCGGTTTTTGCTCTCGTAAGCGATGGTGACCGGATAAGTCCGGCTATGTTGGAAGAACAGCAGTTAGCTGCACATGGGTACGCCTGGTTGGCGACATATGTCTCGGCACTGGAAAACATGCTGATCTGGGCGCGCAGGCTAAAAGACGAAAATGCCTATGGGGAAACGGAAAACCTGATTCTAAAGATCGCTTTTGGGGAGTACCTTTCGCAGATGAGCGGGGGGATCGCCATTAGTCAGGTTGAAATTGTAAGGCCCCGAGATCTTGGACTGGATCCAGAAGTGGTTTCTGAATTCCAAACAAAAGATGTCATGTCTTTGATCGATTCCGGCAATACCACCGAAAATAAAAAACATCTTGCTGCCTGCTTGGTAGATAGCATGGAGACCCGGAATTTTGGCGCCCTAGGTTTGGGCGACGAGACGCTTGATATGGTGCGTGATCAATTTCAAAAATTTGCCGATGATCATGCGGATGCAGCGCATGACTGGCATTTAAAGGATGAATTGATTCCGATAGAAGTTGTCGAGCAATTGGCTGAGTTGGGTATTTTTGGATTAACCGTTCCAGAAGAATACGGTGGCCTTGGCATGGGTAAGACCGCCATGTGTGTGGTGACTGAAGAATTGTCACGCGGATACATTGGTCTTGGGTCCCTTGGGACGCGCTCTGAAATAGCTGCCGAATTAATTCGTCTTGGTGGAACAGAAGAACAGAAACATCAGTGGCTTCCACGAATTTCAGCGGGAGAAATATTGCCGACAGCTGTGTTTACAGAACCCAGTACGGGGTCAGACCTTGGCTCATTGAGAACCCGAGCGGTTAAGGAAGGGGATGCCTACAAAGTTACCGGCAATAAAACCTGGATTACCCATGCAGCACGCAGTGACATTATGACTTTGCTTGCTCGTACAAACCCTGATGAACCCGGTTACAAAGGGTTGTCGATGTTTATCGCCGAAAAGCCACGCGGTAAGGATGGGGATGACTTCCCTGCTGATGGTATGAGCGGTGGCGAGATTAAAGTACTTGGGTACCGTGGAATGAAAGAGTACGAGCTTGGTTTTGATGGTTTCGAAGTAAAATCGGAAAATTTGCTCGGTGCGGAAGAAGGGCAAGGATTTAAACAGTTGATGGCGACATTTGAATCCGCCCGTATTCAGACTGCGGCACGGGCGGTTGGGGTAGCTCAATGCGCCATGGAACTTGGGATGCAATATGCCCACGATCGCATTCAATTTGGAAAACCGCTTTATAGTTTCCCGCGTGTATTTGGAAAGCTGGTCTGGATGGCGGTAGAGACGATGATCGCACGCCAGCTTACCTATGCTTCTGCACGGGAAAAGGATTCTGATCGGCGATGCGATATTGCAGCGGGGATGGCCAAACTTCTCGGGGCCCGAGTGGCTTGGTCTAATGCTGATAATGCACTACAGATTCACGGCGGAAATGGCTATGCTGAAGAATACAAGATCAGCCGTGTACTTTGTGACGCGCGCATTTTGAATATTTTTGAAGGTGCGGCTGAGATTCAGGCTCAGGTTATCGCGCGAGGCCTGCTTTCTGGGCGTAACTGATTAGTTTGAGGGATTTGCTTGGGAGTAAGGGAGCTAGAACTTCGGGTTTAGAGCCCAGCCATCGCCAAAACTTCTTTAGCAGTATGTCCCTTTTCTCTCAGTTCGCGAATTGACAGAGCATTGTAGCGTTTAGCTAAACGATTGCCTTCATCATCGCAGATAAGGTCATGGTGATGCCATGTGGGCACGGGAAGCTCAAGCAAGGCCTGAAGCAACCGATGGATATGGGTCGCTTCAAAAAGGTCCTTGCCTCTGGTAATACAAGTAATTCCCTGAAGAGCATCATCAACCGTAACGGATAGATGGTAGCTCGTGGAGATATCTTTCCGCGCCAGTACGACATCGCCAAACTCTTCTGGGGTCGCTTTGATCTGGCCTGCTGAGACATCTTGCCAAAAGAGAGGTTCAGCCAACTCAATGGATTTGTTCATATCGAGCCGAAGTGCATAGACTTGCCCTTTATTTATTTTTTCCTGGCGCTGGCAAGCGGACAGTTTTTTGCAAATGCCGGGATATATCAAGCCGTCTGGTCCGTGTGGGGCTTTGCCAGATTGTTCGATTTCAGTTCGGATTTCTTTGCGAGTGCAAAAGCAAGGGTAGATTAGGTTTTTATCATTGAGTTTATTGAGAGCCTTTTTGTAGTCGTCCATATGCTGGGATTGAATTCTTACCGGTTCTTCCCACTTTATGCCCAGCCAGTTGAGATCCTCGTAGATTGCTTCCTCAAAATGCTTGCGACAGCGTGTTGTGTCGATATCTTCTATGCGTAAAATAAAGTGCCCTTTAAGCGCCTGCGCTTGAGCTCTAGAAAAAAGTGCTGAATAAGCGTGCCCGAGGTGAAGAAAACCACTGGGGGAGGGGGCGAAGCGGAATACTGCTGGTTGGAGTATAGTCATGTCCTGAAATGTGTAACGAGATAGAGGTAAATGTCCAGTCGTGAGTGATATAAAAATACCAGATGAAAGCCTGCGCCCTGCGCTTGAAGCTCTATCCTTGCAAGATTCAGATATGGCTCACGCTTTTAAAGCATGTGGACTGCCCCCTGTTCGGTCGCAAGAACCTGGCTTTGATGGTCTTGTCCGAATGATTATTTCCCAGCAGGTGTCCGTACAGTCCGCACGCGCAATTTTAAATCGCTTACTGGGACAGGTGGTGGATATAACTCCAGAGAATATCCTCGCTCTTGATGATGAGGGCATGAAGGCGGCAGGATTGAGTCGACCCAAACAACGTTACGCAAGAGGTCTGGCATCAGATGTGTTGGAGGGCCGGTTAAATCTTGAGCAGCTTCCCGAATTGCCGGATGAAGACGTGATAGAACACTTGATCCAAGTGAAGGGGATTGGTCGCTGGACGTGTGAAGTTTACCTTTTGTTTGCGTTGCATCGACAGGATGTGATGCCTGCTGCCGACTTGGCTTTGCAAGAAGGGATGAAGCTCCTGAAAGGATTAGTAGATAGACCAAGTCCTAAAGAGATGTATGAGTTATCAGAAGATTGGCGACCCTATAGAAGCGCTGCCGCTCGCTTTTTGTGGCACTATTACCATCATACTGGGATCGCTTGATAATCTCTGAAATAATCGGTGGTTGTGTCTTTTGTTGATCATTTATTAACCATCTGGCTAAAATTAGTGACCCGGCGAAAAAAATCGTGTAAAGTTAAATGGTTATACATGGGGGGCATGAAGAATGTCAGAGATAACTTTATCTGGACAACGCCACGAGCCGAGCTCGGGCGGGCCAGCCAAAGAGCTAATAGTTATGTTACACGGATTGGGCGCTGATGGGCAGGACCTGATCGGGCTTGCGCCGTACTTTGCCAATGCCCTTCCTGATGCCGCTATTGTTTCTCCCGACGCACACCAGCCTTGCGATATGGCGCCAATGGGGCGTCAATGGTTCAGTCTGCAGAGCCGGGATCAGGATCTCATTTTGGATGGGGTCCGTACAGCTGCTCCGATCATCGAAGCTTATATTGCCAAGGAAATGGCACATTATAACCTATCAGCCGATAGAGTGCTGCTGATGGGCTTTTCCCAAGGCGCAATGATGGTCTATCATATTGGGTTCCGACAGAAGAAACCTTTTGCAGGGATGATGTGTTTTTCTGGAATGCTCGTTGCCTCTGATCTTCTCAAAGATGATTTGTTGAGCAGATGTCCCGTTTTGGCTATTCACGGCGACGCTGACGAGGTTGTTCCGCCTGAGGCCCTACCTGCTGCTGTTAAGGTTATGACAGAGCACGAAATTACTGTTTATCAGCAGATGATTTCAAAGCTCGGTCATGGCATTGATGAAAATGGCATTAGAATGGGTGTGGGTTTCGCAATAGAAACCCTAGGTTATAGTCCGATTGAGGACGACTAAGTTTTTCTTATGCTTCCATATCAAGGCTGCCTTTCACATGTGAGAAGCAGCCTTTTTTGTACGTTTTTTCATATTTTTTAAATGGGAGTATTGTTACAGTTGAATCTGAATTTTGTGTTTCTTTTGTTACGTGTGCACAAAATGTTGTATGCTGAGCCTAGATTTACTATTTATAAGTAATAACAATAGTATCGTTAAGTATCGTTAAACCGAGGTGTATAAGATCCCACGGAGGTAAAACGTGGTTTCCTTTTCTGGTAATCCGGTGTTAGTCCTAAATGCGGACTTTAGACCGATGAGTTATTTTCCCCTCTCTCTCTTGTCTTGGCAGGATGCTGTCAAAGCTGTGTTCCTTGAGCGCGTTCATATTGTTTCCGAATACGATAAAGAAATTCATTCTCCGTCGTTTCAGATGCGCCTACCAAGTGTGGTTGCTCTGAAAGAGTATGTTCATCTTGATAGACGACCCGCCTTTACCCGTTTCAATGTTTTCTTAAGGGATGGTTTTACCTGTCAGTATTGTGGCGTCCATGAGCGGTCAGAAGATTTAACTTTTGATCATGTCCTGCCACGGTGCCAAGGTGGTGGTACCTCTTGGGATAATATTGTAACGGCTTGTCAGGGATGTAATCTTGATAAAGGAGGCCGCTCGCCAAAAGAGGCTCGTATGCCACTAATGTCTTGGCCGCGTTGTCCGACTGTTCATGAGTTAAATGCCAACGGACAGGGCTTTCCGCCCAATTATCTCCACGAGAGTTGGCGTGATTTTCTTTACTGGGATACGGAACTGGAGGGTGAAACAGCGGTTACACTACTACAGTAAAGCCGTTGCCTTTAGCGATGATTTAATGATGCTTTTTTTGTCTTAGAGCCCAAAGGCACACGCTGGCTAGCGCGAGAGATATTGCAACATTATATCCGGCCATCGAAATTCCAAACAGATCCCATGGTGCAACGTCGCACCTGACAATAGGCTGGTTTAACAACTGGTTTGCGAGGTCATCTGCCGAGAGTGAAAAGTCGAGTGCATCCCCTTGGCATTCACTTGTGCCTTCCCACCAATGGTTTTCAACACCGACATGGAAAGCCGCGATACCTGCGCCGCCAATAAATGACAGGCTGCTGGCACCGAGAGTAAGCCGCGCAAGGATAGGGTTTTTCCGCAAAATCCATGCTAGGAGTGCGAAGCCAGCCGCGACAACATAGGCCCAGCGCTGATACATGCACAGAACACAAGGATAGAGGCCGCCAATATATTGAAATGCCAGAGCGCCAGCCAAAACGAGAGCGCTGGAGGCAATGGCCAATAAGGCCATATATCCGGTTCTTATATCAGATAGTATTCTTTTTATGGCGGCCATTTAAATCTCTTTGTGTGAGCTGTTTATAGAAGGTATTTCAGGGCGACAAACCCCGCTACAAGCAGTATGCAGAATATTGTGGCGAGAATATTAAGGTATTTCTCTATAAAAATTCGAATAGGTTGACCAAATTGCCATAGCAAACCTGCAACGATGAAGAATCGTAAGCCGCGAGCACCAATAGACGATATGCTAAAGATAGCAAAATTTAGCTCGAAAAATCCTGAGGCAATGGTGATGACTTTATAAGGAAAGGGTGTAACACCTGCAATAAAGACAATCCATGCACCCCAGTCATTATATTTGGAGCGAAAACTGTCTAGATATTCGGTCTTACCATAAAATTGGATTATTGGCTGACCGATGCTGTCAAATAGTAGCGCGCCAATGCCATAGCCAAGCATGCCGCCGAGTACCGAAGCGATGGTCGCAACCAGTGCTATTTTCCATGCTTGATCCCGAGCCGCCAACACCATCGGGATGATAAGGATATCTGGCGGAATGGGGAAAACTGAACTTTCGATAAAAGCGATAAGAGCGAGCGCAAGCAACGCATGCGGATGTGCGGCAAGACCCATTGTCCAGTTGTAGAGGCTACGAAACACTATTTGCTTCCTTCCATTAATCAGGAAGCGAAGAAAACAGGACATCGTAGCCGAGGTCAAGCTTTGTGCTGAGATAATGTGATTAGTAGGGGGGAAGTGAGAGGGCGTAGCCCTACTAACGTGTGTAATTCTATTCCAGCATCTGCACGATTGTTGCTAGGGGACCCTTATCTCCATCCTCGGTTTCCATTTTGATTCGCTGGTTTTGAGTGACTCGGAAAATTCCCGATCGCTCAAGTATACGAGCCGAAATAAAAATGTCGCGGCTACCATCATCAGGAGAAACAAAGCCATAACCTTTATCTGCATTGAAAAATTTCACAATGCCTTCGATAGTTGGCTCTCCGCTTTCACTCCCTGGTGGTGGCGGCGGTTCAGGCATGGATTCGACGCGATGGATATGTTTGACTTGCAAACCTTTGTCTCCATTTGTCAAATCGCAGACGAGTTCCGCCCCTTCTGGCAGGGATCTATGGCCTGCGCGTTCGAGAACGGAAATGTGAAGAAATGCGTCGGGTAAATCCTTACCCGCTTGTACAAAGCCAAAACCTTTGGTGGCATTGAACCATTTTACCCGAGCCTGCATATCAGGCAGTTCGCATTCAGATTGATCTATTACACTGGTTTCCAACATGGCGCACGGTTGCTCCGGACTGACCTTACTGTTGTACTCAAAGATTCTCCTGCATCAGGATAGCCAATAAGCTTATGAGGGGAATTTGAAGATTTGGGATCGGCCATTTTATGAATTATTTCCCCCCAAGAATGTGGCCGTTTAATCTTATAGTAACCTTAATTAAGGATTAAATTCTAGTGTTAGAATACTAAAGTTTGTGGCAAAAGGCAAAAGTTCATGTTTAGCGTGTAAAAAATGTGACTTCTTTTGGAATGATTAAATTTTTGAAAAAGGAGACTTGCTAAAGCCGTAAGCATGCGTAATATGCGCCTCCAGTGCCCCCGTGGTGGAATTGGTAGACGCGCGTGACTCAAAATCTCGTATCTTCGGATGTGCCTGTTCGAGTCAGGCCGGGGGCACCATTCACTATAATTCAAGAGGTCGAAGCAAGTTGCTTGAACCTCTTTTTTTATGCCTAAAATCCTTTGTTTTCTAGTGGTTTGAGTGTGGTTCTCTGTCTTTGGGTTAGGTGGTCGTGAATTCTTAAAGTTGGACAAAATAGGGTATTTTATGGCATTCCCTGCTATAATTTACGACAAATTTACGACAAGTCAGTCTAGGGAATCGATTTAATGGCCACATATAAGAAGCGCGGTAAGAAGTGGTCAGCCGAAGTTCGCCTTAAAGGTCGGTACGCATCTAAGTCTTTTGACAGTAAGCTTGAAGCCCAGGGATGGGCTATCGAAAAAGAACAAGAATTCGGTCGACAAACTGGCTTGGTACACGGGAAAATAGTTTCCGATGCCTTCGATAAATACTCAAAAGAGGTTTCCCCCTCGAAAAAAGGGGCACGATGGGAACGGATTCGACTTAAGAAGTTATCAAGGTCAAATCTTGCGAATATATCCCTACTGCAAATCACTGCCGATGATCTGAATGATTGGATAAGAGAATCGGAAATTACTTTATCGGCAGGATCGATCCATCGAGAGTTTCATCTGATTTCTGCGGTTATGGAAAAGGCGCGAAAAAAGTGGAAATGGATTGAAAAAAACCCATGCAGAGATGCCGATCTACCACCCGCACCACAACACCGCGATCGTAGAATTTCAGATGTTGAGATTTCTAAAATTCTTAATTCCCTGAATTATGTTGAAGGCCAACGACCCGTTACTACTCGGCAAGAATTGGCCGTATCCTTTCTTTTTGCTATCGAAACAGCGATGCGACAGGGCGAAATCTGGAATATGACCTGGGACAATGTATTCCTGGAACATAAATATGTTCATCTGCCGGTGACAAAGAACGGAACCAAAAGAGATGTCCCCTTGTCATCACGGGCAGTTGAATTATTGAAAATGTTTTTACCCTCTAACAACACTAAAGTGTTTACCTGTAGCCAAGTTGCTGCGGGTGCAATGTTCAGGCGGGTACTGAAAGAAAAAGAATGCCGGATAACGGATTTGAAATTCCATGATACCCGGCATGAAGCTTTAACAAGGTTGGCCAGAAGGATTGATGTCCTAGATCTTGGAAGGATGGTTGGCCACAAGGATCCCAGGTCTTTAATGGTCTATTATAACGCAACGGCAAGTGAAATTGCCGAACGATTAGGGTGATTTGTAGTCACTTTTTGATTTTCCATCTTTTGAACCATTCTTTAATTTCTGTTGCGAACCATCTTTTGTGTCCACCTTTTTCAGAAGTAGGCAATTGAGCAGGAAATGGAAAACCTGGAATAGTGATTACTCTCCGGCGGATATGATCTTCGTCAAACTTCATGTAACTGGCGATGTCAGACATATCCCATACATCCTGGCTGGTCCGGTTAAGCTTCTGTAGTTCATCTAGAATACCTTTAAGTAGCTTATCACTCACGCTGCCACTCCTACGTTTGGGATTAGGAGGTAATCGCGGCGGCGGAGGTTTTTTATTATTTTTGGGGCCAGACGGTCGGCGGAGGTTTTCATTCCATCGATCATTTTGGCGTTGTGGCCGTGTTCTGCGATCGGAGCGATCAGGTTGACGGCGTCCAGGATGTTGTCGGACAGATCGCCGCCTTCTTTGAGTAGCTGCTGACACATATATACCAAAAGAGTAAAAGCATATCCGGTTTTGCGTTCCCTCAACGGATCACTGAAAAGCTCTTTATAATCCCGCTTTAGGCTTACATAGACCTTTCCGGTATTCACAATAGATTCACGATCGGATTTGACCATGCGATGGGCTTCACGAAGCAAGGGAATAGACCTTTTCAATTCGTCCAGTTCGTCGAGGCTATCAGGATGATGCAAACCATATTCGCTATCGTTGAGGATAAGCCCTAGTACATGTTCAAGCATGTAAGGAAGAAAGGCCATTTGACGGCGGCGTTTATCGGAGAAGTGTTTAGTCATTGTTCAGGCTCCTTTTCACGTTCCGCACCAAGCAATTCACCGATGGTAATTTTAAGAGCCTTAACTTGGGTTTGGAGAATTAAGTTTGTCTCATATTCCTCAAGTCTCTTTGAATAAAGAACTCCTCCAGTATCAATGTGTTGTTTTATCGATTTGGTCAGACGATCAATCTCTGCCTGTTGGCCTACTATGGTTGGGATTGCACTTTCAATTGTTTTTATAGGGCCAGAGTTTGGGGTGTGACCTAATCCTTCGATAAGGTTTTTCAGGTCGTGAATAAGATTGCTATTTTGGGCATCGGGGCTGGCGGGGCGGGGTTTTACTAAGATTAAATTTTCTTCGGCCATTTCATCTGTCGCATCGTTATAGTGGTTCGTTACGCAGTAAGTTACTCGGGAGAAATCAAAGGTATTGCCAATACGGGGGATGGATACCCCTGTGATAAGCAACCGCTTGTCATGATCAGTCTGCCAATCGGCGGTCCAATCGCCATTCATGTTGTCTACAACACAAACGACATCACCAAGATTGAATTCGCTCTTTTTAATGTTTGGCAAAGGCTTGTGTTTATACATTGGCTGTTCCTCCTTCGAAGATTTCCAAGCCGAGCTTTTTGGCTAGGTTCATTTCTGCGACTGCGCCTTCGGAGGTTTTCCATCCGGGTAACATGAAGATGGCTTCGCAACTTCTGACCATGGCCATGCAAATATCCATGTAATGGGTTTCTTCAAATCCGGGGGGAAGGTCTGCAGGGTTCATAACGTTATGACCCTGATAGATCAGTCGATCTTTTGCAGCTTTGAAGGTCTCTTTGTTTAATCCAGGTAATCCGGTCATTGGGCCGGCGACATAAATTCTCACTTTTTAAGCCCTCCGCTTTTCATCTCTAAAATCCAAACGATCAATCCGCAGATTGCACATACCAAGCCTGCAGCAAAAATTAGGGCAAGTGCGGCTCCTAAGCCGCCCCAGAATGGTAGTGTTACTAACCACCAAGACCAGTCGATATAGCCTGTCAATTTCAGGGCAACAAAGACAACACCCAAAAGCCCCAAGGTGCTAATCCCAGTGGAAGAAACGTTACTTTTACTCATGCGCTTAATCCTTCCCAGGAGATATGCCAGCCGGAGAAGGGCATGCCGTGAGTTTTGGTGAAAAACTCGATTAGTCCCTGGGCATCTTTGAAGCCGTCGGCGATGGCTAGCTGGTGGAAGTCTTTTTCACTGAGAGGCAAGCCGTCCAGATAGGCTGTGAATTCAAAGCCGTCGTTCTGGATATGCCGGGTGATCATGAAGCGTTTAACCGCGGTGATTTCGCATTCACGTAATTTTTTACAGCTTTTGGTCCGCATGCCGGTGTAAAGCTTGACGATATCTCCAACCGCTGCAGGGGTACGTTTGTCTTTGCGATTGACGCGGATGGTGGAATGTTTGGATCCGTCCAGGACGGTATCGGCAAATCTTTTCTGGAAGTTGAAAGCTGGCATTAGATATCCTCCTGGATTGAATTTTGGCGGCTGGTTTTAAGGCCGTGGGTGCGTGGGTTCGGTTTTGGGGAAGCAAGACGGGCTTCAAGGGCTGATACGGCGTCCAGACCCGCTTCAAGGGCTTTGCTATTTTTGTGATGCATTAGAGTTGTCCTCCCTGATCGGGTTCTGCAGACAAGGATTTGAAGCCGATATCATTGTCCATTGATGGGATGATCTGAATTGCCCGGATCGATGTTTCTGCAAGGGTGCCGGCAATGTGCCTAAAGCGTTCGTTCATGCCGTAGCAACGGTGTTCAAAACGCCCAGTCTTTTTGTTGAAAGTAATTACAACGGACATTTCAGATTTTTGAAGAAAGGCTGCGTGGTGAGCCGTTTTGGAATAGGGGGGAAGTTTTATATCAGGCATGATTAGTTCACCTCGTTTTCAAAGATCCAGCACCGAATTGATCCGGTTTCTCCTATCGAAGAATTCACGACTTTGACGTCCTTGAATTTTCGCGACTGGCTCTGTTTCAAATGTTTCTTGAGATCTTGTATCGGCGGGAATGATTGCTGCCGGATACTTGCTTCACGGACGAATTCATTCAGGTTGAGTGCAAATTCTCGATCGTTTCTTGAATGATTAAGTCTGCGACCATCCTGTTCCAGGTATTCAACAACTTCCCAAAATTCTGCGACGATCGGGTGATCAGCGGCCAAGGCGGCCTGGCGTTTGATCGCGGCATTAGTGAAACAGGCGATAACTGCGTCGTGTTGATCGTCAGTAAGTCCGATCATTGGAGCTAGGGCGTCTGTAAGCGCCATCATTTGGGAATGGTTTTTAGCAATCCTGTTGGATTTGATTTCGTTTAGGTTGGTTAAGTCGCGTTCGTATGCCGGGGCTTGTTTATTAACCGTGGCCAGAATGGCTTTTTCTGCCAGGCAAGCCATTCGGATAAAGTAATTAACGTGTTTAACCTGTGTGGTTTCCAGTGCCTTTGCTGCTTGATAGCTTTCTTTGGTCTGGGTTTCTGTGGTGAAAAAGAAATGAATGATCCTGGACATGATGGCTTCGGATGCATTTACCGGATTGTTCTGGGTAATAACGATTGATCCCCGGAAAGGTTGATCATCGGTATCATTTCCTGAATTCTTTACCCCGCGTCCCCGGTGGGATCGTCCGTTGTAGGCAGTTTTAAGCTCATCCCAATCAAACTGGCGGACCTTGGCTTTATCTTCACGGTCCGATTCAATAAGGCTGACCGGGATGTTTGCGCCCTGGGAAAATTTACGTGCTCGTGATGCGACGGTTTCTTTGTTGGGATCAAACCCCTCAAAGTCATCCCGCCCTAAAAGCTTCCAAAGAAATTCGATCAGGGTGGATTTACCCGCCCCAGCTGCCCCGACCACTTCCAGAAATGGGTAGGATTTTTGCGTTCCGCGGATCTGTTCGGCAAAAAGAGAGCCAAAGAAGAAAGTTAATGCCGCAAAGCCTTCGGGGCCAAAGGCATCCCAGAGGTTATCTTTCCATTCTGGTTTATAGTCTTCTTTGTTGCCGATGCTAATGGACACCGACTTATTCATGGTTTTTAGAGAACTTTTACCAACCTCGAAAAAGTCTTCGTCGTTGATCGGGTATTCTTTGCCATCAGCGATCGCTACATCATCAAAAATATAGGCGCCGTATTCTTTGGCATAACCGAGAAAATCGATAGTTTCGACCGTCTTGATGTGGCTTAGATGCCGATTGATGATCCAGTCAAGTTGGTTGCCTTTACCCGTAAACAATGCGCCGGCTGCGATCGAAAGAAGCCTTTTCTTAAACTCACTGGATGCCGCAACTTGGCCACCTGTAAAAGTATCTTTGACGATTGCCCCTTTGTGGGGAAATTGGACCTTTGCATAATACCAACTTTCATCGGTGAATTTACTTTTGAGGAAGTACAGAAACTCAAAGTGACAGTTTGCAATTTGGCTGATTGATCCGGATTGACGGGCTGCGGCTTCCATCATTGCTGTTGGTTCGTCGTTTCCTGTCTTTTCAAGGGTTTCGATAGCCTTGTTGAACTTTTCAAGATCCAGAGCAAACCAGTAAAATTTGAAATTGAAATCAACCGCAAAGTGGTTCACGCCAAGCTTTCGCCAGATAATCATGGCTTTTTCAAATGCGCTTGGGGCTAAGAGTAAATCGCCTTGGTATCTATAGGCTTCCATTCGGCTTTTATCATCTAGCCAGCCCTTTTGATATGCGTCGTTCCAATCGTGTTTGTCCTTTCCCTTGATTGGGATAATGGCGGCTGCGCAGTTGTATCCCGCGGCTTTGGCTTTCACGACGTGGCGTTTGATGTATTTACGGCCTGCAGGATCATCATCAAACGCCCAAACCAGTTTTACACTTTTAGGAACATTTTCGAGAAATTTTTCAGGATAATTGGTGCAAGACATTGTTGCAGCTGCTGCAATGTCCTTGAGGTTTAAAGCTGTGGAATCGATCGCGCCTTCGACGAACCAGATCTCCTTGATTTTGGTAAGATCCACGACTGGCGGTATCCATGCCATTCCTCTGAATTTACCGTTGAAATGGGCCTTTTGGGTTTTGATGCTACCGTCTTCTTTGTCCCGGATTTTCAGGGTCTGGACAAATCGTTCCATTGATATGTCGGCACCGCGATCGATGTCGAATTTAACGGTGGCTGTCCCTTGTTTACCAACGGCGTTGGGGTTGTAGTATTTACCCTGGCTAAACCAACCTTTGATTTTGTCCAGGGGGAAGCCCCGTGCAAATTCCATATAGGCATTTGCAGTGGCGTTTGGATTGTCGTTGGTGGGTTGGTAGCGTTCGTTAAAGTTTTCGAACGCATCGGGGTAAAGCTCTTTGATGTTGCTTTCCCAACCGCAATTGTTTTCCCGGCCACATTTCAAAGACCAAGGTTCAACGGCGTGGGTATAGAGTTCTTTTTTACCGCATCCGGGGCATTTGCCGCCCCGGAACCAGTCACCTCTTTTTTTAAAGGTATAGTCATGCGCTAGACGTTTAATAACGTCCTGGCGCACATCACTTGGGATCGCCATGGCGCTACCCTCTATTTAGATTTGTTTTCGATTGCTTTTGATGAGGGTGAGCCTTGGGCGGGTTTGACCCGCATGGCTTCAATCTGTTGGCTGGCACTTTTCACGGCATCGTTGATGCATCGTTGAAAGATCGCCATGGAAAATGATCCCGCCGAGAGTTTTTCATAATCGGCTTTGTGGTTGTCGACCATTTCCTGGACGGATGCTTTAACGAGGAAGAGAGCTTCGCCGACGACTGCAACTTGAAGGATCTGATCTTCCAGATCGTGCAGTTGGCGTTCTTTTACGCGGTAGATAGATTCCGGGTGTGCTTTTTCGATGGGCATAAGAATGCCTCCTTGTGATGGAATTAATCCGATCACTGCCCACGCTAATAAGCTGGTGACCGGACGCACGGGGTTAGCGTACTCTTCACAAGGAAAGAGCGGATCCGAAGATCCCCTCGTGCGTCCGACCATAAGAGGCACAAAAAAACACGCATTCGTGGCGTGTGGACGCCCTGTGAATATATTGTCCAAATGAGACGCTAACCCCATTGCTTGAACAAGTTGGACATTACGCATGTTTTCTTTTGCCGTCAAGTAAAAAAGATATGTATAAACGTACACATTAATACTTGATGTATGTATATTAGTGTGTATAATAATATGTATTGAAGGCGAGAGGGGTAAATGACAACCAGTAAAGATGTTAAGAAAATACTCGAAAAGAATGGCTGGGTTCTCAGCCGGGTTAAAGGAAGCCACCATGTTTTCAAACACCCGACCAAAGGAACAACCATTCTCCCCCATCCTAAGAGCAAACTGGGAACCGGATTGATCAAAGCGATGGAGAAAAAAACGGGATTGAAGCTTCGCTAGGCGGGGCTTCAATTCATCAAATAAGATAAAGTATAAAACTGTCGGAAAAACATCATGATTGAGAATAAGAGACTGTACGCGGCTATCTTGCACAAAGATGCAGATAGTGATTTTGGCGTCAGCATTCCGGATCTTCCGGGGTGTTACGCATCTGGAAATACTGTTGAAGAAGCTTTGCGGATGGCCTATGAAGCTGCCGCGATTATGGTGGAAGAGCTTATCAAAGATAAACAAGATATTCCTCTGGCCACGGCTGTCGAAGATTTGGGCGCAGAAGATACCGAGGGTGCTTATATGGTGTCCCTGGTTAATGTTATTTTGCCCAGTCGTGCCAAGCGGGTCCAGGTAACGATTGATGAAGCTGTCCTGGAAGCGATTGACGCTGTGTCGGGAAATCGAAGTAAATTTCTGACCGATGCTGCGAGGACTGCGCTTTTCCATAATGTACGGCGGTAAATCGGGTTGTCGGATTGCTTGTGCATTCATGGTTATTCCCCCCCGGAAGAAAGCTGAAATATAGGTGTCGGGTTAGTTGGCTTCGGATTTTTCTTGATAGTTGGGTAATCTGATTTCCGGGTTTGGCATTTGGGATTTCAGAATTGTGCGAACGGGTACGAGTTGGGCGACAAATACATGACCGCAATCTGGCGTTTGACAGGCATAATATATTTCTCTGACCAGTTCCGTTTGTTGGCTGGTTTTCCAACCCGTGCAACTCCCCAAGCAGTGTGGACATATAACTTTTGGATAATGTCCAACGCTGTATATCTTGGGTTTATCCGTCGGCGGGTTGTCGTTAACAGGAGGTAACTTGCTCGACATGCTGAAAAAATCTTTCTGCAGTTCCATGATCAAGTCCCCACCCGTTGTTGTTTGCCTGATTTACCTCTTCTATCGATCGGGTTGTTGTCCTGGTCATAACGACTTGGCCAAATAACCCAGGGATCAATGCTTAATCGCTTGGCAATTTCATTCTGCAATCTGGCCCAAGGTCGATTTAAAGCCTTACTGCATGACCCAGTTTGCATACCAGCAGCCCGATCAATGTCAGTAAGGTTGATGCCCCTTAACAGAAGCTCAGAACGGATTTTTGATTTTGCCCAGTCGGATGACATGAAATTTCCAAATGTCGATTAAAGTCGAGGTGTTGAAACATTAATATCGACTAAAATCGAGATTGCAATCAAAAACGCGATTAAAGTCGATATTTATTTCTCGACTTTTGTTGGGATATGTTTCAAGGTGTCGAAACTTTAAGGCAGGAAAACAGGGACAAAAGCCAGATGGGCAATCCTGAAATATATAGAAAACAATTAGGCCAACGGATCCAAAAGGTTGTTGGGCAGTATTCCAGTAAATCTGCAGCAGCAGAGGCCGCAGGAATTACGGTTGAGCAACTGAACAAGTGGTGTAAGGGGTCCGTAAAGGTACCTGTCGAAGGTCTTAACAGTCTTTCAGAGGGGTGTAATTCTTCTTTTGCCTGGCTTTGTGGGGCGGAAGAAAATAGGGAAAATGTTCTCTATCCAGAATTTAACACAACACAAGAACAACGGATTGATCCAGATGTTCTTAAGTCTGTGTTATCTTCTGTTATCGAGATTATGCAGGAAGAAGAATTGCAGATGACCAGTCCCGATAAATTTTCAGAACTGATCTTTGCATTACATGATTATATCAAATCGCAAGCTGGCGAAAAAACATCGGCAAATGTTGATTCAATGGCAACTATTATCAGGCTTGCAACGCGACAAGGGTAATTGCAGCAATGGCAAACACGGCAATACCGAAAATTGAAATTACTGATAATGTATCTAGGGAAATTCTTGCCTGAATAGGCGAAGAAGTAGAGGAGGGAGTAGAAAGAGCACTTTTAACCACGTCCTGAATATTTTTTTTATCCATCAGCACCACCAAAGCAAGAAAAACTACAGCAAGTTATCGCAAGAAAATGATTATTACTACGGAATTCCGTAGTCCGCAAGCCGAAGTTCATACTCATTCAATTTAAAGGGGAAAATTATGTGGCAAGAATTGGAAGAATTCACCACGAATTGTAATAACACCAAAGACTTAGATCAACTATTTAGTTTGATTGATAATTTTTTAAAAAAAAGGAGATTCAACTTATACGCATTCGGAAATTTATATGGCGATAGCAATGCCTTAATGGAAGATAGAGGGCCTGCAATCTCGATGAATTTACCTCAAGAGTGGGTAGATCACTACTTTGAAAAAGAATATTACAACATAGATCCAGTAGTTTTGGTTAGCCCTCACGTAACTCGATTTTTAAAATGGGATAATTTAAGAAAATATCAGCCCGAGTTTTTTGAAGAAGCGGCAGGTTATGGTTTAAAAAATGGTGTCGCCATACCTTTGCGGACTTTTGATGGGTGTTATGTTTTATCGATTATGTCTTCTGAAGAGTTTGAAATCGATGAAAAGCTTATGACCGTATTGGAGATCTCTGCGAACCATTTCTTTCGGTGCTATCTGACAATTCGGAAAATCAAGCACACGCAAGCCAAATTTTCTGAAAAGCAAATTCAAGCCATACAGCTGGCCATGGTCGGTAAAAAAAATCAGGAAATTGCCAAGATCATTTCCAGGACCATCGACGGTGTTGATTACATGTTCAAGGACGCCCGAAACCAATTGGAATGTAAAACCATACCAGAACTGGTGGCCAAGGCAGTTCAACAGGGAATTGTTCAGATATAACAAACCAACCCTAAGATACTTTTTTTCTACCTTTAATAAGTCATATGCTCCGCCAATATATTGATTGGTGGAGCATTTTTATGAAAACAGATATTCTTTCCTGGTCAAATCTTCACTTAAAAGGAGATTTATGGATCCAGCATCACGGGTTGAGATATCAATCTTTTGTCGATCGGCAGGGGTGGGAGGTTCCAAGCCATGACCAATTGGAGTGGGATCAATACGATAACCCGAGAGCAATCTATATTCTGATTTCAGAACAAGGCCGATGCCTGGCGTGTTGCCGGCTGATATCAACAATCCACCCCTATATGATCGAAGAAGTATTCCCGGACTTTTTGCCCTATGCCCCGCCCAAGAAACCCAATGTCTGGGAGGCCAGCCGTATAGCCGTGGATAGCAGCTTAACCGCGGTAAAAAGAAACCAGGCATTGCAGGAATTGATCCTCGCCATTCAACAATTTGGAATAGACCAGGGCATCGATAAATACTTGGGCTTAATGCCGATCGCGATTTTCAAAAAAACACTCATTAGAAACGGCGTTCGGGTCAGGATCCATGAAGCCCAGGCCAAGGCGATCGATGGCAAGAAAACAGCAGTGGCCGATATCTTTGTCGATCAGAAAACGATTGATTATTTAAGCGGCCATAAAGCGGCATAAATAATGCGAACAAATAAAGAACATTGACTCGTTTAGTTGGTAAGTTCATTTTTAAAAGATGCTGATCGAGTCCCCCATACCCGCCAATATAAACGCCCGTATTATGCCTTTGCCCCTGTTTGTGGATCAGGTACCTGCAGGGTTACCCGCAGAGGTGGAAGGCTTCTTGGATGATGAGTATGATTTAAATGAACTCTTTATCCCAAATCCCAATGCGACATTCTTTTTTAAAATATCCGGGATGGCAATGTCAGGGGTGGGAGTATTGTCAGGTGGTTTGATTGTTACAGACCGATCATTGAAGGCAAAAAACGGATCCATCATTGTCGCAGCTTATCAAGGTGCGCTTGTCATAAGACGACTTGACGATCGGGGACCGCGGATCCTTCTCTTATCTGAAAACCCCAAATTTCCAACCATAGAAGTTACCGACCAGGATAAATTTTACATCTGGGGCGTGGTAACGTCAGTTATTAACCGTTTGGGTTGAAATTTTCCGGTGACACTCTCAAAGCAAATGGCTACCTTTGGCTGATTAATTTGATAAAATTCTCTTTGAGGTAGTCATGTTCAAGAAAACATTAGGTTGGGTTGTTGGTCTTTGGTGCGCAATGCTTGCATTTTTTCTTTTTTCCAGCGGATCCTTTATTTCAGGGGCACTAATGATTCTTGTCGGTGCTCTACCTATTCCGCCAGTGTTTAATTATATCGTTCAGCAGGAAAAGATAAAAGCTGCCGCGAAAGGTAAGGAAGCGAAAGCACCTAACCACGCAATGATGAGCGTATTTGCGGTTATGGCGTCTGTGGGATTGATTATCTTCGGTGCTTCTTCTGGTGATGACAAGCCTGTGAATGAATTGGCTGAAGTAACAACAATGACAACACTCCCCGAAGTCGCAGAAACAGAATGGTACAGCGGCGGAACATTACACGATGCCTCGGCTGCAATGTGGATGTTAGGGTCAGGAGATGACCAATTGGCGACTGCTGCAGACTGGACCGCAGCTTATATGGGGCAAGAAAACATCACTTCGATGGATTACATGAAAATCAAATCATTAGAGGTCGTCGCATGTCTCAATAAATTTTATCAAGAGCAAGGCGTCGACCTCGTAGAGTATCCACCGCAAAAGTCAGCAGCTGTTTGTATGGCATTAATGAAGTATCCACAAAAAGCGGATGAGAGCTGACGTGGGGAAAATTCTTATTGCATCTGGTGTATTCGCAGTAATTTTAATCATGATTACTGTTGGAGCATATTTATTGCAGTTCCATGGAGATTTGTCACAAAAACAAGCCGTTTGGAGTAATTTTGGTTCATATATCGGCGGTGTGCTTTCTCCGATTTTTTCTTTCCTGTCTATAATTGTAGTTATTTACACTGTTGATAAACAGATAAAGAAAAATAAGAAAACTTCTGATCGCGAGTTGAAAGAAATCAGAAAGCAAGAACAGGTGAAGCAATATGAAGCTTTGGTTCATGATAGAGAGAAATTCCTTATGAACTTGGCTACGAATGTTGTTCCACCGTCTGATGATTTTGTCGCTTTATTGTGCAAGAGCTTAATTCGTGATGGCGATGATTGGTGTACTTCTAAAATCAATCATTCAGAGAAATTAATATACATAGAATTCTTTAGAAACAGAGATGATGCGCGACCTCTTTTACCAAAGCAATTTTGTTTTGAGGGGCCGATATTGTATTTAAAAACAGTTATTAAGATTGTTGGAATTAAAAAAGCTGCTCAAATTTATAATGATAAAAAGGACAATTTTTACGGGATTAAACATTTATTGAGTAGTTATGCAGCAACTCACGCGCATTTGGTATCGCTACTACAAAGAATGCTGGAAAATGGGTATGATCTGCACTTGGCGAAAACCATTTTATCAACTTCGCATGAACACTCAGATATTCTATTTCGTATTGGTGCTATTGACCCGACAATATTTGAATTAAGTAGGTTAATTTCTGGGATTGTTCCCCCAAGAAAATCATTTAAAATTTCACCCCCAGAAATAATGATTAAGGGTTTGATAGAAATGGGGCATATTTCTGGTGATATTAATAATGATGACGTTAATTTTAATATGCTTAGAAACCCAGAAACTCTTGATTTTATTTTTACAATTAGTTTTGAAACCATTCCTGGAAAAAAATTTGTACTGGAAGCTGGGGACTGGACTATTGTCCCTACGTAGGTTTTGTTGTGAACAGTAACTTTACCTACATTTTAAACCGCTTCCTCAAACTGAAAATCAGTTACCAAACCACCGGGATCAAGTTTGTGGGTAATATCACCGGTCACCCATTTCACCTGGTCAATTTCCGATCGCCAGCCGGTTAAGCGTGTGGGCATGTTGGGGGTGATTTCAGGCATGCCGACAGGGCGGGAAAACTTCATTGTCTTTTTACCCCTGGATAGCTCTTTCCACTTTGAATTAGCAGCGGCAGCGGCTTCAGCCTGGGTGGGGAAAGTCTCTTTTAGGGTTTTGACATTGCCCTCTTTGCCGGCGAGTTCCTGTTTGGTATAGCCGGTGTTGAGATTGTGCCATTTGGCTTTGACGCCAGTGAAATCGGTTTCCCGATCGGCGTCGACAAATGTATGCCGGCCACACCCATTTCTGTTGATCGTGATCGTTGGCAGGATGATGCCGGAAACGGTTTTGTTATGGCCAACGGGAATAAAAAGCAGCTTGTCGTTCTTCACCGTGGCCAGGGCGTCATATTGTTTTGCCAGGCGGGTGATGATGTTGGCAAAACTTTCATTGGTTTGATCCAGGTGATCGATGACGATCGACTTTAATTTATCTTCGATGGCGAGGTCTAGGTTGTTGGCTTTAGCGATCGATCCCAAAATATCCCCAAGCGATTGACCGCTGAATGACAGATCCTTTTCTTGTTTTAATCCACCAGAAAAATTGGCAGACCGGGCGCGGATGGTGATTTTATCGGGCGGTCCCTGGTGGCTTACTTCGTCGGCGGTGAACGATCCTTTGTAAACCAGCCGTGTTTTCTCAAATCCCAACCAGCAGAGCAGTTTCACCCCTTTGCGTGGCAAGGCGATCGATCCATTGGGATCTGTGATGGTGATATCCAGCTGATCGGCTTCAAGATTGCGCTTGTCGGTTAGGTTCAACGACACCAGGTTCTTTTTTATCGCCCTGGTTATATCAGATCCGTCTACGGTGATTTTGAAAATTGGCTTCATAGGGAGTTCACCAGGTCGCCGAGTTGGTCCGGATCTTCTTCGCCATAGCGTTTTAGACTGAGAGTGAATTCAATCTTTCTGGCTTGGCCATCACTGGTAAAGGCGGTGCGGGTTTCATCGACCGATTCAATAATCCATTGTCCCAGCACATCCCCGGTACCGGAAGTCAGGATCCAGGCTTTGCCCTCTGATTGCATCGATCGAAGCGTGTCCAGGTTCTTTGGCCCCCCGGTGATGCTGGGCGCGATCACGCCATCCAGGGTGATGCTTTCTTCCCCCGGTCCGATGTGCTGATTTGCCGGGCGTTGGCCAAACCTGTTGGCGGTCGACCAGTTTTCCTTGGTTTGACGTTTGGACTTGTGAAAAGGGGCTGTTGTTCGGGTGAAAACATACAATCCGAGAGACATTAACAACGGGCTATTCCTTAATCATAAAGCTGGGAACGGGATCTTGCGGCGCGTTCGGTGTCAATACGTTCGATTTCATCACGGACCACCTGGGCGATTTCGTTGGCATCGGCGCCAGGTGCAGGATTGATTACAATTTCATACCGTTGATTGTTCTGAATAGGTGCGGATGGTCCGGCTGCAACGGGTGAGGCCACCGCGGTTGTTGCAATGGTTGCCGCGGCGATGGTTTTGGTGATGGAGGGTTTGTTCGCCTGAGCATTACCATTGGCATCAGTGTCATCCCCACCGCCAAGCCATCCACCGATTGTTGTGCCGATGGTTCTCGCCAGTGCAAAAGGAGCCATCATTTTATCGGCAACCCAAAGTGCGAGATCACCCAGACCTTTCAAAAGGTCGGTGATCAGAGCGGTACCGTCTTCAAAATCAAGAGTGATGAGGCTCCACAAATTAGAGAACCAGGTACTTATTGGCCCCCAATTATCATAGATCAGGTATGCAGCAGCTGCGATCGCAGCAATCGCCAGACCAATGGGGTTGGCCATAAGCACCCCAGTAAGCATTCGGATGCCTGTGGCCACGATTGGAAATGCGGTTGATGCTGCCGATGAAAACCCCAGAATGCCAAATTTCATCATGGCAAAAGGCCCCAAGATCCCCGCGATGGCTAGAGCCAGACCACCGAGGACAGTTACCCCGATAGCCACCGCCGCGAAGACCTTGAAGAGAGTACCAGCGAGTTTCGGGTTTTCCTTGATCCATTCATTTGTTGATCTAAGGATCCCGGTACCCAACTGAATGAGTTCGCGCATTGGGCTGGTGTTGGTTTCTGTAAGCGTAATGTTGACAGCTTCCCACGCAGAGCCAAATGCTTTGAGATCACCGGCTGAATTATCGCCCATTTGATTGGCAATGCGTGCAGCTTCGCCCCCGGCTTCCTGCAGGACGGTTGTGAATTGAGTAATCGCTTGCGTGCCACCTTTGCTCACAAGTTCAGCAAAGGCGGATCCCGCTTCTTCGCCGGCAATGTGTTTGAAGAAGCCAAGACGCACAGCAGTGCCCATTTTCTCGGTCTTCTTGGCAACCTGTCCCATGATATTGACCATGGGCAGCATATTGCCGCTTGCATCGGTGATGGAAAGCCCGAGTTCTTCAATGGCTTTTCTGGCCATGGCAGGTGGTGCAGCAAGTCTGCTTTGAATGGCTCGAAGCGCCGTTCCAGCCTGTGCCCCTTGGATACCGACGTTCCCCAATAAACCAGCCATGGCGCTTGCTTCTTCGACTGAGACGCCCAGAGTACGGGCGATTGGCGCGACGTATTTCATGGTGTCGCCAAGCATCCCGAGATCAACGTTTGTTCTGGTAAATGTTGCAGCAAGGACATCAGAAACCCGCCCCATTTCCGATGCTTCAAGTCCAAAACCAGAGAGAATGTTGGACGCAATATCGGCGGTTTGCCCCAGTTCCATGCCGCCAGCCTTGGCCAAGTTCAAAAGACCAGGCATGGTTTTTATGATGGCGTTGGTCTCAAAACCCGCCATAGCGAGAAAGCCCATGCCTTCTGCCGCTTGTGTGGCTGAAAAATGGGTCGTTTCACCAAGGAATTTGGCCTGTTCGTTTAACTGCTTGAAGGCATCGGATGTTTTATCGACCCGCGCAAGGGCTCCAACCTTGGACATTTGTTCTTCAAAGGCGATACCAGGTTGAACAATCGACGCCGCACCGCGCAACATCGTGCTGCCCGTTGCCACACCCGCGGCCCCGACAATTGACGCGTTGGCACGGTGGGCCATGGATTTATTGAACTTATTACGGGCCTTGGTCAGTTTGTTGGTTCGGATCCGCGCCTTTTCCAGTTTGTTGGAATAGCCGTCCATTTCCTGAGAGGCTTTTTTGATCCTGTGATTAAGTTTTCTCTGTGCCTGGTCAACATTTGTGGTGGCGATACCTTGTTTACGCAACTTTTGGCTGACACCGGATATCTTCTCTCTGAGTGCACCTTGTTGATTTTTGAGTTTAGTTACTGATTTTCGCGAGGCTTCAAAAGAAGTCGTCATCCGTTTGGTGATCTTGTCAGCACCCGCCATTTCTCGTCCGAGCTTTTGGGCTTTTTGCTGTGCTTTTTGCAGTGCGTCAGCGTTTCTCGACGCCTGGTCTTTTAATCGAGTGAAAGAGGATAAATCCCGGCTTGATCCTTCGAGATCACGTAATTTTCCGGATGTTGCCTTGATGGCCTTTTGTAAGTTTTTGGACGCCCCGGTGGCTGTTTTGAAAGGCTTGGAAATTTTATCCGCAGCCTGAAGAACCAGATTTAATTTTAGATCTTTCATCGCCATCGGGGGGATCCAGTATTCAGGTTATTATTTGGAATAGGCTTTTGCTTGAGCTTCTAGGTGAGTAACTGCGGATTGATACCAGTAGACAAAATCTTCAATGGACATTTGATCCATTTCAGATGGTGGCCATCCACCAAAAGCTTGATTGATAACCACCCATGCTGCCCGGAAGTCCTCCGGAATTACTCCTATCCGAAAAAAGCGTTTAAATCGGTAAAGATGGCTAAAATGTCAGTGGGATCTATCGTATTAAGCTGGGGGTCTGTGAGAGCAACGCTCGATATTCTTGGAAGAAGTATAAATAATTCGTCTGTTTTCATAGTGCCAAGCGCTGTAAGAGAAACGCCGCGAAGATCCCCACCATAAGGTTTGCGCATCGTGATTTTATCCAGTTTCTTATCCCCGTACGGAATAGGATATTTGAGAGTGGTGGTGATAGATTTCACGTTTTTTGGATTTGTCATGGCTCTGACTTTCTAGTTTATATGAAGAGAAGTTCCCCCCGGAACGTTCTTCTTAGATACCGAGTGCCTTGCGTTCGTCTGCCAGGCGATCGACACCACCGACGACAAAGATCGAATTAACCTGGTCAATTTCAATCAAGGGATCGCTGTTGATTTCGTATTTGAAATAGGTCAGCGGGATCATGACTTTCAGGGTGTTGCTTTCCCCTGGTTTGGCAGAACCAAAATCCAGTTCTTTCAGCCGGCCACGAATAGCGATTTCAATGGCGTCTGTTTGTGCTTCGTTGGCATCACTACGGACAGCCCCGCGAAATCGCAACGCCACCCCATCGGCAGAAAAAGCACCGTATTGTTTAAGAACTTCTTTGTTCCAACCTTTGAGGGTTAGTTCCAATTCAAGTTTGTCATTACCCAAATCCAATTCGATCGGACCTTGCATGCCACCACCGCGAAAATCTTCGGTAACGCGGGATAACTTGGGCAGGGTGATTTCTTCGGCTTCGCCTACAAGCGAAAAGCCATCGATAAAAACATTAAAGTTTTTAAGTATTTGTGGGATCATTTTAGATACTCACTTTAATTAGTCTGGTGGGTGAAACCGAACTCTAAGAGTTTCTGGTTTTAAGAATTTACCGCGGCAGCAAAATCGAGCAGATGACGGTCAGTAATCCGTTGCTTAAACAACAAGTTTTCAAGCGGTGGTACCGGGGTGTAATCGTAATCGATATAGAGCTTGCCAGCTTTCAAAGTGGTCGGCGTGTTGGCGCTTTCATCGTACCAGGCGGACCCACCGATCAGGTACCCGTTAGATACCAGGTCACGCATTTTGGCGTTCACGCCTTCGACAATGTCTTTGACCAGGGTTGGATGCATTGGTTTGTCGATCGCCCAGAGATGGGCTTCTGCCATGGTATCGGCGAGGATTTGTGCAGTGCGGACATAGTTTTCAAAAGCGAACAACGGATCCGCTGTACAAGTGCGAGATCCCCAGAACCTAAAGCCCTTTTGATTGATCAGGGTGGTGACATCGGCCGCATTAAGAACGCCGGCATCCGTATTGGGATCCTGCAGATCGAAATAGATATCTTTTGAAAGACCGGTAACACCGTTGACGACAACGTTAGAGAGGGTTTTGTGCCAACCCACTTCATTATCCAATTTTGCACGCATTCCCAGGGCACGGGCTGTGGCCCAGGCATTGCGGACGGCGTTGGTGTTGGTGTCCCAGGAAATGAAATCAGGCCAAATGATCATGACTTCGCGTTGACCAAATTTGTCACGGTAAATAATGGCATCTTCTTTGGTTTCCGCACCCCAGGCAGAAGCATAAACGAAGGATCTGGTTTGCTGGGCAATGCCGGCAAGTTCTGCGGTGACAAATTCATCATCCAGACCAGGTGCGCCGAGAATACGCGGTTGAACACCGACCTGGGCTTTCGCGGCTGTGAGCGCATGCAATCCGGTTTTCATACCGTTAACGGTACCGCCGATTACATTGGTGCGGGTGGTGGCTTCGTCGACGCCTTCTTCAACGCGGACAACAACAACAAGTGGGTTGTCCTGATCAATAATAGCATCCAGAACATAAGGCAGGGTGCCGTCTGTACCAGCTTTATCGATACCGTCATAAACGTTGGTGAGAAGCACAGGGCGGTTGAGGGGGAACATATCCGCATCGGCAGTTGGTCCGGTACAAACCACACCGATCACGGAAGTCATGATGGTGCGGATCGGGCGAATACCTTCGTTGATTTCAATGACGCGGACGCCGTGATGGTAATCTTCTGGCATGGGGGTGGTTCCTTAAGTTGAGGCGGAAGAACGAGCAGAAATATAACGGTGCAGGGAATTGGGGCTATATTTCTGGGGTTTGGGGAGGCCAATGGCCGCGGCGCAAAATTCAGAGCAGAACCATTTGTTTTTACTGTGCCTGGCCAGGGGGAGAACCTGAGACAACAAGATCCCAAGCCAGTCATATTTCAACTGTGCTTTGACCAGGGGATCAGCAAAACGGGTGATCTGTTTTAAAGTGGTGCCAGTTACATCAACGATGTCCCAATGATCGGGATGCAGCTGGATAAACTTATAACGAACACCGTCATCCATTTCAGAAGAAGACACACACCGACCATTGCTTTCATTCAACAGAACTTCACAATGGCTATAGGGTCCACGGGTCCAGATCCGGATTAGCCGGTTCCGCCATTTCCCTTTGGCTTTATAAAAGGCGAGTTTGATCACGGGACAATCTCCTGATCAATGATGGGTATATCCGGGAAGCCGGCTTTCACATCAAAGGCTTTGCAGGCATCGAGATCAGCAAGGGCATTGATGGCTCGTAACGTGGCCTTTTTGATGCCGTGGACGGTTACAACGAACACACCGACGGACTTGGTTAAGTCCATAAGCTCGACCGGAGTTAATTCGGGTTCGCTATCATCGGCCATGGTGAATTTAATCCCGGCACCAAGGTCACCCGATTTGGCCATGTTATCGATCCCAACCAGGTTGACCCGTGATTCCAGATCACTGTCGACGATGAAGGTTTCTTCTGGCGTCCTTGCCCAGTTATACCCGCCGTCTTTGACAACCAGGGCGTAGTTCTTGAGCTTCAAAGAGAGCTTTTCTTTTGCAGCTTCCAGGCTGATATCTTCAACCTGATATTCCAGAGTACAGACAACATCCCGAGGGGCGTTTGCTTCACCTTCGATGACCACCGTATTTCCGGTAATGCTTTGCCAGGATGTATCAGGACGACCATGGTCTTGAATGACAAAGATATAAAGATCCGCCAATTCATCCACCGACATCGAGGTGGCGTTATCAATGCGAATACCGTTGTAAGCAACCAACCCACGAGGACTTTTTGCTACTCGCAGCGGGTTTAAATTTTCATCTGTTATTTGATAGAGAAACATCGAAATACCTTTATCTAGCTCGGGCGAATTTGAATGGGGTCTTGGCCCATGAGGCTGTGATGAAATCGACGCCCGAAGCATTCCACGACGTATCAGCGGTGCGCCATTTCAGGCCATTGCTGTCAAAATCAATGGAATACCCAGAAGCGTGGCTGTATTCGCCTGCGGGATCATTCAAGTACCGCATTTTTGTTTGCGGATTACTGTCCCCGATTTCCTGCATCCAATTGCTTTCGCCGTAAGCCGATTTGCGACAAAACATCAACCGAGGCGTAAAATCTTTAGTCTCAAAAGGCCCATCCGCAGACTGATTGCCTTTATGCCCATCGAAACTGGAAAACTGCGCTACTCCACGCCATATGGGCAGCGTATAAATCCCGCTGGGAAGCGAACCGTTTATGGTGACATCATTCGCCGTTGAACTAAACCAACCGCTATCCGTTGCCGGAGTGGTTGCCACATTCAAATGAGCATATTTTCCAGTAGGCAGCTTTTTATGAAAAATTCGACGATTGCCGCCAGAATGGGGAACAAGCCAGGCATAATCAATGGGGCCACCACAGTTATGTGAGACAGTAGAAGGCGTTCCATTAACGTGATTGATCTGGACAATATCAAACCCGGATTTGGGGCTTGCTCTCCAGATATAATCTTTGCGAATACCCTGGTAAGCAGCATTAGCCCCAACTGTATACCCACCAGCAGTGAAGGATGTTAAACCATCCGCCTCGATAATTTGTGCTGCAGGTGTATTTGTCGCCCAAGCTTTCCCTGCGCCGTTAACCGTATCTACAACTCGCCATTCCGTTGACCCATCAATCCTTTTTGACAGAACCATTGTTTTGATAGATAGCGGGTTCCAGGGAAGATCCGAGACATCATCACCCGCAGATACTTCGCGAATGGTAAAATAGTCATCCGGGTCCAGTATTTCCGGGCACTCAAGATTTGGCGTGCTGAGTGATTTAAACCCATTTGGAACAGCAATAGTCCATTGATCCTCAGAAAAACGGGTTGTTTGGGTCGATGAATTTGCAGCACTGGCCCAGAAAAACACATCTTCAGGGATGCCGCTAAAAGTAGGGTTTGTGCCTAGTTCTGGATCGCCACCACCAAACCAGGTATTGTCCTGGCCTATCCACAGATTTCCAGTCTCTGCATCGTAAGCCAACCTCGCAACTATGCTTTCATTTGTAAACGGTACGCCTGTATAACTATCAACCGAGTTAGTTCGAACACGCCCAAAATCATCTATAGCCCAGGACTGATCAGAGTAACCACCCCAAGTGGTTAAGGGGTGTTCAAGCGTTGCAAGACCAAATGTTAATTCTGAGGTTGAAGCACGATAAAAAGTAGATTCAGCGTACCATTTCCCATATGGCGGAATAGGAATGGTAGAACGAACCCCGTGATGTGCTCCAGCTGGGGCGGTAACTTTTAAATTCCCTTGCTGAAGACTAACAACAGTCTCTTTATCCAACGGGTTCCAAGTGTTTTTATTATTTGTCGGCGTATCCCTTGATTGATTGGCTGGTGTCATACCTGGTGAAGTGAAGTGATTGCCGTTCCCTGATACATCTTTGCCGAGATCAAGTGGATCAGCAAAGTCGTGGTGCCAACCCTGTAAACCATGAGAACCAGAGTATGTTCTAGGAACCCAATGCCCATCAGAGTTAAAGTATCCAAAATCTTCCGGAGTTGGTTCTATTCCGTCGAGCCCGTGATAATCAGCAAGCTTCATATCGCCAAGAAAATATTGATCAGTTCGAAACAGACCAATGAACTGAGTTTGGCCAGCCTGAAATGCTTTCATAGATTTGTTTTGTTGAAAGGCAGTATTCACGTAAAAGTCAGTATTTAGAACACCGTTTATCCAATGCTTGTATCTATCTTGAGCAATAGGAAGAGTGTTATTAAATACGAGTAAATGGTGTTTCCAGGATGCTGGATCTCGCGATAAACCAGCATCAGATCTTGAACCTTCATTACTTTCAGAATCATAAAAAGAAAAACGATCTTGGTAGTAATAACAGTGCATCATTCCTGCCCCGGATGAGCCATAAGAAAAGATACTTTCACGATCACCAAGCTTTGTTCTTTTTTCCCAGAAAGATGTCGCCCAGACGTTACCGTTACCGGATTGTGTTGGGGTAAAGGCCATGTGCTGGCCACCATCAAAAAGACCGGAGAAATCAATCGGATCGCCCGGATCACCGCAGCCGATTTTTGGTGGCTGAGTTATGAGGGGTAAACTCATGCGGATGCCCTCTGGGTGATATGGACATCGACAACGGCACTGCCATCAAAACTTAGATAGATAAGGTTAACGGCGTCACCTTCGGTTGAGATTTGACCGTTATTAATGCTGTAAGCTGATCCAAAGTTTATTGCCCGGCTTCCGTTTGCGTCTTGCCTGGCATAAATCAAAGCCATGCCGCCTAGGGGCATAGTTTCAGGATTTTTGATTGTGATCGTTTTATCCGCGGTAAAGTCGAAGACGTTGCCAAGTTCTGGATCTAATTCAGCGATACCATCCGCAATATCAACCGGAACAGGTTTGGACCAAAAACCTTTCAGCAAAGTATCCGTACGATTACGGCGCAAGAAATCATCGTGAGCATCGGGATCAGCTGAGTGTGTCGCCAAGGCGTTAATCACATAAGACTTTGTCGCCAGTACGATCGAAGGATCGATTTTCAATTCAACCTGGGCAGCATTTCCAGTTTTGATGATGGACCGCGTTAGCACGTCAGAAACGGCACCTCCACCCAAAGCAGGCTTATAAGTATCAGGCATGTTTCCTACGGCGAAGAGATCACCGTCATTATCGAATATGCCTATTTCACGGATAGTCCAACCACCTTCCGCCTGTGGGATGATGGATTCAACTGTAAATCTGGTTGGATCGGCTTCGTCGAGGATGATTTGAACGATGCCATTTCGAAAGACTTCACCCTTGAGGGCTTCTTGAGTTTCCGTTGGATTATATGCTGCATCATTATCACCGGATCCAAAAGCGACATGACTTAGGTTGATGGTTTGACCCAATGCTTGTGCATTTGTCAGTTTGGCTTGTCCGATTAAAGTCAAAATGGTGTAGAAAGCTTGCGGCATAGATCACCTAGGGTTGAGGCTGAATTGTGATTGAATTGACAAAATAAGTTCCCGCGGCCATTGCCGGCATTGGATCTTGTTCGACAACAATTTCAGATAAATCGATCGGGAAAATTGTAATGGTGTTGCCTATCGTCGTTGCCGCACCGATATAGGGGCCGACTGATTTTGACGTGATATAGATTTTCATATCGTCCAGGTGAGAGCGGACGTTTTTGGTCGCCAGGGCAATGGCGGTTAATGTTTTGGTTTCTTCTTCGCTTAGACCACGTTGATCCAATTCGACATCAATGCGGAAGTGATAGGGATCGCCGCCGTATTGAAACCATTCTGAAATACTCGCCCCGGCACCGATGGCATCGATTGCGTCTTGGACCGCCCCAGGGGTGCCCTTATGGCGATGAACCTTAATGGCGGCGGCAACGACTTGGCGTTTGATGTTTTCAGACCAGGAAGAATCCCAATTATCAACCGACCAGGACCAGGCCAGAAAAGGCAGGATCGAAAGCGGACATTTCAAAGGATCCCAAAGATCGGCGATCGGTACCGGAATATCATTGATCCGGATGGTGGCTTGTTCGACGGCGCGTTCGGTTGCGGAGGCGTTTGGCGGCAAAAGGCTCATGATGCCACCGCTGTTGTTATATTAAGGGCGGTACAAAAGGGCGCCTGTTCTGCCGTAGTGACGATATCAGCCCAGCCCGTTAGTTCTACTTTTTGGACGCCAGCCAGATGTAAGGCGGCATCGATGCCGGATTGGGTGACGATTTCCCCGAGGGCATGACGTTCGCCGGCATAAATCCAAAACCGTTTTTCAGCTTCAGCTTTGACCAGGTCGAGGTCAGGACCATCGTATAAATGAAGGATCGCGGTGACTTCATATTCAACAATATCGGCGGTTTGCACCGTTAGCTGGTCGGTAAGCGGTCGGACATAATCGCCGGAAAGATGGTCTGTGACGGCGAGAAGTGTTGGCGCGTCCGTTGTGCCGTCGCCATCACGGGAAAGCACTGAGACCAGGACTTCTCCTGGGTTGGGAGATATAGCAGATGCGTGTTTGACTTTGGCGCTAAAACTTTCACCTGGGAAAGTATAGGTCAAAACCACTTTACCAGGTTCTGGGGCTGTGATGGTTACCCCTGTCGGGGTTTCACCGGCAGAAAGCGTATTGAAAATATAACTGCCTTCGGATCCCGCAGTTGTGAATGCTTCCGGTGCCAGCTGGGTACGACGACGCAGATCATTATCGTTTTCATAAACCGCGTCGATCGGCGGGAAGGCATTGGGATCGCCTGGGACAAGCAGTTGCCTTGATACGTTATAACCGGCAGCGATTTGATCAAGGTCAGAGGTTTCAGCAAAAGCAAGCAAGACCGCCCGTGCGGCATCGTTGACCCGTTGGCGCAGGGTGACTTCGCGGTAAGCGGCAAGCTCTAACAGTTTGGTAAGCGGTTCGCTTTCCAATTCCAGCACAGAAGCGGAATCAGGAGAGAGAGCAATCAATTCTGCTTTTAGTGTGCCCAGGATATCTTCGTATTCGATTGTTTCGATAACATCGGGAAACGGCAGTTCAGAAAGGTTGATACTTGAAAATGTTTTCATGAAGCTGCTCCCGATTGGGATCCCAATAAAAAGACATCAGAGAACTTGATCCCTTCGGTGGTTTCCCCTTCGACCAGGACTTCGGCGTGGCCATCAAAAGCCACGGATGAGATAATCCGGGTAACTTTGATCCGCGGTTCCCATTTGGCGATCGCGGCAGCAGAGGCGGCGATGATCCGTTGGGCGTTAAAGGGGTTGCCTGGCGCATCGATATAATCAAAAGTATCTGCGCCATAATCGCGGCGCATGATCCGGGTACCTCTTGGCGTTCCCAGGATATCTGCAATGGATTGTTTGAGGTGTTCCAAGCCAGAAACCTTGCGGCCAGATAGAGTGTTCATCCCGATCATAAGCCTGCGTCCTCTTCAGCAGGGGAAAGGACTTCAGACGGGGAATAGCCGTTATCTGGTTTGCCGGTGACAACAGCGCCGTTCAACCATGTTTCACTTTCAAAGTTAGCGCCGTCGATATGGGTTAACCTGGTGACATAGCCGTGGTGATCTCGTTGGAAGTATCCGCCCTCGCCAGTGCGAAAGATTATGTTCTTGGCTTCGAGAACAATCGTGCCTTCGCTATCCAGGGCATTAATCCGGGTGATCTTATTCTTGCGATCGTGTTCGATCACCATACCGTCGCCATGGACGCGCCTGGTAATATCAACATCGTTGGCCGGGGCTGGGGCAGATGTGCGAAACAATGCGCCGGCGATAACACCGTTTGCAGGATTACCAGAAGGACAAAGAACAACAACCTGTTCGCCGATTTCAGGGGCATCCCAGGAACGGTCGCCAGCTGCAGACCCTGTTAACCAGGGGAGCCAGGCTGTTACACGTTCTGAAATCTCAACTTTGACACGCGCATTTGCGTAATCAGCTTCAACCACGGTGGCGAAATTGATCAAGTTTTCTAACTGTCGTTTGATTTCGGATTGTGCTTGGCTCATGCAAATTATAATGCTGAACCCATTGTTTTAAGTCATCTCGGGAAGGGTTGGTTTGTCCACAAACCAACCCGTCAAAACTTTACCAAATCCCTTTAAGACGCGGCGGTTTCAATGTGACCAAAGACGCGATCTCGGATCAATGTCTGATCTTCTTTGGTAACACCAAGCAGTTGTCGAACCGGGTATCTGATTTTGGTAGTGCTATCGGGATCAACCAGGTCCATACCGCCAAAATGATGCACCGCCGCGATCTTTGCATTGCGTCCGGAAAAACCGATGGTCGCCCCGTCTGGTCCTGCTGTTATTTTCAAACGCCTGGTAGAACGCAACCCGATCATCATTTTTATTTTTTTGCGGACCTGGCCAGAACCGTTATCAAATTTACGCGCTTCCCAGGCATCCCCATCCGGGTTGATCTGTTTGGAAATACGCTTTTGATTAGCTTTACGAAGATCACGGGCAATAGTTCGGAATAATACCCGACGACGTGCCGACGACAGGCTGTTTACAATAACGTCCATCCATCGATCAAATTTTCCAAGGCCCTTGTTGAAAAGATCAGATGACATTGGTTAATCTTGGTTTAGCTGATTGGGTATCAGGACAATTAAAAACCACTTGTTTCCCTGGTTCATTTTGTTCCACACGTAGTTTTTAAATATCGGGTCAGATGCCCTGGCCACGCGGTTTTGTTGGTTGCAAAATATCCAGGTTTTTTCGTCTTGGATCAAAGCAGCCACCATATGTCCTCGCCCGTTTGGATCGGTGCACATCACCATATGCAGACTGTTGATAGGCGCGCCAAGGTCTTTTAAATCTTCAAGCACCGCAAAGGCAAAATCATCACAATCGCCGGCAAAGACTTCACCATCACTCATAATTTTCCTTTGCCAAACACCCATGCCCCAACAATCTTTCCCAGGATCGTCGGCCTCATAGCGGAAACAACCTTTTAATCCATTGAATACCTGGTTAATTTCTTCATCGGAAGATAACCGAGCATCAGGATTTATTGTCTCATCGATCAACCAGGGTTCGCGCTCTACCAGGTTAATCCACTGAGGCGGTGTTGTTCGTGCTGGGAAAAGAGCTTTGAGCATGATGATTTACCTTAAAGCAAAATGGCTGCAGAAACGACAACCTTTCCGCCTCCTGAACCAGCTGTGGTTTTAAAGGTCAGTTGGTCGCCGGCATTAAAGGCAATGTTAAGTCCAGATAGATGAGCTTTTGCGGCACCAGTAATGGTAATGGTTTGGCCAGTCGCAATTCCATTTTTATAAAGCTCGATCACACCACCAGTAATATCGCCGTTTGAGCTGATAGAAAGACCAACGACAGTCCCTGGAAGCGGAAGAGTTATCCCGTTAATGCTTGTCGCGCCATTACCAAACGAAAATTGGAAACCACTGTTTGTCGCGGGATTTAAGGATGAATTTTCTTCGGCCCATATCATGGATAGGCTTCCAGAAGATGAGGCGGGGATATCAGAACGAACCGCGTTAATTTCCTGGCTTATCCGTGACGCCAGGGCGGATAATTTTGCTTCAAGTGACATGATATTATGCCAATCCTGCTTCGAATAACGCGACCAGGTCTACATCCGGATTTCCAATGTCAGTGGTTGAAACTGCGCCAATGTTTGTCCGCGCATTGCCTTGTTCTGTGGCGGATAATCCCTGTGTAGCTGTATCCGTTCGTACTCGTTTTGATTGGGCTGTTAGGATGGTGGCGATATCACCGTCATTGTCTGTAAGAGCGGTGGCAAGCTCGTTCAATGTATCCAACGCACCAGGTGCACCATTAAGCAGGGCATCCCTTGCGGCATTGATTTCGCCGATAATCTTTGTAGATGACCAGGTGGAGCCTAGCGCGGTGGCAGCATCATCGATCCCGGTGGTATTATCAATCAGGGTTTTAAGCTCATTGATTGCGAGAACCAGGCTTGATTTTGCGGTTGTTGATAGGGATGGGAGATCTCCCATTTGGTTTTTATGGTTGTTTCTTTCTGTTGCAAGCCGGGTGACAAGATTTGAGAGGGTTGCTTCGAGGGACATTTCTAAATTCCTTGGCTGATAAGATTATCGAACAACACGACCAGATCGATGTTTGGATTTCCAATAATTTCCCCCAGACGGTCTTCGACTTTTTGGCTTGAATAAACCGCACCCAAACTCGTTGTGTTGTCGTCAATTTCAGATCCCAACGAGGCGGGTTCATCAGGTGGGTCCGTTGGATACGGCAAGGGAGTTCCACTAGGTCCGAATTGCAGCCCGATGGTGTGGATGTTGGGTTCATCCATACTGGTGAGATCGCTGCCTTCAGCGAATTCTGTGGCGTTGATATCTTCGCTGAGATTGAAAGTCAGGGAGAGATCGGATCTTTTGTGATCGAGAATATCGACGTGGAAATCAACCGCATCACGCTTCAAATTTGGCTGTTTATCCTGGAGCCACTCCAAAATGACAAATAGCAGAATATTAAAGTCCCCGACAAAATCAGTCAGAATGATGTTGGCATCATAGGAAAGGGAAAAGGACTGATCATCAGGATCAAAATGATGTTGTACGGATCCTTTTTCCGCGAAGGTCAAGAGGTTATCTGCATCGACCTGGATCGGGTGATTGATGAGAAAATCTCTAATATCAGCCAGTTTTTTCATTTGGGTGTTCCGGTATCATTTGCCGTCCTGGTTTTCTCGTATGACCGCATGCCCCCGATGCCGAGCATGCCCAAAAGAACGATTGAAAGAGGTTGCCAGGCTATTTCAGGTAGGTAGTCCACCGGGAATAATTGAGCGTCGAGGTAAAAGGCTGAGACCTGGAGCGCAAAAACCAGGAAGGGATAAACAATGAATTTGTACGCCAACGCAAAGCCACAAGCCCAACCAACAAAAGGTCGCCACCCGCCTTTATAGTTACCGCCGTGCTGGGCTTCCATCTTGTTGATTTCCATTTGCCCGGTTAGCAGCTGGACTTCTGCATTCAAGAAAGCGAGATCTCCTTCTTGTTGCAGTTTTTTCATCTTTTGGAGAGCGTCGGCACGTTGCGCGGGATCCGGCCAAACCCGTTCAATGACCTTTTCAGCAACACCAAAAACCGCAGAGATGGGATCAAATGACATCTGTTTTCTTTCTTAAGCTACGCGGTTGAGCATCCAGCCATAAACGAATGTTTCGTCCTTTTGGCGGTTTTGAGAAAGCTCGATATAGTAAGCCCCTTGCAGGGCATTCATTGCCCGAAGAAGAACAACCTCTCCATCAGCACCCCGCAAATTTAGATATTGAGTTAAGGCATTCAGGCTGATTGATCCGATGCCACCATCCACCTTTAAATCTGGGTAAATGGATCCACCAAGATTGAAAGCATTCAAGCAAGTTTGTAGAAACTGTGCCGCCCGACCGGTACCCATGTTCACACCTGTATCGGCCATTTCCTCTGCCAGCTTTTCAGACAAGTGCTGCACCTGGTCGAGTTTCAAAGCGTTCCAATAGAGATCGCAATAAATACGAAATGCCATGGATCGAGGGAGATCTTTCATGGCCCCCTGATAGCCATAGTTCCGAGCAACGACCGAAGTGATGCCGAAATTTGTTTCACCACCGGAATCAGAAGGATCGTTCACATAACCGCCTTCGCGATTGATAATTCCATTAACGATCCGGGCTTTTAGATCTGGCATCGGTTTTCCCTTTCTCTAACTTGTAGTGCAAATATTTAAAAACGAGATTTCCAAGGAAGGTGGCCAGGGCAATTGCGATGCCAGCAAAGGCAACAAACTCGTTTACCGTGAAGCCAAAAACGGTCGCAAAGCCAGCTGTGGCATAGGCGGTACCTGTGGAGATTTTATCCATCCTCAATCCCATAATTTTATTGTCTGTTTTTCTGCCTTTTCGTCCCCCCGAGGTGGCAGAATAATTGTTAAACCGATCGGCAACACCGTGCCGTGATCGGCAAGGCCGCGGTTGCGTTCTAAAACCGCCTCGACCATGCTTGAAGTGCCGTAATGGCGAAAACATATCGCGTCGATATTGTCGTTTTGTTGGCTGATAATTTCGATTTCAGATCCAGAATTTGCCATTAGATAAGCTCAATGGTTGATCTGGGTTGATCCGTCAGGCGCGACATGGCGTCGGTCGATGCGCGGTAATAATCATCGGTTGGTAATTCGATTTGATCAGATTTATCGCGGCCAGATTTTGTGCTGTCGTACCCTTTACGGGTTTCGATCAGAAGTGACTTTGCGCGGTTATAAACAGCGGATTGATAGAGATATGTTTTTTCTGAAACCTGTCCGTACATCGTGGTTGGAACGTCGGCCAAAGTGACGTAATCCACCAGGCCAATGCGCCAAGCGGTTAAGCTGTGATTAATTTCGATCATAGCCTGGGTTAAAAGATCGATCAGCCGGTCGACGGCAGTATCCTCGCCCACGGCCATACGCTTTTTAAAGTCTTCCAGGGAAAGATCCGGAAAGAAACCATCGTTGGATACAGTTTCAGTCGTTGCCGGATCGGAATGACTGTTGGGTACAAAAGAAGACATCAATCTCTCGCTCAAAAAAATGGCGACGGGACAGAAATCGAGTTATTCGCTTTAACACGAAAAACCTTTCTTCTGTCGCCGTCGCACCGGGGGGAACCTCTTTTACCAACTGGAACAGGGACCATAAGAAAGAGGGCCTCCGAAAAGTTTACCTTCTCTTGGGAGAGGGGATAGTTTCAGTGGGCTTCGGCGTGGTCTTCTTCGGGGTGGTGTTCTTTGCTTTCGTGCCTGGTGTTTTGGTCTCTTTTGTTTTCAAATCCGATGCCGGTGCTGGTTTTGTATCTTTTGGTGGATCTGCAGGCTTTAACAGTTTCTCCAATTGGCCGATCTTGGTTTTCACACCGCTTTTGGGATCGAATTCAAAAGCAGCATTTAAGCTATCCAGAGCGGCTTGTGGGTGATCGGCTTCTTGTAGAAATCCAAGTTGCTTATAGGACTTGGCGCGAACTTCGTCGGGCATATCCATGCCGTCGGTTAGCTCGAAAGCTTCGCCCAGGGCATCAATAAAGTTTTTAGCCTGATCGCCCTCGGGTTTTGTTGCTTCACAAAGATCTGCAATCACCTCGAGAACCATGGTGGCCGCATTTCGGCTGAAACGTTCTGGCAGTTTGAGATCATGTTCCAGGACATAGGCGGCAATTTCCAAACCACCGACCAGATCCGAGATATCAAAGCGCCACACCATGATCGTGGTGACAACGTTGTCCTGCAGCCCGGTACCGCTTGAGATTATCCCATCGATATAGCCTTCGTATTCAGGAAGGAATTCACGTTTTTTGATTATCTTTGCACGGGTCGATTTTATGTTCTTCAAAATGACTTCGTGACCACGTAATCTGGCTAACATCGTATCCGCGGCATTACCGGAGATAACGGTTTCGCCTTTGTCCTTGGCGGTCTCGGCGGCTTGTGCTGCCGAGACCTTTTCAAAATGTTTTCGTGCGATGCTCATAGAATGTTCCCCCTAAAATTAAGCCCAGCCGCCAGCACCATCAGGTGTCAGGATGCCGTCAAAGACGGCGCAGGCGCCCAATTCTTCGACCACATAAGCTTCGTTGACCGATTGATAATCTTCGATCCGATCACGTTTGGCATTGTCTTCGATTGTCCGGCGACGCGATCCTGATTGGTAGTAGATCGACAGGTTTGTCGGGTCGGTAACCATGATTGATTTTGATGGGAAGAAAGGCACCGCTTTGGTTTTGCGACCGCCGATGTTTTTATTAGCAATCAAACTTTCCAAAGCTTTGCGCTCTGTCGGGACGCTCGTACTGTCGACCAGAGAAAGATATTTATCCTGGAGTAAATCACGTCCGGTAATGACTTGGAGGCCAGTGCTTTCACGGTGCCAAGGATCGATCGCTTCGCCGATAAGATCAAAGACCGCGGCATCAATGTTTTTATAGTCAGATCCAGCCTGGTCGCCGACTTTGATCCCAGTAAGAACACGCGCAGCGGATTTGGTTCTCATATGTTGTAACCAGCCGATGTTTACATCCTGGAGTAAAGGATTGGCGCCGAGGTTGGTTTTGGCTGCTGAACTTGTGCCGTTAAAGCCGATCATCATGCGATCGCGTGCAATCTGTTTGATTACATTGTCACGCATCATGTTTTGAAATTCAGGGAATTTGGCCCAGAGATCAATTTTTAGATAGGTAACAAAGCTGTCGAAATCTGTTTTCATACAGAGATAATCATCTTCAGTCAGATCACTGATATCACGCGGAACACGATCTTCGACAGCTGTGTCGGTGCGACTGGCGATTGGCCCGGATGTTCCCAACCCAAGTTTTTTGCCAGTAATCTCATCAACAGGAACGATATTGATCTCGCCTAAGAAGTCAGCTTGTTCCTGGATGCGTTGTTCAAGTTTTTGCTCGACTGTTGGGTCGACTGCAAATTGTTTTGTCGCATCTGGCACACCGTTGATCTGGGCGATCTGGCTGGTGTATTGCTCAAAGAGAACGCGGGTTTCATTTTTCATCTTGGGTGTCCGGATTTAATTAAAAGGCGCTTGTCGATGGCTCTTTTGGTGTGTCGTTTAACAGTCGGTTACAGAATGACTTCCCGTTCCGTCGGATGCTGGGCGTTTTTGGTGCTTTTTCTCAGGTTGGCCAGAGAGTTTCGTTAGATCCTCGATCTGGGCAGAGAGTTTTTCGACCTGGGCTGTTAGATCGGTAACATCGGTTGCAGATGCTTTGGTGTCAGAGAGTTTTTGCAAATCAGAAACAACCGTGGCGCATTCGATCACCGCGGCATGAACATCAGAAAAATCCTGGTTGCTTTGGGCTTCTTTGGATTTAAACAAGGCTTTCACCTTGGACATCAAGGTCGGTTTGTCTTCTTCTGCTTCTTCTTCGGAAAATTCGAGGGTTTCATTTTCGATACTATCGCCGATTACTAAATCAGGTAGATCTAACTCTTTGGCAAAGTCTGCTTTATTCTCAATGCAGAACTTGATCATTTCAGTGCCCAGGCTGGCTGGGCTATCGGTTACGGCCAGCCCGACCAGGTAAGCTTCGTTGGTGTCCGAAAAATTGGGCTGTATTTCGACCGAGGAAAAGACTTTTTGTCCCTTGCGATTGATTTCAACCAGCTCCGGTGTGGGTTCGATCTGGGCAAATAGAACGCGTTTGCCATCTTCGCCAGCTTCTGATTTTAGGGCAACGACATCGCCGTAAGCTTTGAACATGCCGTCCGGCATATAAGATCGGATGTGTTCCATCCAGATACGAGCGCCGTATTTTTTCGGATCATAGGACGCGGCCATCTGGTCGATTTGTTCGGGTGTAATTTCCCGGCCATCGACGGTTTTACCAGAGGAAGCAACTCGGAAGAATTTCGAACGAAGCATATTCAGACAGCCTTAAGATTTGCGGGATCGATAAACGAATGATTTCGTCCATGGTCGGGGCAAAGGCTGAATAAAAGCAATTGTTCGCGGGTTGGTTTGTGGACAAACCAACCCCTGTAAGCGGGTAGTGTTATTCGCTTGTGGCTAACTTATCGAAATGAAAAGCAACGATATCAACGTCACAGATTTGAATTCCAGAACCCGCGCCAGAACCTTGTACTGGAATGGTTACACCATCACGGAAATTTCCAAATCCCTAAATCTGGCCTATCCCACCGTGGATAGTTGGAAGCGGCGTGACAAGTGGGATGAAGCCACCGTTGTTGTTCAGGTTGAAGCCAATATCCATATCCGCGTTAATCAGCTGATCACCAAGGAAGACAAAAGCGATCGCGATTATAAAGAGCTGGATCAACTCACCCGAACTTTAGAGCGCACCGCCAGGATCCTGAAATATTCCAATGGCGGTAATGAAGCCGATTTAAATCCAAAAGTCAAAAACCGGAATAAGGGCAAAAAGAAACAGGATCCCGAAAAGGGCAACTTCCTAAACGAAGAGCAGATCCAAGCCCTAAAGGACGATTTTGAAAAGAACCTATTCCGGTACCAGAAGAAATGGCACAAGGCGCGGAAGAAACAGCGGATCCGCAATATCCTCAAATCCCGGCAGATCGGCGCGACCTGGTACTTTGCCAGGGAAGCTTTTTTGGATGCGATTACATCCGGCGACAATCAAATTTTCATGTCGGCGTCAAAAGCCCAGGCACACGTTTTCAGACATTACATCACCCAATGGGTCAAAGAGATTTGTGACGTCGAGTTGCGCGGGGATCCGATCAAGCTTTGGAATGGGGCAACGCTTTATTTCTTGGGCACCAATTCCAGAACAGCACAGTCCTACCATGGCCATATCTATATGGATGAATATTTCTGGATCCCGCGGTTTGCGGAATTCAAGAAAGTCGCTTCTGCCATGGCGTCGCACAAAAAATGGACCCAGACATATTTCTCAACACCGTCAACAATTGGCCATCAAGCCTATCCGTTTTTTAGTGGTGAGAGCTTCAACAAGGGAAAAAATAAAGCCGATCGGATCGAGATCGATGTTTCCCATTCTGCTTTAAAAGATGGCGTTCTTTGTGAAGATGGCCAGTGGCGCCAGATCGTCACGATTGAAGATGCCGCAAAAGGCGGATGTGATCTTTTCGACATCGATGCGCTGAAAAAAGAATACAACGAGCAGGATTATCAAAACCTGTATATGTGCCAATTTGTGGATGATCATGTTTCATTTTTCAAAATGGCGGATCTGGAAAAATGCATGGTCGATACCTGGTCGGTTTGGCAGGACGTTGATCAGTTTAACACCCGGCCATATGGCGATAACCCGGTCTGGATTGGATATGATCCCAGCCGGTTCAAAGATGCCGCCGCGGTTATGGTGATCGCACCGCCATTGGTCGAAGGTGGAAAATATCGCTGCCTTGAAAAAGTAACCTGGCACGATACCGATTTTGAAGTCCAAGCCAACGGCATCAAACGGCTTACTGAAAAATACAATGTGGTCCACATCGGTGTTGATACTTCAACCATCGGTCTGGGCGTTTTTGAGTTGGTGAAAAAATTCTTCCCGCTTGCGGTTGGCGTTTCCTATTCGGTCGAAGTCAAAAACATGCTGGTGCTGAAAGCGAACCAAATCATTAGCCGGCGACGGATGGAATTTGATTCCGGATGGTCCGATCTGGCGCTTGCTTTCCTCACCATCAGAAAAACCCCAACCGCATCGGGAAAACAAACCACCTTCCAGGCCAGCCGTACTTCCGAAACCGGACACGCCGATATTGCCTGGGCTTGCATGCATGCCCTTCAGGCCGAAGGGATCATCGCGATTGATGAGCCGGGCAACGACAACAAATCCTCTATGGAGATTTTATAAAGATGAGTAAATCCGCAAAAACAAAACAGGTATTAGAAACAAGCGTTTTCTCGTTTGGGGATCCGGTACCCGTTCTCCAAGGGCGGGATTTGATGGGCTTTTATCACTCCGCTTTTAACGGCAAATATTATTCACCGCCGATTTCCTGGGATAGCCTGGCCAAGACCCAAAACTCCAACCCGCACCACCAGTCAGCCTTGGAAGTGAAAACCAATATCATTGCCAGTTGTTATCGCGGTCATCGTTATTTACCGCGGCAATCTTTTAAACGCATGGTGATGGATCATCTGTTTTTTGGAAATTCCTATCTTGAACGTATCCGCAATGGTCTCGGCGGCACGTTTCAGCTCAAACCCCCGCTTGCCAAGTTTACCCGAGTTGGCAAAGGCAGATATTTTTATCTGAATGAAATAGGTCGGGAACACGAGTTTGAACCGGGATCAATATTCCATTTGATGGAACCGGATATCAATCAGGAAATATATGGCATGCCGAGTTATCTCGCTGCCTTGAACTCTGCCCTACTTAATGAAAGCGCCACTTTGTTTCGGCGCAAATATTATGAAAATGGATCCCATGCTGGTTTCATCCTGCATTTAACCGATGCCATGCAAAACCCGGATGATATCGAAGCCCTTAAAACCGCGATGAAGAACGCCAAGGGGCCCGGAAATTTTAAAAACCTTGTGGTCAATACACCTGGTGGAAAACCCGATGGCCTAAAGGTCATTCCGATCGCAGAAGTCGGGGCAAAAGACGAATTCCTTAACGTTAAAAACGTGACCAGGGACGATGTCCTCGCTGCGCATCGGGTACCGCCGCAATTGATGGGCATCGTGCCAAACAACACCGGTGGCTTTGGATCCGTCAAAGACGCCGCCAAAGTATTCAACCGCAATGAGCTGATCCCTCTGCAGACGGCGTTTAAATCTTTGAATGACTGGATGGGCGAAAAGATCGTGAGCTTTGATGACTACGCGATCGAGGGTCTGAAGGATGAGGTGAAATAGATAGGGGAATTGATCATACTACTAATAATTGTTAATTCTATTTTGTAGTGGTTGTGTACAACTTTGATTTTGATAGGATTATCATGCTTGATCAAAAAACTTTAGAGCTACCATTCGAAATACAAGTCATACTTGCTTCTGGATATGTAGCTTATAAGATTGCAAGCTCTGGGGTTGAAGATAATCATAAGCATATAGACGTTGCCTTCTCCATATTAATCTACAGTGTTATTGCCAAGCTTGGCTATGAACTTAGTCTTACCTTCCTGATTGAAACAAATACTTCGCCACTTTCCATAAAATGGCTCTCGATAGCTGGCAGCTTTGTGCTACCGGTAATATCAGCAATATTTTGGAGGAAGTGGGGTAAAAACTTCATAGTTTTTCTTCTTCAAAAAGCAAAAATAAGTTCTGAAAATTTTAGAGGATCTACTTGGTCTTCTCTTATCCATGAACAATTTGAGTGGTCGTATTTATCGGTAAGATTGAATGATGGTAGTTACATTGAGAGTGACCTGCAAAGTCTCCCTGATGAGTTATCTAAAACAACGTGTGAACTCGATGAAGCTGGAAATATTGCGCTTTACATTACGAGTATTATTGATCCAGATGGGAAAGAGCAAATATACGACATAGAAAATGATGTTCTCGACAATCATGGACGAGAACATCTTACTTTTATCCCTACTTCCGAAATAGCACGGGTGTCTATAAGTAGGTATATAAGAAAACCTTCTACTTCCTCTTCGGAGGAGGCGGAGCAGGGGTAGATTTTTTAGATGGGTTAACTGAACCTTCTCTTGAATGGTTAGGGTCAGATCCAACGTTCTTACTTGGTAGTGGTCGAGGCATTAGCTTTTCAGTCATTTTGTGTTCCTTTGATGAGAAATATTGTTATTTTCTCCTAGGTTTATTCGGACGTTGAGTAAGTGTTGAGGCTGCTGCTTTTTTTGCAGGTACACTCGCGCTTTTTGTACGAAGTGTTTTAGATGCAGCAGATGCTGCTTTTGCAGATGTAACTTTAGCTGGCGCTTTTCGTTGTGATAATGCCGAGCCAGCTGCAGATTTAGCAGCTTTACTCGCTGTTGGATTGTTGAGTGTCTTAGCTGCTGCAGAAGCAGCCTTTTTTCCCGTAACTTCTGAATTTTTCTTAACCAAAATAGATCTCCATCGAGAAATGATGTTGAAAAGATAAGTTTCATGTAAGTAGGATATTTAGCTGCGAATCTAGCAGTCTTAGTCCAGGTTAAGTCGTGCTATGTGGGAATACAATTCATCATTGATTAAAGGCGCATAAACCAAGTTGGAACTTCTTCGCCTTCTTCCCGAAGATTATCGAGCATATAGAAGCAAAATTCATTTGCAGCTTCCGCGGCGGTCTTTTCTTCTGGAATCATCGTGCTTGCTCTGACAGCCTCATCCATAACGATGAATGTACCAGTTGCAGAATATATGTGACGAAGTTTCTTTTCTTCATCATCGACACTAAGCGTGATGCAATTAGCGGTAACGACGGTTTGGACGATAGTGAGAAAGTGATGTGGTTTATTGTCTGACATAATAAAACGGCTCCCCCTGTAGTTGTAAAAACTTACGAATTCAATATGGGAAGGAGAAGTTGAAAAACTAGAGGGGGCAATTAATTTTAATCGCGGTAGCTTAGAAAACATGGTGATATCAAAGCCGTGCAAACCATCTTCTCGATCGCCACAAAACAAACCAGCAAAGTCGGTGAAGTTCTGATTATCAATTTATAATGATTTTTGCCGTGTAGTTAGTATCCAGAATGAAATTTACAAAGAACCATTGCAACTGTTTTGGCCCGCTGATTTTATTTAGTAGAAATAAGTTTTCTTAAAGCACTCGAGATCTCATGGATGTTCTTGGCGGTATTGTTTATTTCTAGATAAATTACGGCGTTTTTATCACCAATTGTATTTAGATAACTTAGGCTGTAACTCATTGGATATACTACCTGTTTAATCATAGTATATAGTTCGAAAGACCCCACCAATAGTCCCCGTTCTTTAGCAATAAGCTTTAGAATATCGTTTTTCAGTTCAGGAGGAATATACGGAAGGTATTTTGCTAAATCGTTTATGTCCATATCAGTATTGGTTTCTATAACGGTCTCTAAATCATCCAATATCATTTTGAGCGTATCATCCTGATTATCTTCAGTACCTTGTTCAGCATTATTTTGTTCTGTGGCAATAAATAATGCTAACCTCATAATAGGATTGGTGAATTTATTAATCTTCTGATCAAATTTCTCTAAAGCAATAAATATAATTATTGAGGCAGTTTCAGTTTTCTTATTTTCTTCCTGTCGATGTTTCTCTTGTTCAAATTTTAAAGCGGCCTCTGCTTTTTCTAATGCTTTTTTTGCTGCTACCCTTTGATGGTGTGTCGCCCAATAAACACCAATAGCTGCGAACCCAGCACCTACAAATGATCCCCCAAATGCCAACCAGTCACGACCATCGATACCGGGCGAAAGCTTATGAATGATGATGGTGCCCAATTGTATTGCTACTAAAATGCCAAAAACTGCAAGAATAGTGGTCATTACATAACTGAGAATTTTACCCGACACTTGATCCCCCAATAGATGATCTTAATTTCCCCGAATGCGAGTATATCCACGGGAGGAGAAAAAGCTACGCAAAACGCAGTTCTCCCCCCGCCGCGCCTGGACGTTAAAGAGGCCGCATTTTTTGCGCTGCATAACACCCAGATAACGGCCCCTGATAAGGCTTACATAAAGAAATGACCTGTGTTGTATCTTTGCAAATTTCTGCACGGGTGAGCGTTTTTATAGGTTCTTATTTATCAGGTAGTGAAAAATAGTATGGGGTAGTTTTCAGTTCGACTACGGAAAAGCGTAACCTTTGTAACCTCTTCATTTTTCTGTATTTAACTATCTGATATTAAAGAAAAATAGAGGTTACAGTTTTTTGTAATCTTTTGTAATATAAGTTACAATTACCATGTAAGTACTTGTTATTATTACATTATATATTTCAGATAAATTACATTGCAAAGTGTAACCTAATTACGTTTTGGTTACTATATGCTGTAACCTTTATATATTATATTTATCAATTAGTTACAGTATGATTTTTATATAGGTTACATATGTTACGCTTTTCCGGACACCCCACGATACTTGAAACTCCTTTTGAAAAATGGCAGGTTATTTCTCTAATTATTATCCTGAATATAAAGCTCTTACCCTGGTTTAAATATCTATCCATCAGGGATATATCTTCACTGAGAGGCATCGTTTTAAATGTTTACCGATTGGTAAAAATCTATGTTTGATTACATTCCTATTTTGGCAATTTACGGCATAATTACGACAAACTCTCCGTAAGTAATTGATATTGTATATTTGATTGGGTCAGGCCGGGGGCACCATTTCTTTTTCGCGAAAGTCGCCGTAGAAAAAGCGAATACCTTCGCTTTTCAGATAGCTATTCCCCGTTATTTTATATTACCATCATCTCTAAGTTTTTGGGAATACATTCCCTTTGTTTCTGCTGCTTTGAGGAAGATACTGATGAGTAAACTGGATGCTGTTCAAGCACATGTTTTAGCTGAATTGGCCAAGGAGCAGGGGGAGCAACTCCGGTTTATGGCGAACCTGGATTTACGCCTCGTCTTTGGCTACCTAACAGCACAGTTTATTCTTGTTGGTTGGATGACGGGGCAAGAGGGAATTGCTCTTCATATCGCCGCAGCGATATTGCTGGTCAATACCCTACTTTTTTCTGTTATTGTTCTCTTGTTAGTCCGTCATGGTCGGCGACGGCATCAAGCTTCCCAGACTTCGAGGAATATCGATTCGGCCCTCAAGCTTTACGAGCCTGGTTTCTACTTTGAAGGCCAAATTAAGAATCCAAATCGGCAAAGAGAAACAAATCCTCTGCTTTTGTATTGGCATCCGATCTATATTTTTATCTGCTCAGTGGCCTTTTTCGGCGTTAGTCTTCTCACCGGCTTTACGTATCTGTTCTAAGCGCGCGTGCTTGAGTTAAGTAGATGCTGCGAGATAAAGTTGATGGCAGTCTCTTTACCCGTTTCTCTTTTCCGCATTAAAACAATTTGTCGGGAATAGGCCTCGTTCGGGATTATTATTTTTTCCAGAGAAAGACCTTCAGCCCATGGAGCCGGCCAGTTTGGTACTAACGCCAAACCAAGCCCCGAATTGACGAGAACTGAAATAGCCTCCAGCGCGTCAAGTTCACAGAACTCTTGTACCTTAAGGTTTTGATCTTCCAAATATGATCTTACGTATCCGCCGCCCCAGGATTTTTGATCATACCTTATGAAGGGAAGTTGTTGGAGCTGCTTGTGTAGGGCGTCACTCAATATATTGCCCTTGATTTTCTCTGTGCTCTTTGTTGTCGGTTCAAGATAATCTTGCGCGGTAATGAGGCAGAGTTTTTCCTGATGTAAATCAGAAACTTTAACGCCTTTTGGGATTTGGAAGGGTGGCTTCGTGATAATAACGGCATCGAGTTCGTCTGCGAGTAGCCTGTTGTATAGCTGTGCCGAAGTCCCGGGATGCAGCTTAATTTCTAGATCGTTTTTGCTGCTACCTAAAGATTTCAACGCGCCAGGAAGAACGCCGGTCATCGCGGTGGATATTGCGCCAAACTCTATGCGGCCTGAAATCCTGTTTCGGTTAAGTGCTTCAATTAAATTACGTTGTTCTTTGAGGATTTGCCTGGCATGCGGCAGTATTCGAATAGCGGCTTCTGTCAAACGAACCGTCTTTCCCGCCCGAAGAGTGAGGGGGGTATCCATAATAACCTCTAAGGCTTTAAGACGTTGGCTTATGGCGGTTGGGGTCAAGCCTTGTGCGCGGGCGGCTTCTGCAATCGAACCGTATTGAGACACTGCAACAAGACTTTCAAGAAACTGACTATTCAAAAGATAGATATCCTTCTGTTTGAAGGCAATATAATACAGTAATTCTTAGTTGTTGTCTGTGCTAGAAAGCCCTCAATAAAATATTTGTTATTGTGAGGATTTATTATGAAAAGCCTGTTTCATCTTGCCTATAACGTTCGTGAACTAGAAGAATCACGGAATTTCTATGGAAAAACTCTAGGCTGCAAAGAAGGGCGGTCTGCATCTACCTGGGTGGATTTTGATTTCTTTGGTCATGAAATTTCACTTCATATCGGTGAGCCTTTCAAGACAGAAGCGACAGGGCAGGTCGGTGGTATCTTGGTCCCTATGCCACATCTCGGTGTTATACTCGATTACAAAGACTGGATAGTCGTTGCCGAGAGGTTGAAGGTGGCGGAAATTTCCTTTGTACTGGAGCCAGCAGTTCGTTTTGAAGGGGAGCAGGGTGAACAATGGACGATGTTCTTCTATGATCCTTCAGGTAATCCAATCGAGATTAAGGGCTTTAAGTCCCTAGATAAGGTATTTGCATCATGAGCATTCTGTTGCTGACTTCGGTCCCGCGTGAAGAGGAAGCAATGTGGCTGAATTCTCTTCGCGCATCGTTACCTAAAGAGGAGATCGTTCTTCCTGATCAAGTCACTAATAACGGTTCCGTAGATCTGGCAATTGTCGCCAATCCACCGCAAGGGATTTTGAGCACCTTGCCCAATCTGAGATGGATACAAAGTCTTTGGGCAGGTGTGGATGCTTTGCTGGATGACCCAACGCTGCCAGAAGCTGTGCCATTGGTGCGTCTAATTGATCCAACATTGGCAGGGTCTATGGCTGAGGCGGTGGCAACTCATGTGTTAGCACTTCATCGGAATTTACCACGCTATGCGCAACAGCAACGAAAAAAACTTTGGGTACAGCATGAATTACCTCTGGCATCAGAACGTCATATTGGGATTCTCGGCCTTGGTGAAATGGGGCTAGCCTCAGCGATGCAGCTTACCCAGCTTGGCTTTAAAGTTCGGGGCTGGAGCCGTTCGCTTAAATCGGTAAAGAATGTTCAGTGTTTTTCTGGGGATGAAGGGTTCGCGCAATTTCTGCAGGGGCTTGATATGGTCGTAAACCTTTTGCCACTAACAGGTGAGACTCAAGGCATCTTATCCAAGCCCTTGTTTGACCAGCTGCCAAAAGGGGCAAGCTTGATTAATTTCGGTCGGGGAGGCCATCAGGTTGAAAGTGATGTCGTCGAGGCCTTAAATAGCGGGCAACTTTCCCATGCTGTGCTTGATGTTTTTTCTCGAGAACCGCTACCCGAAGATAACCCACTTTGGCAACATAGAGATATTACCCTGCTGCCCCACGTCGCGGCGCCAACAAACCCGAGAACGGCAGTTCAGATTGTGGCTGAGAATATTCAACGATACAGAAACTCAGGACAATTACCTAAGTTGGTGGAACGAGCTGCGGGTTATTGAGGTTTATTATAATTTGCTAAACCGCTTGTCCGGCGGCATGGCCTGATGCCCAGGCCCATTGGAAATTGAAACCGCCGAGGTGACCTGTGACGTCGACAACCTCACCGATAAAGAAAAGACCGGGCCGGGTTTTGCTTTCCATTGTCGTGGATGACAAGTCTTTGGTGTTTACACCGCCGAGAGTAACTTCAGCTTTGGCGTACCCCTCATCACCTGCGGGGGTTATAACCCATTTATGTATACCTTCTGCAACGGCCTTTAATTTTTTGCTGCCGAGGTCCGCTGGTGTGCGGTTTTGGGCTTTTCTCTCAACCCATTCTTGAGCAAAGCGTTTGCTTAGAAATGGTGCGAGAACATTGGTCAGAGACTTCTTCTTATTTGCCTCAGCGCTCAGCTCGTCTTCGATATTTTGGCCGGGGAGCAAATCAATGGAGAGGGATTTTCCAGGCTCCAGGTAAGATGAGATTTGTAAAATTGCAGGACCACTGAGGCCACGGTGCGTGAAAAGCAGGTTCTCTCTAAAGCTCTGCTTCTTGACTGAAGCAATACAGTCTTGAGAGATCCCACTGAGTGTTTTACAGAAATCTTTGTCTTCCTGATTTAGAGTCAAAGGGACCAGAGCGGGTCTAATTGGTGTCATCGGGATATCAAATTGTTTGGCAATGCGATGGCCAAAATCTGTGGCACCGATCTTGGGTATAGATAGCCCACCAGTCGCAATAACCAAAGAACTGCAAGTCAATGTGCCAGCGCTGCTTTCGAGTGAAAATTGCTCGGTTCCCGATTTTGGAGGAAGAGTGCGTATGGCTTGGACTGTGGCGGGATTTTTAATTTCGACACGAGCATCTCGGCATTCTGCCAACAGCATATCAATGATATCTTGTGCTGAGTTATCACAAAAAAGCTGCCCGAGTGTTTTTTCATGATGCTTGATTTTGTATTTTGCCATGAGATCAAGAAAATCAAGTGGCGTATACCGAGCAAGAGCTGACTTGGGAAAGTGTTTGTTGCCCGAGATAAAGTCGTTGGGTGTTGTGTGGATGTTGGTGAAGTTACAACGCCCGCCTCCAGAGATCCGGATCTTCTCGCAAAGTTTCTTGGCGTGATCGACAACAAGGACCTTACGTCCGCGTTTACCAGCTTCAATCGCACACATAAGGCCGGCTGCGCCAGCTCCAATAACGATCACATCCCAGTCTTGCATAAACTCTCTCTTTGCTTGGAAACCCGTGATTTCTAGGGCCAGATTTCTCGAACGTGAATTCTAGAAATTACGGATCACTTCAAAATGCTTGCTGGGTCATAACTGAATTTTGAACTGAGTCCAAGTCTCTAGCCGATCAGGGCAGCTATGAGAAATTATGTTCAAGCTAAGAATGTTTGGAAAGCTTTTGATTTAACACAATAATAGCCTCATGCCTTGGGGGTGTGGTATAACGTGTCATAATTTGCTCAGATTATGGATAAACAGATTTTAATGTACGAGGGGGAACAATTGGGATTAATTCTGTTGTGCGGAGGTCTGGCCTTATTTTCAATACTGCATCTGGCCACAGCCACAAGATCTATCAGGCGCCCTCTCGTCGGACGATTGGGGGAGGGGGGCTATAAAGGTATATTTGCCCTGCTTTCCCTTGCCTCTTTTGGGGGGATGTTACACGGCTACGCGACGATGGAATATATTGAATACTGGCAACCTGAGAAAATGGTGGTGCTGGCTCAAACCTTTATTTTTATGCCAATTTCATTTGTCCTGTTGGTAAGTTCTTATGTTTCGCGAGGGACACTAAGACTTACCCGTCATCCTATGCTTATTGGAGTTACTCTTGCTTGTTTTGGGCATGTGCTCGTCAACGGTGATCTAGCTGCGATCGTCTTGTTTGGCGGCATTGGGGGGTATTGTATTTTGGCAATGCTCTGGAGTGATATTCAAACTAAAGCATCGCTTGAAGAACGTGATTGTCAGCTTCTCGCTCAAACAGGTTATATGCCGTCGCTCATGAGGCTTAGAGTTGCACCTCAAGATATCCTGCCGAGGTTGGGTATTATCGGCCCCTCCATTGGTGTGGTGCTGTATGGCTTGGCGTTGACCTACCATGGTCAGCTTTTTGGAGTATCACCACTTTCTTCTTTAATGTGATAGGATTTTCCCTCTACTCTTAAGCTTCAAACGTGTCTTAAAGCTTAAGAGGTTATTAGATGGATTGGGTTCCTGAAAACTATTCCAGTCTGCCATCGATGCTGATTTCGATTGGTTTTCTCTTAACGCTTATAGCCTTTGTCATCAGTGATATTCTTTGGCTCCGGGTTTTCACCATTTTGGCTAAGTTTGCGATGGCGATTGCAGCGTTGTTACCTGAGAGTGGCCCCATGTGGTTATCTTTTGCGGGCAATATGTTGTTGATTGCGATCAATGTGGTCCATTCAACCTTATTGATTATGGAACGCCGCCGTTCATGCCTATCCAATGAGGAGCAGCAATTAAAAGATAAGGCATTTCCCTCAATGGAGCGTGTCTTTGTTAAACGATTATTTGCAGCGGCTACGTGGTGCAATTTGGAAAAAGGGGATACTCTTCTGGTGGAAGGCGAGTGTCCAGATAAGCTTTTTTTGTTTCTTGAGGGGCAAGCGTTTGTTTCTGTCAGGCATAAACGCATTGGACAAATCGGGCCGGGGCAGTTCGTTGGTGAAATGTCTTTTCTAACAGGACAAAGTGCTGGAGCGACCGTTGTTATTCGAGAGCCTTCTCGCTGTCTGGTATGGCAAAGGGATGTTGTCGAGAAGTTGTATAAAAAGGACCATGACTTACAAATGATATTAACGGCTGCGATTGGTGTCGATCTTGCTGGAAAAATCATTTTGCAAAATCAACGGGCTGCAGGCTTAGGATAGATGAGTGGCTTTGTCTGACACGAAGTTTGCTTGCTTTTTCTGCTAAGCAGTTTACCTAGGGGCAAGAAATTATAACCATGTGGCTAAAATCATGACTAAAATTTATGGCATAAAGAATTGTGATACTTGCCGAAAGGCTTTGAAGTTTTTCGGCAGTGCAGCGAAAGACCATAGTTATCATGATTTCCGCGTGGATGGGCTTTCTATTGAAAGCCTTGAAAGTTGGATAAAGTCTGTTGGCTGGGAAAAGCTCCTCAATCGACGGGGCACAACCTGGCGGAATCTTTCTGATGATACGAAGAATTCTATCGATGAAAATTCTGCCCGAAAATTGATGCTGGAAAATCCGACGCTCATCAAGCGGCCCGTTTTTGAGCAAGAAGGTAAGGTCGTTGTTGGCTTTACTAAAATCGAACAAGCCTTACTAGGGCTTTAGGGGAATAGAGTGACTGATAATTCCGATAAAAAAACACCCAGTAAGGTCCCCCGAAAGACCCCGAATAAATTCCAGGGCGATAAAGCTCAAAGTGGATCAGAGAAACAACGCGCTCGTAAAGAACGGTTTGTATCTGAAAAACATAAAGCAGATGAACGCGAGGCGCCTCAGGCATCACCACGTGACTCCCGCAGTTCATATCGTGACCGACCTTCAAGGGATAGCGGTTATGGGAATAAGCCTCGCGATGATAATCGTGGCGATCAGAGCAACGCTGAAAATAGTTTCTACACAAAACGTTCTGATGCTGAACCAGCCAGGAGCGGGGAAAGACTAGCACGCGGTGCGCAGCGCGTAGACCTGCCAATGGGGCGTCTGCTCTATCATGTACTTGCTGTTTTAGATGAAGCAACAAGCTCAGATAGTCCTATAGATCGTGCAATTGCCTCACATTTTGCAAATATTAAAGGGCGTTTGACGGACCGTGATCACGCCCGTATCCGTGATATGGTCTGGGGCGTGGTTCGCCGTTACCGCCGATTGCTTTGGTGGCTTGAACTCAAGGGACAGACCCTTCAAATGAGGAAGCTCTTGCTTTCAGATTTGGCACTTACTCATGGTAAAACCGTACAAGATATTACAAATTTTTGTAAAGGCGGAGGTGGATACCTTAAGCGCCTAACTGATTCTGAAGCGCGTGCCCTGAACTCTATGGAAGGCAAGGAGCTTACAGAAGCTACGATGCCTGAATCTGTGCTTCTTGAGTGTCCATCTTGGGCTGAAGCTGGTCTACGTGAAGTGTTTGGTGAACGTTTTGGCGTTGAAGTAGAAGCTCTCAATGGTCCTTCTCAACTTGATATCAGAGTGAACCCTTTCAAAGGGAATCGCGAAGACATTATCCCTCGGTTGGAAAAAGCAGGCTGTAAGGTTGAAATCCTCGATTGGTTGCCAAATGGCATCCGTATTCACGATCACTGTAAAAAAGCGCATATGCCGTTTTATGAGCGTGGGGAATTTGAAATACAAGATGCGGGGTCTCAGGTTCTTGCTGCTATGGTCGCTGCTGAGCCCGGTCAACGGGTCGTAGATTTTTGCGCAGGCGCTGGGGGAAAAACTCTTGCCCTTGCTGCGGAGATGGATAACCGAGGCCAACTCGTTGCTTGCGATGTTCATAACAAACGATTGGGACGCGCAGCTCAACGACTTAAACGTGCGGGTGTCTTTAACGCTGAACGTAAAGTATTAGAAAGCGAACGAGACCCCTGGGTTAAAAAGAACAAAGGCAAGTTTGATCGAGTTCTTATCGATGCGCCGTGCAGTGGAACAGGTTCTTGGAGACGTGCGCCAGATTCGAAATGGCGGAGAGATGAAACGGATCTAGAAGAATTAGTCGCCCTCCAGGAGAGTATTATAACCTCTGCTGCACGCCTGGTAAAACCTGGTGGAAGACTGGTATATGCAACCTGTTCATTGTTGCCGTGTGAAAATGAGGAGCAGATCGTAAACTTCTTGCGGTCTCGCCCTGATTTCAAATTGGTTCCAGTTAAAGAAATCTGGGAGAAACAAATGCCGGTTTCTCCGCCTGAATATCTCGATGATATGCTGCGGCTTACGCCAGCCAGAAATGGTTGTGATGGGTTCTTCGCAGCTATTCTCGCTCGAGAAGAGACTCCGCCAGTTGTAACAGAGGCATCTGTGAGTTTAGAGCCAGTAGAAGTCGTCGAAGCCTCAGGTGCAGAAACCCCAACTGCAGAAGCTTCTGAAGAGTAATTAACAAAAGCTGTTCGTTTACCTGAATGTAATTAAGGAGCGAGTAGCTTTTGACCTTGGAGATCTTTCACGGCTTGTTCTTCGTTGACTTCTTCGATTGAAAGGTATGTCCGAATAACTGAAGTTGTTCCATAGGCTTTGATATATCGTGTGTCTCCTGGCGACAGCGAGAGAGTGATCGGATTTTCCATATCAGAAGATATTTTGATTTCGTAAACTCCTGGTCGAGCATCCCGATAAATTGCCTGATTCATAACGGCCTTGCCAACGGCCTTCTCATCTACCAGAAATTTAGGTTCAATTGCTGCAAGAAACGGTACTTTAGAGCGATAAAAATAAATTCGAGCATTGCTTTCAGATGCATGCGGTAGGCTGCCTGTTATCGGCTTAGCTTTTCTACTGGCTCCGCAAGCTGCTAAAGTAAGAGACAGAATGAAAATTAATATGGCTTTATTTAATATCGACAACTTGAAACGCCCTCCGGTATGCCTTCGGCTATAATAGGCATTTCAGGGGAAAAAGCCAGTAATCCTATCTCAATTCTGTCCCTCTTATAATTCAAATATGGTGCGCTGCAAAATAACGCTTGTTTGCAAGTGCGAAGGGGCGTATTTTGCATAAAATTACAGAATTCGATCGACCTAAGAAATAAAACAATAAATGTAGGCTTATCGTGAAATAAAAGTGCGGCAAGGGCTGCTTCTGGGAGAGTTAAAATGCATGATCAACAAGGGTATTATCTGGAAGATTTAGAAGAAGGGATGGAGGAATCTTTTGCTAAAACCGTAACAGAAGCTGATATCGTTCTCTTTTCGGGCATTTCCGGCGATACAAACCCAGTTCATATTAATGAAGAAGCTGCTCTGAAGAGTGTTTTCGAGGGCCGAATTGCCCACGGCATGTTAACGGCTTCTTTTATCTCTGCCGTACTTGGAACAAAATTGCCTGGACCCGGCGCGATATACCTTTCCCAATCTCTGCGTTTTAAGGCGCCTGTTCGTATTGGAGATACGGTGACAGCCAAAGTGCGAGTGAAGGATGTGGTTACAAGCAAAAAACGTGTGATTTTGGAGACAACCTGTCAGGTTTCAGGCAAAAATGTCTTAGAAGGAGAAGCGACCGTTATGGTTTCTTCAAGAGAAGATTAAGGTTCATTTTTCCAATCTTTTTTGAAAAATTTGACTAGGCTGTTTTCAAGCGGCTTCTGACCTTGTATTCATAGGCCTTCGGGCGTGTGCTTTATGTAATAAATATATTCCATAAAGCGACAATTAGGGCCTGTTACCAATAATTAGGTAGAAGTAAGGCCAGGTCAGGATATGGCGGTTTTTCATAATTTCACCAATATGCCAGCGGACGCTAGGGACGCTGTCATTGCCATTGGTAACTTCGATGGTGTTCATTTGGGGCATCAAGCTGTTATTCGCCAAGCCAGTGAGATTGCGAAAGAACTTGGTGTGCCACTCGCTGTTTTGACTTTTGAGCCACACCCACGTTCATTGTTCCAGCCAGATCAACCTTGTTTTCGACTGACGCCCATGTTTGCTAAGGCACATGCATTGGTAAAAGTCGGTGTTGATCATGTCTTTATTCAAGATTTTACACTTGAATTTGCCAAACAAACGGCAGAATCCTTTGTTCTAGATACTCTCGTTCGTGACCTCGGGGCTAAGCACCTCGTAATTGGGGGAGATTTTTGTTTTGGTAAAGACCGTCAAGGAAATGCCAAGCTTCTTGAAACGATGGGACAAGAGCACGGCTTTGGTGTAACGGCTGCGACTCTCGTAAAAGATAAGAGTAGCGAAGTTTTATCATCTTCGAGGATAAGGGATTACCTGCGTAATGGTAATCCGGGGGCTGCGGCGAGAATACTCGGCCGGTATTGGGAAATAGATGGCACGGTCTTGCATGGCTTTAAGCGTGGAAGAACCATTGGATTTCCAACGGCGAACCTTTCCATGGAAAATTATTTACACCCAAGTCTTGGGGTTTATGCTGTTCGCGTCGCCAAAGCTGGGGTTGAGGGCTTTGGCCTGACCCATTGGTACGATGGTGTCGCAAATATTGGTAATCGGCCGACGCTTGAAGGCGATTGTGTGAATCTTGAAGTATTTATCTTTGACTTTGACGAAGATATTTATGATATGGACCTTCGGGTACAAATCATAGAGTATCTGCGCCCTGAAAAGAAATTTGATGGCCTTACGGCTTTAACCGACCAGATCGCGAAAGACAGTGAGCAAGCAAAAGAGCTCTTATTGAATTTAGATGATCACCCGATAGAGTTTGTTGTAACCACAACAAGTAATGAATAAGCAAAATAGTAAGACGGAAGATTGGCTCCATGAGCACGGATTATAAAGATACTGTTTTTCTCCCAAAGACTGAGTTCCCAATGCGCGGCGGGTTGCCAAAAAAAGAGCCCGAAATACTGCAGCACTGGGCTGATATTGGTCTGTTTGAAAAACTGCGTGCTCAAAGTAAAGGCCGTGATAAATTCACCCTTCACGATGGACCGCCCTATGCAAACGGTCACCTCCATATGGGGCACGCCCTGAACAAGGTGCTTAAAGATGTGATCAATCGCTCTCAGCAAATGATGGGTAAAGATGCACATTATGTTCCTGGTTGGGATTGCCATGGCTTGCCGATTGAATGGAAAGTTGAAGAAGGTTATCGCGCACGCGGACAGGATAAAGATGAGGTTCCGGTCGTTGAGTTCCGTCAGGAGTGTCGCGAGTTTGCCGATAAATGGATCAATATCCAAATCGAAGAGTTCAAGCGCCTTGGTATTGAAGCGGATTGGGAAAAGCCCTATCGCACCATGGATTTTGCGTCAGAAGCCCTGATCGTAAAGGAAATGGGCAAGTTCTTGATGAACAAGGGCCTCTATATGGGAACGAAAGCCGTTCTGTGGTCCGTTGTTGAGAAAACGGCTCTGGCGGATGCTGAAGTCGAATACCACGAACTAAAATCGCCCACGATCTGGGTGCGGTTCCCGATTGCAAGCAGCAATAATGAATTGCTTGAAGGCGCTTCGGTTATCATCTGGACAACAACGCCTTGGACCATTCCGGCTAACCGAGCTGTCGCCCGCGGTGAAGAATTCGAATACCTGGTTTATGAAGTTACTGAATTGGGTGAAAACAGTCTGGCCAAGGTCGGAGAGCGTCTTGTTCTTAATCGCGAACTCTCTGAACAAGTTAGAATTGATGCCAAGATTGAAACCTGGAAAGAAATCGGAATTATTTCTGATTTATCTGGCGTAACCCTTAGTCATCCGCTTGAGGGCTTAGAAGGTGCAGAGGGTGGGTTTGATTATCAAGTACCTCTTTTAACAGCCGATTTTGTCACTAATGATGCGGGTACTGGCTTCGTTCACATTGCACCAAGCCATGGTGCTGATGATAATGAACTCGGACGTCAACATGGCCTCGAAGTGCCAATGATGATTGATGAAGCCGGCGTTTACTACGATCATGTGCCATTTTTCGCTGGTGCTTGTGTCTATACCCAAGAGGGCAAAGCAGGTGATGCAAACGGCCGGGTTATCAAAGCTCTAATCGAAACGGGTGCGATGCTAGCCAAGGGCTCGATGCGTCATAGCTATCCGCATTCCTGGCGCTCAAAAGCACCGCTCGTTTTCAGAAGTACTCCACAGTGGTTTATCTCTATGGAGACCAATGATCTGCGCGAGAAAGCTCTAAAAGCGATTGATGACACCCGATTTATCCCTGAAAAAGGTAGTAATCGTCTCTATAAGATGATTGAAGGGCGCCCAGACTGGTGTGTATCCCGCCAGCGTGTTTGGGGGGTGCCGTTACCAATATTCGTGGAAAAGAAAACGGGTGAGCCACTGCGTGATCAAAAGGTTCTCGATCGAATCGTGTCTGCATTCCACGAAGAAGGTGGCGATGCCTGGTTTAATAGCTCTCCTTCTCGTTTCCTCGGCAATGAATATAACCCAGATGATTTTGAGCAAATCCAGGATGTAATTGAAGTTTGGTTCGATTCTGGTTCTACGCATAGCTTTGTCCTCGAAGCGCGTCCGGAATTAAAATGGCCAGCGGATCTTTATCTTGAAGGTTCCGATCAACACCGTGGTTGGTTCCACACCTCCCTGCTCGAATCTGCCGGCACCCGTGGCCGTGCGCCTTATGACGCCGTACTAACACACGGTTTTGTTCTCGATAACAAAGGCCGTAAGATGTCCAAGTCATTGGGCAATATTACCGCACCTGCCGAGATTAACTCTAGGTACGGCGCAGATATTCTCCGTCTTTGGGTCGTTGCTTCTGACTATTCACAGGATCTGCGTGTTGGCGATGAAATTCTTAAATTCCAGGCTGATGCTTATCGCCGCTTGAGGAATACTCTTCGTTTCCTCCTGGGAAGTTTGAGTGAGTTTTCTGAGACTGAACGGCTTCCAATCGCAGAAATGCCTGAACTTGAAAAATGGGTTCTGCATCGTCTGACTGAGTTGGATGGTGTTGTACGTAAAAGCTGTGAAGACTATGACTTCCATGCAATGTTCCAGGCCCTTCACAATTTCTGTGCGCTGGATCTATCTGCTTTCTATCTGGATATTCGCAAAGATGCACTTTATTGCGATGCTGCGGAGAATCTAGAGCGCCGTGCTTGTCGGACTGTTATCGACATCCTCTTTGATGCATTAACCGCTTGGTTGGCTCCAATCCTTTGCTTCACAACAGAAGAAGCCTGGTTGGCCCGTGGTAAAACCAATGAAGCAGAATCCGTACATTTACGAGCTTTCCCTGAAATTCCAACAGAGTGGAAGAACGAAACTCTCGCCAGTCGTTGGGATAGTGTTCGTGAGGTTCGTCGTGTAGTAACTGGCGCAATCGAAGTTCTGCGTTCAGAAAAGAAAATCGGATCAAGCCTGCAAGCTCGTCCTGCTGTTTACATCAGTCGTAATGAGCTTCTTAGCGCGATTGGTGACCTTGATATGGCAGATATCTGCATTACATCTCAGATAGAGTTGGTAAACGCAGATGCTCCAGAAGAAGCCTATCGTATTAACGATGTCGACGGGGTAGGCGTTGTTGTTGATACGGCTGAAGGTGAAAAGTGCGAGCGTTGCTGGAAGGTTCTGCCAGATGTAGGAAGCCATCCTCATGCAGAAGGAACTTGCAGTCGGTGCGCAGATGTACTAGGTGAAGCGTCATCCTAACGACGAGTTATCGGGAACAGAAAACATGATATTACGTGCATTGATTCTGACCTTGGTTATCGCCGGACTGGATCAGGCGAGTAAGTGGTTCATTTTACTTGAAGTAATGGATCCGCCTAGGGTGATTGAAGTCACGGGATTTTTTAATCTTGTTTTGACTTACAACACGGGGGTGAGCTTTGGGCTTTTTGGTAGTGAGTCCGAATGGCGTCCTTTCATCCTAGCAGGGGTGGCGCTTGCTATTGTGACTGGATTATTTGTTTGGCTTAGTAAAGAGCCGACAAAGATGATCGCCTTGTCAGTAGGGCTGATTAGCGGTGGTGCAATAGGAAACGTTATTGATAGATTTATGCATATCGGGGTCGTGGATTTTCTGAGTTTCAGCATCTCCTGGTTACCGTGGCGGATTTTTAATCCGTGGCCGGCTTTTAACTTAGCTGACAGTATTATTTTCGTGGGGGTTTTGGTTTTACTCTATGACGGCTTGTTCTTAACGCCATCTAAGGGTAATAAGTAAGTACCTTGGAAAAGGACGCGGATTGAGCGCATGAAAAGTTTACGTATTATTGGTTTACTCGTCATCTCTCTGGTAATGACCGGATGCAGTGATGGCTTCAAAGAACAAATCGGTTTAGGCAAGCGAGCCCCGGACGAGTTTAAAGTCGTGTCTCGTGCTCCCTTGAGCCTTCCACCAGATTATAACCTAGCACCACCTCGCCCAGGTGCCTTGCGTCCTCAAGAAGGATCCGCACAAGGGCAGGCTAAACGGGCGGTATTTAATCTCGATGGTACGGCTGGTCCTGAAAAGAGCACAGCTATCCAACAGGCTGGCCGGACGGATGGCGAAATGGCCCTTCTTAGGTCGGCTGGCGCTGAAGAGGCCCCTGAAGATATCAGATTGCTTATTGATCGCGAAACACGGCAGTTGAATTCAGAGAGCGAAAAAGTGGTCGATGCACTGATTTTCTGGAAAGATCAACCGAACCCAAATAGTGTTGTTGATGCGACCAAAGAAGCCAAGCGGATCCAAGAAAATGCAGCTCTGGGAACCCGTGGCCAAGGGGAAACCCCGAAAGTTGTTATCGAACGCGAGGCACCACTTGAGGGTGTTTTTGATGACATTTTCTAAGTAAGACTCTCAGTTTTGTAAAAAAGCTTCGGAAATTCCGGAGCTTTTTTTTGTTTTGCTCATTAAATACACGTATCTGATGAGTGTTGCCCTAGTTTTGCCTGATTATTATTCAATCAATTGTGAGATATCGTGTTGCTGTTAGGCTTGCCTTGGCGCCTCTCGCCTTCTACCTACATCATACTGCAAACTAGTTAGTTGATTTATAAATGTACTTTTTTAAAATACTAATTTCTTTTCGTAATGGTTCTGTCTTTGCGGCTCTATTCACTTTGTTGGGGATTCTGCCAGTAAGGGCAGAAGTTTTTAACCCTGATGTCTTTACCCTAGATAACGGTATGCAGGTTGTGGTTATACCCAATCACCGTGCCCCAATCGTTTCACAAATGGTATGGTATCGGGTTGGTGCTGCTGATGAGAGTCTTGGTGAATCCGGCAACGCCCATTTTTTAGAGCATCTGATGTTTCAGGGCACCGAGAAGTTTAAATCTGGTGAGTTTTCATCTCTTGTTGCTAAAAATGGGGGTCAGGAAAATGCTTTCACGTCATGGGATTATACCGCTTATCATCAAACTGTAGCCCGAGACCGACTTGAGATGGTGATGGAGCTTGAGGCCGACCGGATGACAGGGCTGATCCTGGATGATAAAGCCGTATTACCTGAACGTGAAGTCGTGCGTGAAGAGCGTAGAAGTCGGGTCGGCAACAGCCCTGGGGCACAACTGGGTGAAGTTATGCGGGCAACCCAATTTCTCAACCACCCCTACCGAATTCCAATTATTGGCTGGGATCATGAAATCGAGGCATTGAACACAGAGACAGCCTTGAAGTTTTATCGCAAATGGTACGCCCCCAATAATGCTGTTCTTATTATTACGGGAGATGTAACCACGGAAGAAGTAAAACCACTTGCTCAAAAATATTACGGGGTCATACCTGCAAAGGATGTTCCCGAAAGAATAAGGGTTTCTGAACCGCCTCAACTAGCAGCGCGCAGGGTTGTTAAAAAAAGTAAGCTTATCAACAGTCCATCGCTTACTGTGCGCTATTTGGCTCCGAGTTATCGCACCGCAGGGGATAACACGCCATACGCGTTGCAGGTCTTGGATGAGATTATTGGGAGCGGTCCAACAAGCAGGTTATATAAAAAACTTGCCGTGGCAGAAAAAACTGCTGCTTCAGTAGGCTCTTCTTATAGTCCAACCGCCTATGATCTCAGCACCTTTACTCTCTATATTTCACCAAGTCCTGGGGTGAACATTGAAATCGCAGAGAAAAGATTACGAGAAGAGCTTGTAGATATTCTCAAGACAGGGGTGAGTGAAGAGGAAGTCACGAAGGCAAAAACCAGAATGGCTGATGCGGCAGTTTTTGCACGAGATTCACTCTCAGCGGCGCCCAATATTATTGGACGAGCACTAATGACCGGTCGAACTGTTGATGACATAGAAGCTTGGCCTGATCGTATAGCTGCGGTTACAGCGGAAGATGTAAACAAAGTAATGCAAACGATTTTTAACGATAATCAATCTGTTACCGGTCTTCTTCTTCCAGAGGAAACCGAGTGATGATTTTTTTGATAAATAAGCACACCTTTTTCAAAAGCCTCTCTTGTTTGATGTTTGGTCTTATCCTCTTCTCTCATACTCTCCGTGCAGAGGATATTGTTGAGGTGAAGAGCGCAGAAGGCGTAAAGGCCTGGCTCGTTGAGGATCATAGTAATCCTATTATATCTATAAAATTTGCGTTCTCAGGTGGCTCATCTGTTGACCCCGAAGGTAAAGAAGGTCTCGCAAATTTTGTTGCCGCGACGATTGATGAAGGCTCAGGAGATCTTGATTCTCAAAATTTTCAGGGGAGGTTGAACGATTTATCCATTTCTTTGAGTTTTGATGCCGGGCGAGAATTTTTTAGTGGCGAGCTGGTGACTTTGAAGCGCAATCATGCCGAAGCCCTCAGACTACTTAATCAAGCGCTGACAGCCCCCCGGTTTGACCAAGAACCTGTTGAGAGAATTCGCTCACAAATATCTTTGTCTCTTAGCCGACGGATTGATGATCCTAGTTACAAAATACAAAAGATGTTTCGCAATCTGTATTATCCCACACATGTTTATGGGCGCCCTAATGATGGAACTGTTGAGAGTGTTGCAGCTTTAACTGTAACTGATCTGCAAAGTTACCTTAAAGACAATATTGCTTTGGATAATTTGACGGTTTCTGTTGTCGGCGACGTAAACCCTGACGAACTTAGGCCTATGTTGAATAGAGCGTTTCAGGGCTTGAGAAGTAAAGCCAAGCCCTTTCGTATTACGGGTGCAAAACCAAAAGTATCTGGCGGTGTTGTTATTATAAAAGAAGTTATCCCTCAAAGCGAAGTACTCTTGGTTCAGCCAGGAATTTCCAGAGATGATCCTGATTATTATGCGGCCATACTTGTGAACCAAATTTTGGGAGGGGGTAGTTTTTCATCTCGTCTCTATCAAGAAATCCGGGAGAAAGAGGGTTTAGCCTATTCTGTTGGAAGTTATTTTTCTCTCCTCGATCAAGCGCCTTTGCTAATGGCATCTGTGGCCACTCAAAATGATCGCGTAAGTGATTCTCTTCGAATTATGCGTGAGCAATGGCGCCTTATGGCTGAAGAAGGCCCGACTGAGCAAGAATTTGCCGATGCAAAGACCTACCTAACAGGGTCATTTCCCCTTAGTTTTACGAGTACGGGACGTGTGGCGAATATTCTTCTGGCGATGCAACTAAATGATTTGGGAATAAACTATCTTCACAACCGTAACAGCTATATCGAAGCGGTCACTTTGGACGATGCCAGGCGTGTCGCCAAAGAACTCTATAATGTTGAAGCATTAACGGTTATCATTGCGGGAGATCCTGTGGGTGTTGAAGAGGTGGAACCCATCCCTAATTAGCGAACATTACTTTGTGCTTAATTGCCTTTTTATGGCGAGGAGCATTTGTTAGTTTTCTTGTGGCCTCACTTGGTCAATACCTAATACAAGATGGAAAATATGTCCTACACACACGATGCTAAATTATGTCTTGAAACTTTCCTCGGTGAAGGAGGTCTGAAGCAAGATATTTTTGAAGAACAGCTTGAAAGCTGTCGGCAAAGCATAGTTCGACTAAAAGAAGATAAAGAAAGCGGTCGATTGCCATTTCTATCGATCCCTGAACAACGAGATGATCTTGCTGTGTGCCAGACGGTTGCCTCTTCTTATCGCGCAAATTGTAGTGATGTTATCGTCTTGGGAACAGGGGGCTCGTCACTTGGCGGAAGGACACTTTATGGTCTTGCCACAAGTACCTTTGGCCCGATCAATGGTGGTCCTCATCTTCATTTTATCGACAATATTGATCCCCATAGTTTTGATGTCCTTTTAAAGAGGTTGGATATATCCAAGACAGGATTGATTGTTGTTTCAAAATCGGGATCAACCGCAGAGACAGTTGCCCAATTCATGGCATTACTCCCTGCCTTCCAAGATGCCTATGGTCCGGAGAAATTGGCTGAGCGGATTACGGTAATTACCGAACCAAGACCAAATCCTCTTCGCAAACTTGCTCGGGATCTTGGGTTGGAGTGCCTCGACCAAAACCCTTTGATTGGCGGCCGGTTTTGTATTCTGACAATCGTCGGATTACTACCTGCTATGATCGCGGGTCTCGATGTAGCAGCTTTACGAAAAGGGGCTGCCACAGTAATCGAACAAGCCTTTGGCACAGAGGACATGGCTGAGATCCCAGCTGCTGTTGGAGCTTCAATTGCAACGGGCTTGCTCCGGCAACGTGATATCCGCCAAACTGTAATTATGCCGTACGAAGATCGGCTGGCAGATCTCGGTCTTTGGTACAATCAGCTCTGGGCGGAGAGTTTAGGTAAAGAAGGCAAGGGGACAACACCGATCCGTGCTCTTGGTACAGTGGACCAACACAGCCAACTCCAACTCTATTTGGATGGCCCTCAAGACAAGATGTTCACAGTGATTTATCACGATGCCAAAGGCCAAGGCTTACCTGTAGATTCTGTCCTTCCAAAAGGTGAAGATTCTCTAAGCTATCTTCGCGGTCGTACTCTTGGGGACTTGCTTACTATTTCAGCTGAAGCCACGACGCAAACTTTAGCTAAAAATGGTCGACCTGTTCGTAAATTCCTACTCGAAAAGATAGATGAAGAAACATTGGGTGCCTTAACTATGCACTTTATGTTGGAAACAGTGATTACAGCAGACTTATTGGGGGTGAACCCCTATGATCAACCCGCCGTGGAACAGGGCAAGATGCTGGCGAGACGGTTGCTCAAAGATCTCTGATATTTTCCAAGGAAACTTCACGAAAATGCTTATTTCGCCATTGTTAGGCGAGCATCATTAGCGCACTATTGTCGCGCTTGTTCTTCGAAATAGGAGCCTTTTGTGCTTATCCGTCGCCTACCCGATACCTTGGTCAACCAAATTGCCGCTGGTGAAGTCATTGAACGGCCCGCTGCTGCAATAAAAGAGCTGGTTGAAAACTCTTTGGATGCGGGATCTCGAAATATCGATGTGGTCATGCGCGATGGAGGCCGGAGCTACATCTCTGTAACTGATGATGGTTGCGGGATGAGTGCAGAAGGTTTGGGCCTTTGTATTGAACGCCATGCAACATCGAAACTTCCAAGCGATGATCTTGTCCATATTGAGACACTGGGTTTCAGAGGCGAAGCTTTGCCCTCTATCGGTGCTGTCGCTCGACTACAGATCACCAGTCGTGAAGCTGGTAGTGAAGATGCATGGGCCATAAAGGTTGAAGGTGGCGTTCTCCACGATCCACAACCAGCGGCTTGCAATGCTGGAACGCGGGTTGAAATTCGGGATTTGTTTTTTGCCACCCCAGCCCGGTTAAAATTTTTAAAAGCGGCTCGAACCGAAGTCAGCCACGCTGAAGATGTTCTCAAACGTCTGGCTATGGCACACCCGCAAGTTGGGTTTTCTCTTTCAGATGAGAAACGCACGATCTTGAGATTACCCGCAAATAGTGGTGATCTTTTCGAAGTCAGATTAAAGCGATTGTCTTCGGTTATGGCGCGTGAGTTTGAAGAGAATGCTCTTGCGATTAATGCTGAGCGTGAATATCTCAAGCTTTCTGGCTACATCGGATTGCCCACACTTAACCGTGGTAACGCACAGCACCAATATCTCTTTGTTAATGGACGTCCGGTAAAGGATAGACTGTTACAAGGGGCTGTGCGCGGAGCTTATCAGGATTTCCTGGCACGTGATCGACATCCTCTCTTGGCCCTTTTCTTGGAGCTGCCTTCTGAGATGGTTGATGTAAACGTTCACCCCGCAAAAACAGAAGTCCGCTTCCGGGACGCTGCGTTAGTCCGTGGCCTTATTGTCGGCGCCTGTAAACATGCATTGGCTGAAGCGGGACACAGAGCTTCGACATCTGTTGGTAATGCAGCTCTTGGTATGCTTGAGGCTGCACGGGCCCAAAATGAACATGGCATCGTTCCTCCAAGACCTTCATCAGATTATTCTTGGCAGTCCAGGCCGTCTATCAACTATCCTTCAGGCCGTTTATCTGATGCGGTGATGGACTACCATGCGCCCTTGTCTGGGCAGTCCCAGTCTTCACTGCCAGGTGCTGAAAACTTTGCGCCCCACGCAAGAAACGAGCAAGGCAGTGGCTTGTCTGAAGAGAATGCCCCTTGGAACCAAGGTGAGGGAAGCTTTGAACCTGCGGGTTCGGAAGGCGATAATTTCGACCATCAGTCCCATCCCTTGGGTGCGGCACGTGCTCAATTTCATGAAAATTACATCATCACCCAGACCGCAGATGGCATTATCGTGGTTGATCAACATGCTGCCCATGAGCGTTTGGTGTTGGAAAAGATGAAAGGGCAGATGGCAGAACAGGGCGTAAAAACTCAAATGCTGCTTTTGCCCGAAGTTGTTGAGCTTGATGAAGACGCGGCTCACCGTCTGGTGAAAAGAGCGGATGAATTGGCAGAGCTTGGCTTGGTTTTGGAGGGGTTTGGTCCCGGAGCCGTAGTGGTGCGTGAAGTTCCAGCGATATTGGGGGAACGGGCAAATGCTGCAGGACTAGTTACAGATCTTGCGGATGAGCTTGCAGAACTTGGGGAAACACTCGCCCTTAAAGAGAGGGTAGAGCGCGTTTTGGGAACGATGGCCTGCCATGGATCTGTTCGCTCCGGTAGACGGCTGAATGGTGAAGAAATGAACGCGCTTTTGCGGCAGATGGAAGTGACCCCTCACTCGGGTCAATGCAACCATGGCCGACCGACCTATATTGAATTAAAGCTCGCAGATATAGAAAAACTCTTTTCTCGAAGATAATCGTCCCTATCTATACTCTGATCATATTGCACGGTTCGTTATTCGGATATTGACATTCTATCGGGGGATCAGCATTGGATTTTGACTTTCTTGAGCTTATACCAGCAAAGCGGTTTTCTGATGCCTTCTGCGATGATTTTTATCAAGAAGTTCCTAATGACTGGTGGGTTATCGTTACCGATGTGGTCAGTTCTACCAAGGCAATAGAAGCTGGGCGTTACAAGGATATCAATATGCTTGGTGCGGCCGGTATAACGGCCGTGTTTAACGTTGTTGGTGGTGCGACAATTCCCTTTGTCTTTGGTGGTGATGGCGCGACATTTCTCTGTACTGATAAAGACTGTCCTGAACTGATTGCTGAACTGTTAGCTGTCAAAACCTTTGGCTTACAGCATTACGATCTTGAGCTTCGGGTTGGTTGTGTCCCAATGCACGAAATTCGAGCACAGGGGAAAAATGTACAAGTTGCCCGGCTAGAGCTTTCACTAGGAAACAGTTTGGCGCTGTTTAATGGCGGCGGGTTAGGGCTGGCAGATAGTATAATTAAGTCCGATAAATCTGGGGAATACTGTAAAAGCAAACAAACCGAAAGACTTCCGAACCTCGAAGGCCTCTCTTGTCGTTGGCAGCCTTTGAAGCCTGTAAATGGCCAAATTCTAACTTTGTTGGTTCAAGCCACAGTAGAGAAGGATTACGCCAGAATTGTCGAAGGCATTCAGGAAATCCTCGGCCGTGGCAATGATGATTTCAATCCGGTTAAACCACAGGGACTGAAACTACGTGGTTTTTTTGAAAATTTCTCTCTTGAACGCTTCGCGACCAGCGCAGGATCTGGCGCAAGTTTATTGCCAGCATTAAAACTAATATTCGAAAGATCCTTTCAGCGCTTTGCGCACTTCGTAAATCTAAAATCAGGGCCCTACCAACCAGATACATATTTGACCGAACTGCGAAGTAATTCAGACTTTCGCAAGTTCGACGATATGGTTCGCATGGTCTTGGATTGTAAAAAGGAGGTTATTGAAGAGTTGAAAGAGTTCCTTGAACTGGAACATGAAGCCCGAAATTTAATCTACGGCATTCATCTTTCTGAAGAAGCTTTGATGACATGCCTTATGTTGGATCTTCGGCATTCCCAGCATCTTCATTTCATTGATGGTGCGGATGGAGGTTATGCCATGGCGGCAAAAAGCCTCAAGGCTCAAGCCAAGGCTTGAAGATTATCTATCTTCTAATCTTAGAAAAAAGAAAACGCGGGCTTTCCCGTATTTACGGTTATCGACTTCTTCAAAGCCAGGAGGCGGTGTTATGGTCTCTTTGGCGTCGGCTTCGGCGACGATGAGGGCGGTTGGGGCGATCCAGCCTGCCTTGTCCAATGCGGTGATTGCAGGGTCGCTCAGGTTTTGATTGTAGGGCGCATCCATCATTATCAGAGAACAAGGGTTCGTCGTCCTTGGTGGAAAAAGCGCGTCACCAGAAATGACTTGGGTCGATAGTTGTTCTTTGAGTGTTTTGATATTGCTCTGGAGAGCTGTGAGGCTCTCTGGAGCTTTTTCAATAAAGGTGACGTGTTTGGCCCCTCGAGATAGTGCCTCGAGCCCAAGAGCTCCTGTGCCTGCAAAAACATCTAATACGTACTGGTCTACCAGTAGTCTACTTGTACCCGAGGAAAGCAGGCCGCGGCTGACATCGCCTTGGAGTAGGATATTAAAGAGTGATTCTCTTGTCCTGTCCAAAGTTGGGCGCGCTGTTTTGCCTTCAGGGCATTCGAGCGGTCGTCCACGATGTCTGCCACCGACAATCCTCATGTTACGGACGCTTGTTCCTAGGTGCGGATTTAGTTGTCTTGCGTGTATCTGGTTTACCCTGTTTACTGATGGGCTTACTTACCGGGCGACCTGAGCCTTTGGCACTCGCTGCATTTCCTGGCTTGCCGGTATCTTTCCGACCTTGACCGGGTTTGCCTGTTTTCAGAGGCTTCCCACCTTTGCCAGTTTTTACAGGGGCTTCAACGGGTACTTCTTTTGGTAAACCCAGTTGATCCCGAACTAGTTTATATGGGAGTTCGACGATTCCACCTTCAGGAATTTCACCAAGTTGGAAAGGACCATAGGAAACTCTGATCAAGCGATTTACAACTAGGCCGAGGTGCTCACAAACACGTCTTAATTCCCGGTTTTTACCTTCTTGCAGAGACATGGTCATCCAGGCATTGGATTTGGCTTGATTACTGATAGCTGCTTCAATTGGGGCATAGTGTATGCCGTCAATAGTCATACCTTCGGCAAGAGCCTTAATGTGCTGGTCTTCAACGGTTCCATGAACACGGACGCGATAACGTCTGGTCCAACCCGTTGCAGGGAGCTCCATTTTGCGTTTGATTTCACCATCGTTGGTAAAAAGTAACAGACCTTCGGAATTGTAATCCAAGCGACCAACAGGCTGTAGGCGCGGCAAATCTTTTGGTAAGTTATCAAAGACTGTCGGGCGGCCTTCTGGGTCGCGGGCGGCCGTAATCTGGCCTTTTGGCTTGTGATATTTCCAAATGCGTGCGCGTTCTGGCTGAGGAAGAGGTTCGCCATCAACAACAATTGTATTTTCTGGCCCAACAACAATGGCAGGAGAATCCAATACTTTACCGTCGAGTTTAACCCGACCTTCGGCAATCCAGCGTTCAGCGTCCCTACGAGAACAGAGACCTGCACGTGCGATCACTTTCGCAATGCGCTCTTTCTTGTCAGAAACAGGTGCGGCCTCAACCCGTTGATAAGTAATGGCTTCATCTTTTGGCGAAGCGGGCTTACCTTTGATCGGTCGATTGTTGCCAACAGCCTTTGAGGGTCTGCCTTTGGCGCTTGGTCCAGACTTAGGACGGCTTGGTCGAGGTGTCTTTGCGTTTGTCATGGCCGGAATGTATGCCCGTGTTGGTCTCCTGTCTACTGCGAATAAAACAAATGACCTATGCAATTAAGATCCAGTGTCTCCGTTACTAGATCGGGTACTTGACCTAACACCGATTTAGACAGAAAGTTCGCAGTTATGGAAAATGGCTCAGAATTCGAATATTGCAAGAAACCAGGCGAAGCCATGGCGTTGGCGCTTATAGAAGCCAAGACCGCAGCAGAGGCAGGTGAAGTACCCGTTGGGGCCGTTATTGTGGAGAGCCAGACAGGTAAAGTTTTGGTGCGATCGCATAATCGTGTCGAGCGAGATAATGATCCCACGGCTCATGCAGAAGTTCTCGCGATTCGAACTCTGGGAAAACAATTGGGGAGCGCCCGATTAGGAAACTGCGATCTCTATGTCACTTTGGAACCCTGTCCGATGTGTGCAACGGCAATTTCTTTTGCGCGCATACGCCGGGTTTATTACGGTGCTTACGATCCTAAAGGCGGTGGTGTCGAGCACGGTCCACGCATATATGAGCACAACACTTGCCATCATCACCCCGAAGTTTATGGAGGTCTGAGTGAAGAGGCTTGTGCGGCTCTTTTGAAATCATTCTTTCAAGAGCGCCGATAAATATCACAGGTATGTGGTTTTGTTTTGAACGTTATCTTAACGAGCTAGCGGGCGAGTTCGCGCCAGCCGATATCACGACGACAAAAGCCTTCAGGCCATGTGATTTTATCTACGGCCTGATAAGCTTTTTTCTGAGCATCTTTGATATCCGACCCCAAGGCTGTCACGCCTAAAACGCGGCCGCCAATTGCTTGCAGGGTTTTGTCGTCGCCAGTGGCAGTTCCTGCATGAAATACGATTACTTCTGGATCTTCGTTGGCGTCATCAACACCTTTGATAACAGTGTTTTTTTCGTATGACGCAGGATATCCTTTAGCAGCCATAACCACGAGCAGAGCTGTTTCGGTGTGCCAGTCGAGAGATACTTTTTCAATGCCGCCTTTTGCGGAGGCAAGCAGGGCAGGCAATAGATCTGATTTCAAGCGCAGGCAAAGAGTCTGGCATTCAGGGTCACCAAAACGGACATTATATTCGATCAAACGAGGACCAGTATTGGTTAGCATGAGCCCTGCGAAAAGAACGCCTTTGTAGGGGTGGCCTTCTGCTTTCATGCCATCAATTGTTGGCTTGATACAAAGGTCGAGTACTTGTTGTTCAAGTTCTGGAGTTAATACTGGGGCGGGGGAATAGGCACCCATGCCACCTGTATTTGGTCCGGTATCGCCTTCGCCGACGCACTTGTGATCTTGTGCTGAGGCAAGGGGTAAATAGTTTTCACCATCTGTTAGGACAAAGAAGCTTACTTCTTCACCCTGCATAAATTCTTCAATGACAACTTCAGCGCCTGCAGCACCAAAGGCGCGCCCGGATAAAGCTTCTTCAACTGCAGTATGGGCTTCTGCCAGTGTCATCGCGACGGTTACGCCTTTACCCGCAGCAAGCCCGTCTGTCTTAATGACAATTGGAGCCCCTTGTTCGTCGAGATAATTTTTGGCTGAAGTTAAATCAGTAAAGCGCTGGTAGTTGGCTGTTGGAATATTATACTTGGCACAAAAGTCTTTCATAAAACCTTTGGAGCCTTCCATTTCAGCTGCAGCGGCTGATGGTCCAAAAGCAGGCACGTTGATTTCTTCAAGTCTATCGACAAGACCATCAACGAGTTGGCCTTCTGGACCAACGACAACAAACTCAACTGCGTTCTTTGATACGAAATCGACGATACCATCGAGATCTTCTGCCTTAATGGGAAGGCATTCTGCGACTTCAGAAATTCCGGCATTTCCTGGGGCACAATAGAGTTTTTCGCAGAGTGGAGATTTGGCAATAGACCAGCAGAGTGCGTGTTCACGGCCACCAGATCCAACGACGAGAATTTTCATTTTGTGCTCCCGATATTCAGGCGATTTTTAGAGGGTCAATCAATCTGGCAAGCTTATGCCCTATTCAGCGTGGGAAAGCCAGTCTCAGTCTGTCTTCTCGGGTAGATTTATTTTAGTGTTAGTTGGCGATATTTTAGATTGGTCTGTCGACTTTCGATAAGGGGCTGTTTAGGATGGTTTCCAATGACTGATCTATTTTCACCTCCCCCTTCAGCACCATCTGGCGAACGTGGTAATAACGCGCCGGCGATGAGTGTTAGTGAGATTTCAACGTCGATCAAACGCGAGCTCGAAACTCGATTTGATCGTGTCCGTGTACGCGGCGAGATCTCTGGCCTTAAACGTGCTGGTTCGGGACATATTTACATGTCCTTGAAGGATGATAATGCGGTTCTGAGCGTCATTTGCTGGCGCGGGCAGGCTGCTAAACTCTCTGTTGAGCCTCAAGATGGCTTAGAGGTTATCGTTACAGGCAGGATTACGAGTTATCCCGGACGATCAAATTATCAAATTGTTATCGACAGTATGGAAGTTGCAGGAGAAGGTGCGTTACTTAAGCTCTTGGAAGAGCGAAAACGCATGTTGTCCTCGGAAGGTCTTTTTGCAGATGAGCGCAAACGTAAAATTCCCTTCTTACCCGAAGTTATCGGGGTTGTAACCTCGCCAACCGGGGCTGTTATCCGCGATATTATGCATAGGCTTTCTGATCGGTTCCCAAGGCGGGTTTTGGTCTGGCCAGTTCTTGTTCAGGGCAAAGGTTCTGCTGAACAAATTGCGGCAGCAATTGAAGGTTTTAATGCCTTGGAAATCGACGGTGACATTCCAAGACCTGATACGCTGATTATCGCGCGTGGTGGTGGCAGTTTAGAGGATCTCTGGGCGTTCAATGAGGAAATAGTTGTTCGAGCTGCGGCCAATTCACAAATTCCTCTGATATCGGCTGTAGGCCATGAGACTGACACGACACTGATCGACTTTGCTTCCGACAAACGGGCGCCGACGCCTACGGCTGCGGCAGAAATGGCTGTTCCTGTTCGGGCAGAGCTCATCGGTGAAGTTCAAAATATTGGCCGCAGAATTTATTCTGGTGCAAACAGGCTTTTGAGTGAAAAGCGTATGCAGGTTGAAGCCCTTTCCCGTGGACTTCCTGATCCGAGGCGGTTAATCGAAGAAAAAATGCAACGGCTGGATGATCGTGCTGAGCGGATGCGAAATGCCATGAAAGGCTATCTACGGCATCAGGCCTTTGGCTTAACTGAACTATCAGCACGCTTGCCGCATCCCAAACAACAGATAGTACTCGCCAACCAGCAATTAATCGCGCTCAAGGATCGATTACACTCCTGTCTCTTATACACATCTGACGCTGCCGACGAAGAGGATAGTGTAGATCT
>OJDH01000088.1_pt1 | contig 79953 bp, 68 predicted proteins | sample 1592761 | NCBI WGS metagenome assembly OJDH01 (sample SAMN05416855, study PRJEB24817) | seawater metagenome | isolation source: Sea water | place: Canada:Atlantic | collected 2013-11 | reverse complement strand
GTTCAGCTATCCTACGGGAGCTCTGAAACGAGCATTTTGAGGTAGCTTGGGTATACGCCTGAACTTTACTCATGCAAAGTTTATCGCTGAAATGGCTGTGATATGAACGGATATAAGCAACAAATTGAACCCCAAATAAGCACGACCCAACTAATAATTAAAAAATGGATTTAACAACATGAAGAAATGGCTTCTCACCGTCGCTGTTGTTGCCACATTTGGCGCACAGGCTGACGAAGGTATGTGGCAACCCCACCAACTGCCTGCAATGGCTGATGAACTTAAAGCTAAAGGACTGGAGATTGATGTCGAGTCTATCTCTAAATTAACTGAATTCCCGATGAATGCAGTGATTAGCCTAGGTGGCTGTACTGCATCATTTGTCTCCCCTAAAGGCCTGGTAGTGACTAACCATCACTGCGCTTATGGCTCAATCCAATACAACTCAACCCCTGAGAAAAACCTGCTTAAAGATGGCTTTTTAGCGAAATCTTATAGCGAAGAGTTACAGGCAACGCCCGGTTCACGTATCTACGTGACTGAAGTCGTGACCGATGTGACCGATAAGGTAAAAAAAGGCTTAGAGGGTAAAATCGGTAACGATTACTACCTAGGCGTTGAGCAGAAAGAGAAAGCGTTAGTGGCTGAATGTGAAGCCGAAGATGGTTATCGCTGTCAGGTTTATAGCTTTCACGGCGGCCTTGAATATTACTTGGTTAAACAGTTAGAAATCCGCGATGTGCGTCTGGTTTATAATCCAGCAGCAAGCGTTGGTAAGTACGGCGGCGATATTGATAACTGGATGTGGCCACGTCACACTGGCGACTTCTCTTTCTACCGTGGTTATGTGTCTAAAAGCGGCAAGCCAGCTGATTTCAATAAAGACAATGTACCTTACGAGCCAAAGAGCTTTTTGAAAGTCTCGGCTAAAGGCGTCAGCGAAGGTGACTTCGTGATGGTGGCGGGTTATCCGGGCCGTACCAATCGTTACCGCACAGCCAATGAAGTTGAAAATACGTTTGAGTGGGCCTACCCAGAAGGCAAAATGCTGCGTGAGCGTTTTATTGAGATCATCAAAGAAACTGCACCAGAAGGCAGTGATGAGCGTATTAAGTATGAAAGCTTGATTGCTGGTTTAGCCAACTACGCCAAGAATTTTACTTCAATGATTGAGTTTTATGGTAAGTCGACCATGCTCGATGAACGTAAAGGACGTGAGTCTGAATTGGCTAGCTGGATTAATAAAGACAGCAAACGTCAGCAGCAATATGGTCAGACAATGGCTGAATTGGATAAATTGATCGTCGAAGGGCAAGAGAATCAAGCTCGCGACATTATCCTCGGCTATATCCGTTACACCACTATGGTCCCAACGGCGCGTAAACTATACCGTTTAGCCAATGAACAGCAACTTGATGATATAGCGCGTGAGCCAGGCTATCAAGAGCGCGATCTTGTTCGCTTTAAGTCAGGTATGGAACGTATCGACCGTCGTTATGCTGCGAGTGTTGATAAAGCGGTTCTGCTTGATATGTTATCGCGCTATGCCGTGTTACCAGCGAGTGAGCGTATTCCTGCACTGGATAAAGCCTTTGGCATTGGTAAGACCTTAGATGTGAAGAAACTGTCTAAGACTTTAGATGCAATGTACGCCGAGACAACTCTGGGTGATATGGAGACTCGTTTAGCTTGGATGAACAAATCCGTTGCTGATTTTAAGGCATCAAACGATCCTTTCATCCAGCTTGCTGTTGCCATGTATGACACCGATATGGCTGCTGAGAAGAAAGATAAAGAGCTTGCCGGTAAGTTGATGAAGATACGTCCTCAGTACATGGATGCCATCATCGCCTTCAATACTGAGCAAGGTAATCCTGTTTACGCCGATGCGAACTCAAGCTTGCGCGTGACCGTTGGTCATGTAAAAGGCTACTCGCCAGAAGATGGTCTTAAGGCGGTGCCTTTCACTCGTCTAGAGGGCATTTTAGCGAAAGACACAGGCGCTGATCCATTTGATGCACCGTCTAAGCAGCTTGAGCTTATTAAGCAGAAGCAGTATGGCGATTACTATATGAAATCAATCGATTCAGTACCGGTTAACTTCCTGTCTACCTTAGACACTACGGGTGGTAATTCAGGTTCGCCAACCTTAAACGGTCGTGCTGAGCTAGTGGGTCTGCTATTTGATGGTGTGTATGAGAGTATCATTGGTGACTGGGGTTACGATCCCGTGACTAATCGCTCTATTCAGGTCGATAGCCGTTACATGCTATGGGTAATGAAGTATCTGGATAATGCCGATAACTTGTTAGCTGAAATGGAAATCGTTAACTAGTCTCTGGCTTCGAGCTTCGAGTTATAATTGTTATAAGGCGTTTAAGTGAAAACTTAGACGCCTTTTTTATTTCTGAACGGGTGGAGTGTGTCGATTAGACCTAGACCAATACTTGGCGTGTGTTGGCGATGTAGTGATGAATTTCAGCCTCAACTTTAATGTCTATCATCTCTTTGGGTCGACAAGCATTTGGGCAAGGCATATTGGGTGTAGTACCAAAGAGTCGACAGATCAACGGGCGTTGCCCGTATACAGTGCAACCTTTAGGACCCAAGTGCACGCAATCCCACTTCTCTAATGCGGCATCATGCTCGGCGTCAGTTTTAACCGGTAGGCGCGCTATTTCTACTGCAGATGTGGTGACTGGTCCGCAGCAATCGTGACAACCCGGCACACATTCGAATGTCGGAATACCTTCGCGCAAACGTGCGACAGTTTCTCGGTCATTGTTGATTAATTTTTTCATTAGCTGCTAACTCTTGTGCGATTCACGACCATTAATTCTAAGCCATTATAGTCCCAATTCACTTGCCGTTGGCAATCTCTTTAGAGTCAAAGGGAGTGATGATGTCGCAATAGTATCTATGTCTCGGTTTAGAGAAGACCATGAAGAAGATTAAAGGTGAGAGCAGATTTATATCAGTATTTGGCCTTATGAGTTTGGAATACAATCAGAAATAAATTGACGAATACGACTCAAGTCAGTTAGGTTTTTACTCAATTACAATCGAGCGTCATTATATTGCCCATTAAGTTTATTCAGTAGACGGTATTGTATTAACTTCATTTATTGGAGGTAATCGCCAATAAACTAATAGTATTTGGCCGATATTACTGTGCTTGCTTACCGTTCTTTTTTGTTGTTTAGGACATTTATAGATTCATACATTGCAGAGGTGAACGGTGACACTGACAGGTTCGGAAAACTTTATTAGAGACTTATATTGTCGAGCAAGTGACTGGGAGCCGATCGCTTTTAGGGCTTGGGCTCTAGAGCAGTTTGCTAACTTGTGCTCCGCCGATGCGGCATTGTGGGGCACGGGGAGTTATCAAACTTACGAGTTCCATTGTTGCGAGGTCTATGGGCTGGATAGCCAATATGGTGAAAAGTTAAGGAATAGCCTTATCTATAATCCAATGGCCAAGACGGTGATGAAAAGCCTGAATACCAGTATTGTGATGAGTGATATTTTACCTGATGATGAGTTTTATTCTTCAGAGCTCTATCAGATATTATTTAAGCCTTACGGAATAAGCCGGATTATCTCGACGGCATATAAAGAAAAGTCCAGTGAACTGTATTCGTTAATTAGTTTGTATCGCTCTGATGAGTCAAAAGACTTTACCAAGGAGGAGCAGCAGCTTATTAATCGTTTGGTGCAACATCTGGTGTCTGCTGGCGATCATAATTACAAACTCAGCTTACCCCAACAAGGGGATGGTGAAGCGTTCGCGATTTGCGATCGACATGGCTATTACTGGCACATATCCTCGGGGTTTCAGCAGTTTTTGAGCGGTCTTGAATCTGACTCTGTCGATAGCAGTTATTTTCCCTATAAAATCGAAGGCCCCGCAGAGATAAAGTGCGATGAGGTGATGTTCAATATCGTCGTGGCTGAAAGCTTGTTTAAAATCGAGGCTCGCTTGATTGGTCCTTTGGATAAGCTGACTTTGCGGGAGCTGGAGATCGCCTCTTGGCTTGGAAAAGGGATGACCTTCAAGCAGGTAGCGAAAGCGCTGGAGTTATCGCCGTCAACGGTGTCTAACCATCTATATCGCATGTACCAAAAGCTGGGGATCGCCAGTCGCAGTGAACTGGTTGCTTTGTTGAAAAATCCCGTCGATAAATCTTAGTGAACCGAGCGATACAGATGTGGAAAAGGATACCTAACAAGTAAAGTTGTTGAAAGGTACCCTAGATGTTTACTGCAGCTGTTGATTAGTGGATGGTGATTCTAAACCGTTCCCATGCTGCGATTTGCTGACTCCCCGCGGTGACTTTCATCGGTCCATTACCATGGGCCATCATGTATTTTGCGTGGGTGCTTTGCAGTGAAATGACATCGCCATCCTGCATACAAGCATTGCTGCTGTGATTGGTTAAAGTGAACTTCTCCCATTCAGCCAATCTCTCGCCATCGGCCAACATGTCGCCATTGTTTTTAGCACTGAAAAAGAAGCCTCGGTCGGTGCGTAAACTGATACGCGAACCGCTACGGATACAGTTAGATATATTGTCTGGCTCCATAGTGCGTAGCTGGAATTTTTCCCAGGTTTGCATGTGATTTCGATTGGCAAATACGTTGCCGCCCCCTGCGTTATCTGCAGAGACATAGGTGCCATGATCACTGAGCAATGATATCTCTTGATGCTTAAGCTTCTCTTCAATCAGGGTGACTCCGAAGGTTTCCCACGCCCCTAAAGCTGCCCACTTAGCCACGGCTTGTCCGTTGGGTTCAGCGGCGACAAACTTCTGGCTACTGGTGTGGTGCAAGGCGATAGCATCGGTTGTTTGCAAGCAGCCACTAGGGTTGCTGAGATTGATGAGTCTAAAGCGCTCCCATGCTCTAAAGTGAGAACGGTCGGCATTTAAATCGCCATTGCCGGGTGCACTGACATAATGACCATTTCCAGTTCTCAGTCCAATGGTGTCGCCATGTTTGATGCATTGATTTGATTGAGCCACAGTGCGGTTTTCATCAAACCTGACTACGCCGAAGGTTTCCCAGCTATCGATAGCCTGACCATTGGCATCGAGTCCTTGCCCTCCATTTTGGTCGGCGGACAGAAGAGTATTGTGAGTACTGGTTAATGCCACGTGGTTTTTGATGTTCGCGACATGAAAATCCCGTGAGTAACCTTGGTAATAGTGCTGGTTGAAACCGTCTTTCCAGTATCCTTTATGCATGATTCGGTACATACCTGTTGGCGTTTCTGCATCCGGTGTCCATTTCACCTCGGAGAATGAGCAGTCGATGCACAGCAGGTTAGGGTCGTTATACCAAACAAAGGTAGTGTCGAGGTCGTTGTCTGTGCGGTAAGTTAGCCATTCACCATTGGTCCAGCGCTGTACCTCTAAAAACGAATTTTGGGTCAAGTAGTTGTTCTTTGGTGTACCTGCTCTGAATTTGACATAGACCTCATCATTGACCAAGTACTCCGAGTTAGCGTCATGGTGCACCTGACCGAAGTGTTCATAAATGGGTTTGCCGTCAGCCACTGTGTCCGGTGTCAGTAAAACCTGACTGCGGGAGAGATCTGGCGGTGTAGGGCCTGCTGCAACAGGTCTGTTGCTCACAATGGCATCTGCCATATCTGCGTAGATTTGCATGTAGGCTGAGGCGGTATTAGGGCCAAAAATGGTGTGAGCCCCTTCGTATCTTTGGGCTTGATACTCCTCAGGTGTGGTGATGTAGCCATGGTAAGCATTAGCGAGGCCAGCGATAACAACATGTCTCACGCCGATGCTTTGGAGTTGATCGAGTAATTGATTTTCTAAGCGACGCCCCGCCATGGTGGTCATTTCACCCGCGACTGAAACAATAGCAAGTTCACCTAAAGTGAAAATTTGAAAAGGAATGTGAGCAGTATAAAGATCGCCAATGATGGTGCTGCGAGCAATAAAGCCAGGTTTAGGGTACTGGCAAATCTTACGACTCACTTGGTTGTGGGCTATAGGGGCAAACCAATGTAGCCCCGGCATGGCAAAGGCTGGATTATTGATTAAGCTCATCCCTTCCCAAGTCCCTAGCGTGGCTGCATAGCCGTCATGCCATGAGCCCGCTAGAAATGACAGACCAAACTCGCCTTCACAGACTCGCGCTCGGTTTTGTTCATAGGCAAACTCTTCATTGACGGTATATTCCGGCATATAGACATATTGATGACGGAACTGCAGCTCATTGCTCAAGCGAAAATTGGCTTGTCGATACAGCTCATTAGCTTTATCAAATTGCTTGGTACCAGAGAGCAGAGCACTGTCTGAATCGGTGTAACGACAGCCATTACGTTGGCCACAGATATTGGGAGATACATCCCCTAGGGTGCTGTTGGCAAAGGCGGCGACAAAGGTGCTTTCATCTTGATAATTACTGCCTTTGCTCTTTTCAAATAGCTGACTGGCAATGCCTTTGTTGTCGCTACTGATCTGTCTTTGGTTTTGACTGAATGAGGTGTTGTGCACGCCAAACCAGTTGATGCTACCTATCTCAGTGCCATCGTCACCCACCAGTTTTAGCAAGGTCATATTTTGATTAATGTTAGTGCCGTATTGGCCACGATCTGGATTGAGCGCGTAAGCGGTCGGGTTACGGTTAACCCCTGTTTCACTGAGCTCGCCTTTATTGAAATAGATCTCGCCGGGCTCGCGGGTTTCAATCGCTTTTTTAATTGACTGAAAAATGCCATCAACAATCGCTTTATGGTGCCTTTTGTCATGACCCAGAGTACCTGCGTTAAGGAGTACATTATGATCGAAGCCGCCAGGACCGTTGTGGTTATGAGTCGCGGTTAACATCACATTGGCATCGGAGTAGCGCTCGCCATAGGCATCGGTTAACTTTGCCATCACTCCTTGTTTTACACCTTGAGGAATACTGTGCAGATCTGTTGAGACAAAAATAACCATGTTGCCAGTGCCAAAGGATTCTATCGCATAGGCTCGCGACCAAAGTCGAGTTTGAATACCTTGAGTCGGATTGAGGAATCCGTAGCCCAACATATGTGTGTCACCTGCAGGCCCTGTAATGTCATAAATGCCACTGCCGAGATTCCAGTCTCCGGCATAGCTGCAAACACTGGCTGATAGTAAACTTGCTGCCAATAACCCTTGTTTAAAAATGTTAACGTTCTTCACTGTATTCTCCTTGTGAGCGAACATGCTCCTTTTTAGATATGGGGTATTTTTAGCACCGCTGAAACTGACGGTATAGGGTAAAAATGACCTAATGGGTTCAGGTCATTGTTTTTATGAACCTTATAATTGAATTTAAACTGAGGGGGATGGTGAAAAGGTTGAAATAGGCATTTTCGATAAAACGATGTAGAAGGTTTATCGAGGAGTGCATTAAGCTGGATCCTGAAATTAGTTCAGGATGACAATTGGAGGTCTGGGTGCCTATTGAAGTTTAAAATGGCTAATGAAGTTTAGGATGGCTGATTAAGGTCAGTCTACTTGCCTTTTAGTGCCGCGACCTCTTCAACGGTTAACGCTCGCATCTCGCCTTCATTTAACGGCCCCAGTGCCAGTGTTTGCAGCTGCACTCGCTTAAGATCGATAACCTTAAATCCCAGCGCTTGAGACATACGACGGATTTGTCGATTTAATCCTTGAGTTAAGGTGATCTCAAATTGATCGTCAGCTAATCGTGTCATCGAGCATGGGTTCGTGGTGACATCGCGGTAACTCACGCCTTGTGCCATTAACTGAAGGAAATCATCATCAAAGGCTCTGTCGACCCTGACATGATAAATTTTGCTGTGACCAAAATTCGGATGCATGAGTGTTTGAGTCAGTTCGCCATCGTTGGTAAGCAGGAGCAAACCCCGAGAGTCTTTATCTAAGCGGCCGACTGGGTAAAGTCTTGGTGTTGATGGCAGAAGGTGCAACAAGCTGGCTGGATCGTCGATGAGCAAGCGTGAATCGGTTCCCACGGCCTTGTGTAAGACCCAGTACTGTTTCATCTCTACGCCAGCGATGGGCTGACCTTCGAAGGTGAGCACTTCAAGGCAAGACGCAGTCTCTGATGAATTGGCTAGTGTGACAGTGTCGATGTGATTGGCTAAGCGGCCATCTAAGGTTATCTGGCCATCGCGGATATAACGTGTCGCGGCTCTTCGAGAGCACAATCCGGTTAGTGCTAAATATTTGGCCAAACGCATTCTGGTGGGATCTTGTTCCATCTCTTTTTGGGATACACATGTAAGGCTGATTGGGTGCAGTTTACCATTATTTATGCCATAACTCGCTTACGTCATAGTGAGCTTTGTGTCATTAGCCAGCTTTCTGATTGTTAACGCTAGGATCACGCACCACAGCATGGTGATACTTGTTTGAAACCACATGTTGAATGCTACCCAACAGAATCTTGTATGCGCATGATTACATGGGAAAAAATCCAACGTTTGCCAATCAAGTTGATAGAGTAAGCCTGCCGCACTGATAAACCCTAAAATACTGACTATAAACATTGTGTTAGAACACACGTCTTTATGGATGAATCGCATGATATTAGCGAGCAGGAAAAGCACAAAGGTACCAACAAGAAAGCTGGTGGAGACCAGGCGGTGTTCATTTAGGTAATTGATGGGGAACACACCGACAAGGATGATAGACAGGCCGACCCAGGAGCCAGCAGCAGCAATATAATGGCTGTAGTAACCCAGCTTGAGTTTGAATAGGCCATACATAGAGAGCAAGATACAGGAGCCAGCGATGACTAATGAAAAGTTGTAGATATAGGCGAGGGGGGAGTGAATATAATCACCTAAGAAATCGGCTCGTCTGAGGAACACCTCTGAACCGACAACTTGATATTTGGCCCAGACTGAAATCACGATTCCGATGGCGGAGACAAACGCGCCGGTTAGGATCATTAACACCACTAATCTATGAAGATCATAACGTGGGGAATGCGTATCAAGCTCTTGTTCTTGTAACATTTCAGTTCACTTTTATAAGGGATTAAAGCGTGGCTTTATAGCACCGCTAAATTAAACGAGGACTTAGCCTCATTATTAGATCTCCTTATCAAATGCAAACTCTCTTGCTCATATTAACTTGCCCTAAGCCCTATAAATTCTCAATAGGATCGGAGTGATAATCTGCATTTAATTGTTAGCAAATATATTGCTGTTTATTGAGAGGAAATGCGTAGCAAATAAAAAGGGAGTGCAGATATCTGCACTCCCTTATCAAATCAAAGGGGATTTTCAGTATTGTGGCTTAGACTCGTTTACGGAAAATGACAATCGCAACAGCGACGACAGCTAAGATCATGCAGTACCAAGCGTGTGTTACCACTTCTAATGGCGAAAGGCTAAAGACTGAAGCTATCAGCAAGGCTTGAGCACCGTAGGGGATAAGACCCTGAATAATACAGGAGAAGATATCTAAGATACTGGCAGCGCGCTTAGGCGTGACTTGGTGCTTCTCTGCTAGCTCCTTAGCTATATCCCCTGTTACCACAATAGAAACTGTGTTGTTAGCCACACAGGTGTTGGTTATCGCAACAATGCCCGCCATACCCAGTTCTGATGCTCGGGTAGATGCGCCGCCTTTAGCTTTAGAGAATTTAGCGATCAGTTTTTCTATCTGCTTACTGACAAAGGCAAGTCCGCCTTGTTGTTGCATCAATGCTGCTAGACCGCCGACTAACATAGAGAGAATAAAGATCTCCTGCATGTTACCAAAACCTGCGTAGATATCCTGACCAAACTGGATCACACCGTAATCCATGGTGAATAGGCCAGTAATGCCCGCGAGTAGTATGCCGATAGTGAGTACTACAAATACGTTTAAGCCCGAAACTGCCAGTACTAGAATGGTTAAGTAAGGAATCACTTTAACGAAGTCGATCTCTTGGGTCGCAACTTCAGCTTGCCCTTGGCCCGCTAACGTAAAGGCGATAAGCGTGATGATGGATGCTGGAATGGCAAAGATTAAGTTCTCTTTGAACTTATCTTTCATCTCACAACCTTGAGTGCGGGTTGCGGCAATCGTCGTGTCAGAGATGATGGAAAGGTTATCACCAAAAAGTGCACCTGATATAACCGCACCAGCCATAAGGGCGAGTTCGATTTGTGCTTCGTTAGCCACACCTAAAGCGATGGGAGCAACAGCGGCAATGGTGCCCATTGAGGTACCCATCGCGGTTGCAATAAAGGCCGCAATCACAAAGAAGCCTGGAAGTAGCAAGTTAGATGGCACCAAAGATAGGCCTAGTGCGACAGTGGCATCTACGCCACCGGTTGCTTTAGCGACGGCAGCAAAGGCGCCAGCTAATAAATAGATAAGGCACATGGCGATAATGTTCGCGTGGCCAATTCCGGCAATAAAGGTCTCTATGCTCTGATTTAATTTTTGCTTAGAGATGATAAGCGCAAAGATTATCGCAGGTAAAATGGCGACAACACTAGGAAGTTGATAGAAAGCGAAATCGACACCTTGGCTCTGAAAGTACACGCCAGCGCCGATAAATAGCGCTAAAAATAGGAATAATGGAACTAGAGCCAAGAAGGAGGCTGTAGGTGGGATACTTTGGGTATCCACATTTTTGTTTGGTGAATTGTTTGTTGAAGTCGTCAAAATGTTCTCTCTTTCTCAGTAATTCTCTATCGAACCATAAGTTCCCATCGCCCTCCTAGCATGGAACATGCTGCCATATTCATTTCAGGATCATGAAACCGGCAGTATGGTACATCTCAATAGTTGAGAGGATATGAGATTTACAGACGTCTGTCAATTTAGACGTCTAGATGTTTTTACTGCTATATTGTGTTTAACTCGAATTAATCAATATCCCGAGATCGAATGACGTTATTACTCGCGCAGTTGAGTTATCATATCACCCCCCACAAAAAAGATGATCCGTAGGATCTGTTGAACCTTATTTGAAGGTAAGTGCTATGAAACTCATTGATATTGATAAAAAACGATATAAGAAACACCTTAATCTTGTGAGCGTGGCTCTAGTGATTGGCTTGAGTGTTCTATCTTTGGCATTTGGTGCGCTGTTGATTGCGGCTTTTGGAAGCAATGGCAGTGAGGGGATTACTGGGGAGGGACCAACAGGGCATTTTCATCTTAATTTGTTAGGGGTCATTCTTGCTGCGGTGATCTGTGTGATGGTGATGATCCGCGTGAAAGATACGCCTTTTATGACAGAGGTTTACTACGTGTGGCGACTTAAGGCGTTACATAATCGCATCTATCGTCGGCTTAAGGCCATTAAAGCGGCAGCAAAAAACCAAGATCTCAATGCGCTGATTATCTTGAATTACTACTACGAGAGTTTAAAACAGGTCTATTTTCTAGACAATAACACCTTGACGATGAGCAAGGTTGAGAAAGATATCACTGAGCTGCACCACACGATTGCCGAGCATAATTTGACAGTGTCACTGGAACAGTTTGATGATGAGATGTTGAAGGATTTTAACTAGTCAGGAATTCTCTGAAAGGCTGAGGTTATTGACTATCGGCCTTATCTGACAAAATATGCTGAACACAGGCAGACCTGAGCAGTGAGGTGAAGTTTTTAACATCACCATGATGATTCAGCGCTTCAATATATAAGCTAGCTATAAATTGGTTTCTCTTCACTCCTTGGCTTTCTGCTATTTGATCTAACAGATCCCAAAAGAGCTTTTCTAATGAAATACTGGTGACGTGACCCTGAATTCTAATCGATTTCTGGATCGGCAAGTAGTGGCTAGTAGGGCTATCGAAAAAAAGATTGCTCATAATAAATAATTTAAACTCCACAGCTGAATGGATTTAATCACTTGAATTTAAACATATAATAAGTATCTGCAATTGTATTCTTAATAGTCAGTGAATGGGTAGGGTGGTATCTTATCGGAACCATTGTTAATTTCATGAGGGTATTTATAGATGTTTTGTTAGCATTATGATTTCTGGTGGTGTTGTTATTAGGTTGGTCATTTCCCTAATCAAGCGTTTAAAGTGTATGGTGTTTTGATGTTTTTCGTAGGCAGCACTATCAACAAATTTCTTAATAAAAATGAAATGCCCTTTGTTTTTATTCTCTTCATGAAGCTCATATTCAACACAACCCAATTCATTCCTAGCTGCTATAACAACACTTTCGAGTAGTACAAGAAGTGCATCTTCTTTACCACTTTGTGCTTTGAAACGAGCTAGCAAATAGATCATATGTTCGCCCATAACGACAGCCTAATTCCAATGACGAAAAAGGGATAATGTAATGCGTTAGTCGATTAATGTGGTAGCAAAGGGGTACTACATTTGGTTTTTTAGCATAAAATACTCTTTGCTTTACAGCTCTTTGGGGTGAAGTTGTGCTTAACGTTGATGTATAAGTGGTCCTAATAGGCACACTAAGAGAGAGGTGATGTAGGCATGGAATATGGGGAGTGAATAGAGGTATATTTAAATATCACTTTTAAGGCTAGTCACCTTTAAATTAACAGGGTTCAGGCCTTTTTTAGATAAGAGTGTAAGCACAAAGTAGCATGGTGTCCCCCCTCTAAAGTTGGCCACTTTTAGTGTGCTTTCACTGAGGGGAGGGTAAGCAACATTTCTATTACATTCGAGTAATGTAAATAAAGGGCTGTTTTATTTTAAACAGCCGCGTCTGTCCATTTTATTACTCATTTAAATATTAACCAAAAGCTTGGTTTAATATTTTAGCTTATTTTGTTTCTGGCCTTCTGATAGAAATATGAAACACACAGTAATATGGCACCAATTACCATAAAGGCGACTACTTTTTGTATTACCTCGAAGGTGGCCATATCAATAAAAATAACTTTTGCGCAGGATAGGGCAAATAGTATTCCTGCGAGTTTGACCATCTGCGCCTGTTTAGGCTTCAAGCTAATAAACATCAGCCAACTCCCATGTATGACAAGTAAAATGGCGCTAATAGGGGCTGCAAAAACGGTGGGGAGTTGATAACTCCAAACCAGGTAACTGAGTGCTAATAATAGGTGCCATCCCCACTGTAAAACAGCGAGAGATATACTGGATTTATGCGCCCTAATCACTGCACCATTTTGCAACACCAGCCATCCGAGTATCGCTAAACTGGCAGCCTCGGCAAGACAATAAAGTAAATTTTCTGTGCCGGATGCGGTATAAGTTTGCACGTGGACCAGTAGCGGTGCAATACCGAAAATAAAGGTTAATCCATAGGCTAAACTGACGCCTGATTTCAGTACCTCAGGTAGCGGTTTTAAGCTGACAAGCCAAACAAAGTAGCCCGATAATACTGCAGCCACCACTCCCCAATTACCGACAAAACTCTGGATGATAACTGCTGTGATGAGTCCGAAAAAAAAGGGACTGAGTTGCCATTGGAATGTGAATATTCGTTGCGAAATTTTATCCAATGAACGATATCGGACAAGCAGTCCTGACATCATTACCGCGCCGATGGTTAATCCGATAAGCCCCTGCCACCTTTGATCTAAGCAGCTTGCCGCAGTGATCAATATGGCGGTTATGGTGAGTACTTTTGCTTCTAATATTAGCGCCCTATGTTTGATAATACGGGCGAGTATTAGACTCATGAAACAGCTTCCCCAGATAGCGATACTAATGTAATGCTCAAAATCTCTCAGTACCTTAGGGATGAACAAAATTGGCAGAGCGATGAAGCAAACAAGCTGGACTAGAGCGGTAAACTTGATCAGTTTAGAATCGGAAAAATGGCGTTTATACCAGTAGTAAGCAAACATTAAGCTGGCAAATACTTCAATTCTGGCGATTTTTGCGTAGAGCGCTTGCTGACCAAGGCTAAAGCTGCCTGAATCAAGTATGCCATATCCGATCATAATCAATAGCGGAATCATCAGCAGCCAAGCAAATAACTCAGTGAATCTAAGGTTATCTTTTGCGGCTAAATAGAGCAGGAATAAGCTGATTAGGGGTAAGGTATTTAAGCTGTGCTCATAGCTGATAAGCGCGGCAATAAAGAGCAGTGTGACGGTATAGCCAACACTGAGCAACTCTTTGAGTAATCGCCATATTTTTTGCTCATACACTAAGCCCCAAGTGTTATCTTCTTGTCTTAAAAACTTGTGCATGATGAGGCTTGAAGAGTAAAGCGTCGCTGTCGTCAGCAGCAGTAGAATCAGCGTAAAACTATTGGAGCTGAAACTGTCTAAATTGTAGCGACTCAAGTTGATTGTTTCGGCTAGCCCATAAATATTGAGCGCGAGACCTAAGGTCAGCAGTACATAAGCTTCAGCACGCACTGAGGTTAATTTCTCTTTTGCACCTAGCCAGAGCAGTAGCGATCCTTCCAGTAGCAGCACCAGTCCCAGGTACTCATGGCTGATTAGGTTTAATGCGGCGAAACCTGCAAAGCTACCCGCAAAGACTAAAAGTATGCCCCTGAGCTGCTGGTGTTGTCGTAAAGCAATAAATAAACCGGCGCATATCAGGCCGTTTAGCAGAAAGACTTCGCCGTTATAGAGGGTAAATTGGCTCGTTGCCATTAAAACTAGCGCGATTAAGGCAAAAGGTAGCGTGAGGAACCGTGAGGTTAACGGCCTTTGTTTGCTTTGCTCTATCTTATTATCCACGGCATTCGATTGTGTCTTGAACAGCCAATAAATACTGGTAAAACCATAGAGATAGAAACTGCCTGAAATTGAGACTATACCTAGGATGACTTGCCAGTCTAAGTGGATAAAGGCTTGTCCTTGGTAGAGCATAAAGGCTTCAATACACGCGATATGGAGCAAGCTGGTGACTTCCATAAGCGGAGGCCAATTCAATTTTCGACTCTGTATTAACGCAAAGCAACCGATAAGCAAGAGGTAAGGAAGGTAAAGCAGGGGCGCTTGGCTGCCAGAGATTAACATGACTGGTGCGAGCGAACCGCCTATCAGACTGATGATAGACACCACTTTGGTTTCAAACTTCATCGATATTCCAAACCCCGCTAACGTGATTAGAAATAACAAGATAAAGCTTATACCTGTGGGAATAAGGCCGAAATAGGGGCCGATAAAATAGGTGCTTAAAAAATTGAGTATTAGCCCTAGCCCGATGAGACCGGAGGCAAAGTCCTGCATGCCTGGCCGTTTTTTATAGATGAATGCACCTAGTGCGATAAAGGCATTGGCGGACGCGAAGCCGAAAAGGGCTTTTCCCAGTTCAGAAAACCAGTTGTTGATTGAATATTGCAGCAGATAGCCAAAACCTAAGGTTAAGGTGATGATACCGGCGACCGTCATTAGAAAGACCGGACCTTGTCCTTTTTCCTGATAGTGTTGATAGAAAGATTTTACCTGATTGAATATCCCTGCGAACGGGCCAAGGAGGCTGCTTAAACTGGCATTAAGTTGCCCTGCAGATTGACTCAACTGATTGAGCAATTCTGAACTGGCACTGACTTTGGCTTTTTGGTTATGACGTTGAGGTTGTGGGGGCAGTTCGGCCTCAGTCCAAGGATCGATACTGACTTGGGATGTTCTCTCGGAGTATTTGGGCAGCTTAACGGCTTCAACATCAGCTTGGTCTTTGCTACGCTGCATATTGACATCAGCAGGTGCATTGGCCTCATCTGTTTCATTGATCGCTAGTGGAGAGGTCTCTATTTGATGGCTTAGGTTATCAAGTTTATTGCTCATCAAACTTAACTGTATCGCTAAACTTTGCTGCTGATCTCCCTGCTTTCTCTGTAACTCATCGAGCTCAGCCCTCAGTTGTAAAAGTTCTTCCTTTAACTGCATTACCTAATTTCCAAATTAATAACATCCATCCCTGCAGCCAGTCTACTTGGCTATTCGTCAAACTGCTAGCGGGTGAAATTCTGTTGAATTTCGAATAGCTAATATTCAATTTACAGGAGATAATATTTTCTTTCTACTATGAGCAAACATCGTGTTTGGAATTAATGATCTTTGGTTATTTGTGATCTCAGGGATCGCGTTGAATGTTATGCCGGGCCCCGATTCCCTCTACATTATCGGTCGTAGTGCAACTCAGGGTTTTAGAGCTGGTTCAACAGCTTCACTCGGAATTGCCAGTGGCACATTAGTTCATATTTTTGCGGCTGCGTTTGGCTTATCTGCCATATTGGCAACGTCAGCGACCGCCTTTACGGTGATTAAAATACTGGGCTGTTGTTATCTGATGTATGTCGGGATCTCTATGATATTGAGTCGCAAAGCATCCATTGATGAGCAAGTTAAGGCGCCGGATCCAACCTCGCTGAATAAGATTTTTTCTCAAGGTTTTTTGACCAATGTGCTTAATCCAAAGGTTGCACTGTTTTTCCTTGCTTTCGTGCCTCAGTTTATTGCCCATGACGCGCCCAATAAGGTGTTAGCATTCCTTGTTTTGGGGCTGATATTTAATATTAATGGCATGATTTGGTGTCATTTCCTTGCATGGTCATCTGCTTCCATGAGCCGCAAGGTAAAGAAAAGCCAAAGAGTGAGTCGTTGTATGAATACCTTGGCAGGAACGCTGTTTGTCTGTTTCGGTATTAAGCTAGCGCTTAGCGAGCAAACATAGCATTTACATTGATACTCTCTGTCGGTCATCATCAAAGCAATTAACTAAATACCTTGTCGAACGCGGCTTTTAAAAGCTCAACTTTATGGGTTTCTCGTGGATTTTTCTTAAATACCATAGAGAGATTAAATTGATACTTTGTCGTATCAAAATGGATGATCCGCATCTGCTTGCTGGCAAGCTCGCTTTTAATGTAACTCCCGGGCAGATACCCTATGTAGCAACCAGATAAAATCAGGGTCTTTCTGGTATCAAACTGATATGCCTTGGCTGAAAGATTGAGCTTTTTAAGCTGTTCGCGGCCTTCGGCATCGATGTCGATTCCGGGATGAATAGAGGGGGCTTCGGCTAGTATTTCTGCGGTGATCTCATCATCTTTCATGTCGAAGTAGGGGTGATGGCTGCTGCAGCACAGATAAATCGGTTCGCTGTAGATGGTTTGGTAACTCAAACCTTCTATTTGGTGGTAACTGGGAAGTAAGCCTACATGGGCTTTATCCTGCAAGAGAGAACGTTCGATATTATGGATAGAATCTCCATCTAAAATCAGATGCAGTTGAGGTTCTTTTTGATGCAAAAAGTGGATCACTTCGGCCAATTTTTTCTGCATGGTGTTATCGAGCTGATCGGCGCAAAACAGGATTAATTCACCACTTAATTCCTGACCTAAATTATTGACTAACATTGAGAAATCATTAATCGAGTCGAATAGTGATATGCAGGCATGGTATACGGCCTGTCCCTCTTCTGTCAGCGAAAATCCTCCCCGCCCTCGGCTGCAGAGTTTAAGTTTCATTCGACTTTCTAGGTTCGACATATGAACGCTGATAGTTGAGCGAGTGATCCCAAGTTCAGTCTCTGACGCAGAGAAACCGCCGTTCTCAACCACAGTGCGAAAGATCCGCAGCAGACGTAGATCATATTCCGTAATGGCTTTAGGAATGATGGAGTGTTTTTTCAAAGTTTTACCTACCTAAAACATAAGGTTTAATGTTTTGTATTTAACATGAGATAAATTTACTATTCAATAGCTCTATTGAAAATGGTTTTTAGTCTCAAGTTACTCGCCGCGCCTGATCGTCATTTATGTCTTAGGTGTCAGTGATATACATCGTAGGAGTGAACATGCAAGCAGTTAAAGACAAAGGATTAGTTAAACTCAGTTCCTATATCGACGGTAAGTGGAGTGATTCTGGGGCAAGGTTTGATGTCACCAATCCCGCTAATGGTCAGGTTGTTGCTCAAGTGCGCAATGCTGGCATCGCCGAGACAGAAGCGGCGGTATTAGCGGCAAAGCGTGCATTGCCTACATGGTCAAAAAAATCGGCCAATGAGCGCGCCGCAATCCTACGAACTTGGTTTAATTTAATGATGGCAGCCCAAGATGATCTTGGTTGCATCTTAACCCTTGAGCAAGGTAAGCCATTAGCCGAAGCCAAAGGTGAGATAGCCTACGGTGCGGCATTTATTGAGTGGTTTGCCGAAGAGGGCAAGCGTGTTTATGGCGATACTATCCCTGCGCCATCGGCTGATAAGCGCATTGTCGTTATCAAGCAGCCAGTCGGGGTTGTCGCCTCTATCACCCCTTGGAACTTTCCTAATGCCATGATCGCACGTAAAGCGGCGGCTGCACTGGCTGCTGGCTGTACTTTTGTGGTGCGTCCATCGCCTTCAACGCCTCTTTCTGCATTGGCTATGGCTGAACTTGCCGAGCGTGCTGGTGTGCCAGCGGGTGTGTTTAATGTCGTGGTTGGTGAAGATTCCGTAGGCATGGGCAAGGTGCTGACTCAGCATCCTGATGTCGCCAAATTCACTTTTACCGGCTCTACAGCGGTAGGCAAAATTTTGATGACCCAAACGGCCACCACCGTGAAGAAGATCTCCATGGAACTGGGCGGCAATGCGCCGTTTATAGTGTTCGATGATGCCGATCTCGATGCTGCAGTTCAGGGCGCACTAATTTCTAAATATCGTAACGCTGGGCAAACCTGTGTTTGTACTAATCGAATCTTAGTACAAAAAGGTGTAGCTCAAGCATTTACCGATAAGTTCGTCGCAGCAGTAGCCACGCTTAAGATGGGCGATGGTCTCGATGCTGGTATCAATGTCGGTCCGATGATCTCATCTATGGCCGTTGATGGCGTACAAGCATTAGTTGATAAGACGGTGGAGCAGGGCGGCGTTGTCATCAAGGGCGGTAAGCGCAGCACTGGTGGCGGTAGTTTTTATGAACCCACTATCGTAACGAATGTGACCAATGACATGGCGCTGGCGTGCAACGAAGTCTTTGGACCTGTGGCACCTATCATCACTTTCGATACAGAAGCCGAGGCGATTGCGATCGCTAACGATACTGAATATGGACTGGCAGCGTATTTCTACTCCCGTGATATTGGTCGTGTATGGCGTGTAGGTGAGGGACTTGAATACGGCATGGTTGGCGTGAACGAAGGCATTATTTCCAACCCCGCAGCTCCCTTTGGTGGTGTTAAACAGTCTGGTAATGGCCGTGAAGGGTCTAAGTATGGCCTCGATGATTACATGGAAATCAAATACCTCTGTATGGGTGGTATAGACAAGTAGCAATCGGCTAGTCATCTAGCCTAAAACTAGAGATTGGATGACGTTTAGAATAGGACAAGAATCATGACAAATAGCAGCTTGCAAGAGAGAAAAGTAAAGGCCATCGCGCGCGGTCAAGGTAACGTATATTCGGTGTATGTTGAGCGAGCTAAGAATGCAGAGCTTTGGGATGTTGAGGGTAAACGCTATATCGATTTCGGTACAGGTATTGCGGTGTGTAATACCGGTCATAGCCACCCTAAAGTCGTTGCTGCCGTTAAGGCTCAACTGGATAACTTTAGCCATAGCTGCGTGATGGTTAATCCCTATGAGTCAGCGGTGGAGTTAGCAGAAAAGCTGACTGAGATTGCACCGGGGCCGAGTGATAAGAAAGCCATATTTGTTACCACGGGCGCTGAAGCGGTGGAAAACTGCATCAAAATCGCCCGTGCTCATACAGGTCGTCGTGGTGTTATCGCCTTCAATGGTGGTTTTCATGGCCGTACCAATTTGACCATGGCACTCACGGGTAAAGTCAGCCCTTATAAGCACCAGTTTGGTCCTTTTACTGGTGATATCTTCCATGCACCGTATCCGATGAGCTATCACGATGTGTCGGTTAAGGAATCACTTAAAGCGATACATAACCTGTTTAAGGTCGATATTGCTCCCTGTGATGTGGCGGCGATTATTGTCGAGCCAGTGCAAGGTGAAGGCGGTTTTTATGCTGCGCCAACTGAGTTTTTACAAGCATTACGCGGGTTGTGTGATGAGCACGGTATCGTCTTGATTGCTGATGAGATTCAAACAGGTTTTGGTCGTACCGGTAAGATGTTCAGTTTTGATCATACAGGTGTTGAGCCTGACTTGATCACTATGGCTAAGGGCATCGCGGGCGGATTCCCTATCGCGGCGGTTGTCGGCAAAAGTGAGATCATGGACGCCCCACTCCCCGGTGGATTGGGCGGCACTTATGGTGGTTCTCCCGTTGGCTGTGTTGCAGCCCTTGCGGTACTGGATGTGATTAAAGAGGAGAAGCTAGTTGAACGTGCAGCTCAAATTGGTGCCACGTTCAATGAGCACTTAACAGCGCTGCAGTCTAAGTATCCGCAATTAATCGGTGAGGTGCGTAATCAAGGCGCCATGATCGCCATTGAGCTGGTGGTCGATGGTGACTGCGAACAGCCTAATAATGCGTTGACTCAAGCAATTATCGCTAAGGCCGCAGAGTATGGATTGATATTGTTGGCGTGTGGTTTTTACGGCAACGTTATCCGCTTTTTACCCGCGTTGACCATCAGTGATGAGATCATTAGCGAAGGTTTAGGTAAGTTTGAACAGCTATTTAATGATGCCGTAAAAAGTTAGTTTATTGCTTTATTAACTAAGTGCTAAAAGCCTGACATTGTCAGGCTTTTTTGTCATTGCTAATGAGTGCTGCAATAGGCTCTTTAACTGTAAACTTCTTACACAGGAATAAAGCGGAACATTATCTGCATACTGGCTTCGTTAGAAAGAGCAAATTAACGAGACCAACATGCAGATAATTGAGATTGCGAGCCTTACTCCTTCAAACAAATCCCTTAAACAGAATCTGATCTCACTGCTGCTGACTTGCGTCAAGCATGGGGCTTCTATTGGGTTTCTTACGCCATTTTCTGAACTTGAGGCTACACAGTATTGGGATAGCGTGGCCTCTGATATGCAAAGAGGCGGGAGAATACTGCTGATCGCAATCCAAGATGAGCAGATCATCGGGACGGTCCAGCTCTCTTTATCAGTGAAGAAAAATGGTTTCCACCGAGCAGAGATAGAGAAGTTGATGGTGCATCCAGATGCACGCAAGCAGGGCATTGCTAAACAGCTTATGCACCAAGTTGAAGCGGTGGCGAGTAAGCAAAATCGCAGACTGCTCATCTTAGACACACAAACAGGCTCCTTAGCGTATCAGTTGTATCTTAACTTGGGCTACCAGAGGGTGGGAGAGATCCCCTGTTTTGCGCTTAGCACGGAGGGTGAACTCGAGGCCACCTGCATCTTTTATAAATATGTCGCTGGTGAAATACAGGAGTTGAAGCAATGAACATTAGAACCTTTGATACGGCAGACTTTACAGATGTTAGCGCCATCTACCAAGAGGGGATTGATGGCGGCAATGCCACGTTTGCACTGAAAACTAAAACCTGGCCAGAGTGGGATGCAGCCATGTTACCCAGTTGCAGACTTGTGGTTGAAATAGACCATAAGCTCGTTGGCTGGGCTGGATTGTCTGCAACATCGACTCGTGAAGCTTATGCCGGTGTCGTTGAAGTGAGTGTCTATGTTAGCAATAGCGCCCAAGGCATGGGTGTAGGATTTAAACTTTTAGAGGCACTGATAGCACAGTCTGAATCCGCGGGTTTTTGGACACTTCAGGCGGCTATTTTTACCGAAAATCAAGCAAGCATTAAGTTACATCAGAAGTGTGACTTCAAGATCTTAGGTGTCAGAGAAAGATTGGGGAAAATGCATGGGGTATGGCGTGACGTGGTGTTGATGGAACGTCGCAGTGATAAGGTCGGGATCTAATTCGAGGGAGATGAGGACTTAATCCCCCTTAGTCGTATGTATCAGATCTTTAGTGATTAAAAGATGAATTCTTACATAAGAATTAGGTAATCCCTTGCCTATTGATTCACATCAGGGTAAAACTCCGAGTTAACTGAAAAATCAGTTCGATGATTATTGACCCATCAAATTTTTGGAAGGCTTATTTTGGACCACTTTATTTGGAATATCGACCCCATATTATTCTCGTTTATGGGACTGACAGTACATTGGTATGGTGCGCTTTTTGCCACCGCAATCGCATGTGGTTTTCAGGTGATGAAACGCATCTACATCAAAGAGGGTCACGATGTAGAGTCATTAGATAACTTACTTATCTATTGTGTTGTGGGCATCATCGTCGGCGCTCGTCTCGCTCACTGTCTCTTTTACGATCCGGCATACTATTTTAGTCATCCCCTTAAGATATTCGCCATCTGGGAAGGTGGACTTGCGAGTCATGGTGGTGGTTTAGGCGCAATTCTAGCCCTGTTCTATTATCACAAGAAGACCAAGATGCCTTTCCTGTTTTTACTGGACAGATTGGCCATTGCAACGGCGATATTCGGCTTCTTTGTGCGCATTGCAAACTTCATGAATTCAGAGATTTTAGGCGTGCCAAGCACTGTGCCTTGGGCGATTGTGTTTGAGCGTATCGACCTGCTGCCGCGTCATCCGGCTCAGCTGTATGAAGCTTTCGCTTATCTTATTACCTTTATTATTCTGTCGGCTGTCTATAAATATACTCAGATGAAGCAGAAAGAGGGGGCGATATTTGGCTTGTTCCTCTGCTTAATATTCAGTGCCAGATTTGCTATCGAGTTTATCAAGGTCACTCAAGCGGCCTATGCAGATGGGTTTGTATTGAATGCGGGTCAGATGTTGAGTATTCCTTTCCTTCTTGTGGGAATTTTCCTGCTTGCACGTCCTTATTTAACTGGGGCAAAAGCGAAGGCCTAAGGTTTAACGCCTAGTACCTAGCACTAATATCTAGTGCGTTGAGTTGCCGTCTATATTTATGTTCAAAGATATAGTCGGCAGCTTTTTTATACTTAATCCGCCCACTCCTCTAGCGCTGCATCTGAGCTCATGGTCCAAAGCTTGCCTTCACTGTCTAATGCCATCGAAAGAACAGTAGTACCGGGCGTAAAGGCGTTGACATTCCATGTACTTAACTCTTGCCCTGTCTTTACATCCCAACGAGTTAAACCTTGCTTAGATGAGGAGGTAATTAAGGTGTTTCCTCGCTCAGTAAAAATCGCTTGGCGGAAGTAGCGGTAGCGCTCCAGATAATTAAGCGTGCTTAATTCCCTCGAATTGGTGGGATCGACAATGCTGTTGTTATCAACGATATCGGCATAAAAGAGGCGTCTGTTTTTTTCATCATAAGCCAAACTAGTTATCCTAAATTCACGGCTAAACTCTTTGATGATCTGACCATTACTGGCAGCCCATAACAGGACTTTTCCGTCGTGAGATGAAGAGAGGATTTGCTGACCAAGTGCAGCAAAACTCACATTGGTCACAGGGCCGCTATGAAGGTGGAACATGGAGAGAGTATCGTTACTCAAGTTAGCATTGATTATCGTCCCTTCAGTTAAGCCGATTAACACTGCTGAGCCGGTTTGGTTTAGGGATAAGCTGGCGATGGTGGCGTTTTCTTTAAAGCCCGCGACGCTCCAGTTGGCGTGTAACTTACCTGTGGCAATATTGAACAAAGTGACCTGTTGTTTGCCTGCGGTCGCTAAGAGTTGATTGTTACCTGATAGTGCCAACATATAACTGGGTTCGAACAGATCAGTAGAATCCCAATGATTAATGAGTGCTTTACTCTGGTTGTCCCATACAGAGATCTCCTGACCACGGGTGAGCAGTGCAGAGACGCTGGCATCTTGGGCTAACTGAGCGGCAACAAGGCGCACCTCGGTATAGCGATGTATTGAATCTGGTGCTCGGGTTATCTGCTGTTCACTGCAAGCAGTGATTAAGCTTGCTGTGGAGGCCCAGATGAAGAACATTAATAGTGGCTTCAAATGTGGTTTTATCCTTTGCACTCAGTTGATTGTTATCTTCAGTCTAGCAAAAGTAGCTTTAGTGTAAATGGTTTATATCACCGCCTTAGTCAAAGTGGGCTGTGGCTGGCTTAGTTCAATTTAGCGGCTAAAACTTCTTGAGTGTATGATCCATAACGCGTTGTAATACGTATTACATTTGCATCAGTATCATTCAATATCAAAAATTGACTCTATAGGTAAATTAAATGCGCGCGATGGTTCTAGGTTTACTGGCTTTATTTATCTGCGGGTGCAGTAGCACCTATCCCAATCAATCGATTACGGGTCAGGTTTTTCCTGCGGTTATCGGTGAGACATTAGAGGGGGAGCAGATGAGCCTTCCTGATGATCTTAATGGCAAAATATCACTGTTGTTAATTGGTTATAAACAAGACTCTCAGTTTGATATTGATCGATGGCTAATTGGTTTGGACATGACTGAAACTCGTTTAGACGTGTATGAAGTGCCAACCATACAAGGGCTTTTTCCGAGAATGTTCAGCACCATGATCAATAATGGCATGCGGGCTGGTATTCCAAAGTCGCTTTGGAAAGGCGTTGTTACTGTCTATAAAGACGGAGAAAAAGTGCAGTCGTATACCGGTAATGAGGACCCTAATAACACCAGAGTCGTGCTATTAGATGAAAGTGGCACCGTGCTCTACTTCTATGATGATGGTTTTTCGGTAGAGGCACTTAATCAACTCAGAGCGATTGTTAACGGTGAATGATTCACAGACGCCTATTGATGACTCAACATCAGTAGGCACCAGTCACCTTATTATTTAACCTGAACTCGGGATAAGCCGTGCCGCCTAGTACCGCTATTATTGCCCCTATCTGTGTTGAGCTTTCTAGTAATAGCCAGCTATTACGTACAAACCCCCGCCTTGATATAGACAATAATCTCGGCACCAAGCAAGACAGTTTGGTATATGAGAATTAAGGGCTGTGATTAAAGTGCTGATTTAAATTGATATATGAGATTACCCTGACACTCTCTATCCCGAGTTCAGGTTATTTAAGCTGTTCTCGCATCTTGTTAATCGTTTCTCGATAGTCCGCTGATTTAAAAATCGCATTACCAGCAACAAAGGTATCTGCTCCTGCATCTGCGACGGATTTTATGGTGTCGATGGTGATCCCACCATCCACTTCTAACCTAATGTTACGGCCTGATTGCTTGATTAGCTCTTTGGCTTCTCGCAATTTATGCAATACATTAGGGATAAAAGTTTGCCCACAAAAACCAGGGTTAACCGACATTAACAGTATGTTGTCGACTTTATCGAGCACATACTTTAACGCGTCCAGTGATGACGCGGGATTAAACGCTAATCCGGCTTTGCAGCCACTTTCTTTAATCCTCTGTAATGTGCGATCCAGATGTGTCGTCGCATCCGGATGAACGGTAATAATACTGGCTCCTGCATCAATAAAGTCACCCACAATGCGATCAACGGGTTTAACCATCAAATGAACGTCTAACGGCGCGTTAATACCAAAACGTCTCAGTGATGAACAGGCCATCGCCCCCATGGTTAAGTTAGGGACATAATGGTTATCCATTACGTCGATGTGGATCATGTCAGCACCCGCTTCGAGTACATCTTGGGCTTCTTGACCTAAGCGTGCAAAATCGGCACCTAAAATGGATGGCGAAATTAAGTAGTTATTCATGATCTCTTCCTAAAAAGTTTGAAGTTGCACACCAAATCTCAACACATTATTGTCGCCACCCTCTATCTTTTCATTGGCGTAAACCAAACTCAGTTTTGCCGAATGACCTTTGATAATATAATTCAGACCGACTTCATTACGCTGATTGTAGGAATCAGCCACCACCGATGGAATGGTATCATCATGATTAAATCGTTGATGGCGGGCTAAGATTTGAAAACGATTGGCCGAAGGTGAGGATGCTGGAAATAAGTAGCTGGTAGACACCAAATAAGCGTCTCCTTGCAGAGCACTCAATTCGCTATAATCATAGTCATAAAAAGCTGCTTCTAAGGTAACAACGCCTTCGTTCCCCAGTACTTTTTCGATTAGCAAATCGACAGAGGTTGTCGTCACGCTGTCAGTTTTATTATCTGCAGAGACAGCATTATCTTGAGTGTGATAATTAAAGCCTAATGCAAATATATTGGCATCACCATAATGGGCATTGGCGCTATAATATCCAGGTTCTGGATCCCAAAAGTTGTACTCTAACCGCGTGGTCAATAATGGAGAGCTTGAATGCTGACTTGCGCCTTTAACACCTTCAAAAATGCCGCCATAATATTTAAATTTGCCACCTTCAGTGTAGCCCCACACTACGACACCTTCATCGCGTCCAGCGATAATGGGGGCTATACCGTTAACAGCGGCGATGACTGGATAGTCCCATGTATTTGAAAAGTATGGACCAGCCTGATTCGAGCGATCCATTGGGCGAATAAATCGACCTGCTTTCACGTTCAATTGCTCGTTAAACTGGTAATTGACCGAGGCATCTAGCAGCTGAACATCACTGTTATTGTCAGCATCACCATAATTACTGTAATCAGTGGTAAATTCAAAAGTCACATTCTTAAATAACTGTCCTGATAAATAAAAGCGTGCACTTTCCAGATCAAAATTGAGGTCATTATCTGTCGCGTTTGGTGCTTTATTTTCAATATAGGCAACAGATGTTTTGAGACCTAAGTTGATATCAATAAAAGCATCATCGTTTAGCGCTAATCTGCCACCTGCATTTGCGTGAGTCGTTGCCGCTAATTGCATAGTGGCAAGCAATGAAATCGTTAAAAGTGAACTTGTAGAAGTATGTATTTTTAACATAGTAATGTTACTCCTTAATGTATGTCAGAGGCTGTGGGTAGAAACTGATTGATCAGTTCTGCGACTTGTTCTTTAGCGGATTCGAGATGTAAATGATGGCCACCTTTAAGCGTTTTTATTTGTGCATTGATAAAGTGGGACAGTTGCTCTTCACCTTGCTTTTCACCAAACAGTCCCTGATCTCCAAGTATCACTAATACATCGACTTTTATTGCTGCAATAAAAGATTCAGCGTGGCTTTTTGTGAGTTGAATGACAGGTTGAAGAATGAGTTTGGGGTCATAGCGCCACCGATAACCCCCCGCAACTTGTTTAAGTGATCTCAGAGTTAATATCGTCGCCGCTTCAGAGCTGAGCCTGCCTGAAAATCCTTTTTCTCGTTCAGTAATGGCTTGCTCAATAGTGTCGAAGGTGGCTAAGTTATCTGAAGCATGTCCGTCGAGTGCTAAGTTTGCCGCCATATCAGCTCGTCGAACCGTGCTAGTGAAATGCTTGATTAAATGATCTAACTCAGTGGTAAAGGCGAGTCCGATGCTATCAATCAAAATACATTTATGAACTTTACTGGCAAAAATACTCGCGACGATGGTGGCAACGCCTCCGCCAGCTGAATGGCCAATCAATGCGTATTTTTTTTGTTTAGATAATTGATTAAATTCAATAATATCCATTACCTCTTTAACAACAATCGCATCTTCCCAAGGGTAGTAATAACGACATGCCGCAACATGCTGGGATAATCCGTGACCAGGTAAATCAAGCGCTAATACTTGATGGTCAGGCATTAATGAGGAGATTAAGCTGAATGAATTGGCATTATCGAGCCAACCATGGAGTGCTATAACGATTGGCTTGGTAGGATCACCTGATAATTTAGCTGCCACCGTTTGGCCGCTTTTCAACGTAAACTCAATTTCGTCATTGAGGAAAGGTGTTGAGCAAGACGTTTCACAAGATAGGTTTTTTGTATTCATCATTTGTCCCTCGTGTTCAGTTCAAGTTCTGCTAGAGTCAAACTAGATCCTAAGGTTTGTTTATCGATTTTTCCGTTAGTCGTTTTTGGTAACTGTTTTAATAACGTTATATTTGATGGGCACTTGTTTGGCGGTAGTCCCTGTTGGCACCGTTGTAGAATATGTTCTATAGGGTTGGATATCGTCATTTCGTGAGCGACAAAAGCATGTAAAATATGATCTTGAATATCATCATGAACACCCACAATCGCCGCTTCTTTTACCCCTTCAATACTCATTAAAAACCCTTCCACTTCCAGTGGGCTGACTTTCATGCCTCTACATTTAAGAACTTCGTCCATTCGTCCTTTGAAATAGAGGTATCCATCTTGATCTTTGACCCCATAATCTCCTGTGTGCAAGACTTTCTCGCCGGGGATTGGGCCATCTTTTAGCTTTTTAGCGGTTTGCTCTGGTTTTCTCCAATATCCCTTCATGACGGTTCCACCACGGATAACGATTTCACCCATTTGATTTGGTGCTAGTTGGTTGCCTGACTCATCTAGGATCCAAATTTCAGTATTTGGGATAGCGATACCGACACTGCCTGGTTTTTTCACAAGGTCTTGTGGAGAAAGGTAGGAGCAGCGTTTACATTCAGTGAGCCCGTACATGGAGAACATGTGTGCATTTGGAAATCGATTTGCAATGATATCCAAGTGTTTTTTGTTCACCTCTGCACCGGTATTACTCATTAGGCGAACGGAAGATAAATTGACATTTATCCTGCTCGCACAGTCTTCGAATAAAATCACAATGGTAGGAACAATCGGTAAAATAGTGACTTTTTCAGTCTCTATTTTTTTAAGGGTGAGTATTGGCCAAGTAAAATCCTTTTCAAGAATGAGCCTTGCTCCAACTGCAACACTCATGATCATTTGATAAAGACCATAATCAAAGGACAGAGGCAATACAGACAGTACGACATCGTCAGATGTGTAGTTTAAATAATGATTAAGGGAGTCAGTTGCAGTGATCATATTTCGATGAGTCAGCATGACACCTTTGGGTTCACCTGTTGAACCAGAGGTGTAAATAATCGCTGCTAAGTCAATATCCAAACAACCACTCACAAAGTGAGAGGCCCCGTGTTTTATCGCATCTTCAAAATTGAAAATAGATTGCGAAATATCATCATTTATTTTTTCTGTACTGATGATAAAAGACAAGCTATCTATCGCCAGTAACTCTTCCATTATATTAATGGGGTTAACATCTTTTTTATTAGTATTAAAAGAAGATGCCACCAAAAATGTCGCCCCTGAATCAGACAATATATATTTAAGGTTTCTAAGTGATATATCATCAGCTACCAGAGAAATAACCACTCCTGCTTTAAGTGCAGCCCAAAAACACACCACTGATTGCCAAGTATTACCACTGCAACATACAAGGCGATCGCCTCTCTTAAGTCCTCGTTGGTAAAAATGACCTGCAAGGTTATCTGAATAAATATCTAACTGTTCAAATGTGAATGTTGAACTGCCACAGGTTAATGCAATTTTATCCGGAATACAGCGTGCCGTTATCGAGAGATAGTCGGCCATGTTATTGACGGTACTATTATTTAGGTTGCTGTTAAGGTTATTGTGAATATTAAGGTTGGAACTCGTTACCGAATTCATCGGATGAATATTGATACTTGTATTTTTATTATCAGTCATCATTGAAAACACCTTAAGTAACCTGATTGGTATCGGCTTGAGGTTGTTGGGAAGACACGTATTCGACAATGGCTCTCACACTGTTGAAATGTGCGGGGGTCAATGTGCTCGCATCGACTTCAAACCCATCAATGTGGTCTTCTAAGTACATTAAAAAGTCCATTGAAGTTAACGAGTCAATACCGAGATCATCACGTAAATGAGATTCCATGGTGATGGTGAAATCATCAGGTAAGTTTATCGTGACTCTCAATGCGGTTTTTACTGATTCAATTAGTTCATTCATTTGATTTCCCTCTCTTTATGTATAATTTGGCAATATTGATCCACGATAGGTAAGTGGTTTACCTATCGAGCATCAATGGCTTAATTACGTGATAATGGTATTAAATGGAGTCGACCAATATTTGCCGATTAATAATGTCTTTCGGCTTATCTTGCATGCGAATGAGATAACTTTGACCTTGATGGATAAGTATCTCTTTAGGGTGTCCTTGGCTGTGGAAGAAAGCAGGGGAGGCGGATGGCCCGTATGCACCAGATTTGAATATGGCGATTAGATCCCCCGTCTGACTTAATGGAAGTTCAATTTTTCGTGCCAATAGGTCTTCAGGATTACAGAGTACACCGGCAACATTATACGTTTTTGTATCAACAGTATTCTTTGCCGATATATTTTCTGTTGGGAAGTTTCGTTGGACAACAGCACCAATACCTACAGCCGAAAGGTGACAGTGTGTGCCTCCATCCGTGATTAAGAACTCTTCGCCATAACATTGTTTAATGCTATTAACACGGCAGACAAAAGCACCAGATGTTGCTGCGATATAACGTCCTGATTCCATTAGAATACGCGTATCGGGGTAGCGCTTATTGAACTGCACGAATAATGGAGTTAACAGGTCAGCCAGTTCAGCCATATTTAACTCTTTTTCATTGATGAAATAAGGAACCCCCATACCTCCACCCACATCGATCATTGAGAACTTATGGTTAAAATTCTGGCTGACTCTCTCATATAATCCAAGAATGTATTGAGTGTTTTCGTATATACCGCGTGCTTCCAAAATACGAGAGCCGTTATACACATGCAGCCCCATGATATTGATATTTTTGGCGTCAAGAAAATTAGCGAACAGCTTAAATAATTGCACTTCTTCTATACCAAAATGTGTTGGTCTTCCTCCCATTTTAAGTGGTGCATATTTGGTTGAAAATTCAGGGTTAATTCTGATTGCAACATTCGCTGTTTTGGCAATGCTCTTGGCTATTTGGTCGACTCGATAAAACTCCTCACTTGATTCGATGACCAAGGCAAAGATGCCGACTTCGAGTGCACGTTGAATCTCTTCATCTGTTTTTGATGGGCCTAAAAAGATAATGTTATTAGGTTCATATCCCGCTTTTAACGCAATTTCTAACTCAGCAAGTGAGCACACTTCAGCGTTTGCACCTTGTGTTCTAAGCAGTGCACAAAGTGACACGTTAGGATTGACTTTCAACGCGTAAAAAACATCCACACAGCTCGGTAAGCTATTGGCTAATCGTTGGTAGTTTTCAACTAATGTTGCGCCGTCATAAACATAAAAAGGAGTGCCAAACTGTTCAGCTACCTCATGAAAATTGATATTTTTCTCTAGTTTCTGTCTCATATGATGACCCCAAATATTGGAAAGTTAATGGCTTGAATATTCTATTTGTCAGCATTAAACATGTCGTATTGGATCAACCAATCTTCGTTTACTTTTTTCCACAAAATAGTATATGAACCAAAAAATACGGGGTGATCTCTGCCTGCGACATAAGCCGTCATATGAGCGCGTTGAAACGCTGATTTCATGCCAGGCAGGAACTCAAGTTCATCTTGAAAAAATTCAACATGGTCAACGCTTTGAACGCTATTTTTGAACTCTTTGGCAATTTGTTTACGGCCAACACGTGGCGGTACACCAGGTTTGAGAAATATACCGTCATGGGTGTATTCTTCAGATATTCCTACATAGTCTTTGGCTTTCCATTTGGCTTCAAATCGGCGGTCAGCAATGTCTATTTTTGCGGCCTCTTGTAGCAAGGTTTCTCTACTGACTTTGTCGTCACCGCTATATTGAATGCTACTGTTTTCATATTGTTCATCAGCGTTAAACATGTCGTAATGAATTAACCATTGATCGTTCACTTTTTTCCACAATATGATGTAAGATCCTTTGAATATTGGCATGTTAGCGCTATCAACATAGCCCAGCATATGTGCACGCTGATAAGCAGATGTTAAGCCATCAAAAAATTCCAGTTCATCTTGAAAAAACTCGACTCGGTCGACTCCTTTTACGCTTTTTTCGAACTCTTTTGCTATTGCTGCTTTACCAATTTTTGGCGTTTCACCTGGTTTCATAAATACACCGTATTCGGTGTATTCATTCGCGATACCAACAGCGTTTTTATTTCGCCATTTATTTTCGAATCGACGATCTGCTATGTCGATTAATTTAGCTTGAGTGATTAAATCGTCTTTATTTATAGAAAGCTCTCCGTCATAGATTATTTTTGACTCTTTATAATCCACAACTAATGGATCCGCGAAAGTGAGGTTTGTTGTCAGCGCGCCGACAATTAATAATAAGTATTTTTTATACATAGATAGTCACCAGGTTTTATTTATTTTTTAAATTATATTAATTCTGCGTGTCTTGTTGATTACAGTTTTAATTTGATTGCTAGAGGATAATGCAGCTTCAATATCGCGGTAATATCACGTCAGTATCACGTCTTGGTCACTTTTTTGTCACTTTGTTATCGCAGGTGACTCACGGTAAGAATCTCTATTTTTATCATTGTGAATATAATTAAGGTGGCTATTTATACTTTGTAAATAACATTTGGAAGGTGAATTGTCATACTTTTGATGTATGGGGTATGTTTGGCTATATTTAAGTTGAGGTCGATGATAGTACAAGGTGTTAGTCGTCAGGATCCTATCTGGTTTTTAAACTGGGGGATTTGAACTAATAAGCACGTGTTACACTGAAATTAATTGGATATTAACTTACTTTCCTATCAATTCACTGCCTAAATATACTTTTGCATGTATTAATTCAAAAGTGGCGTCGGTCATCTGTATGCCACTGTAATTGTGTGTAATATTTTACTGTTAACTAATCTGCTAACTTTATTTAATAACTTAGAACACTCGTGGTTATGTCGAATTAAGCGATTTGTTAACTCAAAAAGGAAAATATTTCATGGAGATTAAAAAGTATTCAGGTGTCGTACCGGGCTGGCAAGGGGGATTTGAGGAATCAAACCCTGCATTTGCTTATCCAAACCCCAACCTGACTTCATTACCTATGCTCGATAATATGGCCAATATTGATCTGCTTCAGCGTCAACAAGCCGTAAAATGGCCTGAATTTAGCTGGGAGACTGAAAAAGGCAACCCTGATCCTAAACGATGCTTTCAAATGTTTGCTCCAGACATTTCCAGGTTGGGCTATACCGACACTGGCAGAGTGTATTCTATTATCTGTCCCCAACAAGGTATTAGTTCACCTTCTCTGGGAACTTTAAATGTAGAAGTCACCGTTACTGGCCAGCGCGGTTGGGTTAATGAGACTAACCGAGAGATTGCTGCAGACATGAGCGTAGTAGGCAAGATTTGGTTTAGCCCCAGTGCCATGCAAAAGCCCATTGTTAAGTTGTTATGGTCCCACTTTGACAAGAGCAAGCAGCCTTTCCCTTCTGATAAATCTAAAGCGATAGTTGTGTATACCCATAAGGTTGATCAAGCTGATCAGCCGATATTCCCTCTGTTAAGCGGTGAAAGTACCGGATTCGATATTCCTGATTTTGCCAAACATCCACAAGCATGGAGCGTGGGACATTTAGGTGTAGAGATTGGTGCGCCCTTAAAAACTGGTTACCCAGTGGTTGATGAGTTTAACAAGCTTATTATGGATGTGTTTAATTTTGGTTCAGGCAACATGCTACAACGCGGTAATGTGTTGACGTGGAATGTTTGGTTCACTGAACCTGAGTTGGTTAACACCGAAGAGTGGAGAACCCACGCACAAAGATGGCGTGACTCCATCGATGCAGATCATGGCTCTCCTGATGGGCCAGGTACCGAAGCCAAATACTTTGATGGCACTCTTTTTAAGCCTAGTTTTGATTATATTAAAGAGCAGGAAAAAAATAAAATTAATGATTTTATCGGCAATTTAGAAGGTGATATCAAAGAGGGCATCACCGAGTGTCTGAAAGATATTTAACCTTGTTTACGGCGTAGTTTTTAAGAAAATAATGGCAACCCCTCGTCATTAATCACTTTGAATTGATCCTATTATTAGCGTCTTCCCTATGGGAGGCGTTATTTTCAATTTGGATCATTCTCTTCTATCTCTCTATGTCAGACGTGAACATAACCAAGAATATTAGATTGGAGAAATACGATAATGTCACAAGATTTAATTCAACTACTCATCGGTCAGCTGGGCGCAAGTAATGAGTTTCCTATGGTGCTTACTGACTGCAATTGTAATGCTGTTCAAAATGAAGCTTATCAGCAGGCAAGAAAGTCATTTAACCGCAAGTTTGATTTCCGTCCTGCGGCCATTATCTATGTCGAAAATAGTGCTCAAGTCAGTAAAATTGTTAAGTTTGCCAATGATCATAAAGAGAGCATAGTGTTGCGAGTGCGCTCTGGTGGCCATGATCATGAAGCGGAGAGTAACGGCACTGATACCCTATTGATCGATTTTTCAAAAATGAAGCGAGTACATCATGTGCCTAAACCGGATGAATGTGCTGATGAGGATGACCATCTCTTTATTGGTATTGAACCCGGAGCTCGGTTTACACATATAAAGAGTGTGCTTGATGCCTATGATTTAGGGATCCCACACGGTACTTGTAAAACCGTGGGTATAGCGGGCTTTACCCTTGGAGGTGGCTGGGGGCCTTGGACTCGCAAGTATGGTATGGCCTGTGAAAGCTTAGTTGGGGCAACCATAGTATTGGGTAACGGCGAGATCAAAGAGGTCAGTATTGACGATAACAATGACTCGGCAGAGGGGCGATTATTGTGGGCGTTAAGAGGTGGAGGTGGATTGAGTTATGGCATCGTCACAGAGTTTCGTTTTAAGGCATTTGTTCTGCCTGAAATCACCTATAGCTTTAGCCTAGGGCTCGACTTTTTAGAAAACTACTTCCCTAACATTACCACCTTGCAGATCCTGACATTGTGGGAAGAGATGATTAAACCTGACAATAGCAAAGTGCTCATCGGCACCAATTTAAAAATTAACACTAAGCCGATTGAGGAAGGTACTGAGCCAGATCCTAATGCAAAATTAAGCTGTTTAATTAACGGCTATATCGCGGGTAGTCCAGAAGACTTTATTGCAGTGATTGTTGGTTGGATAAAGATTCTGGAAAACATCATTGGCGACAAACCCAACATAAAATCAGATATTACGCGGGTTATAAAAGCGGTTAGCGACAGCACCTCGGCTAAGCTGTGGCTTAAAGATAAAGCGGATGCACTTGGTATTGATGTTAATCCTAAGAATTGGCGCTTTGAGGGATGGGATAGAAGATATCATGATCTTAAATTGGACTCTGATGGCCCCGCACCTCACAAGATCACCTCGCGTTTAGCAGGTTGTGGCTGGAATAATGAGAGCAGAAAAGCGCTCATCTGCTCCTTACAATCCTCGTTACTCGCGCCTTTACTCTGCAAAGGCGATAACCAATATGGTATTCATACTTACATCACCATAGGGGCTATCTCAGGAGAGTTTTATAAAAATTATAAAGAGGAAGCAGGAGCTATTGGCAGTGCGTTCCCCTATAAAGATCGGCTCTTTACTCTGCAATATCAGGCTTGGTGGGATGAGTTCTTAGATGTTGATGTCCAGATGACCTTACCCCCTGCCGATGCTGTGGTTTATGGGATAGAAAATCGGAAATATATAAATCGCACTGAAGATTGGATTGAGCGATGCCGTAACTATGATATTCCGCACACAGGTGGTGCTTTTATCAGTTTTAAGGATGCCTCTGTGACCACCGCTGATTACTTTAGTGACAGTTATGATGATTTGAAAGAGGTAAAAGAGAATTATAGCCAAGATGACAATCTTTTATTAAGGAGCAGAAAAACAATTATTTAAGAAAGCTAGTGCCTAAATAACTTTTCAACATTGAGTTCCGTTTAGCGCGAGGTTGAATGGAACTCGATTGTTACAGTGAGGAATACCAATCGCATGTTAGAGCATGAGTATTCAATTCACTATGGAGCAATTATGTTTGAATCCCGTTTACAGGCCTTCACAGAGTTACACACCAAGATCGCAACGCCCAATATCGCCACCCAAGTTTCAGCGCCGCTAATCCTTGTTAATATTTGGGACGCTGCGAGTGCAGCACTGGTACAACACTCTGGTGCTAAAGCCTTGGCTACCAGCAGCGCATCGCTGGCTTGGTCATTGGGCTATCCCGATGGTCAAGTACTACCAAGGCGCGCACTTCTTGATGCGGTGAGCCGTATTATGCGTGTCAGTCAGCTTCCTGTGAGTGTGGATATTGAATCAGGTTATAGCGATAACCCGGCAGAGGTGGTCACTCTGGTCACCGAGCTGGTAAACCTTGGTGTTGTTGGGATCAACTTGGAAGATGGCGACCAAGACCCTGAACTCCTAGTTGCAAAAATTGCAGCAATACGTGCTACAGCAAGTTGTCGTGATCTGTTCATTAATGCCCGCACAGATGTGTTTCTTCGTGAATTAGCCGTCGGACAAGACGCGGTAGAGATGACCAAGCTACGATTACAAAGCTATCAAACTGCTGGAGCCAATAGCGGTTTTATTCCTGGACTTGCCTGCGAGAAAATCGTCACGGAGCTTGCGAATGAAATCGACATGCCGCTGAATTTGATGGTGGATAATAGCCTCAGAACCGTGGATAAACTAGCACAGTGCGGAATCGTCCGATTCAGTGTCGGCCCCGCTAGTTTTTTAAATGCTTACTCTGCACTGTTGAATCCCCAAAACTCTGAAAATACGGCGAGTTCAGAGTTGGATTTACTGGACTACAAGAGAGTGAATGAGCTTTTTACAACCCACTCTCTAGCATAAGATAATATTGGTTTCGGCATCTCTATTGGTGCTATTACTGGCAATAGCAGGCTGCAGCAATAAAGAGTATAAAAAAGAGAGGGAAGAGAACATAAATTAATTTTCCCTATTTAGATTGCTACTTACTATACATATTAGATTGAATGAATAGATAAAGTTATTTCTTATTCAAATATTAGTTATTGCCCATGATGGTTAAGGCTGAGTTTAATGACTAATGACTAATGACTAATGACTAATGACTAATGACTATCTATATCGATGATGAAAACATTATGTAATTGATGTAATGCCAGTATATGAAATAATGGTGGGTGTATTGCTCACTGTTTTTTCTACAAAAACTTAAGTTGAATGGATGTTGTTATATTTAAGTTATGTCGACATGTTCTACCAATATAAATCATTTTACTCTCCCGATATTGTCCCTCAAATTAACTGTCATGATTCATTAAACTTTGCATAATAGACGTCAACGTAGGCCGATTATATTTAACCTACTTAAATTGCAGTCTTATGCTCTTGAATACAGGTTTAACTAAAATCAATTCACCAAAATTAATCAAGGAGGTCTATTTCATCATATAACCTGCAGGATATTAGGTATGGGACAACCTGATGATAAATGACATAAGGAGTTTCATTATGATTAGTAATAATAAGTGGGGTATGGTTTACCTACTATTAATCTATCTGGTTAGCTTTAACTGCTTAGCTCGGGATAGTTTTAGGGCTATTGATGAACAAGGTAAACCACTCGAATATTTGGAAACTGGTTCCTCTTTAAGGCTTAGTGCCACAAATTTAAAACCCAACCGTATTTATGAAGTTAGGATGGGCGTTGATAAAAGTCCCGCAAGATCACTTGAACATACCACTAAATTTTCCAGAGTTAGCACTGACAGTGAGGGTAGACTGCCGGGGGTTATTCTTTGGTACCACACAGGAGTGGTTGGCTGCTCTATCCGCTCTGATAAGGAGCTTAAACAAGCTTATACTTTTAAAACCTTTGAAGAGGCTGACGAAGCGTTAGCTGGCCACGAATTGTTATTAACTTTACATGAAGTTGAACAAGATGAATCTGGTAGAACGCCTCCGATGAAGTTAAGTGTTAGCCAGCCAATACAGCAACTGGCATTGCCCATAAAACGCTCTCATCGACCCATCGTATACTCCTCAGATCGCCGTAGTTGCCTTTACAATAGTATGGAAAACCAAAGTCAGAATATGTATGTCACTGGACGAAACTTCGAGCCTGGTGAAACGTTAAAAGTTTCATTGGTGCCAAATCAACGTCGTTGGAATGCAGGTGACAATGTCAATGATATCACCGGTGAATTTAGTGCATCTCGTGCTGAGTGGGTGACCGTCGATAGTCATGGCCGTTTTAATGTCCCTGTTTGGGATCGCGAGCTTCAGCGTCGTGGTGCTTACGATATTGTCGCGCAACGTACAGACAGGCAATTGGGGTATGAGCGACTAGATGCTACAGATGTCCTCTCATACGGGCAAGATACTGCGGTTGTATTGTTCCTCCTCTATTATCCCCCCGGTGGACCACTAATGGATCTTGCGGGTCGGCAATTAAACTCAGGCTTCCCCTACTTCGAATATGCTGATTCATTTGCAGACCAGAATGATGATGTCTGGGGCGCCGTTGACCCTACATATGTCGCTGTTGGACACCCTGGGGGCAACTATGCTGCATATTATGTGGTAAATCATCGTGATGCCATTGGCTGGGATCCAGGCATGGGAGGTTCCACGAATCTAATCGATGTCTCTGGCGGCATTGAAATCATGACCGTAAAATCTGGCTGTATTAATGGCACTGATACCATTATTTGGCATGCGCCATTAAATATCGGTGAGTATGACGTCGTAGTGGATTTTGGCTCAACAGTTGCCATGACACCAACGGACTTTGTCACCGATTTTGATTACGATAACAGTATTGATTTTCTTGATGGAGCCACTCAAATAGGCTTTATTGTTGCAGATGATCCATACGATCTTGGTAGCCAAGCAATAGGTGAGTTTGAGTACAGTTTGGATGACTACTTTAGCTCAATGGGTAGCGCATCTGATGTGGATCTGCGTGCTATTGTCAGGTATCCAGCAACCAGTGCTGGATATGGCACCCCCGTTGCTGCCGGTCAACATCCAGTATTTCTGATCCAACATGGAAATCATAAAGTCTGTGAGATCGCAGTATCGCCACCTCACCACATAAATTGCCCGGTTGCATCTCGAACCCCAAATCATGAAGGCTATATGCGATTGCTCGATATCCTTGCCAGTCGAGGTATTATTGCTATTTCCATCGATGCCTTTGATTTAAGCGGTTGGGTTCCACAGTGGATACCAGAGCGTGGTGAGCTGATACTTAAACACATTGAGTTATGGTCACATATGGATGATGGAGCAACTTATCCTAGCTATCCTGATCCCAGTGGCGGATTGTTTATCAATCATCTTGATATGAGCAAAATAGCTGTTAGTGGTCATTCACGTGGCGGAGAGGGCTCTGTTGCAGCATTTGTGCAGAATACCAGCTTTAACATTGTAGCGGTTTCATCTATTGCCCCAACCGACAGATATGACATGAGTAATCCACTCTATACCTTGGGGGATATTCCCTATTTTGTCATGTTGCCAGCAGCTGACGGTGATGTCTCAGATCTACGCGGGCTGCGTATCTACGACAGAGCAGGCAGTATCGTAAGTGATAACACCATTAAAAGTGGCTTCTATCTTTATGGCGCAAACCACAACTTTTTCAACACGGTCTGGGCTGACGACGGGGATGACGCTTCAGCTGCTCGTCCGGATTACATTAATGCCCCGCAACAGCAAAAAATTGGTGAAGCTTACCTTGCTGCATTTAACCTAATCCACCTAAAAGGTGAATCTGTTTATCAGGATATGTTACGGGGGAATTTAACTTTCCCATCAACCGCTGGTGTGAAGAATTATCCAATGCACCATGAAAAAATTCACCAAAAAGTTGAAAATGGTAGCGACAATGTCAGCAGTGTTACGGGGGTGGCAAAAACGTCCTTGAGTGGTCCATCAATTCATACGACACAAGCATTACGAGCCAGCTGGTCTTCATCAACTGCGACGATGGAATACAACATTCCCGCAGCACAGCAAGACGTGTCCGGCTTTGAGGTGCTGTCGTTTAGGGTCGGAATGACTAATTCAGGCGTTAATCCGGTCAGTGGAACTCAAGACTTTAGAGTTGAGTTGATTAGTGGAGCAAATACTAAATCGACACATGTTGCTAATTTCGAACAGATCCCTGTGCCCTACGATCGTCCCGGTACCAATTACAATGTGATGACGACGGTGCGTATTCCGCTCCATTCATTCATCATCAATAACTCCAATGTCGATCTAACCAATATCGACACTTTACGATTCAAGTTTACCAATCCAGCACAAGGAGAGATTTATGTGGATGATATTGAATTTTCGCGCTAATACACTATTGGCCTTATTGCTGCTTATTACATTGATGAACTCACTGATGGCTGCGGACTATAACTCTGATGCAAAAGTTATGTCTGGAAAGCATCCCATCACCATCAAACAAGCTTACCTAGTGACTCTAGATAAGGTTGCCTTAGTGCAGGTGATGGGTAAGGCTAACTTACCTTTTGAAGGTAAAGCCTATGTGATTAAGGTGGAGACAGAGAAAGCAGTGGATCTGACGCTATCGAGCTCGCCAATGATCTTAGTTAACGGCCAAGCTTGCATGACTCGTTTTGTGCCTTATCAGGCATCAACTTTTTATGCTTTTGTACCCGCAAGTAAAGTAAAAAAAGGCAACAATGCTATCGATATGGTTTGGCCCGACGAACCAAAAAGTATGGCAGCAGACTCGACAGTGACCATTAACATCGAGTGAGAGCATTTTCAGTGAGATAGCGCTCTACAGGGTAAGTTTTTTGAGGGTGCTATTCATTAAAAGATGAGAGTCATCTATTAGACCAATAAAAAAGATCGCCTTCGGCGATCTTTTTTGGTTTAGAGGAAAGGGATTGCTACTAGTTACTGCAGTGCTATTCGGAGGAAAAAGTCTACATCCAACCTAGAAGTTCACCACCTATACTTTTTTAAGTTTAGGAAGTACCTATGGGGCAGCAAGATAACCCTGTTATTGCATGGGAATGACAAAGGCTTTTTGAGTGGTGAAACCATCAAAAGAAGTCGATACCTGAAATAATAAACTATCACAGTGTGGAATCGTCCGATTCAGTGTCGGCCCCGCTAGTTTTTTAAATGCTTACTCTTCACAGTTGAATTCATTGGACTACAACACCATGAATAGCGTGGTTACGGTTTAGATCATACCCATCAGTGTCATTAAGGAAGTAAACAGTATGTGAATTTATATTTGCTTTCTTAATGACAAGTGATTAATATTCGCTCGTTAAATTTACTCCCTCTTTGTAAACCGACCCATTAACTGTAAAGGAGAACATATTATGACTATTACATCGATATCCTTTGCAGGCCTTATCCGATAAGAAACCGATCGCTTAGCTACGTCTTGTTAAATCAAGAGCATTTAAGTCATTGAGAATAGTTTCAACCGTTTCGTTTCGATAATACTCAGTCCTGCCAATACGTTTTCGTTTTAAATCCTATTTTGTATAAAAAAGGAATTGGTACTATGGGCAAATCCGTCCAAAACATTACTCATAATGTTAGCCTCATCGCGTCTAAAAATACGTGGATTGAAGGGCTGGCGATACAACAATTAATAAAAACATCAGAATTGTCAGGTATGCAACGTGTTGCTGGTATGCCTGATTTACATCCAGGTAGGGGATACCCTATTGGCGCTGCGTTTTTTACAGAAAATAAAATATATCCCGCGTTAGTTGGAAACGACATTGGCTGTGGTATGTCTCTTTGGCAGACTTCGGCTAAAGCATCGAAAGTAAACCTAGATAAACTCGCGAGTAAATTCAAGCATGTTGAACAACCATTAGATGAAAGCTGGTTTCCAACCATTGAAGAAAGAAAGCGGGAAAAGGGGATCGATAACACTCGCTACGACCACGCTTTAGGAACCATCGGCGGTGGTAATCACTTTGCAGAATTTCAAGCCATTGATGAAGTTTATGACCTGACAGCACTTGATGAATTAGGGCTTAATAAAAAGCATTTGCAGCTATTGGTTCATTCTGGTTCAAGAGGTTTAGGTCAATCTATTTTGGTTGAGCATATTACGGCGCACAACCATGATGGCTTAAATACTGATGATGCAGACTTTCTGAATTACATGAAGAAACATGATGAAGCAGTTTGTTGGGCTGAGCTGAACCGTGAGCTTATTGCAAGGCGTTTTTTGGAAGCAATCAGAGCCAATGGTACGAGTGTATTAGATATTAACCACAATTTAGTTGTTGCTAAAAATATTGATAACAGTGATGGCTGGTTACATAGAAAAGGCGCTACTCCTAGTGATCAAGGTTACGTGGTGATCCCCGGTTCAAGAGGTGATTATAGTTACCTTGTTAAACCCATTTGGGGACATAACCAAGAGGGAGCGATTAGCCCGCTTAGCACAAGCTTATTTTCATTAGCACATGGTGCTGGAAGGAAGTGGAAGCGAGGTGAGTGTCATGGTCGATTAGGTCATAAATATAAGCGAGAAGATTTATACCAAACGGCTTTAGGTAGCCGTGTCGTATGCGGTAATAAAGAGCTACTTTATGACGAAGCTCCTCAAGCTTATAAGAAGTGTGAAACGGTTATCAGCGATATGGTTGATGCAGGCTTGATTGAGGTCGTAGCTCGGTTACGTCCAGTGTTAACCTTTAAAACAAATGGAGATTGTTCATCATGATACTGTTGCAACTTTCTGCAGGGAAAGGACCTGTTGAGTGCAGTAAAGCCGTTGCGCTTGCACTCAGAACGATTGAGCAAAATTGCCGAGAACAAAGCATAAAGGTCGAAGTGGTGGAGATGGTTCAAGGACAAGACCGACATTGTTTTAAATCCGTTTTATTGCAATTTGAAGGTGCAGATACTTCAGCAATCAAGCAACTAGCAGAATCTTGGCAAGGTGTCATGTTGTGGGTATGTCAAAGTCTCTATCGACCTAAACTAAAACGCAAAAATTGGTTTTTCAGCGGGGAAATGTATGAGGTTAATGATGCACAGTTAGACAAAGAAGTGACTTTTCTTACCTGTAGAGCATCTGGTGCTGGTGGCCAACATGTGAATACGACTGATTCTGCTGTGCGCGCCACGCATACCGCGACAGGAATGTCTGTACGTGTTGAAAGTGAACGTAGTCAGCATGCTAATAAACGTCTTGCTAGAGCTTTGTTATTCCAAAAGCTTGAAACCGTTAAATTGGAACAAATGACGCAGCAAGAAAAAGCACGTTGGCAGCAACATCAGGAACTTGAACGGGGTAATCCAGTTAGAACATTTACGGGGGAGAAATTCGCTCTAATTGATTAAAAAAAGGATGTATAAACACTATTAGAACCACTGGGGAGTGCTTTAGATGTTGGAGAACATGTAATGCACTTCTCTAATTCAGTCTTTAGGTTGCTAGCGTCATTTTTCGTTTCAAATTGAGATAAAACGTGACTGGCGGTTAACTTCATCATCCTAATCGTGCAATCTTTGCCAATGGGCGATTGCAGTTTCTGCTGCCTCTAAAGCGCCTTCCAGATATCCACCATTACGTGTAGCCGCTTCGCTTCCTGCAAAGAGTAAATGTGGGTGTTCTGCTCCGCCATTGGCAGGTACTAATCCATACACTGAATGGGTTAGATTGGCTCCATCGTCATAGGTGGCGGTAAATGGCTCGCGAGTCCAATCAAGCAACTCTACAGACAATGGCTCTGCAGCCAGTGGACCAAAAATACGCGTCAACTGTCTTATCGACATAGCTTTTAAGGTGTCCTCACCTGCGGTTTTACGGCCTGGGGCATTTACCCCCATAAAACCAAATAGTGCTCCGTGTCCTAATTGCCCCTCTTTCAAATTCGTAGAGGCATCGTGGGTCTCTGCAATTGGGCCTAGATAACTCATGGCTGAGCCAGAGTGACCTTGAGCACGCCAAAATGGTGTCGGATAAATGGCGATAATTTTGGCATGAGCCGCCATCCAAGTGGGTAAACTTTGCATCTTTTTCTGCATCGTTGATGGTAGTGCTGGTTCAAATTGAATTGACTGTATCAATAATCTAAGTGGCATTGCAGTGATCACATAGTCAGCTTCAATGTTAATTCGTTGGCCATCTTGTGTTGCCTTTAACAGATAACCATTGCTATCGGTTTTAGTGATAGCCGTGACTTGTGTATTCAATATAACGGAATCAGGGGGAAGCGCTTCAAGCAACCCATTAACAATGGACATCATTCCACCTTCTAACCGATGGGATGACGATTGATTCATATATGCAGCAGGGTAAACTCTGGGCGCTTTATCCCTTGATTCGTCAATCAAATAGTTGCCATCGCTATACTGTTCGAATGCAACTAACCCCAACTCTTTAACGAGCCCTTTGAATAATGGATTCATCTCTGGCCAGAACCAGGCTGGGCCCATATCAAAGTATCCAGAGTCTTCGTGGTTGTTAGCCTCTCCGAGCTGAGGCCTTATGCTGTGAATTCGACCGCCGATACGCTCTCTTGCTTCAAGAACCGTGGCTTTTACACCATGCTTTTTGAGTAAGTAGGCGCTGTATAATCCACTGAGACCTGCACCAATAATGACGACTGATCGTTTCTGTGTTGTTTGGTGACTGACTGAATGATGAGTTTGATTGTTCATTAGACGTTTTCTCCAGATGGACGGATGTCTAATTCATGACTCCATGCTGAGCGTTTCTGATTGCCAGCATGAGATAAGTTTCTGCTATGTTATTGGGCAAAATGGCTCTGCCAAAGTTATCAATATGGTGACTGGCATTCAATACCAGTCACCTTTACTTAAGCTAAACATAGAAGCGTACTGTTAAACCGCTGTCGCCGACACTTTAACTGCATCACTAATGGTGCGGTAATTGGGTGAGAACTGTTGTACACCAGCAATGACTTCGTCATATATAGCTTGAGTTGAGTCGCCTTTCACTTCAAAGTGAAATTGAACTTCGGCAAAGCCCACTGGTGCATCGGGATCGACATTTAAAAAACCGCGTAAATTGAGTGCACCTTTAATGGTCAAGCTCACTTCGTCTAGCTTGATACTACGGGCACTGGCGCCAGCGACAAATCCCACCATCATGCAGCCAGCCATACCACCTAGCAGATAGTCTTGCGGAGTAGGGTAAGCATTATTGCCAAGAAGCTCTTCAGGCTCACCGACTTGAAAGCGAAAATCTTTGATGATCTCTTTACCGCCCACTTTCTGATTTAAAGTGCGAATTTCACTATGAACGCCGCCTTTCCATTGCGCAACAATGCCGTATTCAGAGATCGCTTCGACTGGATTGTCTGTGATCACCTGCGTGTAAGCTGCCAGATCATCGAGTTTGATTCCGTTTAGAGGTAGGTTATTCATATTAATATCCTTTATTCAGTTTCTTTATTCAGTTTAAAGATCCAGCGTGCTTAGTTGCGGCCAGCCATGACGCCACCATCAACATTCATCACAGTGCCAGTGATCCAGCTGGCTTTATCTGACAGTAAAAACTCAATCGCATCAGCAATATCTGTCGTGGTACCAATGCGACCGATTGGGTGAAAATCGTTGAAACCTTGCAGTGTTTCTTTAATCTCATCTTCAGCAATGAACGATTTGTAGATGGTCGACAAAACCACTGACGGGGCGACGGCATTAACGCGCACACCATAATCCGCCAACTCCATGGCTAGGTTTCTGGTCAATGCGTGTAATCCGGCTTTTTGCATTGAATACGCAGATGAAGGGGTGGCTTTAACCGCTTGGCTGCCCCACATAGAGCCGATGTTGACGATAGAACCGCCTTCATGTTGCTGCATGTTTTTAGCCACGGCTTGAGTAATAAAGAAGAAAGACTTATTAATATCTAACTGTAAATCGTAATCTTTTTCAGAATGCTCTAAAAATGTCACAGGCTTGAAGAAACCCGCAGCGTTGACCAAGTAGTTTATGTGGCGAGGCTCTTTTTCTATACGGGCAATAAACTGCGCAACTGCGTCAGCATTGTACAAATCCACCTCGGCGGTATCGACCTTGCCACCTGTTTTCTCTTCTAATTCAGCTTTAGCTGCCGCCAGACCGACAGGGTCATGGGCCAATATCATTACAGGATGACCTTGGCGTAACAAACGCTCTGCAGTCTCTTTACCCATTCCACTTGAACCGCCTACGATTAACGCTACTGTGTTTTCCATTAGATATTCCTCAATATTGTTGTCTTGTTTATATGATTATCAACCTGGCTATAATTTACCTATCAGTAGGTAGGTTGATGTTGTGTACATTAGAGATCCCTATTTTATTTGTCAACACCTATCTTCAGGTAGGTAGAAATAAATGTTATACTCACTCATCAAGAAGCAGGAGATAACGAGAGTAGGCATGGCCATTTCAACCGTAGATAAAATTATTGAGATAGCGGAATTACAAGTACGGGCAGGGGGATATAACTCCTTTAGTTTTAGAGAGATATCTAAGGAGATAGGCATTAAAAGTGCCAGCATTCACTATCATTTCCCGACCAAAGTCGATCTTGGGGTGGCGATTGCTAACCGCTATACCACAAGGTTTGAGGAACATTTGGCAAACATCATAGCGAGCACTGCAGAACCACTAGAGCGACTTGACCCTTATATCGCACTCTTTAGTCATGCACTGAAAGTGGATAAAAAAATGTGCTTATGTGGTGTATTAGCAAGTGAAAGCGACGTACTACCTGAAGCGTTACAGCTGGAAGCTAAACGTTTTTTTGACGTGAATATTGCCTGGTTACAAAGCGCTTTGTTTCCGCAAAGTCCTCAAGCAAAAGCACAAGCTTGCTTCATTTTAGCTAGCCTAGAAGGCGCGTTATTAATGGGGAAGGTGATGAAGAGCAATACGCCGTTTGAGCATGTCATTGAGCAATTACGCGGTCAAAGTTGGAAGTGAAAAACAGGTTAGCGATTTAATAAGTACTTAAAATATAACATGAATCATTAAATTGTTTGATAGACACCATGTGTTCGTCACGTTATATTCATGTTCAACAAGGATGAAGCTCACTGCTTTCAAGGCGCTGGCGAACACTCGCATCGGGATGATGTATCAAGCTGACGTATCAAGTCATGTGACAAATAGTAACGGTCTGATATTAATCACTAAATACTTTATTCCTAAGCGTATACTTCCTTGTTGTTCAATTTAACAGACCTAGAGTCTAGTAGACGTTCAGTTTGTACTAGCTTGTTGAAGGTAATATTTTTTTAAGGGATTAAAATGATGTATTTATCGCTTTTGCTTGTGCTGTTTTGGATCGTATTTTCGCTTGCTGTAGCGACTATTGCTAGGGCTAAAAATCGTTCAGGTTTTAGCTGGTTTTTCATCTCATTTTTATGTAGCCCACTTATCGCTATTATCTGTGTCAACTGCTTACCCACTATCATAAAAGAGGGGTCCACACAGACATCGCACTCTTCAATACCTCAAGCAATGACGGCTCTGTTACGAGACTGCCCTGAATGTGCCGAAGTGATCAAATCAGCCGCTAAAAAGTGCAAGCATTGCGGCTCAGAAGTCACGGCGCTAGAAGCCGTGTCTTGATTATCAAAATCTTAATATTTATCAGCAAACCAGCGTTCCAGAAATTCGATACATTGTACAAGTTTTGACGGTACAAATTGTCGTGCTGGATATAAGGCATAGAGAGTCAGGTAGGGTTTCGATGAATCAGCCAATACCTCGACCACTTCGCCTTTATCCAGTGCTTCTTGACAGACAAAGTCCGGGATAAAACCCACTCCTTGGCCACTTTTAATGGCAGCCATCATGAAAATCGTACTATTGACTCGTAATGTGCCAGAAACAGCAACGCCATCTTCTATGGGCCAAACATTCTTACCTTGGAAGTAACTGTACATAAAACAATTATGTTGCTGTAGATCTCGCGGTAGAACAATGGCTGGATGGTTATCGAAATACTGTGGGGACACACACACTCTGTAATTGAAACGGATCAGCGGTTTACCCACATAGTTCGAGTTGATGGGTAAACTTGATGCCCTAAAGCCTAAATCAAACCCCTGTTCTACAAGATCAACACTTTCATCACCTAGGTGGATATCCAGCTCGATGTCGGGGTAAGCCTGCATAAAATCGGCAAATAAGCGTGATAAATCGGTAATACCCAGCGCCATAGGGGCATTAATTTTCAGCTTACCGCGGGGTTGTTCTTGCAGGTTCTGCACAAAATTATCGGCATCATCAATGCTGCTTAATATTTCTCTCACGCGCTGTAAATAGCCTTCTCCTACATGAGTCAGCCGCACATTGCGTGTTGAGCGATGCAGCAAGCGCGCACCAAGATCCGCTTCGAGACGACTGATCTCTTTGCTGATCATGGATTTAGAGGTATTGGTTTGTTCGGCTACCCGGGTAAAACTGCCCAAATCTGCCAAGCGTACAAATAAGCCTATGGCGCGTAATTTATCCATCGTATTCCTTAGTAGCAGTGAGCATAAGGCGGGTCAATTCGTGTTAACTGTTTCCAAAATGTAAACAGTAGGTTTGCATTGTAGATATATATCTGCAATTAAAGAAGCCCTAAACTGTTTCTCATCGCCGCTAACAAGATCAATAAACGTTAGTACTGACATTCCGTTTTACACATTTAGGAGAATACTATGTACACACTTTACTTCCTTTCTGGGGCTTGCTCACTCGCAACCCATGTGGTGTTAAATGTGCTGGAACAAACTGTGGATCTTATCGATAAACAGCAGATAGAACATTTCAGCAGTATCAACCCTGTGGCGACAGTGCCTGTACTTATCGATGGTGATAACACCCTGCGAGAAGGCGCTGCGATTATGTTACACCTGCTAGATAAACATCAGAGCCACATGATGCCTAGCACTCACAGTGGCCGTGAACGGGCTATTCGCGACATCATGTTTGCCAATGCAACCATGCATCCTGCTTATGCCCGCCTATTTTTTATTGCGCAGAACATTGAGGATGAGAAAGCCAAGCAAGCGGCTTTTAAGGCGGCTGCCGACGCTATCACTATGTTGTGGCAAGTGGTTGAACAGCAATTAACAGCGCAGGATTTCTTGGGTGGCGATAAGCCTTCAGCCGCCGATATCATGCTCACCGTGTATTCCCGTTGGGGGACAAGCTTCCCTGTCGAAATTGAGATAGGGGCTAACACCCAGGAAATGTTGAAGGCGGTGATGGCTATGCCGCAGTTCCAAGATGCCCTCGCGACTGAAGAGGCTGTGTCGGCTGCATAACGATTCCACTGCCGTTATGGCTATCACTAGAAAGGAGCGTAAACATGTCCGACAGTCGCGCGTTTGATACTCATGATTTTGATTCAGTGACCCACCTTGTCGGTCAATATTTTGATGGCCTGCACAATGGCGATGTAGAAAAACTGCGGGCAATATTTCATCGTGATGCTTTTTTGAAAGCCCCAGATAAGCGCCGCAGCCTTGAGCAATGGTTGGGGGATGTGGCTAGTCGTCCAGTCCCTGCGCAGCAGGGAAGTGCTTATGATTTCAAACTAGTGTCGATTGAGGTTATTAAAGATCAGGCGATGGTTAAACTGGAATGCCCTCTCTTTGAACACTTTTATATCGACTTTCTTGGCCTGCTCAAAGAGGAGGGCTGCTGGCTAATCGTCAACAAGATGTACACCGATTTGCAGGCATAAATCGTTAACCTTAACTAGGAGAAAATCCATGCCATATGTCAATATTAAAATAACCGATGAAGCGGTCACTAACGAACAAAAACAAGCACTGATAAAAGGCACCACCCAATTGCTAGTGGATGTACTTAACAAAAATCCAGCCAGTACATTTGTGCTTATTGATGAGGTCAGTACAGACAATTGGGGAATAGGTTTTGATCAGGTAACAGGGTTACGTAAGCTTGATAAGTAAAGGTCTTTGGATATCTATTCAAAGGTGAAAAGGAATGTAAATCGATGAAAACACGTTTTTTATGTCAATTACTCGGCACACAGTACCCCATTATTCAGGCGCCCATGGCTGGTGGGATTTTGTCTGCTGACTTTATCGCTAAAGTGTGTGAATTCGGCTTCCTTGGCAGTATTCCATCGGGCTATTTGTCGTTAGCTCAACTTGAAGATTTAATCGAGTCAGTAAAATCGAAAACGGATAAGCCGTTTCAAGTGAATCTTTTTGTCGATCACAGTCAATATCCTGAAGAGATCGTTAAACCAGCAGAGGTGATTGAGCTAGAGAAATCCTTAGGTATTTTTACCTCGCCAACGTGTTCACTGCCTCATTTACCGTCTGCCAGTGCCATCATTGATCTGGTTATTGCGCATCAAGTGTCGGTGATAAGCACCACCTTTGGTGTATTGCTAGATGAAGAGTACCAACGCATTAAAGATGCGGGTGGGAAGGTGATGGTGACGGTTAATTCTTGCAATGAAGCTTACCAAGTCTTAAATGCAGGTCATGGGGATATGATTGTTTACCAAAATTCATTGGCAGGAGGGCACAAAGGGGGATTTACAGATGCTGACTATGATATTGATGATGCCATATTAACCCTTAAAAGAGATTATCCGCATACGCCCCTTATTAAATCCGGCGGGATCATCACCCACCAAGATATTATGTTAGCCCTCGAGCAAGGTTTTGATGGTGTGCAGATCGGGACAGGTTTTTTGATGACTCAGGAGAGCAGTGCGTCAGAGACATATAAACAAGCACTGCTAGAGCTTTGCGATGATAATCAACTGATGCAAACATCAAGTATCACTGGCAGACAAGCTCGTGGTGTTGTGAACGAACTGGCCATGCTCCAGCTTAGCGAATCACCGACTTTTCCGTTGCAGCATTACGCCACTCAAGCGATTCGAGAGCATGCAAAACGCCATGACTTACCCCAATATCAATCTCTGTGGGCTGGCAGTGGGGCGGTAAATATTACCAGCCTACCCCAACTCGCCGACTATATGTTTTCATTAGTGAATGGTTAGCTACATCTAATGGCAGATTGGCATTCAAAAGATAAGTGCCGTATCTTTTTTGAGTTGTTAATTTTTTATATTGGTGAATAAAATGTTGCTGAGTAGCTCAGTATTACAGCCGGAACCTCAGTGGAGATAACACTGTCACCTATATTAGTAACTCATTAAGTACTTAAGATATAAGACGAATCATTAGATCGTTTGATAGACATGCTGCAAATGTTACGTTATGTTTATGGTCACAAGGATGGACCGAAGTACCTTCGTGGTAACCGGCGGACACTTGCATCAGGGACGATGTATCATTTTGTAATTACTTGATATTTATCACTACGAACTTCCTCCTGCAGGTGTACGCCCCCCATCCCCCCCTGTTGTTCACTTCCCTAAAGTAAAATTAAGATAATTCACGAAAATAGTGGCTTTCCTGAGAGTGCGATAAAGAAAGTCGCCGCACAGATTGAAATTAAGATAAAGCTGGAAATTAAAACGACTCTTTTAGGTGGTAATTGGTAGCGGTCGCAGAACCATCCGATTAATGGAAGTATCTGCATCAGGTGAGTCGCGATAAAGTGAGAAATGCGTAAATCACCCGCTGTACGTGACCAACCCAATAATGGTACACCGTTGGCATCATTAACCGTTTCCCCAATTAAATGTGATGTACCCATAGACATATAACCAGCCAGCAAAAAGGTCAGAATAGAACCTGCAACTAATCCAATCACAGAGCCCAGAAATAATCCTTGAGCCGACTTCTTACTTTTATCTTGTCTCCAAATCATCAATCCAAGAATTAACGAGACAAGTACTAGCAAAACTGCTGCCACACCCATTAGACCATACATGGAAGATTCGAAAGCCGTCTCCAAATTGAAATGTGATTGTCTGCCGCGACCGGCTTGAATCGAAATGTAAATCTGTTCAAGTAACATCGACGCTACAGCAGCATAGCCAAATAGTGTGAGCAAAATACCTGTTCGACGTTTGCGCTCAAGTTGCTGCGCAAGTAGTGCCAGTGTAAAGAAATGGATGGCCAAAGACAGACTGAATTTTATCGGCTTAGCCCAAATAGGATCACCGTTTAACAGACGTGGATCAAAATAATAGGCAGGAATTAAAATGATTAAAACGGACAACAGAAAAAGACCGCTCATCCACCAGAGTCGAGTCATATGATCTTGATCCATTGCAAACGGAAGTGCCGGGCATTGATTCGATGGGCGCATAAATAGCCGTGAAATGAAGTCAGCCAGTTTAACGCTAGTCATAGACTTAAACTTAAACATGTGTGACCTCCTTTCGACTCTCGCCTATTTTTGTCGATGGAGAAAGTGTCATCCGCATACATAAGAACAACACTAAGCCAATAGGACCAAACATGAAGGTCGTGATCAAAATCGGCCCTTGCAGTAATCTTGAAATACACAAATCGTCAGCATTTCGAGCAATCCAAGCTCCAATGAACAGATCAAAAGCCAGGTAGTGCACCCAGCCAGCCAGTAACATCTGGTCATTGTCGAATAAAGTGCGAACCCCCGTTAACGATCCGTAATCTCCTTCGTTGGTAAAATAGGTCGTTAACGCTAAACCAGCGTAAAGTAAGCCTAGTGAGAACGGAATAACATATTGAGGAATAAAGAATAACGGTTTAATTCTTCGGGGCAAAAAAATCAACATCAGCCAACCCAATGTGGCGAGTTGGCTTGCATAGCCGAACCATTGATCTGGTGAGATGCCGGAAGCATGGAGTTCATCTAATTGCATTAACAGTACCTACCTAGTGATATGAAAGCTCAAGTGTTGAAGTCGGCTTATTAAAACAATGAATAGGGTATCAAGCGTCCAGCTCGTTCGACTTGGACGTGCAATTCGACAGGTTCGGACTCACGCACGTTTAATTAAAGGGATTAACGTGTTGATTTTAATCCATCTCGGAATTGGGTAGGCGTTTGATCGGTTAACTGTTTAAAAACGGCGTTGAAAGTACTCTTTGAAGAAAAACCAGATAGCAGTGCAAGTTCTAATATTTTTACTGAAGGGTCTTCTTTTAATCGAGTGCACACAAAATTGACTCGATACTCATTCACAAATCGATAGAAATTTTTGCCGTCTTGCTGATTTAATACTTCAGATAAGTGATGAGTGCTCACCCCAACGGCTTCAGCTAACCGAGCCAAGGTCAGTTGGTTATCCATAAAAAGGCTTGAGTCTTGCATTTTTTGCCTAACGAGTGATAACAAGTTATTACGGGTACTTTCATCCAAGGCACCATCACTTTTAGCCGTTGAAGGAGAGGTGCGGATTTCATCTGTCTCTACTGTATTGTCCTGATTATTGAGTTTGGGGTTAGGCTTATCTTCAATCTGGTCAATTTTGAACAATCTTGGATTACGCCACTGTGCCATCGCGATGCTATAAATAAGCACAATAATCAGAATATCGCCCATGGTGGAAAGGGTAAAATTGAAACCAACAATACTGCTAGCGCCTTTCAAACTCCATATCACCGCATCGAGAATGAGTAACTTCCAAAGCCATTGGAATATGTCAGGGTTAAAATTCGACAGAGTTTTACGCGCCTTAATTTGATATTTTCGAATTAAAACCGCGCTAAAACCAATGTATATAAACGCCTGTAAGAAAAGAATGAACTCGCTTATTACTAATGTGATCGGTTCGGGGGGATGAGTTAAAAACATGTTCAATTTGTCTTCGGGTGAAGCAAACAGAATCTCATAATTGAGCAAATAACAGATTAACAATGGTGAAAAATGCCAAAGATCTTTTAACTGAAGCGGTCGTTCAATAATCGCATGACGACAATACAAATATAAGAAAGCACCATAACTGGCAGGTAAAAACATTGACCAGCCGATCAAACAAGAGAAGATATTAACCTCTCCGTCCATGAAGATGAAGTAACCTAAAAAGCTCAGCGAAAGGAATAGACACCATAGCCCCAATATTCGACTGGCATTGGTTACCTGTGAGCCCATAACCAATAAAGCCGCCATAAGTAAACCTTGAAATGAGCCGATGACGAATAGATATTGCTGAAGTATGGGCATTGTTGATTTTGACCTAGTAACCTTGCTTGAATGAGATAGTCATCTTTTTACCGGATGTTTTGCAATCAACAGCTTAATACTCCCAGTAACAAAAAGACAACAAAAAGAGAGCGCAGCCATATTTCTTACTTATCTTGAAGTTTAAGGGAAGGGGAAAAGAGCGTCCTCACCACAATAAAGGGCGGGCTTCGCCCTGCTAGGACGGCACTTTGTGCCTACGAGGTCGCTCGCAAGCTCACTACGAGATCGCTACGCTGCGATAAGTTCAAGAGATGACAACTTAAGATGCCATATAACTTTGGCAGTTGCTTCTCTCCGTGTTCTTCGTGTCCTCGGTGGTGAATCGCTTTTATCTCGTAGTTTGAGTGGAGGGGAAAAGAGATTCTTACCACGGAGCGCTGCGCTACACGGAGTTCACGGAGAAAAGCTGGAGGTAAATCAAAGAATAGGCTATCCGGTGTTTCTTTAGGGGATTAGCTGTAACCTGCGACCACATTTGAACTATAAGATATGGCTTGGTATTACTTAATTAAAGCCCCTTTCTCTTGTTTGAAGCCCTGAGGTAGGTTGTCTTAGGTATCGCTTAATGAACTAAAAGTGATACAAAATGATGCACTTAGGTATTCGACATTGCTTATACGGAACGATATATTGTTTAGCGTAATTAATGACGTTAGTAATTTTTTTGACGTTAAAGAAGTATAGCAAGGATGAAACCAATACCTTCATGGATATCGGCGGATAACTGCATTAGGGACGATGTATCAATTTATAGTTACTTGATATTTATCACTACACGCTCCCTCTCCCTCTCCTTGCTGTCCAATTATGCCTAGATTATCTAACAGCGGAGCGTTGAGCTACACGAAGAAAAGATATGGCTATTTTGTCCTTCTTTAGGTGACTAGCTGTAACTTGCGACCGTATTAGATAATAAAATTTGCTCTAGAAGCTAAATATGTACAACAAGGATGAACCCCATTGCTCTCACAGCAATTAGAGGACACTCACATCTGGATGATGTATCAAATTGTAATTACATGATAATTATCACTATTAAATGTTTACACATGAGTATACTTCTATGCTTGCTTATATGGTAAGTATGTTGTTTAGTCAGTGGTGTATCTCATGGAATACTGTACTTACTGAAAATGCTTTAAAACCTTGTCTTAAAAGACATCAAATAAATGAAAATGGCAATGCGGTTCTGATGATTTTCTACGTAAGCCACATAGTGTCATTTAGTTAGCCGACTTAAATTAAGGATTATAAATAGTGAAACTTCGTACGATTTCTGTGGTTATTGCGGTAACCATGCTATCTGGTTGTGCTGGTCTTATGCATAACAATACTGCTGAAAAATTTAACTCTCATATGGTAGCGGGTGATTATTTAGCTGCTTCCCAGTTGGCAATAGAAAATGCGGGTTATGATCCAAAAGAGAAAAAAGTTGATGACCTTCTTTGGGCTATCGAAGCGGGGGCAAGTTTGAGCTATGCGGGTCAATACGATAGATCAATTGAGATACTTGATCTATCTGAGCGCATGATGAAAAGCGAGGACCAAGAAGGAGTGATGGATAGTGCTGCTGAAACGGGTTTATCCATGCTGGGCAACGATGCCATGATGGATTATGAGCAAACCCAGTACGATGGAGTGATGACCAATACGATTAAGGCATGGAACTTCACATTCAATAATGAATTAGCCGATGCTCGAGTAGAGTGGAATCGAGCAGAAGAGCGTCAAAGACGCGCTGCTGAGTATTTTTCTAAGCAGATTAAAGATCAAAAAGATTCTGAGGGAGACCAAGATACTTCGGAGTATGTGAGTAAGTCAGTACAGAGTGAAGAAACGAAAAAGCTTCTAGCTAAAAATGGTGTGACATTTGAGCAGTGGCAACCCTATGCAGGCTATGTAAATCCTTACACTACATATAGTTACGGTTTGAACCTTTTAGTTAACGGCAAGTCAAAGTCTGATTTTAAAAAAGCTGAAGATGCTTTTAAACGTGTTTATGGGTTGAGTAAATCTAAATCGGTAGCTGAAGATATCAACCTTGCTAAGTCTCTAAGTCAGGGCAAGAAAAGTGTGACTGATGGAATGGTTTGGGTCATTTTCGAAAATGGTCAATCAGTTGTAAAAGAAGAGTTTCGAGTTGACCTTCCTGTATTTTTATTAAGTGATGATGTTTCTTATGCTGGTATTGCTCTGCCACGACTGAAAGAGCGCCAATTGGCACACAAGAATATTCAGATTGACGGTGTAAAGACTGAAACGATTGCTGATATGGATAAAATTATTGGGGCTGAATTTGAAAAAGAATATCCAATGATTCTTACCCGTGAAATAACCCGTACTGTATTAAAGACAATTTCTCAGAAACAGATAATGGATTCAAATCAGATCCTTGGTAATATTTTTGCTGTAGCACAAGTTGCTACCACAAGCGCTGATACTCGTAGCTTTACTTCTCTTCCTAAAGAGTTTCAAACAGCAAGATTCAAGAAAAAAAGTAACAGTGTGAAGTTGAAAGCAGGAGCCCATGAAATGCTTGTTGAGTTAGATGCTAATTCGACTCGTCATATTGTGTATGTTAAAGCCATCTCTCCATTGGTGATGCCTACCGTCCGTGTTATCAATATTTAAGGAAGAGATAATGTTTAAAAAGTCATTTGTAATAGCATTCGTATTAATGCCGCTAGCAGCTTGCCAAACTACAACTAGTTATATCGATGCAGAAGATAAAGGCACAAATATTGTGTCTGCATTATCTTATGCAGACTTTAAAGGAGCTGCTGATTCGATGGCTGGGGAGTTGATAGCAAGCCCTTTGATGACGCATCCTGAACCACGTGGTCGATATGTGATCCACATCAGTGATGTTACCAACGACACTATGCAGCGAATCGACACGGATCAACTGGTTAAGTCTATGCGTGTAAAGATGCTTAATTCTGGTAAATTTTTGATTACAACTGCGTTTAATGGTGAGGATTCTTCGACCCGTGAAATGCGTAAGTTGAAAGATTCAAAAATGGTGAATCAGGCTAGCGTGAAAGGTGATGGACAAGTCTATGCTCCAGATTTCAGCCTATCAGGGAAAATCATGCAACGTAACGCTTCACTGGATAGTGGTGATACCAGAATTGAGTATTATTTCCAGCTTTCCATGACCAATATCGAGAATGGTTTGGCATATTGGGAAGGTGAACGTGTTGTTGGTAAAGTTGCCGATGGCGATAGCGTTTCTTGGTAACAATCTGATTTTAAAAGTGTCGATCGGTTGAGTTGGCACTTTTTATCTCCTATCTCTGAATCTAAAGGACGACAAATAAAGTATGAAACTTAAGATGATTACTCTGGCTATCGCAATGGTATCTAACGGTGTATATGCCAATCAAGAGCAAACTGCTAATACTCATATGACTGCGGCTCAAGAGCTGCAAGCCTATGGAGAACAGAGTGCGGCGACAGTGAAAACGGTTAAGAAGGCTCCTAAGAAGGAAGTGGATGATTCTATTAGAGAGTTTAAAATTGATGTAGAAGGTCAGCTTACGGCTGCAGGCCGAAATAACATGGTAACCGTTGTTTCTGGTACGGCTAGGGTAAGCGTTGACAGAGACGATCCTTCATGGGCGCGCCATCGTGCAAATGCAGTGCGTCAAGCGACGGCCAACGCTAAACAGTCGCATTTGCAAAACCTCAACTCAAGCGTTCGTAATAGCGTCATTATGGAGTTTTTTAATGATGAAGGTGCACCAGCTCCTGCAGCTGAAGATTTCAAGGTGGATTCAGGTATGGCTGGAGTTCTTGAGAAGGCCGTTGCTCTTTTGGAAGTTAAACTTGATTCTGAGTTGCGTGAAGCAGGTCTAGATCCGGAAACTTTTGCTAACGCCACTCCATCCCAAAAACAAGAACTGATGCGGGATTATTTTGCTGAGGAGACAGTAACTACTGCTTTTGGTGATATGTCGGGCATGTTTGTTATTAAGACGTTTGAAAGTTACACCGAAGATGGCAAGGGCGTTGTAGGTGTAGTGATGGCAAAATCTGTGAGTAAACGTGACAAAATCAAGGCATTGGTTGAATCTAAAGGGCAAGTTAAGGCTGATCCGGATCGTGCGAATCCAGAGTATGCCAACGTGTCAGTAGCGCTGGCTGCCAATCCAACACCTTATCTGGAATATGGTACTACCTTAGAGTATGACGATAAGGGGTACCCTATGATTATCTCCTTTGGACAGGCAGGGGTGCAATACACTGAGAACGAACGTCTGTTGGATAAAAAGATCAAGTCAGCGACTAAACAAGCCCGTTCCAATGCCATGGCAAACTTGGCTCAGGCATACAATATGAGTGGAGATTTTGTTTCTAAAATACTGGAAGAGCGTTCCGAGAAGCAAGAGCTAGTGCACAAACTTGCTAGCAGTAATTCTGTAAGCACCTTGGATTCAGGAATTGTAGATTCTTTGCGCACGATTACCGATGAAAGTACCCGTATGACAGCTTCTGTGAGTGGTTTGAACGGTTTGAAAACAGTTAACGAATGGAGTATGGAGCACCCAGTCACCGGACATACGATGGTTGGTGTGGCTGTGGTATGGCACCCGATTCAGGTGCAGAACGGAGAGTTGATGCAGAGTGGTCGTTCTGCGAAGCAAATCGAGGCCGCTCAACAGAAACCTGAGCAACAGAAGGTGACGACTCAAGAGTCTAAGTCACGTTTCAATGCGGACTTTTGAGTATGTTAAAGCATTTAACGATAGTGGCGGCCAGCTTGGTTACTGTCTTCCCTGTTTTTGCTGGGATAGAGTCAATTGAAGTAAAAGGTGAGGGGCCAAACAGTGTTTCCGCTATCAACGCGGCGTTGGTTAGTGCTATGGAGCAGGTGGTTGGTGTCAATATTACGAGTCAACAACAGACGATAGAGCACTACAAAGAAGACGAGAAGGGATTTGAGTTCAACGAGCTTAACACTAATAAAGTTAACTTTGGCACTGCAGGAACCGCTACTTACCGAATCTTGAGTGAGAACTGTCAGAGCGATAAGTGTGTGGTTCGAATCCGTGCCAGCGTAGAGTATGACGATGATGCTGCGCGTCAGAAAGAACTCAAAGGCATGAACAAAAACCGTCGAACTATTGCGGTAGAACTGTTTGAAGGGGCACACTCGAAGGAGTTCTCCCGTGCTATTGAAGCGCGTTTGGTGCAGGACAGGAAGTTCAGAGTCATCTCAGATCGCAAGCAACCAGGTGTCGACTACGTACTGAAAGGACGAGTGGTAGAAGCTCGGACAGCAAAAAAAGTTGTGGATAACTCCCGTACTGTTGAGCTTACCGGTGAGCATATTGACGATGTTCAGGTGTTTTATGATAGTAAAGTTGTGGTCGAGTACCAGTTGATTGATCTGGTGAATAATCAGATCAAATGGAGCGCGAAGGTTCCGACGACTTCTGCTCGTAACAACTTATCTTTTCTACTGGAACTCTCCTCTCGCAAGGTATTTGAGCAGCTAAAAGAGAATATCTATCCCATGCTGTTGATAGCAGCAGAGGATGGCTCATTGGTACTCAATTCAGGTGGTAGTACTGTTAACTTGGGTGAGAGTTTTGAGGTGTTTGCAGCTGGTGAAAAAATCATTGATCCTATTACCAAGGAGAGTCTAGGGTTTACCGAAAGCAAGATCGGAGTCATAAAGGTCATTAAGGTATTGCCTAAAATGGCTTACGTTGAGCTGACGGAAGGTAATCGGGATGAGCTGTACGAACTGCCTATTGTGCGAAAAATTCCGCAGAATTCGACTAAAGTGAAAGCTAAGCAGAAAACGATAGAGGCTCCAGTTGAGAAAAAAAGTAGCGGCTTTATCCTGTAACTAAATAAGACAGAACAGCCATGTTCTTTCTTTTTTAAGTTTCTCCTTTATTCAACACCATAAAAAAGCTTGTTAGAGAATAATCTCAAACAGGCTTTTTTTATGTTCGCTCTTTTAACATTAATAAGTCGGGTCAGTGTCAGTCTTCCTCATTTTATTCCAATTATCGCGGCAGACTACAATAATTCCCCGTTGGAAATCCTTTGCTTCTCAGAAGGATTTCACCGGGCGTCAGGGAGGATGCAAGGAGGGTAGGACGAGCAGTCCTCCTTGCCCTGGTGTGGAATGGAATTTCACGACGTTAGTTGTTAGACGAAGTCTAACTATAAATATTGCTCCAAACGGAGTTTGGAAAACTAACCTAGAAGTTTGGAATGACGGACAAAACTAACCCAAAAAATGACTCCCGCTATGGTCATCCCCATAGCGCCAAATTTACCACCAACACACATAAAACGCCCCGACAATCAGAATAACCGCCATCGCAGACACGTTATACGAGCGACTCGTGGCAAACTCCACCGTGGCAATATCCACAGACTGATTTTGAGCTTCAGCAGAGCGCTTATCGAAATGAGACACCACTGCAGCTAATACCAAACAGGCGATAAAGACTAAGCCAACGCGATCCATAAACGGCAATGTAGGCAAGCCGAGTTTGAAGGCCAGTGAGAGCACTGCAGAGCCTAAGGCAACGGTGAGCGCGCCCTTAGCTGTAGTGCGTTTCCAGAACATACCCATCACGAAGATCACCACGATCCCTGGGGTGAAGAAGCCGGTGAACTCCTGAATATACTGGAAGGCTTGGTCTAACTCACCGAGTAGAGGTTTAGTGGTGAGTAGCGCGATGAGCATGGCAAGTAAGCTGACGTAGCGGCCGACTTTGACATAGTGTTGTTGCGACTTGTCTTGGCGGTAGTGACTGTAGATATCCATGGTGAAGATGGTGGAGATACTATTGGTCATTGAACCCAGTGATGACACGATGGCGGCAACCAGCGCGGCGAAGACTAAACCTTTAATACCTGAAGGCATTAAGCTCATCAACATCGGGTAGGCTTTATCGGCGGGATCCAAATCTGGCATCAGCACATAAGCGGCAATGCCCGGTAGAACCACGATAACTGGCATCAACACTTTAAGAAATGCGGCAAACACGATCCCTTTTTGGGCTTCGCCTAAGCTTTTAGCCGCCAATGCTCGTTGAATGATGTATTGGTTAAAACCCCAGTAAGAGATGTTCATGATCCACATGCCGCCGAACAGGACGGAGAGTCCAGGCAAGCTCATGTAGTGCTCATGTTCTGGGCTTAATATCATGTCGAATTTCTGTGGCGCTTGCTCTAGCAGTAGACCGAATCCTTCTATCACACCATTGTCATTACTGATCATATTGAGGGTGGTGTAACACAAAAATAGGCCGCCGAAGACGAGCAGCACGACTTGGATAATATCCGTGTAGGCAACGGCTTTGAGGCCACCATAAAGCGAGTAGGCGAGGGAGAACAGACCAAGAAAGGCCATTGCCACTGTGATATCAACACCTGTAACTGTGTTGATGGCTAAGGCGCCGAGCCACAAAATTGCGGTGAGGTTGACCAAGATGTAAACCCCGAGCCAGAAGAAGGCCATGACCATGCGGACATTGTGATCGAATCGTTGCTCAAGGAATTGAGGCATGGTGAAGATTTTATTCTTCAAAAAGATAGGCAGGAAATACTTGCCGACCAAGATCAAGGTGATCGCTGCCATCCACTCATAAGAGGCGATGGCCAGTCCCATGGCGTAGCCGGAACCTGACATGCCGATAATCTGCTCCGCTGAGATGTTTGCCGCGATCAGCGAGGCACCGATGGCCCACCAAGGTAGGCTATTACCTGCGAGGAAGTAATCGCTGGCGTCTTTTTGATGCCCCACTTTTTCCCGTGACACAAAATAGGCAATGGTAATGAGCCCAAGTACGTAGATGATGAAAATACTGACATCTAAAGTTGAAAGTTGCTGCATAGTGTTCTCTTTATTATTTAGGTTATCTAAACTCGGCCGATGTTAGCGCGCATCGGCTGAAATGCCGTTTAATCAGGTGTTTTCATGTTTGAAATAGCAGAAAAGTATTGAGCGTAAGCCGCCCTGTTCTTGGGTCATCCGTCAGCTTAGCTGTGCTGCTAATGTCGGCGGAATGTAAGCAATTACTGGGGTAGAGCACAGCTCGATTGAACTTGGCTTCGACAGTATGTATCTGCTCAAACAGCGGCCCGCTGCCGTTGGTGTAAGCGGGCGATTGATGCAGGTGCATGCCATAGGCCTGCTGTTTTAAGGTTTTGCCATATTGCGCGATCCTTGGATGGGTAACCGTCTCAAATCCGGTCTTCCTGTGGCGATAAAGGGAGGTGCCTCCTTGTGGGCCACGAAACAGATAATGGACCACTGCAAACTGCTCACTCAAAGGGCTGTCGAAGTGAGGCAGCATCTGAATTGGGCGCAGGTATTGAGGTTGCGTCATGGTGAGCGAAAAGGCGGATAACAGGCAATTAGGCTGAGTTGTTGGCTCAATTTGATAGTGTGAGCGGATAAGATCCGCGTATTGCCGCTTAAGCTGTTCGCTGTAAGCATGGGGCGCTGTTTTGCGTTTTCCGGGGTAGAAATCCTGACGATTTTCCACAAATTCTGTGGGCTGACAGGCAAGTTCGACCATGGCCTCTGGGTAGGCGAGTAGATCATCGATGACGATCACTGGCGTTTTTTCGGTGCCCACATAATGGACTGTTACACGAGCATCAGGATTAAATTGCGCCAGGGTTTCAGTCACCAAATCTGGGGCGATTGTCATGCTCAGATCTGAAGCGGCTCTCGCGCCCATTGGGGAGCTTGCCCCTTGATTCATACTAGTCATCATGATCAGTGCCACTGCGTTTATTCTTCAGATCGATCAAGCTGTAAATCTGCCCTAAAGAGGCGATCATCATGTAGATAGGTTCAAAAAAGTGGGTTCTGTGTAGCCTCAGCAGTTGCGCATCGCTGAGGTTGTTAAATTGCTTCTCGTCTATGGTGTAAAGCCCATTGAGGCGAGTTGGAGCGGCATGTTCAAACTCTATCTCTACCGATAAACTTTGTAGCAGTTTGAGCTCTTGCAGTAACAGAATAAAATCGTGGTTATCTGCTTCCCCTTGTAATAACTGGGCGAGGTTTTGTTTGGCTTCAAGCAGGTAATCTGATTCTTCCCCGCTATCGCTGTATAACGCGACTGCATTTGGCGCTTGACTGATGCTTGGGCTATTCATATCGATACAGAGCGGATGTTCACCTGTTGCAGCATCTTTGGCGCCAACAAAAAAGGGCTGTCTGCGGATCTGCAACGGCAGGTAGATGCTGTGCCATTGATGGTCTCGCCAAAAGAGGTTTTCCCCCTTTGCAAACCCTAACATGGCGACAAATGTGAAGACGCCAGTGTCACCATTTTTGGTCAGCAGGATAGGGTATTGAGTCACCAGCTGACGAAATTCAGACATGACCACGGGGATCAGATTCAATTCGGCGCCATGTTGTGCACACTGTTGTGGTTCCAGCTGCAAGTTGCGGTGATTGGCTAAATTTAATTGGACTAAATTACTCATATCATCACTCTTTAATACGGGACGTTTAATGTGGGGCTGCCAAATATGGGCAGCCGAACGGCGCTAAAGATCGTTAAATCCATATTGATGTATCTTATTGATCAGCTCTCTATTGGTGGGCAATGATGCTAATGCCCGCTCAATAAGGTGCTCGTTTTTGGCAAACTGCTTATGAGCTGTGTGCCAATCGTTGAGCATATGAGGTGTCGTCGAGAAGTCGGTTTCAAAGCCCATTCCGTAGAGCACATATTGATAACTGGCTGCGGGAAAAACTTCGTTGTTACTGGTGAAGTCCATGTCTGCGGGGGCTCTGTGCTGCCAAATTTTAAGCAGATCTTTCAGGCTGTCTGGGATGGTGGCTGGATCGCGATTATCCTTCCAAAAATCAGTGTCATCCCGTTGACTCAAGACATAGTGCAGCTTGAGAAAATCGATAATTCTGTCCCATCGGTATCGAAAGGTTTGATTAAAGCGGTTGGCGACGATATCCATCACCTCTCGATTGGCGGGCAGTTGTTCGCTGATCATCTGGGCCGACAATTCGATAAGCACAATAGCTGACGCTTCTAATGGCTCTAGAAAGCCTGCCGAGAGGCCGACTGCCACACAGTTTTTGTGCCAGAAGGATTCTCTGTGGCCACTGTGTATGGGGATTTTACGCACCTTGAGTGAAGAGAACTTAGGCCCGATATAGTCGGCTAAGGCTTGCATCGCTGTGGCCTCGTCGGTGTATTTACTTGCGTAAACATACCCCACGCCACGTCGGTGTTGCAGGCCGATATCCCAGATCCATCCCGCGTCTTGTGCAGTGGATATAGTATGAGAGGCAATAGGACTGTCGGCATCATCATAGGGCACATGCACGGCCAGTGCGGTGTCGATAAACAAGACATCGCTGCAATCGATAAAGGGCACTTGATAGTGTTTACCCAGTAGCAGGGAGGAGAAGCCGGTGCAGTCGACAAATAGATCGCCGCTGATGTCACCATTAGGCATATTGTCGACGTGAGTGGTTAACGAAGCGATATCGCCGTTGGTGTGTGCGTTGACGGCGACAACGTCGGCGGGCACGTACGTGACACCAAGCTTTTCAATACAGTGGCGCTTTAAAAAATCGGTGAACTTGCCTGCGTCGAGATGATAGGCGTAGTTGGCCACATCTGAATACTCGGCGGTGCGGATGGTTTTGGGGGCTAAGCCCTGCTCACACACACTTTCTTGAAAACAGACGGCATTAGAGAAAGAGTGTTTACCTGCCGGCAGGCTGGTCTGTTTTTGCTGAGATGACCAATATGGAGCTAGATCTTGTTGGGTAAAACCTTGGGGAAGCACCAGCGGGTGGTAGTAAAAGTCGTCCTGAGTGCCATCGACCCACTTGGCAAACTTGGCGCCTTGTTTGAACGTGGCATCGCATTCACGGATAAAGTCGGTTTCGCTGATCCCCATTTTGATCAAACTGTTGCGCATGGTTGGCCAAGTGCCTTCGCCGACACCTATGGTAGGGGTGTTGGGCGACTCGACCAAGAGCACTTCGATACGGCTAGTTGCGTCATGGGTTCTGTGGTGCGCTGCCAGCCAACCTGCGGTTATCCAGCCTGCGGTGCCGCCGCCGACAATCACAATTTTCTTTGTTGGTTTTTGCATAATGCTGCTCACAATTAAAGACAGAAATTAGCCTACATCGTCAGTGATGTAGGCTAAACAAACTGAACGTCAGTGACTTAGAATGAGCCGCGTAATCCAACTGCGAATCGACGGCCACTGTCTTCAACTGAGAGCAGTTGGTTCTCAAAGCGTCCACGTTTATGGACATACTCTTCAGTTAAGTTGACGCCTTCAAAGAAGACGGCAAAGTTATCGGTGAACGCATAACTGCCGCTTAAGTCGAGCTGAGCGTAGCTTTCGACGATGGTCGGGCCGTCACCATTGGTTTGCGTCAGAGACTGCACAAATGAGTCGCGCCAGTTCCAAGCAAGACGTGTCTGGATTGGACCACTCTCATAGAAGGCGACCAAGTTGACCGAGTCACTTAGTCCTGTGAGTGCGAACACTTGGCTGATGTTAGCAGGCTCAAGTTCAGCGTTGCTGCTCACCAAGGTGGCATTGGCCATGACGCCGAAGCCTGAATCACCAAAACCGTGTTGTATGGCAAGTTCCCAACCGTCGACAATGGCTGATTCACCGTTGTTCGGACGGGTGTTGTTGAAATGAGCTACACCGTCATTGCTGTCGGGGTTGTTGGTGTCGTCACCAGTTGAAGGATCGGTTAACAAGCTGCCATCACTTAAGGTAAAGGTCAGATCCTCTTGGGTATTGACGATAAAGTTTTCGACATTCTTTCTAAAATACCCCGCCGAAACATAGCTGACTTCGCCGTAATACCATTCAAGAGAGAGATCTAAATTCTCTGAGCTAAAGGGTTTAAGCGCTGGATTACCTTGGCTAGACGTGAGATCGCCACCGGGACGAGTGGTGTTGATCACTGTGATGGGCGACATGCTGTTTAGCGTAGGACGGGTCATGGTTTTCGATGCCGCGAGTCGAGCGATGAGATCGTCAGTTATCTCTAACTTAACCGTAAAGCTCGGTAAAATCGCATCATAGCTATTAGCCTGACTGATGGCGGCAACGGTGCCGTAGGCAGGTAGCATCTCAGTTTTATCAAGAATATTGAGCTGAGATATCGGCTTATCGCGCCCTTTAACATCGGTGTCAGTGGTTTCATACCTAACACCTGCGGTACTTGAAATTACCATGTCGGCTATCTCGCCAACAAAATCGACTTCGAAGTAGGCAGCGAAGATATCCTCTTGAACGCTGTATGACTTATCGCGTAATAGGGCATCGAAACTGATTGAATCGTTGTGAGTGCTGGCGTAGTACTGCTCCAAAAAGGCAAAGTTAGCTTCACCGTCATGGGCGAGCCAAGATGTTGGCATCTGGCCGCTACCACTGACGCCGCTCAGGAAGTCACTGCCTGCATCGAAGATATATTGCGACTCTGGACTGATTGTTGGGCTGTCTGGATAACCACAGTAGGCGCAATGCAAACCTTGGCCTTCATTATCCCAACGATTTAGGCTTTTGGTTTCGGTTGAGTACATCAAGCCAAATCGTGCAGCACTAAAGCCGTTGTCACCGTCAGCAAGCCAAGTATTGTCCCATCTAAGCTGGTCCAACTCATCTTCGACTTCCCAACCACGTCGCAGCATCACATGGGCACGACTATTGTCAGTACTTAGGTAATCTTGTACGCCAGCGGGGGTCACTGAAGGATCGTAAGCAGTGCCATCGAGCTCTTGTTGACCACTGTAGATATTGGGATTAGCGCTTTCAAACATGGAAGCGTTAGGCAGAATATTGTCGTTCACCTGAAAGCGAACTCGGTTGGCATAACCGATGAGTGATAACTGGTTACCACGACCATTGTTGGCTTCTCGACTCGCTTCTGAGTGACTGTAATCGAAACTCATGTTGAGGTTGTCGTTCACATCCCAATCGGCATTAAGGCCAAAAGATTGAGAATCGGTAATACGATCGAACTTCTTGGCGTGGAAATCGGTTGCTAGACCCACCTCTTGGTACATGTCGACTACAGTGCCGTTAGCATCGACAATCGGGCTGCCGCCATCAACACCAGTGACGTTAGGTGCGGTGAACCAGTGGCCATATGATGTGGCGTTTGTTTCAACATCAAAATCTGAGTAGAGTGCGTCGGCGGTGATCACTAAGTTATCAGTGGGAGCGTACTGCAGGACTAAGTTAGCGTTAGTTCTTTTGCGCTCTTCGAAAGTGACTTTGTGGTCATAGTTACGGGCTGAGAAAGTATTGCCTGTGTAATCTTCACCTGAAGCCGTTTTCGGGTTCGGGATCCCTACATTCTCTAACCAGCCATCGATCTGCGCTTGATTGAGTCGTGTCTTTCGCTCTTGGTGTGACACACCTAATAGCACACCAAATGAGTCATCTAAAAAGGTGTTGCTGATTAAGCCGGAAAACTGTGGCGTGGTCTCTTCGCTATTTTCATCGTAGATCCCTTTGACGCTACCGACAGCTTTAAAACCGTTGATGGCAAAAGGTCGTGCGGTATTGATGTTGATGGTTGAGCCAATACCACCTGATTGCATGGTGGCCGATGAGGTCTTGTACACGTCTAAGCTGCTAACGAGTTCAGCGGCGATGGTGTCGAAGCTAAAGCCACGAGTATCACTTTCACTGGCTATCTGACGGCCGTTGACTAACACGGTATTAAATTGTGGGCCAAATCCTCTGACGGTGATCGATTGTCCCTCTCCCCCAGAACGATCGATTGAAACACCGGTAATACGCTGTAGCGACTCGGCTAAATTGGTGTCGGGGAATTTACCGATATCTTCAGAGGAGATCGAATCGACAACCCCTTCGGCGCTGCGTTTTACATCCATGGAGCGACTTAACGATCCGCGGATCCCCGTCACTTCAATCACTTCTATTGCAGGTTCGGCACTGGTTTCTGCGTCTGCTGCTGATAGTTGTGATGTGGCTAATGTTCCCATTGCGGCGAGCACTGCACTGGCTACTTTATTTTTGTTGTAGGTGGTCATATCGTCTTGTCTCTTATGATTTTTATTATATAAGATTGAGATCTGCCCACTGTCGTTCATCTGTGCAACAAGCCCAGTGTTTTCGAGCATAAGCTCCAAGGCTTTCATGGTTTCATATTGACCATGTATCGCATTTGCATCTATCCCCTCTACCTTTTCAAATGAAAAGAGCAAGGTGATGTCCGCCTGCTCAGCTAGATAGATGAGTGACAAATAGGCCCTTTGTTGGGGGATATCGAAAACGACACTGTCGATGGCTTCTTTAGCGATGAGTCCAGGTGCGAAACCTGAGACCACACAGAAAAAGAGAAGCTGGCGAACCCGTTTTCGGTCCCTCATGTGTATGGTTTTTCGCCATGCACCAAAGGAAGACGATTGATAGAAATTTTTCCTCCATAAAAAATTAATTATTTTTATTTTTTTGTGAAACATTTGTGTAACCACCCACTTGCTTTTAGCTGCTTTTTTTGTCGATGCATCTGCTGTGCAACGCCTATATTTTTTATTGTTAGCTATTTAAAGCTCTATTAAAACAATGGATTGATGTTTTAGTTTTATTGTTTTTAATATTGCTATTATTGCTAGGTTATCCAGTTGTATGCTTGGTGTAAAAGCCTTATTCTAGTTTAAGGTGCTGCTTGGTGGCGGCGTTCGCCATTTTTGACTGATTGTGAAATCAATCTTATGGCGGATTTTTAAAGCTGAATCGTCTTAATGAGATGGATAGTGTTATTGGCTGGTATAGATAAGACGATATGTTAAAAGATAGCTTGATATACAAGACCTACCTTGCCTCGAGAGAGGGAATTGCTCGGGTTGTTTCTCGAATCGTGCCTCCCCATGAGATAGAAGATATCGTGCAGGAGACCTACGTACGTTTATGCCAGGTGGAAAATAAAGAGAACATTAACTCTGCGAAGTCATTCATGTTCAAGATGGCGCGGAATTTAGCGTTAGATCATCAAAAGCGCGCCAATGTAAGGCTGGTGGATAGCGTTGATGATTGGTATGAATTTGAAAAAGCACTGTGTGACCGACGTGACGAAGTGTATGACAATGCGATCACTAGCCTTGAGTTTGATCATTTTTGTGAGGCGGTTAGGCTACTGCCACTGCAATGTCGCAAGGTCTTTGTGTTAAAAAAGGTCTATGGCTATTCTCAGCGAGAGATCGCGAGTGAGCTAGGATTGAGCGAAAGCACAGTTGAGAAACACATCTCTCAAGGTATTAAACGGTGTACGGTATTTATGCGACAAGCCCAGAATAGTAAGACTCAAGCAAACGTGGTTCCAACATCTGGCAAGTGCGGAGGTAGTCATGAGTAATATTCATCAATTAAATGCCGACGCCAATGCTGAAGATCTGCGATTAGATCACGCCAGCGAATGGATTGCCAAGATGGATCGTGAGCTGACCGATGAAGAGCGCGTAGCGCTAGCGACTTGGTTGCACAGTGATGTTGAAAATCTGAAAGTGTTATTCGAAATTGCCCAGATGTGGGACAAGATGGATGAGCTAGGACGACTGTCGGATATCTTTCCTAAAACCAAGCCTGCCCGTAAACAATCTCCTGTGTGGATGGGGGCTATCGCCGCCTCTATTTTGCTTTTTTTAAGTGTCGGTATTTATGTTTTCACACAAGATATTGAGCCTAATGGTCAGCCTTCGAGCTTGATTGCGATCCAGAGCAGCTATCAAACTGCGGTGGGGGAAAGTAATACGATTAACCTGCCAGATAACAGCATTCTGGTCTTAAACACCAACAGCTTTGTGCAGGTGAGATACACGGCGAAGGAGCGGATTATTGAGCTGCAGCGAGGGGAGATAAATATTGAAGTTGCCCATGATACCTCTCGTCCGTTAAGTGTGTTGGCGGGTGGCAAGGTGATCCGAGCAGTGGGCACTGCATTTAATGTCGATGTGCGAGCGAGCGGTGTTGAACTGATAGTGACAGATGGCAAGGTGCTGGTGGTGAAAAAGAGCGCCGCCGCCTTTTTGAAAGAGAGTAAAGAGTCACGGCCTCGGGTAACCAGTTCTGCACTGGCAGTGGCAAAAGATGAGCGTGTGATGCTCAACAATAAAGAGCCTTTACCACGGGTTGCGTCGAAAGTGACCCCGGGTGAGATAGCCACTAAGCTTTCGTGGCGTACCGGAAACTTGATATTTAGGGGCGAATCATTGGAGGAGGCCATGGCGGAGATTAGCCGTTATACCGATATCCATTTTGAGCTGGCAGATGATGAGAACCTTAAAAAAATCAAAGTCGCAGGCATGTTTAAAACTGGCGATGTGAATGGTCTACTGAATATTCTCGATCAAAATTTCAACGTCAGCCATGAGAGATTAAGCCGTCATAATATCAAGCTTAATTATGGTGGCTAACGGCTTTTAAAAGGAATTATTTTTTAAATAAACAGATAACTCCCTCAACTAATTTGAGTTCACTCATTTTGGTTAGGGGAGGTGATCTCTACATATATTTTCGATAAATAACGGGACTAGATAGATGCTACGCATTGGAGTTGATTTAGGCGGCACTAAGATTGAAGTGGTGTGTTTAGGGGAGCAGGGTGAAGAGTTATTTAGAAAACGTATCCCAACGCCACGTAGGTATGAATCAACTTTAGACGGCATCGTTAGCTTAGTGGAAGAGGTCGAAACTAAGTTAGGCCAACAGGCAAGCGTTGGCGTGGGGATCCCCGGCATTTTGTCACCGCAAACGGGCTTGGTCAAAAATGCAAACGCCACATGGATAAACGGTCATGCATTAGACATCGATTTGGGTAAACGCTTAAACCGTGAGGTGAGAGTGGCCAATGATGCTAACTGTTTTGCTGTTTCTGAGGCGGTTGACGGCGCCGGTGAAGGAAAGGGTTTAGTCTTCGGCGTGATCATCGGCACAGGCTGTGGTGGCGGACTTGCCGTGGCGGGTAAGGTGCATCAAGGTTGTAACGGTTTGAGTGGTGAGTGGGGTCATAATCCCTTACCTTGGTTAAAAGTTGATGAATTTAACACTACTGATTGTTTCTGTGGCCATAAGGATTGTATAGAGACCTTTATCTCTGGTACTGGCTTTATGCGGGATTATCATCAGGTGCATAAAGGAAAGATGGTCACCTCAGGTGGTGAGATCATGGAATTAGTCAAAGCTGGCAACGCGTCAGCTATGTTGGCCTTTGATTGCTACATGGACAGGTTAGCGAGATCCTTAGCCCATATTATTAATGTACTGGATCCTGACATCATCGTATTGGGTGGCGGCATGTCTAATGTGGACACCATCTATTCAAGACTACCAGAGCTGTTACCACAATACGTACTCGGCGGGGAATGCATGACGCCTGTGGTGAAAAATCGATTTGGCAGCTCATCAGGAGTGAGAGGCGCTGCTTGGTTATGGCCTAGTTAATTTTATTTTCGTCTTCGTCTTACTAAAGGGAGTGATGCTATCACTCCCTTTGTTTTATCTCCCTTTTGAACAGCCATTTTTCTGTCGTGCCGTGTTACTCATTTGTGGGTGATGCAATGACTCGTTAGCAATCAAATTAAGCTCACGAAGATCAAATACCTATTTGTAGGTAGCGTCACAAAATATCATGCAGTTAAACATACCGCCCAAATATAAGAATCCCCTTAATTTTACAGACATTTTCATGCGTGATATCGCATCAATCCCTAATACAAATTGTTATTTTACCGCGTGAAATCGATCAGTGAACTTGAGTCGCTGGCAATGATTTCATCATGAGCTTGTTTGAGCTAATACCACTAAAGATCTTCGTTGGGGAACAGGGTCAGAGAAGCTGCTTTTTGCAGTGAATACTGGCTTTAGATCGGGTATGTGAATCGAACGACCATAAAACCGCTAAGACGCGTTTATCTCTATTATAACTTGGATCAAATTATGGAATTTTTACTCTTCTGTCTCATCTTCTTTACTGCCTATCTAGTGGCATTTAAACCTCAGAAACAGGGCATGGCAGATATCTGTCTGTGCGCTAGCATCGGCATGAGCATTCTTATTTGGATTATTGCCACTTGGGGCATGTTAGTACCAGCAGGGAATCTATAAGAATATGAAAATGAAAGAATCGACGGTAAACCAAATTGTCTCTCTTGCGGCCATGGCATTGATTGCTTTGCCTGTTGGGATTGCGTGTATCATTTTAGGTTATGGCTTAGGTGATACTCCTTGTATTTTATGCTGGCAAGAACGTACCGCGATGGTGTTAGTCGCTCTTATTGCTATTTTCATTACGCGTTATGGGTTAAAGCCTAAGTATCTTGGCGCACTTATCTTTGCCTCGGTATATGGCCTTTGGGCTGGCTACCGCCACAGTTCTAATCATATCTTGAAAGATATTGGTCAAGGTTTTGGTCCAGCAATTTTTGGCGTGCACACCTATGTATGGGTGATGGTTGTTTTCTTGGTTATCCTGTTGTTTGCAGCCGTTCTACTGATGTTACAGGGTGATAAACTTAGCGAGAAAGAGGACAAGAACAGCTGGACGATGCTAAACAAGTCGACTGTGATGGTGTTCTTGGTGGTGATTGGTTTTAATATCGTGCAGGCATTTAGCCAGACAGGTCCTTTCCCATTCATCGGTCAAAGTGATCCGTACCGCATGACTTTTGACAATGACAAGATTGTTTGGTCTACAGCTAACTGGCCTAAGCTTTCTTCTCTTTCAGCTCGTGGAAGTTTTGCTATTGAACGCCCTGATTTTGCTAATATGGCAGTGGTTGAAGGAAGTGAAATCCCTACTGACGTGAGTTTGACCTCAGTGCGAACTCAGGTTTTACCAGCAGAGATCATCGGCTTAGCAACCGGGATTAGTTATAGCCCGAATAGCGATATTTATGCGGTTGTGACGAGTGATAACTGGGTGCATTTCCTTAAGGGTGATTTGAGTGAGGTGTTGGCTTCAGTCATGATCGACGGCGCTTTCTCTGTTGAGATTTCTAATCTTACGGGTGTTGTCTTTGACGGTGATAACAGCGTTGTTGTTACGGCGGATCATAAGAGTTATGTGCGTCTTGAATATGATCCATTAGCAAAAATCGCCGACAGCTACTGGTTGTTTATGGATGGCACTGATGGTGTGAAAGAGCTTAAACGTAGCCGTTTCTCAACTGTTCGCGCTAAGTACAATTACATTGGTGGTTTAGGTTGGGATGCGGTGGCTCAAGAGTACGTCACGGTGACTCTGCCTGCTAAGGTGCGCAACAACTTCGTGGTATCTCGATTCAGTAACCAAGACTTTGAGTTAAATAGCGAAGCTAAAATCCTGAACACTGCAGACTCGTACCCGATGGTGACAGGTTTGGCGATAGAGCAAAACAAGGCTTACTTGTTAAGCCATAGTGCTGAGCAGATCTTAGTGATGTCGACCAGCAGTAATCGCATTGAAGCGGCTTACAGCTATAGTGGTGTGGCAAATGCTCAAGGCCTGACTGTAGTCAAAGGTGAGTTTGCTGTACTCAATGGCGTGAAGGGACAAAATTCGGTGGTTTTCTTTAACTAGAGTTACATCACTGAATTTATTGAATTAAAAAAGCCTGCGCACTCGCGCAGGCTTTTTATTATCGGAGCCTAAGATTAATCTTTTAGTCTGAAAACAACCTCAATTCTGTCGCTAATGGTGACTTGTCCCTGTTGGTAGCTCTCTGCTGCATCAAAGCTTGGGCTTGCTGCATTCATTCTAAGCATGACAGGTTGGACTGGATGTTGATCCAAGTAACGAATTTCCCATACGCCATCGATTTTATCCCCGAAACCTTGAGCAATAGAATTGGCTTTGTTCTTGGCATCGACAATAGCGGCTTGTCGTGCTTTAGCAATATATTCACTCTCTTTACTGGTTTTAAGGGCAATATTATTGATGCGGTTTATCCCCTCATCCAATGCAGAATCTAATACATTGTTAAGGCGTGATAGCTCTTTGACCTTGACTGTGACTTGTCTGCTGGCGTTGTAGCCTGTGAGCTCGGCAGGTTTATTTTTTTGATAGTGATATTGCGGTTGAAGATTCAGGTTCGCACTTTGGATATCAACTCGAGCGATGCCCGCAGCTTTTAGACGACCGATAAACTTTGCCACTGCTTTATCTGAAAGCTCTTTGGCTTCTTTTGCCGTTTTCGCTTTGATAGTGACTTCGACGTTAATCTCTGCCATATCAGCCTCTACAACCAATTGGCTGACGCCAACGGTTTCAAGGTGTGGAAAATCGAGTTGATTGGCTTGCAACGCAGGGGCGGAAAAAATACTTGCGCTAATTAATGTGCTTGCTAAAACGTTCGAAATAAGTGAATGCTTCATAAAAACTCCCAAAATAGTAATATTTATCAATATGTTTTCCGAAGACTCAGTCTGGATTCATGTTTAGAGACTTATCTACATGGCTTGTTAAAGGTATAAACGGGACATAAAGGGAAAAGGGTTAAGCTTTTATATTTTTTGTTGCGTCAGTGAAAAAGCAGAATGGCTCTGGACTGATCGCCGATGAAGAGAGATTGCAGTAATTATGAGTAAAAGGCTATTTTTTTATAGAGAGTAATGAGAGGAGGGGACAAGCTTATTACATTATTTTCTATTCAATATTAGTAACTTGTTCCGCTAGATAATATTTAACAACAATATATTGTTTTATAAATTTGTGGTTAGCAGGGATAGACACTATTTTTAATAGATTAAATGAAAAAATCATTTTTAGTGATTAGATAGGAACCTCTCGATGAGTTCACATGGCTGTGTGTTAGGGAAAATAAATGTCGTTATCTGTGATGATTCGATAACGAATGTGCTGGTGATGAATGAGATGCTTAAGACCATCGACATGGATTTGAATATCATTAGTTTGACTGACCCACGCAAAGTGATGGCTGAGCTTGAATGCGATGTGATGCTGGTGATCCTTGACTTAGAAATGCCATACCTGAGTGGTTATCAAGTGTTGGAGCAGATTAGGGAGAGTTATAGTTCAGATGAGTTACCTGTGATTGTTGTGAGTGGGCTTTCAGACCAAAAGTCCCATGTTAAAGCACTCAAAGGTGGTGCAAATGACTTTATCAGTAAGCCGTTTAATGAGTATGAGCTTAAGCTACGAGTGGTTAATCAACTCAATATAATCAAGGCGTTTAGATTACAATCTCACTTAAATGATGAGCTTGAAAAGCGGGTACAGTTACGTACGTTAGAGCTTGAGCTCGCAACTGAATTCCTCATTAATAAACTGGCTATTGTGGCTGAGCTGTATGATGAAAACACGGGAAAGCATATTCTTAGAGTCGGGAAGTATTCAGGCCTTTTAGCGCGTAAGTGTGGCTTAAATGAACAAGTCGCTTTTATGATAGAAAAAGCAGCGCCAATGCACGATATCGGCAAAATCATGATCTCTCCTGATATCTTGAAAAAACCAGGTAAGCTGAGTGTTGATGAGTTTTCCCATATGAAAACCCATGTTGATAGTGTGAGGCAGTTATTTGATGATCATCCCTCTATGATGATTCAGATGGCCAAATCGATTGCTATTCATCATCACGAGAAATGGGACGGTTCTGGATACAGTAAAGGGCTTAAGGGCGAGGCTATCCCGATTGAAGGTCGAATAGTGGGCATTGCAGATGTGTTTGATGCGTTAACGACTAAGCGCCCTTACAAAGAGGCGTGGACTTTTGAGGACTCTATCGCTTATTTAAAAAATCAATCCGGAATTCATTTCGATCCTGATCTTGTTGATATTTTTGTTGCAAGTACCCCAGAAATTAAGGCCATACAAGAGGAGTATAAAGATGACTAATGTAGCTTCACTCTTCAAGGCGCTTGTTTTGATTTTTTCTAAATAACGTCCCCTTTTGTAACTAGCGTGAACGCTCAACGTGAGTTAATCACCTTGCACTTAAGCTCTCTCATCCTCGATAACAGCGGTATATATTACTTTCCCTTCTGAATCCATTCGTCTCAAATTCGTTCGTCAAATACTACCCGTAGCGGAATATTCACTTATGCTGATTGGTGTGGTGTAGTTATAAATATTGTAATTTTGAAGGGGAGTGGTTAGTTTGGGTAAGCATTAATTATTGAAATCGTTTTATAGGAGGAGCGAGATTGTTCCGTCATGAGAGTGGATTTACATTAATTGAGTTAGTGGTTGTCATCATTATCCTAGGCATCTTAAGCGTAGTCGCAGCCCCTAAATTTATCTCCATAAATAAAGATGCGAAAGTGTCGGTATTAGAGGGAGCTAAAGCAGCGTTATCAACAGCAAATCGCTTCAGTTACAGTAAAGCTGTTTTGCAAGGGCAGGAGTTGATTGATGCCACCTCTGCGAATATCGATATGGACAGTGACGGTACAGCGGATTTAATTGGTTATTATGGGCTCATCAAGTTTGTTGTTTCGGCCAAGGAGTATGCTGGATTAGATGATAATTTGATTATTAGTAAGCATTATGGCGGCACAGGCCCTACCTTGTCTCATTTCTTAATCTCCTTTGCCGATAACCCCGCCTCGGCTGCAAATCAATGCTTTTTATCTGTCGATTACCCCGATGTCGCTGGGGGAAGCGTTACCTATGAGCTTGTTACTGAGGATTGTTAACTAATAAGAAACACTCAATTTAACCCAATCTTTTAGCGGGCATGAATGATATTGACTTTGACGTGAAAGCTAGATTAAATAGATTAAAATAACTACAAAGCTTGGCTTTTTAATGCGTTCGTCTAACCTTTTTGTTAAATCTAGTGGATTCACCTTGATTGAGCTGGTGGTTGTTATTATCATTTTGGGCATTTTAGCTGTTGTCGCAGCGCCCAAGTTTATCAATTTAAGTCGAGATGCAAAAGTCAGTACTGTTGAAAGTTTGTTAGGTGACATGAAGTCGATGACGACCATGTTGCACATGACAGCTCAAATAGATGGCAAGCTAGGAGACCAAGTTACGATCGAAACTGACTATGGTAACTATGAGTTCTGGCGCGGCTATCCTGAAAATAAAAGCGAAGCAACCAATCCTAATATGTACTTCTTAGAAACCTTTTTTGGGTTATCTGGGGCAGTGTCTGAAACTAAAACCAATACCAGCCGTTTTGTTTCTTATGGTGATCTTAATGTTTATGAAGATAATGGCCATTCCCGTATCGGTTACGGAACTGGGACGTTAGCCGCAGACGAATGCTATGCCGATTATATGCACACTGGATCTTCAGAGAGCTTTCTTATTAATACAGATGGCTGTTAACTGGTGCTTTGCAACAGAGCGCAATGAAAGTATCACGCCCAAAACCTCCAATAAATCACACAAGTAAAATCGAGAACAAACATGATTTAAACCATTGTTAACTGACAATGGTAGAACGAATCGTTAGAATACCAGTCAGATTATTTCTCATTAGAGCACTCACCCGATGCATGTACATATTCTTGGTATCTGTGGCACCTTTATGGGCGGCCTCGCACTATTAGCGCGAGCAGAAGGGCATAAGGTTACCGGCAGCGACGCTAATGTTTATCCACCGATGAGCACTCAGCTCGAAGAGCAAGGTATCGAGTTGATTCAAGGATTTGATCCTAGTCAGCTTGGACACAATGAAGATGATGCGCCTGATTTAGTGGTGATTGGTAATGCCATGAGCCGTGGTAATCCATGTGTGGAAGCGGTGTTAAACCGGGGGATTCGATACACATCTGGCCCACAATTTCTGGCAGAGCATATTCTCAAAGAACGCTGGGTATTGGCTGTTTCTGGCACCCATGGCAAGACATCAACGGCGAGCATGTTAGCGTGGATACTAGAGGATTGTGGCTATGAACCAGGCTTTTTAATTGGTGGTGTACCGCAAAACTTTGGGGTGTCAGCCCGTTTGGGGAACTCGCCCTTTTTCGTGGTTGAAGCCGATGAATACGACAGTGCCTTTTTTGATAAACGTTCCAAGTTTGTTCACTATCAGCCACGCACCTTAGTGATCAATAACCTTGAGTTTGATCATGCTGACATTTTCGATGATTTAAAAGCAATTCAGCGCCAGTTTAATCACGTCATTCGTACCGTGCCAGGCGAAGGTAAAATCATCTGGCCTCAACAGAGCCAAGCGGTTGCCGAAGTCATTGAGATGGGATGCTGGAGTGAACAGGAAACCTATTCTAGTTCCGAGTTTAAGCCAAATACTGCGAACCAAGCTGATTGGACAACACGTTTGGTTGTCGATGATGGTCACCAGTTTGAACTGTTTTTTGAGGGGGAATCTCAGGGCGTCGTAGATTGGGGCTTAATCGGGCAGCATAATGTTGAAAATGCCACGATGGCGATTGCGGCTGCACGCCATGTTGGCGTTAAACCACAATCAGCGATTGCAGCTTTGGCAAAATTTCAGCCTCCTAAGCGTCGAATGGAGCTCATTGGCACTGTTAATGGGATTGACGTTTATGATGACTTTGCTCATCACCCAACGGCCATCGCCACGACGTTGCAAGGCACGCGTGCAAAAGTGGGTGAGGCTAAGATAACGATTATTCTTGAGCCGCGCTCAAACACGATGAAGAGCGGTGTGCACAAAGATACTCTAGCGAGCTCTATGTCTCTTGCTGATCAAGCCTATCTTTATCAAGCAGACAATATAGATTGGGACTTGGCTGCTGCGATGAAAAAAGCTTCACTGCCTGTAACTGTGCTATATGACATAGATGAGATAATCGAAACGGTTGCGAGTACAGCTCAGTGCGGTGATACGATTATTGTGATGAGTAATGGTGGCTTTGGTGGTTTGCATCAAAAGTTGCTGAAGAGGTTAAACGTTAAGCACTAAGGCTTGTTGTGAGCTAAAAGCTAAAGATAAATGCGTCATACTGAAACGAGTTCAGTATGATGCTGGATTTCGAATCCTTGTGCTTTATTGGTTTTATCTTGAGTCGCCGCTTATAACAATTTAATGAGACGTTATGAATTACCCTAAAAAAACGAAATCCATCAGCTTGGCTTGGACTGGCGCTTCAGGTGCTCCCTACGGACTTAAGCTACTTGAGTGTTTATTAGTCGCTGATTATCAGGTGTTCTTGATGATTTCCAGTGCCGCTCGAGTGGTGCTAGCCACCGAACAAGGTCTGAAATTGAGTGCCAATAGTGATAAAGCGAAAGAGCAACTGTTGGCATTTTTTACAGAGCAGGGAGTCGAGTTCACCGGAGAACTTCATTTGTTAGGTAAAGAAGAGTGGTTCTCCCCGCCAGCTTCAGGTTCTGCAGCACCAAAGCAGATGGTGATTTGTCCATGCAGTACGGGGACATTAGCCTCTGTGGCAACGGGAATGAGCAATAGTTTGCTTGAAAGAGCAGCGGATGTAGTAATAAAAGAACGCGGACAATTGATCTTGGTTCCTAGAGAAACTCCTTTTAGTTCCATACATTTAGAACATATGTTGTCACTTTCTCGACTGGGAGTCACTATCATGCCAGCCTGTCCAGGCTTTTATCATGATCCCAAATCGATTCAAGATCTGGTAAACTTCATGGTCGCCAGAATTCTTGATCATCTGGGCGTGGAACATGAATTAACAAATCGCTGGGGTTATGATCAAAAATAACCCAGAGATCGCACCAAGTAAGATATCTTATAAGGCTATGCTGTGAGTACTATGAAACACACGATTGAAGAGATGATCTCTGTCGAAGAGATTGACCAGAAACTGGATCTGCTAGCTGAGCAGATCAATGCACATTATGCTGATAGCGAGCGCCTATTGATGGTCGGCTTGCTTAAAGGTTCTGTGGTATTTATGGCGGATCTTTGTCGTCGTATAAAAGGCCATGTTGAGATCGACTTTATGTCTGTTTCTAGTTATGGCAACGCTATGACGAGTACTCGTGAAGTTAAAATTCTTAAAGATGTGCAGTCTGATATTAAAGGACGCGATGTACTGATTGTTGAAGATCTTATCGACTCTGGTAATACATTGAATAAGATCCGTGAGATGCTTACTTTACGTGAGCCTAAAAGTCTCGCGCTTTGTACTCTACTTGATAAGCCTGAGCGTCGTGAGATTGATGTTCACGTCGACTTTATTGGTTTTACTATTCCCGATGAATTTATTGTTGGTTACGGTATCGATTATGCTGAGCAGTATCGTAACTTGCCTTACATCGCAAAAGTGATCCCATTAGATTAAGCGATTAATAAATTAATCTGAAAAATCCCGCCATTGGCGGGTTTTTTTTTAATTATACCAATCAGTATAAAGATTTGATCGCTCAGCGAGAGTTTAGCGGTCCTGAG
>OJDH01000086.1_pt1 | contig 80831 bp, 76 predicted proteins | sample 1592761 | NCBI WGS metagenome assembly OJDH01 (sample SAMN05416855, study PRJEB24817) | seawater metagenome | isolation source: Sea water | place: Canada:Atlantic | collected 2013-11 | reverse complement strand
CACTATCCTCTTCGTCGGCAGCGTCAGATGTGTATAAGAGACAGCCATTTTGTCATCCATTCGCCTTGAATTAGTTTGCCAACAAACACTCTGAGTAGATCAACTTCTTATACTGATTGGTATAAGACTCGTAATACTGCGTTTTGTTTAGCTTATCCAAGTCATTCCCTTCGTTTATCACTCAAAAAAACCTATTTTATCGCCATTAAAACCAGCCTGAATAGCACGTTATTGGTATATGACCATATTAGGCAAACCGTGATGTAGATTAGACTATGGTAAAATATGTATGACAGAAGCATTTTGCTATGGTATCTATCGAACCCTAAAAATTTTCAATCGCCTTACAGGTAAATGAAATAAAACAATATCTTTAAAACAATTCTCAAACCTTTACTCCTCTCATTTTAATAGGAATAAAGAAGGGATGATTTTTGCTGACAGCGTTTTATTGCAACAAATGACACATGGAGCAGGCTAAATGCCACTAGTGATAAACCGATTGAGTTTTAAAAATAAATTAATTTTATTTGCAGCGATTCCCATGCTGTCACTAACTCTACTTGGTTCTATCATCATGATAGACCTATGGCACACCTATCAAGCAGCTCAAAATAATACCCTTATTATTGAATTCACCCAAGACATCGAAAACCTAGTCGATGAGCTACAAAAAGAACGTGGGCTTACCGCTGGTTTTATCAGTAGTAAAGGCGAGCAGTATCGCCAGCAGCTAAGCGAACAAGAGCAGCACACAGACAATCGACTGACGCAACTCCAGAGCAAAATTAACTTAGAAAAACTGTTTGATGCTAACACTGAGCAGATACTGCTGCTGGCTGAAAATATGGATCGTATTCGGCATATCAATCAAGAACTGTTACAAGCTCGTCAAGACATCAAATCCTATAGCTCCGACTCTTTCCCCTTCTTCAGCGAGCTGATTAATCACCTTCTCATCCTCATCTCCCAGCTTCAAATGCAGATCCAAGATGGCTCTCAAGCTAGTTCTTATCACACCCTTATCCACTTATTGCATATACAAGAGCTCGCTGGACAAGAAAGAGGTCTGGTCAATAGCTTACTTTCAGCAAAAGTAATCACAACCGATGCCTTTATCACAATGAACGCATCAGAGGATGATTTGGAGCTGGCGATAAATCAGACCCTATCAACCACTGAAGTGGCTTATAAACTGTATGTAAAAGAATTATTGTCCAGCAGCACTAACCTAGAATACTTGTCGATGCGAGAGCAGATAAAATCTCAAATAGAGCTTATCAAACAGACAAAAGAGCTGACTTCCTTATTGGGCTATGGAGGGGTGATTCATCACTTTAAGAATTACCTTCTGAGAGGAGAGCCTGAATATGTTGAGCTCTTTAATAATAGTATTCAGCAGGTTGAGACTAAGCTATTACAGTTAAGGCAACATTCACTTACCGCTGAGCAACAGTCAGCCATTGATCAAATCTCCTATACCCTTAACCAATATAGTGAAAAGCTAACTCAACTCACCCAGCTCAAGCATCAGGGAGTCGCGATCCAAATCCAAGCCCAAGATGCTCAAGTCCGCATCGATGATAGGCCAATGCTCGAGTCACTCGCTCAACTGCAACGCCAATCCCCCATCGTAAGCAGCGAAGAGTGGTGGAACACGGCGAGTCAACGGATTGAAAAACTGCATCAAATCAGTACGGATATCTCCTCTGATATTGCCTTGTTAGGGGTACAGCAAAAAAAGAGAGCGCTGATCTACTTAGCCATAGGAATAACGTCTTCGATCATCAACGTTTTACTGTTATTTTTTCTAGGCCGGTCCATGGTCAGAAACCTCATAGGAAGTGTCTCAGCTATTGCTAGAGATATGCAGAGAATGACCCAAGACCCACACCTTGATTTAACGGTGACGGTAGAGGGAGATGATGAGATAGCCCAAATGTCTCAAGCACTCAATCAGATGTTAAAAGAGCGAGTTAAAGCCAACAGTCAGCTTAATTTAGCCGCTGCAGTATTTGAGTATTCAGCCGAAGGCATCGTCATTACCGATCACAATAATCTCATCGAATTGATCAACCCTTCATTTACTAAAATTACAGGTTACAGCTTAGACGAGGTCAAAGGTAAAGATCCGTCGATACTGAAGTCAGACATGCACTCCAATGACCACTACCAAGCCATGTGGTCATCCCTGAATACAACGGATAAATGGGAAGGTGAGATCTGGAATAAGCGTAAGAATGGCCAAGTGTATCCTGAATACCTCTCCATCACAGTCGTGCGAAATCAGGCAGGTAACATCACCCAGCATATCGGCCTATTCCTCGACATCAGTAATCATAAGAAATATGAGCAAGATATCTGGTATAAGACCAATTATGATGCCCTGACGAACTTACCTAACCATCACCTTTACTCGGCTCGATTACAGCAGGAACTCCTGCTTACAAAGCAAAGGTCGTCGCAACTCGCGATCCTGTTTATCGATCTCGACCGCTTTAAATATATTAACGATATCTACGGTCATACTCTCGGCAATGAATTACTTCATCAAGTCGCAACCAGACTTGAACGCTTGCTTGAAAAACATGACTTTATAGCCCGTTTTAGCGGGGATGAATTTGCCATTATTAAAACTAAGGTTGAGACATTAGATCAGATAAACACCTTAACCAATTCCATACTCAAGCATATCTCAGCTCCCTTTGAACTTGGCCATCACGAGCTAATGATCTCCGCCAGTATTGGCATCAGCCTCTACCCGGAAAATGGTGATGAGCCAGAACAATTAACACGCTATGCCGAAACTGCAATGTATAAAGCCAAGCGAGATGGTCGCAGTAGCTACCGTTACTTCTCACCAGAGATGAACGTCAGTATGCTTGAACATATCCAGCTAGAACAACGCCTCAGACGAGCTGTACTTCAAGGTGAGTTCTTTCTCTGTTATCAACCCTTAGTTAATCTGAGTGATCGTAGCATTATCGGTGTCGAAGCATTAATACGTTGGCAAGACCCTAAATTTGGACTGATATCACCAGAACAGTTTATCCCGATGGCCGAGGAAACAGGCCTGATAGAACCTATTGGTGAATGGGTCATTGAGCAAGCGTTAATCGATCTTCATGTGTGGCATAGCATGGGATATATGATCAATATGGCAGTCAATGTCTCTGGTCGACAGCTTATCAATAACAATCAAACAGACTTTGATTTAGTTATTGATAAGCTATTGAAAAAATATGATATAAAGCCAAAGCATCTGCACATAGAGATCACCGAATCTATGCTAATGGACGACACTGAGCAGTGTCTGCACGCATTAAAAGCTATCCGTGACTTAGGCATGGATATCTACATCGATGACTTTGGTACTGGGTACTCATCACTGAGTTATCTCAAACGTTTCCCTATCTCGGTGATCAAGATAGATAAGAGCTTTGTCGATAATATGTTGGAGTGCCAATCCGACGCCAATCTGATTAAAGCCATTGTCATGATGGGCAAGAGTTTAGAGTTAAAGCTCGTCGCTGAAGGGATCGAAACCGAGGAACAGTTACAGTTTTTGAAAAGTTTAGGCTGCGATTTCGGCCAAGGTTATTTGATATCTCACCCATTACCGAATCAGGAATTGACGGCTCTACTTGAAAAAAGCTATTTCCCTCAATTTCTGCACCATGACAATCTGGCAGAAACTCCGAATACCTAATAACTAGCTAAGAAGCGATACATTGCTTCTTAGCTAGGCACAGTTAGTGATGCGGATTATTCGCTTGTCATCACACTTGCAGACTCTTTGATAGCCATCTGTGCTAGGTCTTTATCGACAAAGAATAACGCCTTACCATCTTCACCAACTAAACGAATCTTATCCACTACCGATTTGAATAATTTCTCCTCTTCGTGCTGCTCTGAAACGTACCATTGTAGGAAGTTAAACGTGGAATAATCTTGGTTCGTAAATGCTGCATGGGCTAATGCATTGATCTTACTGGTGATCATCTGTTCATGTTCATAGGTGTATTCGAACAATGCGAGTAAAGATGCAAACTCAGCTTGCGGCGCTTGAATTGTCCCTAACAGTGGCATTCCGCCAGTTTCGCTGACATAGGTAAATAAGCGATGCATATGCTGCATCTCTTCATCTGCGTGAACACGCATAAACTGAGCCGCACCTTCAAAGCCTTTGTCGTCACACCATGCACTCATCTGCAGGTAAAGATTTGAAGAGAAAAACTCAACATTAATCTGAGCGTTCAATTGATCAATCATAGTTTGTGCAAGCATGGTCCATCCTATCTACATATATTTAAACGATTAGAACCTGCAGCTGACCCGTTAAATTCACTTAATCCGTGATTTTAAGGCCAACAAGTTCATCAGTGGTACATTGTTATGAAGATAGACACAAAAATCAATGCAATTTACTTAAGCCACTGTTTTACAAATACAAATAATTCTCATTAAACATTAAAAAACAAATAATCCGTTTGCATAAATTCTACTTATTCTTTGCATACGGGACAAAGATGACCGTTAAAATCAAAACTGCAGTTAAGATCATAGTCTTCTCCATTAGGCATGGCATAATGAAGCCCACGCTTGAATTTCTTAACCAAATTAGACTCCATTTTTAAAGGAAGCCAGATGCCAGCTAAAGCCGACCCCTGCTCTCAACCTAGTCTTATGCACCCAGATGAGGCGATAACACGACTTCTCGATCAAGTCACATCACTGGATGACTCCGAAGTCGTGCAACTTTCCCATTCACTAGGCCGTGTTCTAGCAGAAGACTTAGCATCAAGCATCGATCTCCCGCCTTTCAATAACTCGGCGATGGATGGCTATGCTTTTCGATTCGAAGATCTCGCCAATAATGAGAGCTTGACTCTCATCGGCCAATCTTTTGCTGGACACCCTTTCGAGGGAGAGCCAAAAGCAAACACCTGCATTCGAATCATGACAGGTGCCCCAGTACCTAATGGCTATGACACTGTGCAGATGCAGGAAAAAGTCGAAGCTAAAGAGAGCAAGATTTACATTGAGGCACCTAAAGAAAAAGGCGCTAACCTTCGCTATCAAGGCGAAGAAGTTAAGGTCGGCGGAAAAGTACTGCTTTGCGGCACTCAAATTGGTGCAGCTGAGATGGGCGTGTTAGCCACTATCGGTATCAGCCAGCTTCGCGTGACTCGTCAGGTTAAAGTAGCCTTCTTTTCAACCGGTGATGAACTACGTCCTGTCGGCAGTGAGCTTGCACCGGGTCAGATATATGATTCTAACCGCTATACGATTCAAGGCTTACTGAGCCGAGCGAATATCGAATGGATCGATCTCGGTGTGATTGAGGATGATCCAGAAGCAATCCGTCAGGCTTTCCGTAATGCTGCATCTTGTGCCGACATGGTACTGACCTCAGGTGGCGTATCGGTGGGCGATGCCGATTATACCAAACAGATTTTAGACGAAGAAGGTGAGATCACTTTCTGGAAGTTGGCCATCAAGCCAGGTAAGCCATTCGCATTCGGTCATTTAGGAAAAGCCGTTTTCTGCGGCCTTCCCGGTAATCCGGTGTCATCGATGGTAACCTTCTACAAACTAGTGTGGCCACTGCTGCAAAAGATGCAGGGTTTACCACAAACTAAGCCATTAACCCTTAAAGCAAAACTCAAAGGCGATCTGCGGAAATTCCCCGGACGTGTTGAATATCAAAGAGGGATCTTAAGCTATAACGCCCAAGGCGAAGCTGAAGTCACCATGACGGGTGGGCAAGGTTCAGGTATGTTGACCTCCATGAGCCTAGCTAACTGTTTTGTGATCTTAGCCCAAGAGCAAGGCAACACACCTGACGGCAGCTTAGTCACCGTTGAGCCCTTTAACACCGTACTTTGCTAATCTATGCCTCAGGAAACAGACATGAGCTCGACCACAGATAACGATGAAATTTTATCCGACAGCGAAATTCTCAGATACAGCCGCCACATCTCCATTAAAGCGATGGATTTTGAGGGGCAAGAGAAATTAAAGCTCGCCAAGGTACTCGTTATCGGTGCTGGCGGCCTCGGATGCGCAGCAACCCAATATATGGCGGTTGCTGGCGTCGGCATGATGACCTTGGTTGACTTCGATACCGTTGAATTATCAAACCTACAGCGTCAGGTGTTACATCAAGATAAGAACATCGGACAGCCTAAGGTTGAATCAGCCAAGGAAACCTTAAGCGAGCTTAATCCGCACCTTCAGATAGACACCATCAATGGTGTGCTTGACGATCATGAGTTCGATAACTTAGTCGCAAGCCACACTCTAGTGATGGATTGCACCGACAATGTCGCTGTGCGTGAACAACTGAATAAAAGCTGCTTCACCCACAAGGTGCCACTGGTTTCTGCTGCTGCTATCCGCATGGAAGGTACTGTTACAGTATTTGACTATCAAGGTGAGACCCCTTGTTATCACTGCTTCAGCAAGCTGTTTGGCGAGCAACACCTCACCTGTGTTGAATCAGGCATTCTCGCCCCTGTGGTTGGTATGATTGGTTGCTTACAAGCAGTCGAAGCGATAAAAGTGATCAGTAATATGGGCAAGCCACTCATAGGGAGAATATTGATGATCGATGCGATGACCATGGAGTTTCGCGAGATGAAACTCAGTAAACAAGCTAACTGTGAAGTGTGTAGCTCGCGTTAAGCTAACAATCACCCTAGATCGAGTCAAGGTCAGTCATACAGGCGAATATGACTGACCAAGTGGGATTAATTAATACACTGATAATCTTTAGTGATGATATACGTACGACACTCTTCATCACTACAGTGTTGAGTTTCAGTATCAAACGCTTTAGCACTTGAAAACCCCCAGTATCCACACCTTTGCTTAGCCAATGCTACTGCCCCAGATTTGTCGGGTAAGTAAGCCTTTGAAGCGACTAACTCATAGCGTAGAGTCACAACACCGTCACTCTTAGAGCCACTGACGGCCTCCCAATCACTTCGTGTAGCGCAACCTGAAACGACCAACATAACGCAGGTAGCAAATAGTAGTTTTGTTCTTTTTTTCATATCCAATGCCAATTTATCTTCATAAATAACGATTAGGGCATACTAAAGAAAGATGTGATGTAAACAACGACCCTTCCCAAAAAAGCAGCAAAAAATACAAATCCCCTCACAGATGTAACAAGTAGGTTTACATCACGTACCGACAAGCCATCACGCTCGTTGATAAAATGTTATTTTTACTCAAGAAAACTCATCCCAAAGAAACGTTAACTCCAAAACATGATCCTTAATCAATATCAGAGAAAGTTATCAACCAGATAAAAAACCCTTTTTGCTGTTTAAGGCGTTATTATACAACCAGTATAAAGACCTGATCACTGTCTTATACCAAGTGATATTTATTCCACCTAGTTAATAACTCTACTCTTTTTTGGAGAATCGACGGATATGATTAAAATTACCTTTCTATCACTCATTTTCACAGCGACATTCGCACTCACCGGGTGTAACCCAAGCGAGCAAACGGCATCCTCTAACGCGGATAAGCAAGCCATGACCGAAGCTGTCGATATGGATAATCAAGCCACAAATTACTGTAAATCACTACAAGGGAAGCTGGCTCTAGACACTGGCGTCTGTACTCTTCCAAGTGGTGAAGCACTAGATCAATGGGCACTATTCAGACGTGATCATAAGCAGACTAAGCCAGCAATCGGCATGGCCAACCCAGCCGCTAAATATTGTGTATCTCTGCAAGGAAAACTCGCATTGGACACTGGCGTTTGTACCTTGCCAAGTGGTGAAGCGCTTGATCAATGGGAGCTATTCAAACGTGATAATAACAAGGCGACAACGGCTATCGGCATGGCCAGTCCAGCGGCTAAATATTGTGAGTCTCTGCAGGGTAAGCTAACACTCGACACCGGCGTTTGTACCTTGCCAAGTGGTGAGGCTCTTGATCAATGGGAACTGCTAAGACGCGATCATTAGTAGAGTCTATCTACTGTCGATTCCATGTCTTCAGTCACCAAATTGGGGAGCGTTACGCCTACGGCTAGGCTTCCCTGATTGATAAGATAATCAGCTAAAGGAATGGCTGATTTTGATTCTTTCAGCTGTCTCTGGCTTCAGCCATCAATAACCCCTTTTCCACCCATATCTTCACACTGATCCCCTTAACTTCAATAAATAGGGGCTGTTGGCCTTGAGATAACATCGGCAGTTCACCATATATTTTAGGATCATAGCCAACTTCATATAGAGTTACCTTCTTCCCTTCAGCAGTTAGAAAACGGATCTGCGCTGCCGTGACTCCCTGAATCGAACAGTACCGCCCTCCCAGCATCTTGTTATTCTGCTGAGTAAACAATGTTGAGTCGACGATGGAGAAATCCAGTTGAGTAAAGTAATCCTTTAAAGGCGATAAAGTCTCTGCTTTAAGCTCTAATGGCTTCATTTTTATATGATTCATTGCAACTTCATTGGCAATCAAATCAATCTTAGTTGGCTGCTGCAGATAAAAATTTAAGCTCACGATAAACAAGATCACCACACTGGCAGCCATCGCCATTAATCCTCCGACTCTTCTGGGTTGCTGTGGAAGTTGCTTTGACTCTAGCTCTTTTCGCTCCGGCTCAACGTGCTCAGCAAAGCCACCGAGCAGATGTTCAAATCTATCTAGCTGTTCACTATCCAGTGTTTGTTGTTCAATAAAGCGTTTAGCCAAGCGCTTAAAAGAGCTTCGGTTTGACTCATGTTCTCTATTCATAAACTAACCTCAGAACCCTGCTCTTCCTTGTTGTCAGAGGCATTGGCAACCTTCTGCTTAATACGGTGTAATCGTGACAGAATTGTTCCTCTAGGTTGCATCAGCTCCACCGATATCTCCGATGCTGTATACCCATAAACAGCCCACAAATAGAGTACTTCACGTTCGGCAGTATTGAGTAAACCAAACACATGCTCAATCAAATTATGCTGTATTTCAAGCTCCTCGATACAGATGTCGTCTAGCAAAATAGGCGATCCCTCCTCGATGGAATCAAAGGCAAGGATCTGATGTCGGCGGCAATCATCAACAAACTGATTACGGATAATTTTGCGGATATAGGCATGAGAGTGATCAGGGGTTTTATCAAGACGAAGCCATTTTTCCAGTGACGTTTGCAACAGATCTTCGGCATTCCTGCGATCAGTAGTAAGACAGTAGCAATAACGAAACAACCCCTGTAACTGCTCACGGCTCAACATATCTCGGCACCTTCACAATGAAAACCGCACACCCACCCTTGGCTAATCGCCCAGTTAAGTGACGTCATGTCAGCGCTCGACTCACTTATCTGAGCTAAGGTTCGTGACAAAGTTATATCACTCAAAATCTGGTACAAGGCCGAAGTGATACGTTGAACCTTAGGTTTAAATGGGTCTCGATAGATACAAAAGTAATAGGTTTCTGCGGGCTCACAGATATCGACAACCTCACTATCATCTTGATGTTTTACCCATAATTCATAAAGAGGATATCTGGAGCTAAGCACGTTGATATCGGGGCGCAATAGCATCACGACTTCTGCTTGCTGCTCTTCAGTGAGCAACTCAAGCAGTGAAAAAGGAGCACAAACCTGTGCATCACCAGCGTAATAACTTCTTTGGAGTCGCCACTCAAGCTGCGCCAGATCGGCAAGGTATTCCAATCCCTCAAACTCTGAATGGTTTCCGATAGTCTCGACCAACAAATGAGGAAATGACTCACCATATTGGTTCAAATCACTCAAGGTTAAGGGATAGCATTGTTGATAATTCAAAGCTAACTGCTCAAAACAGCGCTCACCTAAAATGTTGTTACACATCGAAAAGGTCGTTCTCATGGCCGCGGTTAACGCTTGTTTACTGTTATTGCGGTAGACAGATAAACGACTCGCCTCCCTGGTATTCACCAGCGAAAGCAATGACTCCTCAGACCCATTCTCGCTAAGGGCGTTAACAAAAGCATCTTGCCATTCAGCTAAGCGCATGGTGCCCCTTTGAAATGGTGTTCTCGTGCAAGAGAGGAAGTAGAGACAGTCCCTTGGGTTGATAATAGAATCTCAGCGGCAATCGCTCTCTCTTGAAGTAAACGCTCTAGAGGAGGCAGATCGTTATCCCATTCAATCATGCTAGGAATGGGGCCATTTTGGGCCACAAAACACTCAAAAGCCTGCCACACTTTTTCATCGACAGGATGGTTATGGGCATCGAGTAAAAAGTCCCCTTTATCATGAAAGCCCGCTAGGTGTATCTGCTTAACCCGCTCAACGGGGATAACATCCATAAACGCCTGCATACTCTGATCAAGGTTCTTAGCCGTCACATAGGCATTATTAATATCGAGCAAGAGGTAGCAGTCAGCTTCTTTAGCAACAGCAGCGATAAACTCCCCCTCGGTCATTTCATTAAATTGGCAACTTAGATAGGTAGACACGTTTTCCAGCAGAATTCTTTCACCCATAAAGTCCTGAACCTGAATGATGCGCTGACTCAGATGACTCACTGCTTCTTCTGTATAAGGTAAAGGCAGCAGATCTGGTACGGTTAACTGAGCATTCCCCGAAAAGCTAGCGTGCTCTGAATACCAGAGGGCTCCGGTCTCCTGTTTCAATATTTTAATTTGTTGAAGGTAATCGAAATCCAATAAGGGTTGGCCGCCTAATGAGAGCCCTACACTGTGGAGCACTAAGGGATATCGCTCACTCATCGCAAGCAGCATCTTCTTATTTAACCCTCCCTCGACCAACCAGTTATCCACTAAAACTTCGAACCAGGGAATATCCGTCTCACCCGCAGCTAAAATTTGCTGCACATGAGGGAGCCGCAGACCAATGCCTGCTCCCGCTAAACTCCCACCAGACATTAAGACTTCGCCGGTTTAACAGCTTTGACTTTTCCACCAGTGATCTTGTCGCAGGTACCCGCTGGCACATACACCCACTCATTAGGTGAGTTATTTTCCTTAGCTTGACCTGCGCACCCATGGCTAGCATCTAATGCACCACAGTCATTTGCACCAGCCTTGACAATTCCGGCACATTTTTCCCACTGAGTAGGCTGTGCAGGCACCGCATTTGCTCCCACAGATAAACCCGCAGCCAAAATTCCCGCAACAGTTAAACCTAATGCTTTATTCGATGATTTCATTTCGTTTTATCCTTTATAGAAAGTGAAGTGTTCACCCCTATAACGAATGGCGCAGACGTTTGATTGCATTGATTGAAAAAAGACGAAAAAAAACCAGCTGTAAAATGCAGCTGGTTTTTTAAATCAGGTCGGCAGACTAACCAATAACGCTCAAATAGCCTTTCAAGATAATCGCGTTAACGATATCGATAAAGAAAGCCCCCACGATAGGCACAACCATGAAAGCTTGCGGAGAAGGTCCAGTTTTAGCGACCAGCGCCCCCATGTTCATTACTGCCGTTGGCGTTGCACCTAAACCAAAACCACAATGGCCACCCGCCATCACTGCGGCGTCATAGTTACTGCCCATCATCCTAAAGGTAACAAAATAAGCGAATAGGGCTAATACCAAGGTTTGCACCAATAAAATGGCAAGTAGAGGTAAGGCAAGATCAAATATCTCCCACAGCTTTAAGTTCATCAAAGCCATAGCAAGAAAGAGTGACAAAGAAACCGTACCTAATACATCAACACTTTCACTCTTAATTTTATAGCCATGGGACAGCTCAGTAATATTGGAGATCACTACACCAAGGAAAAGAGCATAAACGAACTCAGGCATTCTTAGCCAACTAATCTCTGAATAAGCCACTAGAGCAGCAATCCACTTAGCACCTGCGACACATAGCAGCAGGATAAACAGGACTTCAAGAATACTCTTAGCCGTGACTCTGTCTTCCTCTAACTGATCATAAGTCACCAAATCAGGGTGATCTATATGGTGGTTACCACCGATACCATATGAAGAAACCAGGTTGTTTTTATTGATCAGTCTCTGGGCGACTGGACCACCAATGATGCCGCCCATCACCAAACCAAATGTCGCGGCAGCCATTGCAAACTCAAGCGTGTTAACACCGTAGTCTTCCAGGAAGGTTTGCGCCCACGCAGCACCCGTTCCGTGGCCACCAGAAAGGGTGATAGAACCCGCTATCAATCCCATGAAAGGCTCTAAACCTAATGCGGTAGCCATACTCACGCCAACCGCATTTTGAACCAAAATAAACACTGAGGTGACTCCTAGAAATAGGAATACCTTAGAGCCGCCTTTGAGCAGTAACTTATAACTAGCAGCAAGACCCACCGTACTGAAAAACATCAGCATTAAGGTATCTTGCATTGATAGGGAAAACTTAAGAGATATCTGATTGAAATGCAGTATTGTGATGACTGCAGCAACGATAAGGCCACCGACAATGGGCTCTGGAATATTATATTTTTTGAATAGCGAGACATGACGATTAATGGTGTGCCCGATAAACAGCACTAAAATAGCCACCAAAAATGACTCAAGCTCACCTATTGAATAAACTGTGCTCATAAAACCTCTATTTAAAGACCCGCTGTTTTAATCACTAGTATCAATTTTTTATAGAACCGATCACCGATACTAAAACTCTGTCTTTCAGACGATCATAAAACAGCTCAACGTTAATGAGCTAATGATCAATAGCGAGACAGCCCTAGATTCTGCCACAAGAGCTCAATTTAACGATGGTTCTAAGCTGATAAAAAATAATAAGGTTCAGCAAACAAGAGCAAGATCACATATCCATAAGGTCGACATATATTGAATCGAATAATTTGTTGATATAAAAGACAAAAAAAACCAGCTACGCAACGTAACTGGTCTGATTAAACAACGAAATGCAGACAGATTTAACCAATAAAGCTCAAATAACCCTGAAGGATTATGGCGTTAACAATATCGATAAAGAAGGCGCCAACGATCGGCACTACCATAAAAGCTTGAGGTGAAGGTCCAGTTCTCGAGACCAGTGCCCCCATATTCATCACAGCAGTGGGTGTAGCCCCCATACCGAAGCCACAATGACCACCAGCAATAACCGCCGCATCATAATTACTGCCCATCAACCTAAAGGTGATGAAATAAGCAAACAGCGCAAGGGTAATGGTTTGAACCAACAAAATAGCCAGTAGAGGCAGAGCAAGGTCAAATATCTCCCATAACTTTAAGTTCATCAAAGCCATGGCTAAAAACAAAGATAAAGAGACGGTACCTAATACATCTACACTCTCACTTTTAATCTTATAGCCGTGGGAAAGCTCAGTAATATTGGTGATCACCACGCCAATAAATAGTGCATATACAAACTCAGGCATTTTCAACCAACTAACGTCCAGAGTCGCGATAAGCGCCGCTACCCACTTGGCACCTGAGACACACAGAAGCAGAATGAACATCACCTCTAGAATACTTTTAGCTGTGACTCTGTCTTCTTCAAGTTGATCGTAAGTCACAAGATCAGGATGATCTTTATGATGATTACCACCCACACCGTATGAAGAAACCAAATTATTCTTATTGATCAATCTCTGGGCGACGGGACCACCAATGATCCCTCCCATGACTAAACCAAATGTGGCCGCTGCCATCGCAAATTCTAGGGTGTTAATACCGTAATTTTCTTGGAAAGTATGCGCCCAAGCGACACCCGTTCCATGACCGCCAGACAGAGTAATAGAACCAGCAATCAAGCCCATTAAAGGCTCTAAACCTAGCGCTGTCGCCATGCTGACACCCACCGCGTTCTGGATCAGAATAAACAGCGAGGCGATCCCGAGGAACAAAAAGACTTTCGAGCCCCCTTTAAGCAACAACTTATAGTTTGCAGCTAAACCTACCGTACTGAAAAACATCAACATTAATGTTTTCTGCATCGACAGAGTAAAATCAAGAGTGACATTATTGAAGTGTAGAATGGTAATAACCGCCGCGACGATAAGGCCGCCAACGATAGGCTCAGGAATATTATACTTTCTGAAAAAAGCGACATGACGATTGATTGAGTGCCCGATAAACAGCACTAAAATAGCCACTAAAAATGACTCAAGTTCGCCAATTGAATAAACTGTATTCATGAAACTCCTATTTGCAGAACCGCAGTTTTAACGTCACCATCACTATCGAATCAAAAAATCACCCGATAAATAGACACTAAAACTCCGCTCTCCATTCGGTGGTACCGAGCGTCCAACAGAAATCCTGCTCAGTACATGAGATGAGACAGCCGCACAAAGTGCCATAACTACTCGTGTTTACGATAATGCTCAAGCAGTAAATACTGCTCACTGCTTAATAGATTAAAATCATACAACTTAAGTAAGATGTCTAACCCCATAAAGGTTTAAGACAGGTATCTTACCGCTATTATCGTCATTGGATGTATTGATGCGAGGAGGGGTTAGCTCAGGCTCATATCTGAAATTGGGGCCATGTTGTTATCGGCCTCCATGATAAGAGCACGTTCAGCTTTAGAGATATATTTAGGTTTGTTACTCGAATGAAGTTTAGCGTTAGCTTTTTTAGCCTTGCCTTTCAATGTTTCGTTGATTTTCTTCTTTCTGTTCATCTCTAACCCACTCTATTTTGATATTTACTCAATCCATCAGGATAGAGTTAAAGGCCGCGCATTATAACGTATTTCAATCCCAGAATCGAAATTCAGAGCCTTTTTACCTTGGCCTTAAGTTGATTTAACACAATAAAGATGAAAAAACACAGCTAAATTGCTGTGTTTTTAATCTATTTAAAGCCGCTTAAGCCCATTGAATCTGAAAGCTATTTAGTCACAATCCAAAGCGCATGAAGCAAACCAGGGATAAAGAACAATAGACAGAGAATAATATTGATCAAAAGATCTTTGCCCACACCGGACTTCAAAAATACGGCCACGGGTGGCAGCAAGATGGCGATCACGACGAGTAACAGCTTATTGGTGTCCATTTACAATTTCCTTCTCAATTAATTAATTTTTGTTAGGCCAATCTAATCTCTCAGGCTCAGACCATATTTGCAACTGCTTTATTGTATCTTCAGCAGTAAAAAAAACGCCATCAGTAGGAGGAACCGTATATTTGTAGGCATGATCGCGAAAAACAAAGTCTAAACTAAAAGCGTGCAGGTAGCCCCTATCGGCCTCCTCTCCTCCATATAATTGGTCACCCAGAATTGGCACTCCAATACTCGCCAACGCCACCCTTAACTGATGCGTCTTACCACTGAGCGGTTTTAGCAGGTATAAACGCAATCCTTCTGCGACTGATTGAGAGAAAAATTGTGTCCTCGCAGGGTTTTCCATGGTTCGTAATAGCTTGTGCATACTGCGACGAGACTTAGCCATGTCACCCACAATCGAACCCTGTTTCTTTTTCGGCTTACCTTTAGCCAATGCGAGATAGTATTTCTGCACTTTATGATCGGTAAACAGTTGCGTGAATTCAGCAGCAGCCTGACTCGACTTTGCAAACAACAAAAGGCCAGATGTCAGCGTGTCGAGGCGGTGAACAGAGTAGAGTTTGATCGCTAAATCTTTCTCAACTGTCGCCATTACGCCAGCGGTGCCATCTTGGCTGTGAAAATGAACATTATGGGACTTATCGATCACGATGAAATCAGTTTCATCGGCAATAATCTGATACATCGCTATCTCACTGGCTGTTAGCCTCAGCTCCAAATGATGAGGAGCTGGCTAGTGTTAAACTGAGGAATGAAAAACTAGAAAGTGATGCTGACAATTAACCCTGGCGTATTGTCCATCAAGTTAACCTTGGCATTGTGTCTCGCTAAAATCGCCTTCACCAACGACAAACCTAAGCCTGTTCCCTGGTTGTGACGACTAGGGTCTAGCCGCACTAGACGCTCGAACACCCGCCCTTTCTCTTCATCGGGGATCCCTGGACCATTATCGCGGATCTGTATTTCATTGCCTTGCTGCACAATTTCAATCTTGGCGCCTTCGCCCGCATATTTAATCGCGTTATCGACCAGATTAAACAAAGCCTGAAACAACAGGTATTTATCGCCTGTCATCTGCACATCATCGGACGTGGTTAAAGTCAGCGTCTGCTCATTGCTCTCGGCCATGGCTTCCGCCATCTCATAGAGATCTTCACACAAAACTTTTAGATTAAAGTCTTGTAACTCTAATGTTTGCTGACCCTCTTCGATGCGCGTTAATGACAACATGGCATCAAATGTCGCTAAGCAGTGATCTAACTTTTCAATCAAAATCGCGCAGGCTTCCGGTAGATCCTGTGAGGTTTTATCCGGTAACTGCTCTAAGCCAATTCTTAGGTGAGACAGAGGAGTTCTCAAGTCGTGAGCAATATTGTCTGTCGCGCCTCTTACGGCCAGTAAGTTGTTCTCTAAAGTGTCGAGCACTCGATTAAACTTACCCGCCAACATGTCAAACTCATCATGTCGCCAACTCACAGGGAGGCGCGTGGAGTATTCGCCCTTCTCAATCAATTGGCTAAGATGATTATATTGAACCAATCGACGTAAAATCGCTTTCGAAAAGAGATAACCTAGCGCCAGGGTTAAGATGATCGTTAACATTAACGCTGTAATGGCAGCATTCACAAAGCGGTCGATCAAAGTCGCAAGCTGATCGGTACGCGTCGCAATCAACACTGGACCGTAGCGCGTCATCACTAAACCGCCGGTCAGAATATGTAGCTTATCGGGACCCGCAGTTAAAATGGGAAAATCACGGGTTTTAGGTAACATCGGCATGTCATCGGGGATCAAGCTTAGTGCCCCGATAAGATCCAATGAGCTGCGCCAAACAATCAGAGCGGTCTTAGGATCTGCAGCCTTTACCTGAGCAGCAAAACTGCTCTTGTCTAAGGTCAGCGCCATCTGTTGATAGCGCGCTGTTTCTGCTGCTAAATGTTGGTTGGTTTGCAACTCCTGTTCGTTCATTAACTGTCGGTACATGCCAAGTAGCAAGGTACCAATAATGAGCGTAACCAGAGCTGAAAATATGATAGTAATGCGCCAAGCACTACTCTGATAGGGCTTAATTCCCTTGACGGAGACGATATCCAGCACCTCTGACCGTTTCGATCAGTTCTCCGAAACCAAGTTCTTCAAATTTACGTCGAAGCTTAGCGATATGAACATCAATCACGTTTGTGCGAGGATCAAAATGATAATCCCATACCGCTTCAAATAGCAGCGTACGGCTGATCACTTGGTTTGGATGCTCCATCAGATACTTCAATAACTGAAACTCTTTAGGCTGCAACATCAGCTCATTACCGTTTAATGTCACTTTACGCGTGAGCAGCTCCATCATCAGGTTGCCAACGACTAGCCCGGTTTCTGCAGGTTGGGATAAACCACGCTGCATTAACTTTTCAGCTCTGACTAACAGCTCTGAAAAAGCAAAAGGCTTAGTCATGTAATCGTCACCACCCGCTCTCAAACCTTTGACTCGTTCATCCACGTGGCTGAGTGCCGACAGAATTAACACGGGAGTTTGACTACCCGTCGCTCGCAATGCCGCTAATAACTTGAGTCCATCAAGTTGAGGTAACATACGATCCAGCAGGATAAGGTCATATTTCATGCTAGTTGCAAGCAATAAACCTTGGTGCCCATCTGAAGCGGTTTCAATATTATGTCCCTGCTCAGTAAAGCCTTTAACCACGTATTCAATAGTCGTGGCGTCATCTTCAACGAGTAATATCTTCATAAGTAACTTAATCCCAAGTTAGCAGTGGCAATGGACGTTGATTTTTTATATCGAAAGCCAGCCTGTGTTTGCCAGCTTCGTCGATAAGTTTAATTTCGAGATAACTGATCCCAAGATCATGATCGATTTGTGCTTCGACAATATGGCCATGACGACCATCCATAGCCTTGTGCACTAATGAATAGAAGCTCTGATTGATCTCTTCCATCAAGAGCACAGCTTGGAGACCATCTTTATCGTCAGCTTCTAGGGTTTCCACTTTTTGGTGGATCAGCTGACCATCTTTGGCTTTAAACTCGAATTCTGTGATGGTCTCATTCTCAGTATCAATAAGCGAGACTTCATAGATCAATTCACCTCTTTCGACGTCGATCTCAAATTCACTTATCACACCTGAATATTGCTTTTCGATCCTGAGCATTAAGGCCTGAGGAGAAAGGTTCTGCTTATCTAGTAACATGTCGAGAACCGACTGTTCAGCCAAAGTCTGCGCTGAAAAACCAACACTCGAAAAAAGCATTAAACCCACTAGCCAACGTGCCATGGCTCCCCCTTTAATCATCACTATAATCTTCATCTTATATCAATCGAAAAAAAACCGTTACTGTTCAAGCTATTCAGCTATATATTTTACGCAATTTGTCTGTACTAATGAAGCAAGCTACTTCACCTTTACCTTCTAAAGGTCTGAATTAAAGTCTGTATTTCAATTAACTCGTCACTAACGTCAAACTATCAATTTCAATTTCGATACCTTGCCAGTCATCATCGACTTCACCTCTAAGAATGACTTTATTCTCGCTGCTCACTTCAATGTTACGCCAAAGTGCATTATCAATCTCCACTTCAACATCACCCGTGTTATCACGGAACAAGTAATGCTCATCACCTAAACTTTTGACCAAGTAACCCGTCAACTCGACAGGCGCCTCATCTTTTGCGTGGCTAGCATCTTTAGCGTTATTGACTAAGGTCTCAACACCAGGACCTGTGTACGCAGCAAAAGCTGGCATGGTTAATACGCACGATAAAATAATTGAACCGGCTAACGCTTTAGACATCTGATGTCTCCATTGATAAGTAATCCCAAATTCTACGGGATTGACCATATTGTGGAGATGGAAATCAAATTAACCTTTGATCATTTATGTCCCAGGGTGCCATCAAGATTCTAAAATGTGAATCAACTCAGACTTAAGGGCGACTTCGGTCACGACACCAACAGCCAAGGCGATTTTATTGGCGTAATGTAGAGGTACCTCAGCATGTATTTGGTGTTTTACCCCTTTCACACTCGCGATTAGCCGGACGGTTTCTCCCATGGTTAACATGGAATCTATCGTGATCTCTAGCTTGTTAAAACTGCGACAGAGACGTCCTTGTTTGATCGAGTTAAAACGGATCCCTTGATTTGGGATCACCCAGCGCACTTTTGCACCGACTTCCAAACTCTCAAAGTAGGTACTGGCAATATGATGCTCGCCAAACTTGAGCCAAGTGATCTTACGCTCCTCTTCTTGAGCAATAACATGGGCGTCAAAGATATTCCTCAGACCCATTTGTTTAGCAACCGCTTCAGTACGTGGTCGCGTTAAGACTTCGTGTGGAACGCCTTGTTGCAACATCTTGCCTTGGCTAATCAAGATCATATTGTCAGCAAGCAGTAACGCTTCATTAAGATCGTGGGTCACCATGATAACCGGAATAGAGAGCTGTAATTTAAGGCGAGCAAGTTCTAAATAGAGTCGCTCTCGCGTTTCTCTGTCTACCGCAGAAAACGGTTCATCGAGTAATAACACCGAAGGTTCACGCGCCAATGCCCGTGCCAAAGCGACTCTTTGTCGCTGACCGCCAGATAAATTAGCAGGGAGTCGATCGGGCAGGCCATGAAGGTTCACTCGCTCCAGCCACTCTTTCGCTCTCGGCACTCGTTCAGCTTTGGGAATATGATCTAACGCAGCAACCACGTTGCCCAATGCGGTCAAATTAGGAAATAGACCAAAATGTTGCGGCACATAACCTAGATGACGTTGCTGCGGACTAAGGTGAACCTTACTTGAATCGTTAAACCAATCCCTTTCACCATAACGGATCACGCCGGACTCTGGATGACTCAATCCAGCAATCATGCGCAGCAGAGTCGACTTTCCTCCACCAGAAGGACCGACAACCGCAAGCACTTCACCCGCTTTACACACAAATTCGGCGTCTAGCTTGATATGTTTATCTTGTTTGATTTGACAATATAGATCACCGACGTCTTGAGACATGAGCGGCCCCCATACGTCGAGACAGACTGGTTGTGAAGGCCAATACGGTGACAGCAAAAATCAGTAAGACTAACGACATCTGTCCGGCACTGGCAAAATCGAACGCTTGCACGCTGTCGTAGATAGAAATCGCGATAGTCTTGGTCTCACCAGCAATGTTACCGCCCATCATCAACACCACGCCAAACTCGCCTAAAACATGTGAGAAACAGAGCACTAAAGCCGTTAATACACCAGGCCACACCATAGGTAATTCAATCTTAAACAGTACTTTCATTCGGCTCATGCCGCAGCAAGCTGCTGCATCCCGAACATCTTCAGGCACCGCTTCAAACGCACGCTGAATGGGCTGAATAGCAAAGGGAATATTCACCACAATCGAGGCTACAACTAAACCTGAGAAATTAAACACCAGTTGATGACCGAGTATTCCCTCTAACAGCTGCCCAAGCCAAGATTGACTGCCCAACCCCACGAGCAAGTAGTAACCGATCACGGTAGGAGGCAATACTAAAGGCACCATGATCAGGGCTTCAACCCATGACTTGCCTCTGAACTGACGATAGGCAAGAAAGCGGCTTACGATAATCGCAAAAGGGATCAAGATCAGCACTGTGACACTACTGAGTTTCATCGATAACAGCAGGGCTTCCCAATCCATTAGTTACTCACCCGACTCAGTCAAGGTAGCTTTGGCAGGTAAACCAAAACCAAAGTCACTGAATACCTTACGCGCGGCATCGGTTTGCAGATAAGCATAAAACGCTTTGGCTGTCGCTCCCGCTTTATTGGTCAGCACCATACGCTGGTAAATTGGGGCGTGTAGTGATTCTGGTAACGCCTGATAATGCCCTATTTTTTGAAATTGTGGTGCGATGGCAAGTGGCAACGCAATAATGCCGCCTTGCGTCGAGCCACTGACAGCAAATTGCGCTGCTTGAGCAACATTCTCGCCATAAATGAGGTGTGGGGTCAGTGACTCCCATAAACCAAATGTAGTTAAGAGAGCACGAGCTCGCTCTCCATAGGGCGCATGGTCTGGATTGGCGATAGCGAAACGCTTTAACTCACCACTGTCGATTAAGGCCTTTAACCCCTTTAACTCAGGATCCAACTGCAGCGGTGAATTAATCGGAGCTGCAATCGCAAGTCGACCCACTGCATAGAGCACACCATCGTCGACCGTCACACCTGATTTAGCCAACTGTTCAATGTACTTTTCGTCAGCTGACATAAACATCTGAAAAGGTGCACCATGTTTAATCTGCGCCACAAAATTTCCCGAAGAACCATAGGAAATCCGTACCTTCTCACCGGTATCTAGCGTAAATTGTTTCGCGAGTTCATCCAGTGCAAATTTAATGTTTGATGCCGCAGCAATCACAGGCACATCACTCGCGTTAGCGTTGGTGACCGCCATGCTCAATACCAAGACAAGGCTCGCAACTGCCAGCGCGAATCCTCTTCTCAATCGAATCATGCTTTTCCCTTGTTACTCAAACTTAGGATTTATCCCACATTTTGGCTGCTTGCTCATCAGCATCTTTAGCTTCAACCCAGTTTTTGCCAGTTTCACCGGCTTCCAACTTCCAAAAAGGCGCTTTGGTTTTAAGGAAATCTATCAAGAATTCACAAGCTGCAAAAGCGGCTTTACGATGAGCACTGGTCACGCCGATAAAAACAATCTGTTCGCCTAAAGCCATCGTACCAACACGGTGTATTATGGTCACCTTGTTTAAAGGCCAACGCTCACGAGCCTCAACGGCTATTTGTTGCAGTACACCTTCGGTCATACCTGGGTAATGCTCTAAGGTCAGGTCCGTCACCACGCTGCCGTCATTAAAGTCTCTGACTTTGCCGACAAAAGTCACCACTGCGCCATCACTATTATCATCAGCGATTAGGGCGTATTCATCAGAAACACTAAAGTCCTGAGTTTGAACTACCACTTTACTCAACGTAGCCGACATGACTAACCCCCAGTGACTGGCGGGAAGAAAGCGACTTCATCGCCATCTTGAACTGGTGTGTCCCAACCACTGATGGTTTGATTGACCGCAACCAGCAATTTATCTGACACCAATACCTTGCCCCATTTGTCATCTTTCGATGCAAGAACAGCACGCAGTGCCTCGGCAGTTGTGGTCTCAGCTGTCGCTTCAACTTGTATAGAGCTCTCGCCAAGTAGTTCTCTCACCTGCGCAAAAAACAAAACATTAATCATAATTTATACCTTGAAATGACCGGACTTACCGCCGCGTTTCTCTAACAGGCGCGTCTGGGTGATCACCATATCTTTTTGAACCGCTTTACACATGTCATAAATGGTTAAGGCTGCAACCGAAGCGGCCGTTAATGCTTCCATCTCAACACCTGTTTTACCAGACAGTTTACATAAACTGGTGATACGCACTCGGCTATGATCAGGTTGAGCCTCGAGCTCCACCTCAACTTTAGTCAACATAAGTGGATGACAAAGCGGAATGAGATCTGAGGTTTTCTTCGCGGCTTGAATACCAGCAATACGTGCGGTCGCAAATACATCACCTTTATGGTGACTGCCACTCATGATCATCTCAAGCGTTGCTGGAGCCATCTCAATAAAGGCTTCCGCGCGGGCTTCTCTTTCAGTGACTGCTTTTTCGGTCACATCAACCATATGGGCATTACCATCGGCATTGATATGGGTAAACTTATTGCTCATTTATTTAAACCTTATTGTTTCGGCAACGACTTTTCTAAATGTGTAGTTGCTCTTACGACTTAACGTTATTCAGACACGAGCTGCTTGACATGCATGACGAAGTTGCAGGGACGATGTGTCGCATCCAATTGTTCTTTAATCAGCTTATTCCAACCCGTTCGACATGCGCCCGTTGAACCCGGCAAGCAGAAGACAGCGGTCTGGTTAGCGAAACCACCCAAGGCTCTAAATTGCACTGTCGATGTGCCGAGTTCGGTATACGTGATGTGGCGGAACAGCTCGCCAAAACCTTCAATCTCTCGATCAAACAAAGGTTTCACCGCTTCCGGCGTATTATCACGAACGGTAAAGCCTGTGCCACCAGTTGTTATAATGACTTGCACCTCTTTCGATGCAATCCATTCAGATATGACTGCACGGATCTGGTACTTATCATCTTTAATGAGCTTACGATCAATAAGCTTATGTCCGGCTTCAATCAGATTATCTTCAAGGAACTGGCCTGAGGTATCTTGGCTTAAATTTCGGCTATCGGACAAGGTAAGAACAGCAATATTTAAAGGGATAAACTGGTTCGTGGTGCAATGGCCCATAATGGTTCTCTATTTAATCGTCACTTAAAGAATACTGAGAAATTATACCCATGAAATTCTGCAAAAAATTTGCACAAGATCATGGGACCGATTGAAATCAACCTCCGATAGAGGCTAAATGCTGAGTCACACCGGTAATGCCATCGTGGAGGAAATGCGTTTCTTTCTTCTGGGCAAGTTGTCCATGAAGACGCTGGATCAGTTCAGGTCTTTGGGATGAGTCTTGCAGCAAATCTCTGAGATCGACACCATTTTCAGTAAACAAACAGAGGTGTAGTTTACCGTTAGCAGATACGCGTAATCGATTGCAGCTGGCACAGAAATGCTTGTCATAAGGCATGATCAAACCAATACGCCCTTTATGATCGTCGCGGCTAAAGTTTTGCGCCGGACCGTCATCCACAGCAGACTGGTCAAGTCCCCAACCATCAGCAATAAGCTGAGATCTGATATCTGAACCCGCTAAATGGTGTGCCTGGAAATAGTCACGACCCAGTCCAGTTTCCATCAATTCGATGAAACGCAGATCTATCGGGGTATTTTTAATCCAGTGCAGAAAACGTGGTAGGTCTTTATCATTCAAGCCTTTAAGCAACACGGCGTTGATCTTGACTCGTTCAAAACCAGCATCAAGAGCAGCATCAATACCACGCATTACTTCGTCGAACTTATTTTCACCCGTAATTTGATAGAACATCTTAGGATCTAAGCTGTCGACAGAGACATTGATACGCCTTAAGCCTGCGTCATACCACTCACGCGCATGCTTCTCTAAACGGTAACCGTTTGTCGTCGTCGCGATAGTTTTGATCTTGTCATTATCAGCAACAGCACGAATGATGTCAGTAAAGTCTTTGCGCAGCGTAGGTTCGCCACCAGTGATACGGATCTTTTGAGTACCGACTTCAGCAAAGGCAGCAATCAAATTTTCTATTTCACTGAGCGCCATAAACTTAGAACGACCATTTGGCCGATATCCGTCAGGGAGGCAGTAAGTGCATTTGAAATTACACACGTCAGTCACTGACATGCGCAAATAGTGAAATCTTCGACCAAAATTGTCTTGTAGTTGAGACATGATCACCTTTCCAAGTAAGGGGAGGTGAGAGAATTTCTTATCACACCCCGGTGGCGTTATTGCCACGGCTTAGCGTCCATATCTGTTGACGTAGGACAAAAAGCTCGGAGAACCGTCAGGGAGCAATTATAGGCATATTTGCCCCCTGAACCCTAGCGTTAAAGCGCTATTTCTTACTCAGAAACCCTCAGACGTTAACATTTTGTGACACCGCTCACGCTCAAAAAGCACCTAACCTAGACTTAAGTTACTGTATAAACTCTGTGCCATTGTCTGATTTTGATGTAAGGTAGTTAGATGATTAAAACATCCGTTTAACGGGGAAATCTACCTAGAGGTGAAGTGATGGAACGCGAATCGATGGAGTTCGATGTTGTTATCGTTGGAGCAGGGCCAGCGGGCCTAGCGACGGCGTGTAGACTGATGCAAGTATCAAAAGACAGTGGACAAGAGATCACCGTTTGTGTGGTAGAGAAAGGTTCAGAAGTTGGCGCCCATATTCTTTCTGGCGCAGTGTTTGAGCCGAAAGTTCTTGGAGAATTATTTCCCGATTGGCGCGACACAGGTGCTCCGCTCCATACGTCTGTCGTGAGCGATGAAATTCACATGCTAAGCTCTCCATCATCGTCACGATTGATGCCCAACGCACTCCTTCCAAAAACCATGCATAACGAAGGCAACTACATTATCAGTGTCGGCAATCTTGCACGCTGGTTAGCCGAACGTGCTGAAGAACTCGGTGTCGAAATTTTCCCAGGCTTTCCAGCCAGTGGCCTGCTCTTCAATGAAGATCAAAGTGTTAAAGGCATACTCATCGGTGACATGGGCGTTGGCGCTGATGGTCAAGAAAAGAGTAGCTTTGGACCAGGCATGGAACTGCACGCTAAATACACTATATTCAGTGAAGGTTGTCGCGGTCATCTCGGTAAGCAATTAATCGAAAAATATCACCTCGATAATGGTAAAACACCTCAACACTACGGCTTAGGCTTTAAAGAGATCTGGAAGGTTCCGAGCGAACAACATGAGCTAGGTAAAGTGGTACACACTGGCGGTTGGCCACTTAATGATGGCGCTTCAGGTGGCGGTTTCCTTTATCACCTTGAAGATAACCAGATAGCTGTTGGTTTAATTGTCGACCTCAATTATCAAAACCCTCATCTGAGTCCATTCGATGAGTTTCAGCGTTATAAGACACACCCAGTTATCGCCAAATACCTCGAAGGTGGTGAGCGCTTAAGTTATGGCGCACGAGCAATCACCAAAGGCGGATTAAACTCTTTGCCTAAAATGAGCTTCCCTGGCGGACTCATCATAGGGTGTAATGCAGGAACTCTTAACTTTGCCAAGATAAAAGGTACTCATACCGCGATGAAGAGCGGTATTGTGGCTGCAGAAACCATTGCACAAGCATTGTTAGCGGGGGTTGAAGGCGGTAAAGATCTCGATTGTTATGCTGAAAAGTTTGAGCAAAGCTGGCTGCAAGATGAACTTTATAAGTCACGCAACTTCGGCCCCGCCATGCACAAATTCGGAACGTATCTCGGTGGTGCATTTAACTTTATCGACCAAAATTGGTTTGGCGGCAAGTTCCCTATTACCTTAAGGGATGAAAAACCTGACTATGCTCAGATGGCTGAAGTGGGGGCCTACAAGAAGATTGATTACCCTAAGCCAGACGGTAAGTTAAGTTTTGATAAAAACTCATCTGTTTATCTATCTAATACTTTCCATGAGGAAGATCAGCTTTGTCATCTCAAACTTAAAAATGACCGCATCCCTATCGATGTCAACTTAGTTAAGTTTGATGAACCTGCTCAACGATACTGCCCTGCAGGTGTTTATGAGGTGATAGAAGAGGAAGGCGAAAACAAGTTTGTCATTAATAGCCAAAACTGTATTCACTGCAAAACCTGTGATATCAAAGATCCAAGCCAGAATATCACTTGGGTCACCCCAGAAGGCGGCGGTGGACCTAACTACCCTAATATGTAGGGAATAGAACAGACAAAATGCGCTCTTAATGGGCGCAGTATTATTTTACAAGTGTGAATAAAACATTGCGATCATGTCAAAATATCACCATAATTGCAGCTTCTAATAAAGCGTGATTTCCATACCAACCGCTAGTTTCTATCGAAACACCAACACCCTACTTAACTCTCTCTACATAATGAGAGAGATTAATCGTCTACAGTCAGGGATTGCTAATTCCCACCTTTATTTTGCCCACTGAGAGATAACATCAGCAGGTTGCTAACTATGAGATTAACTATGCTCACCATCAAACAAAAAATCATTCTTACTGTTACGCTTGCCGTACTCTTGTCGACTATTTTAGTGGGCGTGCTCAGCCAGCGTAGTGCAAAGCAAGTCATCGAACAGCGAATGCTGACTTCTGAAATGCCCAATATGCTGCAGCAAATCCGCAATAAAATTGAGCTTGATATCAATACCTTAATGCATGCCGCAGAGCAACTCGCCAACAGTCCGATGCTGATTAATTGGTTAGAGAATGGTCGGCCTGCTGACACAGAAACCTTAGTGACTGACCAACTGACAAATATTAAAAACCAATACAAGCTTGCACAAGCCTCATTCGCAGACAGAGACACGGCAGCTTACTACACCCAAGATGGTTTTTTACGACTCTTGAATCCCTCTCAGGATGGCTGGTTCTTCGACTATAAAAACAGTGGTCAAGAACGCATGCTTAACGTGTTCACCGAAGATAATGGTGAGGTAAAACTGTTTATCAACTATCAACAACCAAGTGGCCGTGGACTGGTTGGATTAGCCAAATCTCTTGATGACATGGTCGCTCTATTGGCCTCATTTAAAATTGAAGAAACTGGCTTTGTCTATCTGGTTGATGCTGAAGGCGAGGTCAAATTACACCCTGATACTAATCAGATAGGTCGCGGAACACTGAACAACTTTTATCGCGACGGCAATACCAACGGTTTATTAAACCGTAGTGACTTTAGCATGCTAAAAACGGAAGTGGATGGTCAGTCGATGTTAGTGGCCAGTAGTTATATTCCCTCTATGAACTGGTACCTTGTTGCTCAAGTGCCTGAATCTGAGATCTTCGCCCTACTGCAGGAATCCGCTTACCAGATCCTATTTTGGACTTTGTTGATTGCCGCAGCTTTTATTACACTATCCGTATTTGTAGCAGGTTCGGTCAGTCGTCCTATCTCTGTGGTTGCATCAATGCTGCAGGATATTGGTGAAGGTGAAGGCGATCTACGTCAACGCCTCCCAGTAGAGGGCAACGATGAGCTCACTCTGCTGGCTAAAGGGTTTAATACCTTTATCAGTAAGATACAGAGTTCAATCATCGACGTCACTGAAGCCAGTGAACAGCTAAGTCTTTCTGCAAAAGATGTCGCAAATCAGGCACAACAAACACTGTCTGATAGTCAGCTGCAAAAAGATCAAACCATGATGGTGGTTGCCGCGATAAATGAAATGGGCGCAACAGTGAATGAGATTGCTGCCAATGCAGCCCAAGCCGCGGATACCGCAAGAGATGCCGACACAGGGTCTAGCTCTGGCCAAGTGGTGGTATTACGTGCGAGAGACACCATCAATCAACTCTCTGACGATGTCGATTCTGTTGGGGAAGTGATCGAATCCTTAGCGGTACACACTAAGTCCATTGGTGGCATTTTAGATGTCATACGCGCCGTATCAGAGCAGACAAATTTATTGGCGCTCAATGCTGCTATCGAAGCTGCACGAGCAGGTGAAGCGGGACGAGGCTTCGCCGTCGTTGCTGACGAGGTGAGAAACTTGGCATCACGTACAGCGACGTCGACCAATGAAGTACAGATAATGATAGATAAATTACAAGCAGAGGCAAGTAGAGCGGTTGATGCCATGACCCAGAGCCGTACACGCTCTCAAGAAGGCGTCATTGCCGTTGATGAAGCAAGTCAGTCATTATCAGGGATCAGTGAGCAGATAGGCCAGATCACAGACATGAATATTCAAGTGGCAGCGGCGACCGAAGAGCAGTCAACGGTTGTGGAAGACATCAATCGTAATGTCACTGAGATCAATGACATTACCCAGAGAACTGCGGACACCGCCGAAGCTGTCGCACAAGCGAGTCAATCACTGATCCATCTAGCTCAACGTTTAGATACTTTAGTGGCAGGTTTTAAGGTTTAGATTTATGATTTGAGTCCTTAAGCATTGGCGCTTAAGGGCTCAAATAAAGCGTTAACACTGATTTGATTAACTACGCGGTTTTAAAAACTTGATCGTCATCGGGTATTTATAGCTTACCCCTTCACTGGCTTTCATCGCTGCAATGATGGTAAACACGATATCAACGATTGCCAGCACACCTATCAGAAGAAAGCCGATACCGACGAACATCAGAACTGCACTGATCAACATGTAGACCATTAAACTTAACTTGAAATTGATACAGTTACGGCCACATTCATCAACGAATGGCATCTCATCACGCTTCATCAACCATACGATGAATGGGCCGAGTATGCTGCCGAAAGGGATAATGTAACCCGCAAAACTTGAGACTTGAACTGCAATGCCCATGTTGCGCTCATCTTGGCTCAGTGCTGGGTCCTGTTTTTGTATTAGTTCTTCTACTTGCACTTCTTCTGTCACTTTTTCTCTCCTTGAATTAAAGACTTAAATTTTACTCGGACCAAACAAACGCATCTGCCAGTCCTCAATTTTCTGATGTTCTAATCTTCTCTGTAAGCTATTTACCCAAGCATTAGCCAGTCCCTCACAACTTGCGAGGCGATCATAAGCTTTAGCATCAAACTCAGGGGCAAAATAGATAACCATGGCATCTCGCACACTTATGTCTGTGCGACGCTCAATGAGGGATATACTATCATCTTGTTGAATTACACCTGGTTTGATCACTCGATAAAACCAACCACATAAGCCACTGGTTTGCATCGCCAGCGCAAACTCTTCATGACCAAACTGTCGATTTAATTTGAAACAGGGGGATCTTGGCTGAGTCACCTGCAGCACAACCTCGCCAATCACAATGATATCACCAATATTGACCTGAGTTTCATCCAACCCAACGGTGCTGATATTCTCCCCCATAGAGGGCGCATCCCTAAAACCATTCATCATGTCCCAGCGACGATACTGACCATAATGCTCTCGGGGAAAGTGATGTAGTACTCGATCTAATCCACCATGATGTTTAGGGTCAGCCTGTGCATCGCCTGAAATCGTTTCAAAATGAACTTCTAGTGCCGTGGCGGCTTTTTTATTGGCTATACCGCTGGTAATGCCGGTCATTTGGCTGAGTTCTTCGCCCAAATATAAACCCGATAACTGTTTAACCAATAATTGCTCCGACATCAATCAACTCCTTAAGTCATTTCAAATTAACGATAAGCTAGTAGGCTAATACAAATCTTAGCCAGAGACTATCAACATCTTGCTCGTCCGAGGAGGAAAAACCTACCCGTTCAAGCAAGATAATGGATAAAGCGTGCTGAAGAAACTATGGATATGAAGCAATAAGATCTGCAGGGTTACGCATGAAAAATGACATCTTTAATGAGACAATACCACCTGATCTCGGCCTCTGTCTTTTGCCTGATAAAGCGCGATATCGACTCGGTTGATCAAGTCGGCGCTAGGCTCGCCAGGGTTATACTGAGCAACACCAGAGCTTACAGTTATGCCAATCTCATGTTCATTGACGCTAATTTTACGTTGCGCAATCGTCTCTCTAATCCGCTCGGCCATATCGGCTGCATGACTAAGATCGACATTAGGCAGCAACAGTAAAAACTCCTCTCCACCCCAACGACACACAATATCTTGATCCCTCAACTGATGCTGGATCATATTGGCTACCGTCTTAATCACTAAGTCCCCGATGCTATGACCAAAGCTATCATTGACCTTCTTAAAATAATCAATATCCAACAAGATGATCGAAACTGGAACGGCAGAGTTATCAGCGTTAAGCAGTGATTGAGTAAAATTAATTTCAAACATCTGCCGATTCGTAGCACCGGTAAGCTTATCAGTCGACGCCATCACCTCTAACTTTCTTTGGTATCGCCCTAACGTCAGATTCGCAATGACCAAGATAATGATGATCACCAACAAACCCAGCCCGATATTGACCCAGAAAGTATTTAATATCTTCTGCTCTCCCTCGGCCTCCTCCTGCTCAACCATCAAGTACCATTTAAACTCTGACACCATACGCGAGTTCAGGTAGACCGTTTTATTGTCTCTAACATAAGAGAGGGAAGCGCTTGGGCTAGTAAGAATACGGGTGGCAAGTTTTTCTAAACCAGGCGAGTCTTGTAATGTCTGACTGCCAGAGTATTGATCGCCGTGTAGCGTCACAACCCCCTCGGTATCGACAAAATAGACTCGACGGTTGTATCTCTTTTGGTAGAGTTTTATTAGTTTCTGGACACGTTCAACCGCTAATCCGACCCCAGTAACACCAATGAAATTACCGTCGAAGTCATAGACTTTGTAATTGACGTAAACAACCGTTTGGTTCTTGTTCGCGGTATCGGGATCGATATTCACTTCATAGGGCTCTGAATCTGGTAGTGAGCGAACTCGGAAGTACCAAGCATCGATGGGATCAGTCTCTTCGACCTTTTTCAGCACACCAGTAGAGTGATAGTAGTTTCGGCTTTTATCGGATATAAAAAAGCTGGTCACGGTATCGTATTTATTCTGGATCTCTTTTAAATAACGGATCAGCAGTTTGGGATCTTGCTCATCATTAATGGTCCAATCCCTAACAAATGTGTCTTGGGCCATCAACGAAGAGATAAAAATAGGTTGCAACAAATCCTGCTGGATCTCTGAATAGATATTGTCACTGGTCAAGGGAAGGGTATTTTCTGAAATTTGCTCACTCAGAGAGTCATGAGCCACTTTATAGCTAATGCCACTGGTAAAAATAAACGCAGTTATCAACAGAACCGACAAGATCCAAATAAACCGCTTTTTATCACTCCACACTGTATTTCCCATTAACAGCCACCCACATTATCAATTTAACCGGAAATAATTGCCATCAACCTGAGTTAACAACCTGTTAAATAATAACTTAAAAGTAGAAATGATTACATTGAATTTAAGTCACTAATGAAAAAAAGAGCATAAAAAAGCCTCGCTGGGAGCAAGGCAAAGGCAAAACAGAGTAAGGATAGTGATTTACATTAAATCAGTATTGCCAATCTAACAGCCAAATATGAGGGTTTAATGACTGTTAGATAACAGATTTATGACACCACTTTAGTTACTCAAATATTGCTTTAATGCCTCTCCTGGAATGGAGCTGTGCGTAGCAACCGCAAAACCAGCCCATATTCCCGCTTCTTTCATCGACTCCACAATGCCTAATCCACTCGTCATCCCATGAATAAGGCCTGCAGCATAGGCATCACCCGCCCCCGTGGTATCGACGACCACAGATGGCACTGCATTCACATGCTGACAATCATCTCGAGTATAGAGATGAGCGCCATCTGAGCCATCAGTCACAATGAAATACTTAAGCGATGCTCCGGCGATTGTAAGCCCATATTCCCATGGAGATAATTGGCTACGCCCCTGCATATCGGTTTTAGATGCAATTAAAATGTCACAAGGTCTAGGGCGTTCATCTTTAGCCAACTGAGCTAATACTAAGCAATTTTCCAGTGCGGTTTTAGCCCAACTCACACTGCCTTCGGCAGATGAATTAACATAGATCGCATCCCATTGACTCCAAACAGGAGGGGCAGCAAGTTCAAACACAGGTCTTTCGGGACGAATAATCGTACGCTCACCATTGGGGGTCATCACCAGCAACATCTCGCTGCTAATCTCTTCATGCCGTTGAATTAGGTGGCAATCGATTCCTTGAGCACTCGCTTCAGCAAGCAGCCAGTCCCCCACTTTATCGCTACCCACTTGACTGACAAGTGCCACACGATGCTTGGCCCAAGCAAGTCCGATCCCGGTATTGGCACCACCGCCACCTAGGCGTCGACCACCATCTTTATAGTGAAATCGGCCTCCCATCTCTAACGGTTTATCAAGGTTTAGAATGCGATCACTGTTGAGATTAGCCACAAGAAGAATATTAGCCATAATAGCTCCGAAAAATAGGCGTCATGGTGTGAATAATAAAGGAATACTAACGAAACAGGTATTCACAAATTGACGCAAAAAGAGATTCAAGTTAAGACTCCCTATTACCACTGCGCCATTCGGAGGCTAACATTGCATATTGATACTCGCAGCCCCAACCACCTTTAAAGAATACATTCTCAATAAAATGCGCTTCACGACGAAACCCAACTCGCTCCAGTAACAGCCAAGAGGGGAGATTGTCACAGTCAGTGGTTGCGATGACTCTATGTGGCTTCTGGTTAGAAAAAAGATAAGTTAATAAGCCTATTACAGCCTCGGATGCATACCCTTGCCCCTGAAAGTCTGGCGCAAATGTAAAGCCAATTTCAATCTGTGACTCATCGATAAAATGAACCGCAAGATCTCCCAGGAGTTGCTCCGACTCCTTGGTTAAAATAGCGAGTTGATACCAGTTACCTAACGTGCCAAATTCAGACTTTTGCATCTTATCAAATAGCGCTTGAGCATCTTCAAAACTGTAATCAGACCAACTCTGATATTTGGCCACATCAGGCAGAGCTCGGTAGTCAGCAAACGCTTGTAGATCGCCTGATTCAAATTGGCGACAAGTAATACGCTCTGTCTGAAATAATACTTCCATGCACAACTCCATTTAATCACTCAGGGTAATAAGGCTTGAAACGCGTTAATTCGAACAGTCATCTTGCCTAACCTCTGATGAATATGCTGAATATATTTATCCAAAACTACCTTAAATGAAAATTTAAGCAAATTCCGATAGAAAGAACCCAACCTGAACAGACAGACCAATACGCTCCGTTCACTCACTCTAACGCCAGTCAATATGTAAGAGATCTCTCAAGCTGTTGTCAGACAAACGTCCACCTTAAATATCCACTCTAAATTTAAACGTGTAACTACCTGTATTAAAACAGATAATTTTATTTCTTGAAATGGAGTGATAAAATTTACCTAACCATCCCTTATTTAGGGCTATTCATACTTGGTAAAATTCACCAAACATCAGGGGGATAAGGATTATTGAATGGAATCGATAATTAGCATAGATGAGTTACTCGGTAATATAGGGACGCCTGAACATAGGCTAAAGCGGTATCAGGCATGTCTTAATGAGTTTGACCAACTCAACTACGATGATCCTTTTATCAGACAAATACGCGCTGAAATGATCATTTTGGAGAAAAAAATTCAAGATCCAAAATCACCTAAAACTTGGTTTTCTCTTAAAAAATAATTTGAATATCTACATTGATTGACACTACCAAGACTCTCGAAAATAGTCGATGAAAGCTCGAGTTTTCCCTGGTAAATAAGCCAGTTGTTGGTAGTAACCCCACATGACATAAGGCCTACTTCTAGTGTCGTTGAAAATGGGAATTAGCTCACCTGAAGCTAATTCCCTATCAATGATCATATGTGGAATATACGCTATCCCCATTCCTTGTACCGCGGCTTGTATAATCACCTCAGTGTTGTCACTTACTAGCACGCCTTTCACTTCGACACACTTCCCACTTAACTGCCATTTGTAGGCTTTGTTCTCTTTTCCATAACAGAGACAACTATGCAGGCTTAACTCCGCTATTTTTTCTGGCATTCCCTGCCTTTCAATGTAATCAGGTGCAGCAAACAAGCCATTTAGATATTCACATAAAGGTACCCCCACAAATGCCCCTGAATCAAAATCCTCTATATGCCTTGCTAGGGAAATATCAGCGCTGCGTAGAGGCAAGTCACCATAATCCACCGATAGCAGTTCCAACTTAATTTCGGGAAAACGAGTATTAAAACCTTGTAACATAGGCATTAGAACCCGATTCAATATTGGTGCAGGAGCAGCCACACTCAAACGACCACTGGGTGTTTCTCCCAAGGAAGCGGTTTCATCGATTAGGGATTGCCAGCGGCCACCGAGTTCTCTTACCTCCTGATAGAAATGCTCACCCGCCTCAGTGATAACAATACTCCGTGTTGAACGCTTAAGTAATTGCACCCCCAACTCTGACTCAAGCTCAGCTAAACGTTTACTCACCGCTGACGGGCTAATATTCAGCGCCTTAGCGGTAGCTACCATAGAACCAAGTTCAACGATTAACTTAAACAATTGCGCCTTTTCAAATGACCCCACATTATTTCCAATTTAGAAATTAACTATTCAAATAACCGTAGATTATCTACTTATAAATAACAATTAAACTCTCTAAAAATTCAGAAAAGTGACTTAAGGAAGATAATCGATGTATATAGTGGAAACCGTTAGTTGGGTAGCTAAAGCCGGCGTAGAGTCACAACAGATGATAGATGCAGTAACGCTTATGCTACCGGATCTGAAAAAAGTACCGGGGTTCAAATACCAATCCCTCTCACAAAAAGAGATCATGCAGGAGACTAGCAACACGGACTCAGCCAGCCAGTGGCTACAACTCTATTATTGGGACACCGTTGAAAACGCACACAACTCCAACGAAATCATGGCACCTACCGCTTCACTGGCTCACTTAATCAGCTTGATAGAGCCAGCAAGCATCGCGATTGATATCTTCATTCCCCAACAACAATCATCAAGGCTAATGTTAGATTAACAGCCCCTAAACATGGGCAAAAAAAAAGGTTGAAGCTAAGCTTCAACCTTTTAGTATCTAACTTTAAAATAGACTACATGTCACAAGGCTTTAATGGCTGACGCAGCTGAGCTCGAACATTATCCATTCCAGAATAGAACTCTTTCATCATCAAAAGCCCCATCATCTTGCCGTTATCAGTAACAATTAAGTTATCAGGATCAGTCGGATCATTTTTAATCGCGCCAATCACCTTCATCGAGGTCATCTCTTTAAACAATGCCGTATCTAAGTTCACACCGAACGTTTCACGGAAATATTTACGAGATAAACGGCCAGAGAACATGCCAAGTAAGAAGCGATACTGCATCACATCTTTCTTACTGTAATTTTTCTGCTGCTCAACGCTCATGCGGCCAGCAGCGATATTTTCATGGTACTTTCGAAGTGAGAAATTATTGACGTATAAGGTGTCATTCAAAAAACTAAATGACCCAGATCCAATCCCAAGATACTCATCATAATCGATGACGTATTCATCGAAACCTTCATTGTCAGTCTTACCAAAGGCCCATGCAGACAGTTGATTGTATTGTCCGTTCAAACTATTGAGAATTTGACGATACTGGCGGGCCATATCTCCTTGAGATGCCGCTAACTTACCTTTCACGCTTTTACGCGTCTGGTGAGTGGTCATCAAAGGGTAAGTGGTGATCTGACGCGGATCTAACTTAGACGCCATGTCTAAGTCATACTGAATGATTTCGTCAGTTTGACCACGAAAGCCGAAAATCAGATCCACGTTGATAATAGGGAACAACTCTTTTGCTGCCATGATCTTATCAAACGTCTGTTGACCTGAACCAAACTTATCCAGTCTGTCAGTCATCGCTAAAATATCATCGTTGAAGCTTTGTACCCCAATAGACATGCGATCAACTAGGCCTTCGAGTTGCTTAAACTCAGGGCTATCAAGGTGTTGTGGATCGGATTCACAGGAAACTTCTTTGATATTTGGGAACAGTTTTTTAGCATGCTCAATCGTACGAGCAAGCTCATCTTCTAATACTGTCGTAGTACCGCCGCCGATATACATAGACTCGAAGTCGTAACCCAGCGCCTTCACCATATCCATCTCTTTTCTCAGCGAGATAAAATAGGCACGGGCTTTGTCTTCCTTAAATAGGAAGCGATGGAAGGTACAAAAAGAGCAAAGTGTATGACAAAAAGGAATATGGGCATACAGCATGTACTTCTTACCCTCGACAGGCGTCGGCATCATATCAGCCGACTGAGTATCGAGTCGTAAATTCTTATCAACATAGAACTGCATCACTCGCTCCATAGAGCTAAGCATCCAGTTTGGAACAGTAATATCCGCCTGATAGGGCTTAATAATTTCACTGCCAGCTGATTGAATAATTGACGACATAAAGTTCCTTAATGAGCAGTTATATAGTTTACCAACCGCGGCTTAACGATGAGTAATAAGCATCCACGGGCGAAGTGTAGATGATAAAAATACCACTTTAGAGTTATTCAAAATGTGAACTGGCTTTAAGTTACTGTCACCTAACAGGGAGAACGCAGAAATTTTGTTAAGCAAGTCATGTTTTAGGGCTTGTGCAACAAACGACATAAAATCAGAAGGCTACTATTCTTCAGTCATAAAAAAGCACCCTATCAGTAACCTAACAGGGTGCTTTATTAGCATTGAGCATGGACTCTAGTCGTCCATAGTCTAAAGATTACTCTTTATACTTCAACGTACCGTTTTCTTTAATTTCGTCAAACCAAAGGTTGTGGTGTTGGCTTGCCCAAGTTTCATCACAGTATCCAGAAACCATACACTCCATACCACCTTCAGACATAACCGTAGCCATAAAGATATGGACGATAGAGAAAGCAGTAATAATGATGGCACTGACAGAGTGAAGCACTAACGCGATCAAACTTAGCGTACGACTAGGCTCGAACAAGTTCGGGAATAGCAGTAGCATGCCTGAGGCTGAAATGATTAGGCCAAATAGTGCAAATGCCCAGAACCATAACTTCTCACCAGCGTTAGCAAAACCAGCATCTGGATGCTTACCTTTAAATGGACCGAAGTTGATGTAACCACCAACTACCATCATCCACTTAATGTCATACATCTTAGGTAGCTGATTTTTAGCCCAAAGTCCGACCATTAATGCCCAACCGAGCATAAATGGAATAGCCATGAAGTCATGTATCTGTTTTGCGCCGTAGACCAAACCAGCCCACACGCCTTCGCTTATGTAGGGTTGGAAGAAGTAACGACCCGCCAATAACACAAGACCTGTCAGTATCAATAACAGACACGGAATAGCCCCAAGCCAATGGATAGACACATCGAATTTCGACCAGCGATACACCAATCTTCCTGAGTAACCGCCGTGAAGTTTAGAGATACCATTCACTTTGATAAACAAGATAAAGATGATGATCATACCAAATAGCGCAGCCATCAAAGCCGGTGCTAATAAATCACTACGCAGTTCAAACACGCGTAGATCATAGGTATTAATCGGCTGATTATGGAACTCACTTTGAGAGGTCGTTACACCAGTAACGCCCGCTTGCAGTTGAGACCAAATTTGACCATCTGTTACGACAGGCTGCTCTGTTCCTTGTGGAGAACCAGCTTGAACCAGACCAATAGCACTAAACATCAGCACTAAGGTTAGGCCTATCTGTTTGAACCAATTGTTCATATTACATCCTTAATTACCACACCATGAGAGCATGGTGTGGATTTTTGGGCTGAATACAGACTAGGGATTAACCCCAGATTGCATTTTTAGAGCCGCGGTATGCAACACGCTCACGGAAGATTGAAGAGATAATCTCAGCATCACCCGCAAGTAACGACTTAGTCGCACATAGCTCAGCACACATAGGTAACTTACCTTCAGCGATACGGTTAGAACCGTACTTCTGACGCTCTGCTTCAGAGAAGTTCTCTTCTGGGCCACCGGCACAGAAAGTACACTTATCCATCTTGCCACGGCTACCAAATGCACCCTTTTTAGGGAACTGAGGAGCACCGAAAGGACAGGCATATAAGCAATAACCACAACCGATACAAGTATCTTTATTGTGTAGTGTTAAGCCATCTTCAGTCGTGTAGAAACAGTTTGCCGGACATACCGCCTGACAAGGTGCATCTGTACAGTGCATACATGCCACTGAAAGCGACGCTTCACCAGGCATACCATCATTGATGGTTACTACTCGGCGACGTTGGATTCCCCACTCTAGAGCAGAGTCGTTTTCGTTCTTACATGCAGTGACACAACCATTACATTCGATGCAACGCTTGGTATCACATAAAAATTTCATTGTAGCCATAACGGCAATTCTCCTAGCTTATTCTGTGCTTATGCTTTTTCGATCTGACAAAGCGTTGCCTTGGTTTCCTGCATCTGAGTCACAGGGTCATAACCATAAGTCATTGCAGTGTTGCAAGACTCGCCGATAACATAAGGAACAGTGCCTTCAGGGTAGTTTGGTGCAAGGCTTTCACCGTGCATAACACCCGCAAAGTGGTACGGCATCCAAGTCACACCTGGTTTAACGCGAGGCGTTACCATGGCTTGAAGCTTAATACGACCACCTTCAGCACCCTCTAGCCACACAGTGTCGCCGTTACGGATACCACGATCAGCAGCATCACCAGGGTTAATCTCAACGAACATCTCCTGTTGAAGTTCCGCCAACCAAGGGTTAGAACGAGACTCTTCACCACCACCTTCGTACTCAACCAGACGACCAGAAGTCAAACCAAGTGGGTACTTAGCTGTCATGTCACGGTCTTGAATAGTCTTGTACAGAGTCGGTAGACGATGAACTTGCATGTCATCATAAGTTGGATACTTAGCCACAAGATCACGACGAGGCGTATATAACGGCTCACGGTGAACAGGTGCTTGATCTGGGAAGTTCCATACGATACAACGCGCTTTAGCGTTACCAAATGGGATACAACCGTGCTTAATCGCAACACGAACGATACCGCCCGATAGATCGGTCTTCCAGTTCTTACCTTCTGCTTGAGCTTTCTCATCAGCAGTCAGTTCATCCCACCAGCCAAGCTGCTTAAGCATAGCGGCAGAGAATTCTGGATAACCATCAGTCAGTTCACTTCCTTTAGAGAAGCTGCCTTCAGCCAGTAAGTTGTCACCCTTATATTCCACACCATAACGTGCACGGAAGTTACCACCACCGTCTTTAACGTGTTTGCTTGTGTCATACAGAATTTGAGTACCAGGATGCTTCTGCTCTGGCGTACCCCAACATGGCCAAGGTAGACCGTAAGTTTCGCCTTTAGCTGGACCGCCTTCAGCCTGAAGTGTCTTATTGCTAAACGTGCCCCAGTTTTGAGTGTGTAGCTTCAAACGCTCAGGGCTTTGACCTGACATACCAATTGTCCACATACCGCGGTTAATTTCGCGAGTAATGTCTTCAATAACAAGCATGTCTTTAGAATCTTTAGCGATACGCTTAGTGTACTGCTCAGCGAAACCAAGTTTTTGAGATAGGCGATACATGATCTCTAAGTCAGTTTTAGATTCAAACAAAGGCTCGATAACCTTCTCACGCCATTGCTGACTACGACCAGAGTTAGACACAGAACCTTCAGTTTCAAACTGAGTTGCTGCTGGTAGTAGATAAACACCATTCTGACGACGGTGCATAACACCCGCCATGGTTGGGAATGGATCCACAACAACCACAGTGTCCATCTTGTCTAGTGCATCACGTACATCGCGCTGACGGGTTTCGGTGTTAACCGATTGGCCCCAGAAAAACGCCATTTGGATGTTGTCTTTCTGTGCAAGCTTGTCTTTATCTTCAAGCACACCATCATGCCAGCGAGAACAAGGGATACCCGGTGTAGTCATAGGCTCACGGCCTAAATAAGTACCTTGATCGAAGCGGCCTTTCATCCACTCCATGTCAAGATTCCACACATTGGTCCAATGGTTCCAAGCGCCTGTAGTCAAACCGTAATAACCAGGTAGGTTATCGAACAGTAGACCTAAGTCAGTTGCGCCCTGTACGTTATCGTGGCCACGGAAAATGTTAGTTCCGCCACCAGATACACCCATGTTTCCTAGCGCAAGCTGAAGAATACAATAAGCACGAGTGTTCGCGTTACCAACGTGATGCTGAGTACCACCCATACACCAAATTACAGTACCTGGACGGTTGTCTGCCATAAGCTTAGCCGCTTGGTAGACTTCCTCTTCGCTACAACCCGTAACGTGAGTGACTTCTTTTGGTGGGAACTTCTTCGCTTCTCTGCGAATGGTTTCCATCTCAAATACACGCTCTTGGATGAACGCTTTATCTTCCCAACCATTTTCAAAGATGTGCCAAAGCATACCGTAGATGAATGGAATATCAGTACCTGGACGTAGAGCACAATGAAGGTCTGCGTGAGCTGCGGTACGAGAGAAACGAGGATCAACAACAATCAGCTTGGCGTTGTTTTTCTCTTTTGCGATCAGAATATGTTGCATCGCAACAGGATGCGCTTCAGCCGGGTTTGCCCCGATGAAGAAGATTGCATTTGCATTCTGAATGTCGTTAAAAGAGTTAGTTTGCGCACCGTAGCCCCAAGTGTTAGCAACACCGGCTACCGTGGTAGAGTGACAAATACGTGCAGAGTGGTCGACGTTGTTCGTGCCCCACATAGCTGCAAGTTTACGGTACATGTAGCAGCCTTCGTTCGAGAACTTAGCACTACCCATAAAGTAAACAGAATCAGGACCAGACTCTTTACGGATATCTAGCATCTTGTCGCCAACTTCGTTGAAAGCTTGCTCCCAAGATAGTTTCTTCCACTTGCCATCAACAAGTTTCATTGGGTATTTAAGACGCTTCTCACCGTGACCATGTTCACGTAGCGCAGCACCTTTAGCACAGTGACCACCAGCGTTAAATGGGTGATCGAAAGCAGGCTCTTGACCTGTCCAAACGCCATTTTGAACTTCAGCATACAGACCACAACCTACCGCACACGCACTACATACAGTACGTTTGATTTCAGTTGGTACATCGTGTGGCACATCTTTGGCTTCAGCTTTACGCATCATGCCTGTACCTAGGAATGAAACTGCAGCAATACCACCAGATGTGATACCAGCATGCTTCATAAACTGACGACGGCTAATACCCAGAGTCTTTTTCTCGACTTTAGGTGCCTCGTTGGATTTGCGAGTTAATTGCATCGCTCGGACTCTCCTAATTTAGCTGCGCAGGCTATTGTAATAACTGCGAATGTGATTTGTTTCGTGATAGCCATCAGCACTTTTAGCGCTAACATTGCTCTCGGTTGCTTGCACAGCACTAATACCTGTAGCGGCAAGGGCGACTGTCGCCGTTCCACCGATGGTAAGTGCTTTCAGCAAAGATCTGCGATTCAGATCAGGCTGTTGCTTTTTCATTCTTGCTCCTGGTATGAAAGGAATATTCTTTATTAGAAATAGTCAGGTCACCTTTTCTATTCACTCATAACGGGGTCACTTGTTAATCAAGTGTTATCATCAAACGAGTGCGTAAACATAAAGTGATTGTTATTAAAAACATCCATAATTTTCTTGGACAATATATGAGAAAAAGGCAGTAGAAAAATTGATCTGAATCCGATTCAGTATCCGAAAAAATCATCGGCAACACTAAAGTGTTAACTTGGTCATGTTTTATAAAATAAAGGGGTGTAGGAAGATCAAGTTCAGCGAAAAGTAGTGCAATCAATTGTTAATAATTATAGTAACTTAAGGAATATTTAATTAAGTTTGAATGCAACTTATTCTCATGAATAACTAAGCATGAAAAGCACCTTGAAAAGTGCTTCGAATGGGACAATATTCTTGTTCAAGGTAAATCCAGTAACACCAACATTATTCACCAAAGTTCAGATAAAAAAACGCCCCAGCTTATTCGGCTAGGGCGTTTCTATTTACTGCTTACAGTTTAAGACTGAGCTTTCATTGTTTCCGCTTAATCTTTATACTCTAAGGTGCCATTTTCTTTGATTTCGTCATACCAAAGATTATGATGTTGCACTGCCCAGTTCTCGTCACAATAACCCGATGTCATGCACTCCATACCACCTTCACTCAGTACTGTAGCCATCCAGATATGTACTATCGTAAAACCTATGATGATAGTCGCACTGATACCATGGATAAGCAGTGCTGCCATTGACGCTTCGCGAGGAAGATCAAGCACTGGCAGTACTAACATGATGCCGGAAATACTGATAAATAGACCAAATATAGCTAAGGTCCAAAACCACATTTTCTCACCAGCATTGGCAAAACCACTATCCGGATGTTTACCCTTAAATGGCCCGAAGTTGATGTAACCACCTACCACAAGGAACCACTTTAGATCGTACATCTTAAGTGTCTGCAACGGCATCCACTTAACCACAGATAGAAGCCAAGAGATGATAAACAGCGGGCTGACATAATCATGGATAGTCTTACTACCATAAATCAATGCCGACCATACACCTTCGCCGACGTAAGGCTGCAGAAAATATCGGCCCAACATGATAGTGATACCCGTGAATATTAATGCTAAACATGAGATAGCTAATACCCAATGGATAATCAGATCGGCCTTCGACCAACGCAATACCATCTTGCCAGAGAACCCTTTACTCAACTTAGAAGGGCCATTGACCAAATAGAAAATTAAGAACGCACCGAATACGCCTAATACCACCATTCCCATGGCAGGATTAATGTACTCAATCTTAATATTCTTGCCCTCATTACCAGCGACATTAATTAATACGTTGGCTTCAAGCCCCTTTGCTACTGTGTATCCTGGATCCCCTGCTTTAACCGCACGCCAAAGATCAGCTTCACTGGTTGTCGCATTCTCAATCTGCTGACTCGTTTGATCATCTCCGGCCAACACTGATGTACTCAGCCCTATGCCCATCAAGACAACGAGTGGTAAAACAAGCGAGACAAATAGGCTGCGTAGTGATGTTAATTTCATAGTCACTCCTTTAAGAGTTGAGTTGCGAGCTAAGCTCGCAACTCAATTCACTTACGCGCCAACTTTTGGAGTGTAACCCCAAATAGCACCAGGATTACCACGTGCAGCAACACGCTCACGGTAGATGTTAGAGATCACACCAGCATCTCCAGCGAGAAGTGCTTTAGTGGAACACATCTCTGCGCATAACGGTAACTTGCCTTCTGCAATACGGTTTGCACCATACAACTCACGCTCAGCTTCTGAGAAATCTTTCTCAGGGCCACCAGCACAGAAAGTACACTTATCCATCTTGCCACGGCTACCAAAAGCCCCTTGTTGAGGGAACTGTGGTGCACCAAACGGACACGCATAAAGACAGTAACCGCAACCAATACAGGTTTTCTTGTTGTGTAAAACAATACCGTCGTCAGTGCGATAGAAACAATCCGCAGGACATACCGCCATACAAGGTGCATCGCTACAGTGCATACATGCCACTGAGATTGATGCCTCACCTGGCTCACCATCGTTAATTGTCACAACACGGCGACGTTGAATTCCCCACTGTAAAGCGGAGTCGTTTGAGTTCTTACAAGCAGTGACACAACCGTTACACTCGATGCAGCGTTTGGTGTCACACAAAAATTTCATGACTGCCATAATGGCTTATCTCCTCATCAAGTTCAGTTAGGCTTTTGTGATTTGACACAAAGTGGCTTTGGTTTCTTGCATCTGTGTCACCACGTCATAGCCATAGGTCATTACTGTGTTAGCGGCTTCGCCAATCACGTAAGGAACCGTGCCTTCGGGGTAGTTTTTCGCAAGACTTTCGCCTTCGAAAACACCCGCGAAGTGGTATGGCATGAAGCACTCTCCCGCAATAACACGTGGAGTCACCATGGCCTGAACTTTAATTTTGGCGCCTTCCGGACCGTGAACCCATACTTCATCACCGTTTTGGAGCGCGCGATCCGCTGCATCGGCTGGGTTAATCTCTATGTACATCTCTTGCTGAAGTTCAGCAAGCCATGGATTAGAACGTGTCTCTTCACCACCGCCCTCATACTCAACAATACGACCAGTAGTCAGTGCTATCGGGAAGTCTTTAGCAAAGTCCTGCTCTTGAATCGTTCTGTATAGGGTTGGAAGTCGAGCAACCATCCGGTCATCATAAGTCGGATACTTAGCAACGAGATCACGACGTGGCGTATAGAGCGGCTCACGGTGCAATGGAATATCATCAGGGAAGTTCCACACGATACAACGCGCTTTTGCGTTACCGTAAGGGATACAACCGTGCTTAATTGCTACGCGCTGAATACCACCTGAAATGTCAGTCTTCCAGTTTTTACCTTCCGCATGCTTCATCTCTTCAGCGGTGAGATCGTCCCACCAGCCAAGCTGCTTAAGCATGTCTGCAGTAAATTCAGGATAACCGTCTTCAATTTCACTGCCCTTAGAGTAAGAACCTTCGGCAAGAATGTTAGTACCGTCATGTTCCACACCGTAACGAGCACGGAAATTACCACCACCGTTCTTCACTTCACGACCTGTGCGATACAAGATCTGTGAACCAGGGTGCTTCATCTCTGGTGTACCCCAACATGGCCAAGGTAGACCATAGGTTTCGCCCTTCGCTGGGCCACCTGGTGCTTCGAGAGACTTAATGTCAAAGGTGCCCCAGTTTTCCTGATGCATCTTCAAACGCTCAGGGCTTTGGCCTGTGTAACCAATGGTCCACATTCCTTTGTTGAACTCACGTGTCAGATCTTCAATCAATGGCTCATCACCGTTGACCTTAATGTGCTTGAACATCTCTTGCTCGATGCCCCACTTCTTCGCCAGCTTGTACATGATTTCATGATCTGGCTTAGACTCGAACAGAGGTTCGATAACGCGAGAACGCCACTGCAGTGAACGGTTAGAAGCAGAAACGGAACCATAGGTTTCAAACTGGGTACACGCTGGAAGTAGATACACACCATCGGTACGGTTATGCATCACACCCGCCATCGTTGGGAATGGATCGACAACGACCACAGTGTCCATCTTATTTAGCGCTTCACGCACGACGCGACCACGGGTTTCGGTGTTAACGGATTGGCCCCAGAAGAAAGACATACGAATGTTGTCTCTTTGAGCAATCTTAGACTTATCTTCTAACACACCATCTTGCCAGCGAGAACAAGGAATGCCGGTGGAGTTCATTGGTACCTGACCAAGATGCTCCTCAGGATCAAAGCGGCCTTTAACCCACTCGTAATCAATGTCCCACACATTACACCAGTGCTTCCAAGAACCTGTTTTAAGGCCATAGTAGCCAGGTAATGTATCGAACAGCAGACCGAAGTCGGTTGCCCCTTGAACATTGTCGTGACCACGGAAGATGTTAGTACCACCGCCCGACACACCCATGTTTCCGAGGGCAAGCTGGAGGATACAATAAGCACGAGTGTTCGCATTACCGATATGATGCTGAGTACCACCCATACACCAGACAACGGTGCCCGGCTTAGTCTCTGCCAGCAATTTTGCAATACGCTTCATCTGCTCGCCACTAACACCCGTCACCAACTCAACTTCAGCTGGATGCCAGTTAGCCGCTTCTTCGCGGATCCGTTCCATGCCATAAACACGTTGGTCGATGAAAGTTTGATCTTCCCATTTATTCTCGAAGATATGCCAGAGCAGGCCATAGATAAACGGAATGTCAGTACCTGGACGAATATGAGCATATTCATCTGACTTAGCAGCTGTACGACTGAATCTTGGATCAACCACGATGATTTTCGCACCGCGTTCTTTACCCGCCAAAATGTGTTGCATCGCAACAGGATGGGCTTCACATGGGTTAGACCCAATGAACATCATCGCTTTTGAATTACGGATATCGTTAAAAGAGTTAGTTTGCGCACCATAGCCCCAAGTGTTTGCAACACCGGCTACAGTGGTAGAGTGACAAATACGCGCTGAGTGATCGACATTGTTAGTGCCCCACATTGCGGCGAGTTTGCGGTATAAATAAGCTTGTTCGTTTGAAAATTTAGCACTGCCCATAAAGAAAACTGAATCTGGACCAGACTCTTCGCGGATGGCTAATGCTTTGCTACCCACCTCTTCAATGGCTTGATCCCAAGAAATCTTCTTCCACTTGCCGCCTTCGAGCTTCATTGGGTACTTCAGACGCTTTTCACCGTGTCCATGTTCACGTAGCGCAGCCCCTTTAGCACAGTGACCACCCGCGTTAAATGGATGATCAAAAGCAGGTTCTTGGCCAGTCCAAACACCGTTTTGAACTTCAGCATACACACCGCAGCCTACTGAACAATGAGAACAGATAGTCCGAACTGTTTCGGTTGGTGCATCAAAAGGCACCTCTTTCGCCTCAGCTTTACGCATCATTCCTGCGCCAAGCATTGATGCCGCAGCAATACCACCAGTTGCAAGACCTGCAGACTGAAGGAACTGACGGCGATTAAGACCTAAGGCTGGCTTTTTGGCCACATCCACCTGGTCTTTTTTGCGAGTTAGTCGCATCACACACTCCTCATATTATTAACTTAAGCTATTATTTCTTAACTTGAATATTGGATTTTTAATGTTCAGGTTAGTTAGTCTTTTAAAGACGCGTAATAGCTACGCACGTGATCAGTTTCCTGATAGCCGTCATTTTTAGTGACAACGGGTTCTTCATTTGATGATGCCGCAACAGCTTGTCCGCTAACGGTAGCAACAGCGCCTGCTGCACTACCAATAGCCAATGCTTTTAGCAATTGACGACGACCCATATCGGAAGCTTGCTTCTTCATAGTGTCTCCTAGATATTGATTTAAATAGGCCAACCAGATATTGGCCCGATGATTGTTGAAGGTTACCCTTCGGTTTTACGCCACCTGCTTTATCGAACGTAAAGCAGGTGTAATGACTACAAACGCCTTATGAAGCGAGTGTATTAGGTGAAATTTTTTCTACTGCGCTATCGGCAGCCTTCTTTTCAGCTTCTGATCCCGGACAGTTGACTGGAATATCCAGTTGCAGCTGTTCGAATTCACTCTGCTCAAGCTCGAAAAACGATTTAGCCAACTGAGCGACAATGGCATAAAAAGCCGCACTCGGTGCTTTTGCTAATGACTCACAGAATCGATTGATCCAGCTACCAATATGACGTTGATAGAAAGCCAACTGACGGTAACTCGGTGCTTCCAGAATCAATATGCCCATCACTTCACACAGTGCTGCGACATGATCTTCTGGCTCTTTAACATTGTCTTCGCGTTCAAAGCCGAGCTGCATCAAATCCTGCCGTAATAACGCAAGCGGCTTGTCCATCAAAGAACCTGTCATAAACCAGCTGCCGTAAGGCATGATCTCACCACTACCCACACCGTAGAAGATACTGAAATACTCATCCTCTAACTGATCATTGCTGAACTGGTTGGCTGCTAACTTCAAAGATAACCAAGCTTTGGTCATCTCACTGTCGTCGTTGGTATCGATCTCAAGGTTGGCTAGAAACTGCAACAGTTCAGGGCTTGGATGACTGCGTAACAAAGCAGCTAAAAGCTGGTAAATATCCGCTCTTAACTGATCATTTTCTGATACTTCTCTTACTAATTCGGTCATAGCTAAACTCTTATCGAAGTTGCTTTTCAGGATCTTGAAGGATGTCTTCAAACATATCTTTTACCCGGCAGTCGCTGCACATTTTTAATCTTTCGATATTTGCACTAAAGGCACTATGGCCTCCGACGACTTCCAACATCCGCTGAACCATGGATTGGGTGGCGAAAGGCGTTCCACAACGAATACATTCGAATGGGTCTTCCTCTTTTAAGGTTTGACGTTTTTGACGCTCGGCCTTATCAAAATTGATTTGTGCAGTAAGACTGATGGCTTTTTCAGGACAAGCTGATTCACACAGACCACACTGAACACAATCTTGCTCAACAAAATGCAAAGCAGGCTTATCACCGCCATCAGTTAACGCTTGAGTCGGACAAGTCGACACACATGACAGGCACAAGGTACAGCTGTCGGTGTTGACGTTCACCATACCGTAGGGAAGATTGCTCTGGCTTAAGCAAGTGTCCACAGACGCAGCTTGCTCGTTCAGATGATCGATGGCTGCGTACAAGGTATTACGCTTGGTTGTTGCAGCAAATTCACCAGGCACAATAACAGGCCAGCTCGCGCTTACTGCTAATAGATTAGTTAAATCGCCAATGCTTGTTTCATCGATAACAGAGATGCGTTGTGGTTGACCCATCTCATCAAGAATGTCGTTAGCTAGCTTATGCTCACCCTTCAACATCTGCGTTAACGTAGGTGCGGTAGCATCAGTATTTAGCACTAAAATCTGACGAGCTCCCCACGCTAAAGCTGACATCCAGTGGTCCATACTCGCCACGGTGATCTCTTCCAATTCAACTGGGATCACACTGCCTGGTAAGTCTTCACCCACAAGGGCTGCACCGTTAGCGGCATCATGGAAAAGGATAACCGGCGCTGTTTGCGCTTGCTCGCGAAAACGGGTCACTAACTTATGCAGGTATGAGTGTAGGGCTTGTGGTGTCGGTAAATCGTAACTTATCGCGCCCGTAGGGCATGCGTTAGTACAACTGCCAGCGCCATGACAAAGATATGGGTCTATCTCAATCATCTTATTAATACTTTGAATCGCATCAGCAGGACAGAAATTTAAGCAGCGATTACACCCTTCAATACCGTTACGATTATGAGCACAAATCTGACTGTTTACTTTTACGTAGCGCGGCTTATCAAACTCACCAATCAAATCTGGAAGCTGAGCTATCGCTTCTTCCAATTTGGCTTCATCTTGGCCGACATAAAAATAACCAGGCGGGAGCATCTCTAGGTTGATGCAAGGTGTATGGCTTAGATCTAAGATGAGATCGAAGTGAGCTTTACGTATCGCAGCCATACTTAAATCAACAGCGCTTGTTTCAGATGCTGCAAGAGCATCTGACTCATGTTCGACTTTAACTTGAAATTGACCTAAGAAACCTTTGATCTCGATAAGCTTATTATAAAAGCTCTCAACATCTTCAGCCGTGGCCATCACTTTTTCTAGATGGGCTTCGTCTTGGTTGGTGATCGACTCATTCGCTAAAATGGCCAGTTTACCCATGTTGGTTAGCTTACCTGCTGCTAAGCGAGCAAGATCTTCCGGCCCAATAACGAGCACGTTTCCTTCAGTGGTGTAGCTCACAGTTGGCGGGATCAGATTTTGAAGGATCTGAGTCTTGGCCAGCACCTCTTGTCGAACTTCTTTGAGTTCAACTTGATTATCATTATTCAAATGTTTGCTCACGTTGCGTTCCCGAACAGTTTTGGCTGTTTCTGTCAGCTAGGCTGTTATATTTTGATAGTGCACGAGATTACAGCTGCACTAACCTACCTATTTTCAAATGTGGGGTCATCATTCCCAACATCTTTATGCCGACGACTTTGCTCATCTTTTCTTATGCTATTCGCATTTTATTAATATGAAAGACAGCAATTCACATACCATAGTTATGGTTATTAAACTTCTCTAGAGTGACGTTAAGAAACAGCTTGCTTCGTATCGTCAACAGACTCTGGTTCATTTTGGGACACCTCATTGATATTGGCGTCCAAAATGTCCTCAGTTGTATCAGCGAGTAAATCGGTATCAGTCTGCTCATCTTGAGCCAATTCAACCGTCTCTTCCTCAGCCTCTTTATCCTCATCTTTCGTCACATAACGGAAGACTTTCTTAGCTATTTCAGCTGAATGTTCAGGGGTCAATTTAGGCTGATTGCTATAATCGAGGGCATACTCAAGTAGACCATCGATCTCACTGTATTGCGGTTGCTTCCACAACGCTCTAAGTGCTGCAGATCTGGCACTCGGGTCGACATTGGCACTCATAAAACTGGCAAAGCTACCACCAATCTCAATTTTATCTGGATCCGGTAACTCGTCAGCCGTAAGCAGCTTGCCCTCTTCTACTGGCTCAGCCTGTAATTCAGAAGATGACTCAGTGGTAACTTGCGCTTGATCCTGCTCGGCGAGATCTTGAACTGGCTCAGCTTGATCAGCCACAAGTTCAATCTCGTCAGCCAATTTCTCATCTTCTACCTTTTGGCGACGAAGATTCCAGCGTGATAAAAATCCACTCATGAGCCGATCTGCCCAAATTGACTATTATTACTCGGGCCTTCGTTCTTACGACGGTTAACATGTTTACGACGATGAGCACATATTTCCACTTCGCCATGGCGAGTAATATACGCTTCAATCCAACAAGCTATCGCTTTGGGCATCAGCAAGTTCAATACTGGGGTATCGCCTTCTAAGCAACCAGCAGCAACATTTTGGTCGGCGGAAATCATGGAAGGGATCCAGGTGCCGTCTTCGAGTTCATCACAGACGATGTACAACATGGCGTTGTCCATATCCAGATTTATACGGTAGCTTCCGCGCTCATCTTTATGCAGCTCAAGCACGATAATTTTAGAACCCTCGGGAGCATCATGGGTTGCAGGTAGGAACTGATCGAGCTCCCAGTTTACAGACGTCCAACGTCCGACTTGTTTCTCGATTCGTTTTAAAGAAACGTGCATAGGCCATAGGCTTTCGGTATGTTGCATTCAATCTCACCTTAACGTGTAGCTAGCGAATCATCACATAAGACCAGCCAGCTAAATAACGAGTATTTACGCGCTTTCACCACACTTCAACCATACTAAGCAATATATGTGCCACTCCGAATGTTACTGTTATTTGAGCTGGATCATTAATTCCACATTATAAATAGGACATTTTGTCCAACTACTCTTTTTGGTTAGGACATAAAAGGGCTATTTTCCCCGTTCCAAAAACAGAAAATGCGAAAGATCACGCATTCAACTAAGGAATCTAAACCTAGGAACAAAAATTGCTATGCTGTTATCGTCCATAGTCTAATCATGAGTCTCTAGCCTTGAGCCAGCATAAACCTAGCTTGATAAAAACCAATGCAGAAGTCCCGTTAACGATCTCTGTGAGTGCCATCGATGAACATGGTGAGCAAGTTGAAAAACACATCGCTTGCGAGCGTCCCCTAACGGTTTATCTAAACTGGCGTCCTATTGTGACGCTGATGACATTAGGTGCTAGAGCTGAGGCACTTGCTTTAGGTTATTTAAAGAATCAGGGATTTATCTCGGATCTTAAGCAGTTGGAATCTGTGATTATCGATTGGGATGTTAGCTCTGCAGCTGTCATTACTACAGAAGTCACCGCTGATATAGAAAAGAAGCTCTCAGAAAAAACCGTCACCACAGGTTGCGGTCAAGGCACTGTATATGGCGGCTTCATGGATGGGCTCGATGAGATAAACCTCCCCCAACCTCACCTAAAACAAAGCATGATTTACAGCTTGCTTAACAATATCAGCGCCTACAATGAAACTTACAAAAATGCAGGTGCTGTACATGGTTGCGGCCTCTGTCAGGACGACAAAATTGTTGGTTTCGTCGAAGATGTTGGCCGCCATAATGCAGTCGATACTCTCGCCGGTGAAATGTGGTTAAAGCAAGATGTTGGCCACAACAAAATGTTCTACACTACGGGGCGTTTGACCTCAGAGATGGTGATAAAAATTGCCAAAATGGGGATACCTGTCGTGCTATCCAGAAGCGGTGCAACCCAGATGGGGCTTGAACTTGCTCAGAAATTGGGCATTACCATGATCGCCCGTGCTAAAGGCAAACATTTCCTGATTTATCACGGCGCCGAGAACATTGAATTCGATGCAATTCCCCCTAAACGTCCTAATAGAAAGGTTGAAAACGTTTAAATGAACCAAACACTAAATCAGCGTGATGTGACTAGGAAACCAAGATGACCGAGCCAAGTGAGCTCATCTATATGAGTGCCAAACAGGTTGCCGAATACCTAGATCTTAATGAAAAGAAAGTCTACTCAATGGCCAATGACCGAGTATTGCCAGCGACAAAAATCACTGGCAAATGGTTGTTTCCTAAGATTCTCATCGACCGTTGGATCATGGATTCATGTCACAGTGGCATGCTATCCGATCGCATGCACATTACTGGCAGCGACGACCCTTTACTCTCCATGTTAGTGTCACGCTTGATGACCCAGATAGGCAAAAGCGATCTGGTCAGCTACAGCTCAACAGGTTCACGCATGGGGTTGGACTTATTGTCCCGTGGTTATGCCGATGTCTGCACCCTGCACTGGGGCAGCGTCGACGAACGTAATGTGCGCCACCCCGCGCTGCTTAAAAGCTACCCCAACCATCAACAGTGGGTCATGGTACATGGCTATACCCGCAAACAAGGGTTAATGATGCGCAGTGACATGCTGCACCAATGTCAGGAGGAAGATAAAATCGTCTCCCTCCCTTGGCGCTGGGTTGCTAGACAAGCTGGAGCGGGTAGTCAGCAACATCTGGAGCATTGGTTAATGAAGCAAGGCGCGGCTCTCACCCACCTTAATGCCAATGTCACCGCTTACAGCGAACGCGAACTCGCCGCCTTTGTGGCTCGAGGTGATGCAGACATAGGTTTTGGTTGCCAATCCGTTGCCATGGAAAGCGGCCTGAGCTTTATTCCCTTGGTCACCGAATCCTTCGACTTCGTGATGCCACAGGGGATCTACTTCCGTCGTCAGTTACAGCACCTTTTTGATATGCTCGGCAGTACGCAGACTCGCCAATTAGCCGCCACTTTAGGTGGTTATGACCTGACGGATTGCGGTCAGTTGCTTTGGAATCCAAATTAGGGGGATTGTCGGTTAACAATCTGCTTAAGTAACTTTTTGATTGGGTATCTAATTGGGTCATTTTGAACATTGACCCTTTTTGTTATTTATCACCTGCCGTGGGCGAATGCGCAGATACTTCTGTGACACGGCACCCCCTCTATTTACGAAAAAGGTCCCTATAGCCTCGACGGCGGCATCCATGCCGCCTACGGTCACAGCCGCATCTACACCTGATAATTAATCTCTTCGATTTCGGATTTCTCCATTAACCTATCCAAATATAAAGACATTTTACGAATCCAGATTATATCCAATACCATAATAACCTGAAGAAACTGTGCCTATGGCGAGAGGTATGTAGGTTGAAAATCCGTGTCAATATGCAAACAAAACCATGCCTACTTTGACACTACTGATTAGCATAAAATAGATACACAAACTGATGGATTTTCGACGGCGTAAGTAAAGAAGCTCTTTGATCACAACTCCTTTGCTGTTTTCCAACTTTGATTGCCACAAGATAAACCAGCGTATTTTCAGGGTGAATAACTGGTTATTTATGGATAACTCTCTATTTCGTATAGGCATGAACATAAGCAGAGAGGAGTATATTACCTCCTCAGCAACTTTCATTTCGAAACGAGTGGTAAAGCGATCGTAAGAGATGGTTAGATCTGAATCTGCAACATGGTGATTCTGTTTCTGTACTCGCTCAAAAACCATAGTAATAATCTAACTCCATTATCATCTTCCAACTCTTGGAAACGAAAATAGCATACACCTAAATTCGTTTCCAAAGCGATTAAAATAGACAATAGAATTAGTTATCTAACAGACTTATGACTATCACCTGTGATGCCTCAATAGCTGTCAACTTAGCATCGAGCTGAGCTACTGAACTTCGCACTAACGTCCCTGCTGAGACAGTCTCATTGGCCAGCGTGACGCTGCCGTCACTGACATAAATAAGGGCTGGTGTTGGCAAAGTGATCTCATCACCAGAGCTGAGATTGGCAACGCTTATCTGAGTTCGACTATCGAAGCTTTGCTCTGCACCGCCATAAACAGGGGTGAGCTCGCCATCATTAGGGGAATACAGCTGATAGCCCGCAGGTTCACCTAAACGCTCGGGCATGACCCACAATTGAATCATCTGATTCTCGATACTGTCAGGGTTAATCTCATTATGAGAGAAACCTTCACCACCAGCGCGTTGCACTTGTACCTGTTTGGCCTGTATAGACTGACCATGCTCTAGGGAGCCTTTGTGATCTATCCGCCCCTTGACCATGACAGAAATCACATCGACCTCTCTGTGACCATGCATCATGGTCTGCCCTTTCGGCATAAATCTCGCATCAGCTAGGTAGACAAAATGACCCATACCATCCCACGTTTGTGGCTCCTTACCCGAACCAAACACACGACTGTCCATCACAAAACGATGCTCTTTTAAGCCTGCAAAACCGCCTTCTCTAAGATCAATTTTTGATAATTTTTCCATGACTTGAGCCTCTTCGTTCAATACAAAAGCTATCCAATGAAGCTTTGCTGATAAGCTAGATTAACTTGTCGTAAAAAGGAGATAAACAGGATAAATCGAAAGTTATTGTTCCGAAAATGAGAACAATAATAGCCGTCCATACATATAGGATGGCAGCTTAATTCAAGTCTTGTTCTGGAGCTGATAGCAATGTAATAAGAGCGAGTAAACTATAGGCTAAAGCTTAGGAATTATGGGCTTAGGATGTGAAGCTCTTCAGGCGAGAAGATTAGGGGGACTCAATGGCATCCTGCCACTACAACCTTAAATATCCCTATACGCTAGACCCTATAAATAAGGGAACAGATACACACTAAGCCTACAATGAATAAGATTCAATATGTAAAAGTCAGAATAGTTTTCGAACTTAGCTCAATAACAATCTCTGATGTTTATACGGTCAATGATGTCGACGATCTGTCCAAGATTATATGAGAATGCGCCGTCATCCATATTGATATAAGCATTTTCTAAGCCTCTTGCAGCTCTTCTTAGTGAACGGTCACCCTCCATTTCCGAAATCATACCGACGACACTCACGACTTCGCCCAGCATCATATCCTCTGCGCTGCCTTCACGAATTTGCGAGCCAAAATCAAACTCCGCCTGAAGCTCATCTAAGTCGTTAGCAAGTTCAGATAAGTCACGGCAGCTTAACTCAGGAGTCGCTATTGCACATGAACTCATTAAAAATGAAAGAACGATGGTTATCGCTAATGAAAGATTTTTATACATATTACTCTCTATGTTTTAGAACAAAGAATTAACATATCGTCTTTCAGAATTATTATCCAACATTCGGCGCCGATGTCAGGATACATAAGGATACAGAGCCAATTAACAGTTAGATCATCCAAACCAATATCTCTCTAGTGGTTTGCTACACTTTGAAACCTAATGTCGATGAGAGCCTAAAACGCCGATCTCTTCAATCATTCCTGATACACATTTGGCTTCCAAACTTGCATCAACGCCTCGGGATTCGGCACCTGAGTAAAACCAAATTGCTCATACAACCCATGGGCATCACGTGTCGACAACACCATGCGTCTCAAGCCTTGCAGATCAGGATGGGAAACAATGTTGGTCATCAATGCTTTACTTAGGCCTAGACCTCTATATTCATCGACAATAAACACATCCGCAAGATAGGCGTAAGTCGCCCTGTCGGTGATTAAACGGCCAAATCCGACTTGTTGATTACCACTAGTAAATACACCAAAACAAAGCGAATGAGCTAGCGCTTTTTGCAACACAGGTTTAGGAATATCTTTAGCCCAATAACTTTTCGAGATAAACGCATGAATAACATCGATATCCATCTCACTTAACTCGGTACTAATCCTATACCTTCGCATCAACCTCTCTCCCAAAAGCCACAAGTAATTCTAAAGCACCAGCATAACTTGTTACACGCTCATAACAATAGAAATTTGCAACGATTGATTTAAAGAGTGAAGAACTCACTCCTTATAATTAATGAGATGAAGTGTAACCATGAAAGTTTATATAAGAACCAAATGAACTCAGACGCTTAACCTTTATATTTAGCCCCTGTATTTTGCCCATAATCCTCTTTGTGACGGAGTTAAAAAGCTCCAGGCCAACACACGAGTGAGCTTATTGCCTTGGGCCATATCGATAGTCTTAACCGTAACAGCACCCGCTTTTTCAAGCGCTGCGTAAGAGGGTTGAAGGTTCTCTTTCTTCGACACTAAACTGGTAAACCACAAACATTGAGTCGAAAAATCTTTGCTCTCGCGGATCATATCCGCAAGAAAGCGTTTTTCGCCCCCTTCACACCAGAGTTCAGCTTTCTGGCCACCGAAGTTAAGCTCAGCGCCTTTCTTAACGAGCAGCACCTCTTGTGCTTTATGTCCTTTCGCAGCTCTATTCGCAGCTAAGTTTTTCACTTTGCGCTGAGTACCTTCACTCGCCTCAGCCAACGATGAATGGAAAGGCGGATTACACAGAGTAATATCGAATCTGTCGTCGGCTTGGATGATCCCGTGAAAGACTTTTTGATGATCGGTTTGCAATCGAGTTTCTAGCTTCCCCTGCAAACAAGCATTAGCTTCAACAATAGTATTGACGTTAGCTAATGATAAAGGGTCTACATCACTGGCCACAAAACGCCAGCCGTAGGCCTGAATACCTAAGAGCGGATAGATACCATTCGCCCCAGTACCAATATCTAATGCTTTAATTTTCAGCTTGTTAAACTTAGCGTCAAAGGTGCACGTAGATATGGAGTCATCACCTTGATTGCTATTATCAGCCGCTTCAATTCCAATCAAGAGGTCGGCAATATAATGAAGATAATCGATTCTGCCGGGAATAGGCGGACACAGAAAACCTTGAGGAATGTCCCAAGCGTCTATCTGATAATCAAGTTTCAACAACGCTGAGTTAAGGGCTTTTACCGCCAGAGGATCAGCAAAATCGATAGAAAGATTACCGTAAGGATTAGGTCTCACGTAGGGCGTGAGTGCTGGACTTACCTCTACCAATTTATCGAAATCATAACCGCTGCGGTGCAAGTTGCGTGGATGCAAACCCGGCTTTTGAGTATTAACTGCACGAGTTTCCTGAGCCTTCCCCTTATTAGTACCAGCACTATTTCTGTCGGTTCTCTTCTTAGGGGATCTGTCTTGCTTGGCACGCGGATTTCGACTTGGTTTAGAGCTTGGCTTTATCATGATATTTAATATAACTGACATTATGCCGTTAACCTAAGGGCTAACGACAATAGATAGGAAGGGAATTAACAGTACTTGTACATTAACCCGTGGCTAATCATAAAGGTACTTAGTAAAGAGCATGTTAACAATCAATGGCTTGCCTGTTTCCCGCTCAATAAGTCGGTTAAGCGCCTCATAGCACTCTCGGCGGATCTCTTCACGCCCAGTGAGTGATTTAACTTTATCGGAAGTTTGACTACCTAGTATCTCGATAATGGCGGCACGTAACAGGGGATCATGATGCTCAATAGCCACAAGATCTGCTGGGTCTTTTACCATCAATTCAACACTAATCCTAACAAAGCCTAACTTTCTCCCACTGGCAAGATAGTTAGTCACAATTTCAGGCTCGAAACCATAATAAGCATACTCAGCCAACGTCTGATCTTCTTGCTCCTCAGGCGCCTCGTCTTCAGCATTAGCACCTAGGCTAAAAATACTGATCGAAACAATGAACATTAAAGAAGCGAGTCTTTTTATGAATAGAGTGTAATTGTCACATTTTGTCATATCGAAATTTTCCATTTCAAGCGTATTTATACAGAGCATTGTATGCAATTCATCAAATACCTGTGCTCGCGGGTCTTTCAGACTTATACTAATTACATGCTAGACTGCACCAGTTTGCAAGTCAGGATTGTACCGAGAATTAAATGAGTGTAACTAAGTTAAGCTTCCCGTATGGTGAATCAATTCAGTGGCTTTCGCCAGATAAAATTGACCAACTTCCCAAGTCACCCTTAACAGACTGGTTAATGTCTAATGAAAGTTTAACTCAAAAGTTGCGTTCACACTGCGTTGAATTTGAAGTTGTTGTACTTGGTGAAGGCAACTTAGCCCCTTTTAACGGTGAGTTCCCTTCTCAAAGCCAGGCCTGGGCACGCGAAGTATTGCTTTGCCTCGATGGGATCCCTTGGGTTTTTGCCCGAACGTTAATCCCTGGCAGCCTACTACAGCAAAAAGAATCTGATTTTCTAACCTTAGGAACCAGACCTTTAGGTGAGCTATTGTTTTCCAGTGATGAATTCTCGCCGGGAAAAATAGAAATCGCTCACTTTACGCCTTGCCATAAGCTGGCTAACTTAATGACATCGCTTAAACAGAACGTCGAACAAGAGTTATGGGGACGACGTCGTTACTTCTCATATAACGGCGAGGAGCTTATCGTCAGCGAAACTTTCTTGCCCGCTGCACGTAGATTAATAGAAGAGATGTAATACCAATTACATTAAATATGTTGTCAATTCAGAGGCGCTCAAACTTTTCAATTCAAGGCGCATTGACGAAAGAATGGCTATTCCCTTGTAAGTCAATGCAAAGCAGAAGTGGAATGTTTGAGAGCCTCCCGTAGGGCGGGTTTCAAAGCCCTGGATGCTGTGTTGAATGATTTAGATATAGAATAACTATTAGCTTCAATCATACGCCTTGCCTTCAGCGCTTTGAATTCTCGCTGAATGAACAGATACTTAATGTAATTGGTATAATACCCTCTAATCAAAAAACGCCCATTTAGGGCGTTTTTAGTATTCAAGTCCAATAAGCTTTACGTTAATTCCCCCTTCTAAATCCTAGTAATCCCAGCAGGCATAGCGTCAACCAACCAAGGCTACCACCACCGATACCATTTGATGCCACAAGAGGCACAGTATCAGTCACACTAAGGGAGCTACTCTTGCTACTGACCACGTTTAAACTATCAGTGACCGTCAACTTCACCGTATAAGTACCTGCCGCAGCATAAGTATGGCTTGGAGACAGCGCAGTGCTTGTCTGCCCGTCACCAAAGTTCCATAAGTAAGTCATAGCGCCTTCACCACCTGTAGTGGTATTTGTAAACGTCACCTTAAGGTCATCAGCGGTCGACGTAAAGCCAGCAACTGGAGGGATAGGTAGAGAAACCGTCACAGTACCCGCCTTCTCAACACTCGCTCCTGAACCATCGGTCACCGTGAGTTTTACTTGATAGGTTCCTGATGCTTTATACACATAAGTCGGTGTTGTCTCTGCACTGGTGGCACCATTATCACCAAAGTTCCACAGGTATGAATAGTTACCATCACCACCCGTTACTGTCGCGGTAAAGGTGACGGTTCCAGCCACTTGCTGACTGATACTAATACTGGATGTGAGATCTGATGTTGGAGGCGCTGTTGTCGAGCCACCGTAGTTAAACCTCACTGTTGCATTAGATGAGTCACTACTCTGAGCCACTACTTCCATGGTCAAACCGAGTTCAGGCAAGATAATGCCCGATTGAGGCTGAGTTGGTGCACTGTAATCTTGGCTGTCATCAAACATTGAAATCGATGACAGGTGACTGTCTCCGTTATAGCTGGATTGATTAAACATACTAAAAGTCGCGTCACGCACTTGGCTGCTCGTTGCAGAGTCACGATTGCCCTTCTCACCGATAAAGTTCTGATCGGCATCAATAACACCAATCAAACCTGCTCCAGCATGAGTACTAGAATTATTATCAGAATAGCCGAGGTTTTCGAGCCACATCAGCACACCAGGCTCATAAGTATGACTATCAAGACCTGCATCAACGCCATTGTGGCTTCTCAGTTGAACGACATAACGGCTAGCAGCCCCTGGGCGTTCATCATTAATACGTGAAAAACCGTTAAGCACCATGGTGTTTGCCGTTTCAGCATTGTCACTATGAACCACCGTAGCACCATTGGTTATTTGCAGGTCATCAAACACGAAACCATAATTGCCTTCAGCCTGATCCGTTTTATAAATAATACTGATTTGAGCATTATCTCTCCCCGCATAAGCACTCAAGTTATATTCAAGATCAACCCAATTATTTGTCCCCTCGGAGCCCGAAATGCTGCCCGAATTTCCAGTGATAATATTTCGAGCAGAATTAATGGTATTGCTCGCTTTGGTGTGATTGCCAGAGATCACCACACCATCAACCATAACTTGGGCATAGTCATAATCAATTTCGATATTCCAATGAGCCTTCATTGTTAACGTTAACGGTGTCGAACTTGGAAGATCCACTTCAAATGACAGAGCATTATTGAGCAAATGCCCTTGACCAGAATAGTACTGATACTCTCCGGCATAGGGCTGCTTAAAAGGAATCGTTGCCGAAGGCAATGGAATAGATATCTGATTAACCAGAGAATGATTAACAGCTTCATTAATAATCACGTCCAAACCAGATTTGCCAATGCTTGTCAGTAACACCTCTTGTTCATTAATCCAACGTCCTTTGAATTTATCCTGCAAATAAGAGCGGGCATAGGGACTAAAGCCTGATGGCACTGTGCCAGGTATCGCGCCAGTCCAGCTACCTCCGGCCATGACAGACCAAGACGCTACAGGGGAACCATCACCTTCATTTGTCGTATCATATTCATCAGGCAAGCCAAGATCATGGCCAAACTCATGCACCACTACGCCTGCAGCAGCATCAATAGGTTGAACGGTATAACCAAAGACTTTTTTGCCAGTACCAGGAATGGTATACCCAGGTTCGTTACCTGTGTAGACGAAGAATCTATGTGACCAAATCGCATCTTTACCTTCGTTACCGAGTACGCCACCGCCAGCTTCTTCGCCGATGCTGGAATGAAACAGCATCACATGATCGATGTCACCATCGGGCTCATCAAGATTACCATCACCATCGGCATCAAAAGGATCTTCCACATCATAACTCGCCAGCTCAGACGTAGACATACCAGCGACGGCTTGAGTCACAGCCTCTTTAACGAGCTCAGGCACCGCTTTGTCATTGTCGTTATCTGTACTGTCATTACCACCATAGAAAGCAGCATTATTGGCAGCAGTAAACCAACCTTTTACATTACCGGTAAAGAAAAAGCTTTCACCTGATACCGCTTGATAATATTGATACCCGGTTAATAGGTTTTGCTGCTGTGGCCCAGTAAATCCAGTGGTTGAGAACATCATGTTCTGATAATGAGAAGTGGGGTAATTTGGGTAATACATGGGGGTATCACTGGCTGAAAGGCGATTGTTATCGTGGGGGAGATCCGGAAAGTCGATCAACACGCCTAACACTTTGACTGTTTTAGTCACTTCGCTATTGGCCTGAGCTTCTGATTTACGCGCTGAAGCGCTCAAACCCGATTTGTTTCTCTTACTCTGACGCAGACTGGCTTCTTTTAATCTTTTCTGCTCAAACTTAGCACTGAGTAGATCCCCTTTGTTCTGGACCCCATTAACCCGATGCGAGTAGGCATTAACCGCCGCTAGCTTCTCTTCGTCTGTGGCATCAGACGAAACCTCACCGCGTTTAATCAACCAATATAAAATCTGATCTTTGTTGATGACTCCGGCATCTGCCAACGTCGCTTTTGATGTCTCAATCGGTTTAGCCACTAATCCTGGGCTCATAAAAGAGAGGATGACTGAGAGGCAAATACTTGAAAGCGCCCCGCTATTTTTATTTCGTTCCATAGCCACTATTTCCTTCCAATTTATCAGGCTAAACGTCATTTAAGTGAGAGATGCAAATCCGACTCTCTGCCTATTGAAGTAGCCCATATTGTTAAGCTTAGACCTAATTCACTTATCGACAGGTTACGGAAGTCGATACCAAGCAAATTCAGCTAAAAATGTAAGCCGCAATGTTAAAACTGATTTGACTAAAATCGTTTTCAACATCAAAAAAACAGCCTTTCAATAACAATTCGATATCAAAACAATATCAGCATTTAAACCTAAACGACAGAAGAAAGAGGTAACAAATAACCATTAGAGATCATTAGTGCAACCTAAGCTACTAAGAGGTGAAGAATTAGCCACACATACCGTATGCACGGCTAATTGGAGAAAGGGATATCACAAATACCTTGGTCGAAAAGTGCTATTTATCTAACCAAGTCTTATAAATTATCAGTAAAACAGAGGCTGACCAGCTGAAGTTGTTACAATGTAAACCTTGGCCTGTAATGGGATCATAGTTTTCCCGAATAGGCTCCATTCCTAAAATACCTTCACCATTATTAACAAGTTTACTGGCAAGCAGCTCGGCCTCAGTATTAAAGCCATAACGTTGCAGACCTTGCAGTCCAAATAGTGCTTGATCTAACCATACTGGACCGCGCCAATAGCGCTGAGCCTGAAAGTGCGGGCTATCGGCACTCACTGTCGGAAAGGGGATTTTAGTGGCAAATGCCTTGGGGGTAAGATGCTGTTCGACCAATGTATTGGCTTGGGCTTGTGAGGCGACACCCGCCCATAATGGGATCCAACCTTCAACCCCTTTACCCGCTTCAGTCATCATCTCTCGGCCAGTGTCATCAAACCTAACATCATAAAAGAAGCCACTTTGAGCATCGAACATCTCTGTCTGGATCTTAAGCTTGAGCTGTTCGGCCTGAGTAGACCAAACAATACTGTCTTCACTGCGGCCGAGAGCAGCTGACATTTTAGCCAGCAACACTTTCTCTGCAAACAGGTAAGCATTCAGATCAACGGACTCCTGAGAGAGGGAATAGCCTAATAGCAACCCTTCACTATTGCGGTTTTCAAGCACTAAAACGGAACCGTCATCATCGAATCTGGGAGCATTATCCATACCTGACTCCCAAGCGGCCGCTTCGATAATAGCGGCGCGATCAGGTTTGCCTTCTTTAATGTGTGCCGGATGCACGTTCGCGCCATACTCCGCTAAACCATTGCCATTATGATCTCGGTTGCGGTACCACCAGTTATGGTAGGCAACTAACTTAGGGTAGAGCAGCTCAACAAAAGCGGTATCCTGACTTTGCTGATAAATCGCCCATACAGCCCATGTCGCTAGAGGAGGCTTACCATTACGTTCATTCCAATTGCCTCCCTCTCCGCCTCGCGCGCTGTCTTTATTATAAAAAATAGCGTCGGGCAAGTTGCCCTCATCCTGAGGTCGGACACTGTCTTTAGCGGTAAACTGATAATCAAACATCGCCAACACATTAGATTTAGCCAATTCAGCATCAAAATAGGCAAGGGCTACCGCTTGCTTCCAACTATCCCATGCCCACACACCGTTGAACCATTTATAGGTTACTGAGGGCGTCACCGCATCTCGCAGTAACGCACCGGCGGGACTGCGCCAGTTGTGTATCAAGGTCAGCATGCTTTTAACTGCCATACGTTGATATGCCAGATCACCTGACGAGATAAGCCTATCCAGCCGCTGCTGCCATACCTGTTGATTACTGGCTAAAGCAGTATCAATTTGAGTCCAATTCACCGCTTTATGTTGAATGCGCTCTTTATGAGTATGAAAATATCGCTGGGCACTCAACACGGAAAGCTGGCTCTTCGCCGCCACGCTAAGTGTGGAAGTCGTCGCTCGGTAGCCATTACCCTCAAGCGCTTCTATCTTCATATCTCGGTCAAACCACAGCTCAAACTCGGCATCGGCTAACTGCATCTGCCACGTATTCATAATGGGGTTGAGTTTCCATCTCACTCCCTGCTTCCATGTTTCTAACTCACGAATTAATGCATGTTGAGGGAGTTTAGGATGGTGAGCAAATGGCTTTCCCGACCAAGTTAAACGCCAATGCTGAGGCGTTTGCGTGTGATTGACGAGTCGAGTGGTGATCACTGAGGTGCGATCATCACTGTAACTAAGCTTAAGTTCGAGGGAATACTCAGCCCAATGAAACTGCTGTACCAACCCATCGGGACGACTGTATCGCTCAATGCGCTCAGCTGTCGTTAGCGACAGCATCTCGCCACTGTCCACGTTCTCGATAATCAGTTTTTGCAGGTTGTCGCTAAAATCTAATGTGTACTCTTGGGCAATAATCATAGGCCCAGTAAACCCCGCATATTGCTCGACACTGTCCGGTAGATAGAAACCGTGCCACGCCCCTTTATCGACATAGGTTGAAGGGATTTTTAAATTGCCTCGCTTATCTCTCTCCTCCATCGAAGTCGGCGTACCTTGATAGGAAAGCAGATCACGGTAGTCGACGGAATCAAGCGACGATAGAGATGAAACACACAGGAGCAAGCAAGATAGCATCGAAACCACACATAATTGAATACAATATCCAGATTATGTCGATAAGTCAGTTTTGATGCAAGGGCAGTAACGAATGGTGAATGATTTTAAAAAAGTTCCCAAGCCTAGAACTTAGGAACTCGAATCTCTACGGAGTAGACTGGCTCATGTGCGCCATGTAATTTGCGATGCCATCGAGGAACATCTGCACAGAGATCATCACCAGCACCATCCCCATCAATCGTTCTACCGCTGTTAGGCCTTTTTCTCCCAACACCTTAGTGAAGACTTTATAGAACAACAAAATAACGGCGCTCACACCCCATGCAGCCAATAAAGCGATGGTCCAATCTAGCATACGATCGCTGTCTGTATGGGCTAGTAAAATAAGGGCCGCTAATACCGAAGGACCCGCCATTAATGGAATCGCCATAGGAACAATAAATGGTTCTTCACCCGCCGCAAGCCCAACAACCCCGCCAGGTTGAGGGAAGATCATTCTGATCGCGATTAAAAACAGAATAATGCCACCAGCAATGCTGACAGACTCCGTTCTCAGATTGAGAAAATTAAGAATAGCCTCACCAGCAAACAGAAACGACATCATAATGATCAGCGCAAACACCAACTCTCTGATCAACACTCTGCGTCTTTTCTTAGGTTCAATATGACGCAGAATGGATGAGAAAATAGGCAGATTTCCCAATGGATCCATAATAAGAAACAACATTACTGCGGCAGAAAAGGTATCCATAAAAAATTAACGCCTGTCTTTTGAGTGCAAGAGATATCACTCATTCTATAACCATTTGGAAACAATCAGATAGGCAAATCACACAAAAAACTAACAAAACAGACAAAGGATGGCCGATAGTGATCGATATATTGCGTTTTAAATGACATACAGAGGCTGCTTAACCAGTAAATGTGGTCACACTTGATGTAAATAATGCGACCTTAACTGCTAAATTTTCAGAAACTGGTATACTAGCCCGTCTTTTTTTAAAGTCCCAGCTAAGCGAATCATGCTCTATCTATTAGCCAGTTGTATTGCTCTATTATTAGGCCCTATTTTCTATCGATATCTTTCGACAGAAAACGGTCTACAAAAAGGTCTAGACGGATTTATATTCGTGTCACTAGGCGGCTTAGTGCTGGTTCATATTTTACCTGAGCTGCTGGAACACGGCGGATTTCTGGCAATCATCTTCGTGATCATCGGTCTTTGGGGACCTACTGCCAGCGAAAAGCTGTTCCATCGCTACTCAGAAGTCACCCATAATCTCACACTGACCTTAGGCATCGCCGGACTGCTGCTCCATACCATCACAGATGGTAGCGCCATGGTGTTAGCGCAACACGATGAAAATTCAATACTGCTGGCTTTAGGGGTGATATTACACCGTCTACCAGTAGGATTAGCCATCTGGTGGCTGCTCAAACCTCAGCTAGGCGCACGTTGGGCCATGGCGGTATTAGCCGCAATGATGGTACTGACTGGCTTTGGCTATTTCGCAGGCGAGCAACTATTAACTCATTTAAGTTTAGATAACACCGTCTACTTACAGGCCTTTGTTACAGGTTCAATCCTGCACGTGGTGCTGCATCAGCCCCATGGTGAAAGTAATGAAGATAAACAAGGTAAATACGAGTATCAAGCCGGTATCGGTAGCTTACTTGGCATAGGATTACTCTGTCTGCTGTTGATGATGGACTCAGGTGGACACGAAAGCCATAACCACAGCCACGGTAGCGAACAACTCGCAGACTGGTTGCTGACGCTTGCGCCTGTTTTACTGCTTAGCTATGCCGCCGCCAGCCTTAGGTATCGATTGGGTTTATCCCCTAAAACCCCCTCTTTAGCCCAGCGGTGGTTACAACGCCTTGCCGGACCCGAAGCCTTGATCATCACAGCATTATTGCTGGGTCCTATGTTTGCCTTCTTGCAACTAGTGGGACTGCTGTTGATTGGCACCTTGCTGACATGGGCTAAAATAGAGCCGACAGATCCTCATACTCACGTACCTCAATCAGCGTTGCGTTTCGGCTTTTCATATTTAGTCGACCGCAGTGCTCCGTGGGTAATTCTCAGCTTGATTCTAGCCAACTTAATTGGCCATCCTTCGGTGCCACTGGCGAGCCCTATTACTCAGGTTGCGGTACTTTTATTAGTATTCTTACCAATGCGGTTCTGTAACTTAGGCGGGGCAGTGCTAGCGCTATCTCTTGCCTATAGTGGCTGGAGTAATGAAGCCGTCTTACTGGCTTTACTGGCTGCACCTATCTTTAATCTCGCTCAACTAAAGCTAATGAATTGGACTCAACGAGGGCTGCTGTTTGCTTTGATATTGGCAAGTTTAGTGGCGATCAGTTTGATTCAGCCACAATGGCACTCTTTGATGACGATACCAGCGAGCATAAACACCCTATCGTTAACCGCATTAGCCTGCCTTTTTGCGGCTAGCTTGTTACGCTTGGGACCAAGAAAGTTTATGGCCAGAATCATGCATCTGAAACCTAAAGCCCATGATCACGCTCATAACCACAGTCACGAGCATGGCCATAAGCATTAATACCTGTATGAGTGTACTATCTTAAATAGTGCACTTTCTAGATCAAAAGCTAGCTCCTGAAGTCCATTCAAAATGATGACTTACCACCTAAGCTTTTGATCTTTTTCTGTCTCGCGCTGCAAATGTATAGCATTCAATTTAAATCCAGTTTAAATTCTAAGCATCACTCTTTAAATCAAACCGCCTATGTGCATCTTGTTCATCGCGCTGAAGCAACACCCTAAATATCCACTTATCGTCTGTGCCAACCGTGATGAATTTCATCATCGACCAACAGAGCAAGCTCATTTCTGGATGCCAGAGAACCAAATTCTCGCAGGTAAAGATCTTCAAGCGGGAGGAAGCTGGCTTGGCATCAATCGGCAAGGGAACTTTGCAGCACTGACTAACTTCCGTCAGCCTCAAGCTCAGCAAGATGGAATGAAAAGTCGCGGAGAGTTGATTTTAAACGCCTTAAAACCTCAAGTTCCTATCACCACGGCCTGGTTAAGGGAGCATAGCCAAAACTACAACCCCTTCAATCTGGTATTTGGTCATCGCGATGAGCTCTACTGTTATAGAAGTACCGATAAAACCCTGACTTCACTTACCGCTGGTTTTCATTCCATCAGTAATGGTGATCTCGATGATATATGGCCGAAGATGGCACGAGGCACACAAGCATTAGAGCAAGTGATATCAGAATCTGATGAGCCTGATATTGAGGCTTTACTGGCGATTATGAAAGATGAAACTCGAGCCGAAGAGAGTGAACTTCCTCAAACTGGAATAGCACTAGAGTGGGAACGTCTACTCTCCTCCATCTATATACGTCATCGTGAATATGGCACTCGTTCCACCAGCATCATTCTTCAGGATCACCAAGGTCATACCCGTTTTATTGAGGTCAGGTATGACGGCAAAGGACGTCACTTAGGCCAACAAGAGTTTAATCTAAGAAAGTGAACAGATAGCAATTACATTAAGTATCTGTTCATTTAGCGGAAATTCAATCAGAAGTGTGGTCGTGTGTGATAACCCAACGATCATCAATCTTTTCAACTAATAGCGTAAACACACCATGGGGCTGATCTTTCGCTCGGGTAAGCTGCCAACGGCCAACTACCATTGCAGCATAGTTACTTAGCATCTTGATATCCTTGATCGTGAACTTCAAGGTACCCAAGGTGGCTTTATCTGGGTAGTTTTTCTTATAAGCAGCTAACGTACTTTCCCAACCATAGCGAAACTTATCACCGGAGACGAAACGCATCTTGTCGTTATTCCAGTAACCTTGCATATACCCATCAAGATCACCACGATTCCAAGCTGCTTCCTGCTCCTGTATTACCTGAGAAATATCGTCGGTGGGTACTGCAGATGCGCTAAAAGCCATCAGTATCAATAGCGCGAAAAGTCCTTTTTTAATCATGATATATCCAGATGTTGGCGATTGCCTGTTGTGAGGTATACTAACCTAATTCATGATCTTGCGCCTCGACATTATCATTTTTGAGGCCTATTTCAATATTCGACGCTGAGAGTTTCTCTATATGTTTCAACAGTTTTGCAAATTAGCGTTAAAATTAGCCGGCTGGAAGGTCTCTGGTCTACTTCCTACTGACCACCAGTATGTGGCTATTGTCGGTCCCCATACCAGTAACTGGGATTTCATTATCGGCGTACTCGCCCGTGGTGCTTTAGGATCTAAAGTTAACTTTCTCGGCAAGCATCAGCTCTTTATCCCACCTTGGGGCTGGTTCTTCAAAGCGATTGGTGGCACACCTGTCGATAGACGTAAAAATAACAACTTAGTTGATGGTGTCGTGCATCTATTTCAGGATAACCCTAAATTCTCACTCGCTTTAGCCCCTGAAGGAACCCGAAGCCCTGTTAAGCGTTGGAAAACAGGATTTTACCATATCGCCAATAAAGCCAATGTCCCAATCGTCACCGTCGGTTTAGACTTTCGCAACAAGACAGTGCTTATCGCCGACGGGTTCGATACCACTGAAAATATGCAGCAAGACATGAATAGAATTATCAGCTTTTACCGTTCAATCAACGGACGCCATCCTAAAGTGATCCCTGATTTTACTCCTCATTAAAATACAAATTTTGGCTCTTCAGTACAAAGTAGATTAATTGAACTAGTCAATCGTGTCGCCGCTCGTTATAGTGCCGACACAACTCAGCTTATTTTATACTCTCTATGCTCTTTGATACTTGGCTACTCTACTTCTTCGCTGTACTTCTTATCGCAGTTTCTCCCGGCACCATGGCGGTACTCTCTATGAGCCATGGCATTCATTACGGTAAGAGCCGCTGTTTAGCGACAGGTTTGGGCAGTGTCACTTCGGCATTGATTCTGATGGCTGCATCAGCGGCAGGACTCGGCGCCTTATTAAGCGCAACTGAGTATGGCTTTACCATTTTAAAATACTGTGGCGCGGCTTATCTGTTGTTTCTGGGGATTAAACTCCTGCTCACAAAACCCAGTGCCAAGGGCTTAGACCTGCAACACATAAAAGGAAAAGGCAGCCCAAAACAGATGTTTAAGCAGGCGTTTTTAGTCGGGATCAGTAATCCGAAAGATCTGCTTTTCTTTGGTGCACTATTCCCACAGTTTATCGACATCACTGCGCCCCAAATCCCGCAGTTAGCGATTCTCGCAGCCACTTGGGCAATCGTAGATTTCAGCTTTGTGATGATCTACGCCAGCATGGCCAATGTATTAGCACCAAGACTGAAATCTAGCAATAAGCTACATTGGTTCGACAGAACCAGCGGCGGTGTTTTTCTCATGCTCGCAGCCATCTTGGTCACTCGCGAGAATTAACTGCAAGCTTGTTCACAATGACGATACCCGGACATAAAAAAGCCTCAACGAAATCTTCCGCTGAGGCCTCTAGTTATGCTTGGCAATTCCCGTCGCTAGCTATCCATTTTCAAACTTCTGATATCGGTACCTGTTGGTCCTTGGAAAACCCTCAAGCCAAACTCTGGCAATATAGCAAAAATATGATCGAATATATCGCCCTGAATCTCCTCATAGTTATTCCAGCGAATATCGGTAGTGAACACATAAACCTCGATAGGAACCCCTTCAGAGGTCGACGCCAACTGGCGGACTAACAAGGTCATATCATTATGAATTAGGGGATGTCGGGTCACATACTCGATCAAGTAAGCCCTAAAAGTACCAATATTCGTCAAGTGGCGACTATTCACCAACATATCCGAATCCTCAACACTAGTATTGAACTCAGCAATCTCCTTACTCTTGTTGGCAAAATACTCTTTCAAACAGTTAACCTTGCTTAATCTGGCCTGCTCCTCTTCTGATAGAAAATGGATACTTTCCATATCGATAGAAACCGAACGCTTAATACGTCTTCCACCAGATTCAGACATGCCGCGCCAGTTCTTAAACGCATCTGACACTAAGGCATAAGCCGGGATCATCGACAGGGTATTATCCCAGTTCTGTACCTTTACCGTGGTCAGCGACACTTCAACAACTGAGCCATTGGCACCATATTTATCCATCTCAATCCAGTCACCCGTACTCACCATACGGTTAGCCGCTAACTGAATTCCAGCCACAAAACCTAAAATCGTGTCTCTAAACACCAACATGACCAAACCGGTCATGACACCCAAGCCACTCAGGAAGTAGACTGGAGATTGATCTGCAAGAACCGAAATCGAAATGATAACAGCAACAAAAAAGAGGAAAAGCTTGAAGAGCTGCACAAAACTCTTAATCGGCAAGCGCCTGCTCACATGGTTATAGTCGGCAATATCATTAGCGGCATCCAATGCACTATAAATAGCACGCACCAGCATCACGATAATAAAGACACTCAAGAGGCGATCAATCAGCGAACTCAGCAGTACATGATCTTTCATCACCACGGGGATCAACAGATTCATGACCAGCGCTGGCACCACATAAGAGAACTGCTCTAGTACCTTACGACGCATAAAGATGTCATCCCAGCTCGCCTTAGAGCGGTGGATAACGATATTCATCGCGCGTACAACACCACGCCTGACAAACAGATAAGAAACTATGGATAAAATGAGGCTAGCGATCACCAAAATGGTCGTTGAGATATCATCTGACGGCATGATGTTAATTCCCCAGTCTGTTAACCACTGAGAAATCCGCAATCTTAGTTCTTGATCCACTATTTAAGCCTCCTTATAAAACATTAGCCTCGCGGCTGGGTCTATCTCATGAAATTGGTATTATATACCCAAGCTACTTGGAAGTGCAGGATTCAGTGAGCATTCTCAAGTTTGGGTATTTACTCACTAAAAATAATATGTACGGTATCCCCAGCATTTCAACATAAGCAACGCCATTACGTCTATCCGAAAAAAGTGCTGAATCAAGGTAACGCCCCCTCGACTTATATACCCAAGCTACTTGGAAATGCAGAGTCATGCTAACAATGGATAAAATGCCAAAGGTTTTCGATGAAACTGCTTAACTTTATGTTTATGCTAGTGGCAACTTATCTCATTTGGTTCGAACCTATGCGTAAAACATTCAAGACCCTAACTGGCCTCGCACTTTTTATGTTGGTGCTCCCAGCTATGGCAGCTGAACTCACCACAATCACATTAGACAATGGCGCTAAGGTTAAGCTCAACGATGACTTTACTTGGGAGTATGTGATCTTAGAGACCGTGCCTTCAGCTCCAGAAGTAGTTATTGTCGCAAGCCCAATCGACAGCTCATCACAAGCAGCTCAAATAGCCGCTCCGGCCGCAGCTATTACCAGCACGCCAACCCTAACGGCTAACGCAATGTCACAAGCAGCGCTGCTCAAAGTGACGGCAAAAGATGGCGTAAAAGTCAGTTTTCTTAATAGCCAATGGGATGAAGATGGTCGCCTTGGCCTTACTTTCGATCTCGCAAGCACCAGTTCAGAACATTACGTATTAGTTGAACTCGCCGTCACCCTATTCGACGACACTGGTAAGTTATTAAAGACTGAAACCATCAAAGTGTGGAGAGCGATTTTCAGAATGCCTGACACCTACTTGCGTAAAGGTCAGCAGCGTGAGAGTAAAACATTCTGGATTGAAGGCATCGACCCGAATCTATGGACTAAAGAGATACTCAGCCTGAAAATCGGCGAAATGGATTCAAGAATGTAGGCTTTGTGGTGCGAGGATTCGAGATGCTTCTAGAAGCCGAGGACGTTCGTAAACTCACTGCGAGAGCGCAGCAAGCTGCTTCTAGGCTTGAGTATTAGCATGTTCTAGGTTCTACACATCATTAAACTAAACTGTCTGAAGAGCTTATTCTCTTCAGGCTTTTTTCATTGAAGTCAGCTTTAACCACCAGTCCTGATGCGCTAATGGCCTTCGGTAACATGGATGTGAGTTGAGAATCTAGGATTTATGCTTTTGATATTAATTTATACATACTCATTTGCCTCATTGCAGGAAAATGGCTTTTTAGTCGGCAGTTAAATTTAGCTTTTGGAGCAAAGTATGAAAAAACTAAAAAAAATTAGTGCACTTGCATCAATATTCCCTGTTGAGTATGGGCTAATGGAATCAATAAAAATCTCTAAGGCACTGGTTATAGTATTTGTGGTGATACTCTCAATTTTTGGGTGTATTGCACTTTTAGTTTTAAAAATGGCAGGGTAAACGCTGTTCAGCACCTTGTTTTTTAACAAGGTCATTTTGGAGAAACAGGTTAATTATTTAAAAAATAAATATGGACGTGCATAATTAATTCAAAGGTTGTTTCTTGCCTGAGCGCTGTATCAGCAACCCAGTTTACTGTTTATGGATGACCCCACCAGTCATTTAGATATTGAAAATTAAGCCGAAATTAGTAAGCTGATAAAGCACCTTGAGATGACCAGAAACCTAAAAAAATGGTGATATGACACTTTTGTATATTTTGCAAAGGCATAGAATGTTCCAGACATTTTTCTGCATTTCCTCCATCCCTGGAGGTCAGAAGTACTTCGGCAATTCACTGGAGTATTAGGAGAAAAGCTTACTGCAGGTAATAGGTGACATTGAAGGTAAGCACAAACAGTAGTTACCCAATAACAATCCCTTAAAACCAGACAACAAAAAAGGGCCCTAAGGCCCTTCATATGATCATGGGTTAATCGATAGCACTCAACTAAGCAACAAACCAACCCAAAGACATTTTAATCTAGTTTAATTAGAAACTAGCTAAAATTCCTGCTGGCAGATAAGCGTTAAAGCTCGCTGTCAGCAGTAAGTCATTTGACGCTTCGATATCAGGACCGAAGAATCTGTCCTTGTCGTAATAGGCTACCACTTCACGTAATTCTGCTTTTGCCTTAGCAACCGCGACACTTGGTTGTAGCGGCGTACGGAAATCGAGCCCCTGTGCAGATGCCAACAACTCTATCGCTAATACGCCACGAGTGTTTTCAGACATATCACGCAAGCGACGTGCTGCAAACGTAGCCATAGACACATGATCTTCTTGGTTAGCTGATGTTGGCAAGCTGTCTACTGACGCAGGATGCGCGTAAGTTTTGTTCTCTGAGGCCAACGCTGCAGCCGTAACCTGAGCAATCATAAAGCCAGAGTTAACGCCGCCATTTTCAACAAGGAATGGAGGCAGTTTAGACAAACTAGAGTCAATCAAAAGTGCGATGCGACGTTCAGCAATTGAGCCTAATTCCGCAAGAGCAATCGCTAAGTTATCGGCAGCCATCGCCACTGGCTCAGCATGGAAATTGCCCCCAGAGATGATGTCGCCGGTATCTTGGAAAACCAGTGGGTTATCGGTCACACCGTTAGCCTCAGTCCCCAATACGTCAGCAGCATGACGAATTTGAGTTAAACACGCTCCCAGTACTTGTGGCTGACAACGCAATGAATAAGGATCTTGTACCTTTTCACAGTTAACATGATCTAAGCTAATCTCTGACTCATCGCCCAATAGGTGACGGAAAATAGCCGCTGAATCAATCTGGCCTTTCTGACCACGTGCAGCATGAATACGCGCATCGAAAGGGCTACGACTACCCATTGCAGCCTCAACGCTCATCGCGCCGATAACTGAACTTGCTGCAAACAAGTCTTCTGCATTAAACAAACCTTCAAGTGCGAGTGCTGTCGAAGCTTGTGTACCATTAAGCAGGGCTAAGCCCTCTTTGGCGGCAAGCTCGATAGGCTGTAAGCCTGCAATTTCGAGTCCTTCAGCAGCCGTTAAAATCTGGCCTTTGTAGCTCATCTCGCCTTCACCAAGTAACGGCAGACACATATGCGCTAATGGTGCTAAGTCGCCCGATGCGCCAACAGAACCTTTTTCAGGTACGCAGGGATACACTTCGGCGTTAACGAGAGCAATAAGGAAGTTGATCACTTCTAAACGAATGCCTGAGAAGCCACGGCTCAGAGAATTGATTTTGAGCACCATCATCAAGCGCACTGTGGCATCTTGCATATATTGCCCGATACCAGCAGCATGGGACAACACGATTGAGCGCTGTAATAATTGCAGATCTTCAGCGACAATTTTGGTGTTAGCCAATAGCCCAAAACCGGTATTGATACCATAAACGGTGCGATCTTCATCCAATACTCGCTGAACTAAACCAGCGCTGGTATGGATCTCTGCTATCGCACTTTGTGCAAGCTCTAAGCTCACTTTACCACGGCTAATTTCGCGGATTTGAGACAGGGTAAGAGTCCCTGGGTTTAATACTAAATGGCTCATTTTTACTTCTCCAGCATCGGCAGATCTAAGTTCTGCTCTTTTGCACAATTCTTAGCAATATCATATCCAGCATCGGCGTGACGCATCACACCCGTTGCAGGGTCATTCCACAATACACGGCCAAGACGCGCCGCTGCATCGTCTGTACCGTCAGCCACTATCACCACTCCTGAGTGCTGACTAAAGCCCATGCCGACACCACCACCATGATGCAAAGATACCCAAGTCGCGCCGCTTGCAGTATTGAGTAGCGCATTCATTAATGGCCAATCAGATACCGCATCAGATCCATCGAGCATAGATTCTGTTTCACGGTTAGGGCTGGCAACAGAGCCAGAATCTAGGTGGTCACGTCCGATAACGATTGGGGCAGAAAGCTCGCCATTTTTTACCATCTCATTAAAGGCTAATGCCAGACGAGCACGATCTTTCAAGCCAACCCAACAGATACGTGCAGGCAGGCCTTGGAAGGCGATACGCTCACGCGCCATATCTAACCAGTTGTGCAGATGTGGATTATCAGGAATAAGCTCTTTCACTTTAGCGTCTGTTTTATAGATATCTTCTGGATCACCTGAAAGCGCGACCCAGCGGAATGGACCAATCCCTTCACAGAAAAGAGGACGCACGTAAGCTGGCACGAAACCTGGGAAGTCGAATGCATTCTCAACGCCCTCTTCCAATGCCATTTGACGAATATTATTACCGTAATCGGTTGTTGCAGCGCCGGCAGCTTGAAGTGCTAGCATCGCCCGAACCTGAACCGCCATAGACTGCTTAGCAGCCTTAACGACTGCCGCTTCATCGGTTTTACGCATCTCAATCGCTTGCTCAAGCGTCCAGCCCTGAGGCAGGTAACCGTTTAATGGGTCATGGGCCGAAGTTTGGTCAGTCACCACATCAGGCGTGATCCCGCGCTCAACCAACTCAGCGAATACATCTGCTGCATTACCAAGTAGACCAACAGAAACAGGCTTACCACTCTTGTTAGCTTCATCGATCATGGCCAATGCTTCATCAAGAGAAGTGGCTTTTTTGTCGACATAACGGGTGCGCATACGGAAATCGATACGCGTCTCATCCACTTCACAGGTCAGTACTGAGTAACCCGCCATCGTACCCGCTAGAGGCTGAGCACCGCCCATGCCACCAAGGCCGCCGGTTAGAATCCACTTACCAGCAGATGAACCACCAAAGTGTTGATTCGCCATGGCAACAAACGTCTCATAAGTGCCTTGAACAATACCTTGAGAGCCGATATAGATCCAAGAACCTGCGGTCATCTGGCCGTACATAGCCAAGCCTTTCTTGTCTAACTCATTAAAATGCTCCCAGTTTGCCCAATGCGGCACTAGGTTAGAGTTAGCGATAATCACACGCGGTGCATTACTATGAGTTTTGAATACGCCAACGGGCTTACCCGATTGCACCATCAAGGTTTCATCTTCTTCAAGGCGCTGCAGTACTTCAATAATTTTGTCGTAGCACTCCCAATCTCTGGCTGCACGGCCAATACCACCATAAACAACCAAATCTTCAGGACGTTCGGCAACATCTGGGTGCAGGTTATTCATCAACATGCGCATTGGCGCTTCTGTCATCCAGCTCTTACAGCTAAGTTGTGTGCCATGTGGTGCGATAATACGGCGACTAGGGTCGTGTCTCTTATCCATCTTGCTAAACCTCATTTCAATTTGTTTGTTGTTGCTTTTATAGAGAGCTGTACCGCTCTATTTGTGTTTATCATTTACTTGTATATACATGTTTCGTTCAGTTTTATCGCAAACCGGAATTCGCAACTAAACGATTTAAAAAGTCAGATGACCACCCAATCTAAAGCGACTACCTGGGTGTATTAACTTGGCAAAACTCACCACACCTTGTCGTGACCAAGTGCGACGTAAAATTTGTAAACAGGGCTCAGAAGCCGGAATATTTAACGCTTGTTGATTATGTTTGTTGGCTATCACTGCCTCTAAGGTATGGCGTGCTTCGGTCAACGGCGCGACTTGAGACAAGTACTCGTGGGGGGTCTGGGTTGTAAAGTCTTGCACTAAGTATTCAGGCACCAACTTAGGATTAACGAAACGCTCCTCAAGTTGCAAAGGCACGCCATCCTCGCAATGAACCAACACAGAATAATAAACCTGACTGCCAGCTTCTAATCCAAGTGCTATCGCGATAGGGGCGATAGCCTCAATGCTGGTCAACTCAAGCTGCTTAACGCTATAACCGTGGCCCCTGTCTTTAATTTCATCGGCAATATTGCGGATAGCCATCATGGAAGATTGAGACTTAAGCTCGGCAACAAAGGTGCCCAGACCTTGGGTACGCTCAAGTACCCCACTATCCACTAGTTCAGTTAAGGCACGCCTAGCTGTCATTCGGCTGCACTCAAACTGTTCAGCCAACTGATTCTCAGAAGGGACACGGGTATGCTCCTCCCACTCACCAGATTCAATACGGGCTAAAATAGACTGCTTGATCTCAGCAAATTTGGGCGTGGCCACAGGCGCTCCTTAAACATGAAATTGCACTAAGCTAATAAAAGCAGCTATCTCGCGCCTCACCACTCAATCTAGGTTAACGATTTTGGTGGTTCTAGCTGATTATGTCTCTCAAGGAGAGATAGCACTTTTCAAACGATTAACATTACCGCTATAATCCTAGCTTGTATATACAAGTAAATACAAGTTGGATCACACTTTTATTTTCTTTAGAATGAATTTATACCCAAGCCGTTTGGGTGTATCACATAAATAAGAGAGCACATCATGTCTTGGGATCAGGTCTGGATCGACGTCAACGTAGCAAGTATGGACCCTGCTGTATCAGCACCTTACGGCGCAATAGTCGATGCAGCAATGGCTGTAAAAGATGGCAAAATTGCCTGGGTAGGGCCAAGAGCTGAACTGCCAGAATTCGATGTGATGTCAACACCACTTTACCGAGGTAAAGGCGGCTGGATCACCCCAGGTCTTATCGACGCTCATACTCACCTTATCTTTGCTGGTAATCGTGCAAACGAATTTGAGAAACGCTTGCAGGGCGTAACTTACGAAGAGATAGCCCGCAGTGGCGGTGGTATCATCTCAACCGTTAACGCTTGCCGTGAAGCCAGTGAAGCAGACCTGTTCGAACTGGGGCGCAAACGCCTTAACGCCTTAGCCAAAGAGGGGGTGACCACAGTTGAAATAAAATCAGGCTATGGTTTAGACACTGAAACAGAATTAAAAATACTGAGAGTCGCTCGCGAACTCGGTAAACATCATCACGTTGATGTAAAAACCACGTTCTTGGGCGCCCATGCTATTCCACCTGAATACAAAGATGACGTCGAAGGCTACGTTGATCTGGTGATCAACGAAATGCTCCCCGCAGTACTTGCAGAAGATCTAGCAGACGCCGTTGATGTATTTTGTGAAAACATCGCTTTTAGCGTTGAACAGACAGAGCGGGTGCTAACAGCCGCCAAAAATGCCGGACTGGATATTAAACTTCATGCAGAGCAACTGTCGAACCTAGGCGGCTCAGCCATGGCTGCCAAACTCGGCGCTAAGTCTGTGGATCATATCGAATATTTAGATGAAGCAGGCGTTATCGCCTTAAGCAAAAGCGGCACTTGCGCTACCCTGCTCCCAGGCGCTTTCTACTTCCTGCGTGAAACCCAAATGCCACCAATCGAGCTACTGCGTAAACACAAAGTCCCGATGGTACTAGCCAGCGACTATAACCCAGGCTCGTCACCATTATGCTCTAGCTTATTAATGCTCAACATGGGCTGTACCCTGTTCCGCTTAACACCAGAAGAAGCGCTTGCAGGCATGACTCGCAATGCAGCTAGAGCCTTAGGAATCGAAGACAGAGTTGGCGTGTTAGCCGCCGGAATGCAAGCCGATTTTTGCTTGTGGGATATCACGACACCCGCAGAGCTTTCTTACTCATATGGTGCTGGGACTTGCCTTGAAGTGGTAAAGAATGGTCACCTAGTTCACCAGTAATTTGGAGCCTGAGCGATGAGGCTGATTTCATCGTTTGGTTTGGGTTGGGTTGGTTTCATTTGGCGTTGTGGGTACTTGGTGGCTTTATGGTGCCCATAGCGTGTTTGGTGTTTATTGCTTGCTGCAGGCTTATGTGCAGATACTTCTGTGACACACCGCAAGTACATCTGACCGCCATGGATGGTGGAAATGCAGAAAAATGTCTGGAACATTTTCTGCCCTGTGGGCTCTACGATTTCCCGATAACTTCCCTGTTAAATAGCCAGTTCGATATCCCTATCTCTCGTTCGAAGAGTATTACTTCGCGATACCTCACCCTGTCACGGAAGGTCACAGCCGTATCTACACTGGCGGATTTTCAAGAAAGTGACCTCTTCACTTTGCTTCAGGCTTGAACATCATCTAGTTATTTTTAGCTTTCCTACTTAGGCCGTAAACCAGGAGTACAGATATTGATGCTGTAACTGATGATATCGTAGATGCGCTACTTGCAAGCGAGCTTAAATCAAAAGATGAACGTAAAAGATAGAGACTGATGTAGGTAATGGGTAACTGCATCAAGATTGCAGAAAACAGATCGTCTGGCAGTGTTGAGAGAAACTTTCGATAGCTGAAATAAACAATTGCAGAGAGGATGAATAACAAGCTAACGTCATGCAATATCAGCCATAGATACTGAATACTGTTGGCATTGAGATCTACAGCTGAGATTAGATATCTCAGCATGTAGTTTGCAGCATAGCTCAACAGAATCAGGCTTAACTGAGCTAATAAAAGACCAACAGCAAGAGCTGGTAAATATCGAATTAATGTTCTGACTCTCATTCCTATCCCCCAAAAAAAACCACTTTATGTGGACAGCTATACACAGCTTAACTCTGTAGTAATAAAACTCATCAAACTTTAGCTCTCCTCCAGAAATAGTTAGATTCAAGACCCGCCTTCTTATTCATAAAGCTAACCAGTGCTATTGCACTCATCATGTAAATAAAATAGATTAACAATGTTAAGAGTTTGACTCTTGGATTGTAGAGACATGGATTGTTTTCACATAGTCAGATTCCCGCCATCTGCAAAAAATCATCCACTGTAAATCTTAGATCTCAATTAGCTCAAACCCTTCCCTTTAAGATCTCTGCTCTTAGGATTTAATGAGCAGGCTTATACATATACGCCTAAATAATAATTAAATTTGGATATAAGAATAATGAAAAAACTATCGATAATTTTGTCACTTCTTGCCGTTACTTTCTTTTCTGGTTGTGCAAGTGTACCAATGGCTTCATCAGAGCAAGACAAAGCCCTGAAAGAGTTTCAAAAACCAGCAGAAGGAAAATCTGGACTCTACATTTACAGAAACAGCTTCGCTGGACAGGCTTTGAAAAAGAATGTCTATATAAATGGAAAGCTTATTGGTGAAACTGCTAATAAAGTCTATTTTTACAAAGAATTAACTCCTGGACCATATGTTCTAGCGACAGAATCAGAATTCAGTGAGAACAATGTTGACCTTCAGGTGGAAGCTGGAGAACTCTATTTTGTTGAGCAGTATATAAAGCTAGGTGTATTTGTCGGTGGAGCAGCACTAGAGAAGGTCGATAGCCAAAAAGGGATGAAGAACGTTTTGGCATCTAAATTAGCCAAAGAAACAGATAAGGACATCTACCTGAAAAAATCTCAAGCAAACTAATAAATCAGAAAAAATATCAGTTTATGGGTAATAAAAATGCCGACTTATGTCGGTATTTTTATTTACCCTTACGCCAACCTTTATTCAAAAGTACTAAAACTGATTCAGGATTGGAATTTCATGGAGATAGGGAGCACAAACAAAAACTGACGAATTTGCACCTCATCATCACTGGACTCTACTAGCCCCTAACACTCGAACTCGTTGATTCTGGAGTTTTGAAAAAACTGATGCTGTGCGGATAGTTACAATACCATCACCCAACTTCCCTTTTATTAATAGGGTCGCTTGGAGCTATAAAAACTTTAAAATCAATATTATGCTTCTCCTCATCTTGATAAGTTTTATTTCGACCACTCAACATAATTTGCCACTTAAATCCATGCTAACTTATCTATTCAACTTCAGTAATTAATGGGAAATGAAAAACCTTTCCAGCATTAAAACTAGCTATAGAGTTAATTTTAGTTTCATTAGTTTGTTTATATTTAAACAACTAAATTTGACTCCTTAAAATAGTCATAGAACTTTATAACTATATGAGTACAACCATACCAATCATTCTTACTATATAAAACTATAATAACATCCTGCTAGTCTTAACTGTAGACAGGGTTAAGATTTAGAAAACAGCACGACCTATTTAAAAATAAAATCAGCTTTTTAAATTAATAAAAAATCTGTCTCTTATACACATCTCCGAGCCCACGAGACCGAGGCTGATCTCGTA